>Ga0075012_10006839_pt1 | contig 10279 bp, 6 predicted proteins | sample All_14_2_FD_71474 | JGI IMG/M metagenome (GOLD analysis project Ga0075012, IMG submission 71474) | Freshwater microbial communities in response to fracking from Pennsylvania, USA - Allegheny Zone_MetaG_DW_15 | ecosystem: Environmental > Aquatic > Deep subsurface > Groundwater > Drilled... | reverse complement strand
GTGCACGGGTGGCGAATGCCGACGGACGCCGGGACGCCACCGGACGAGATGGTGGCCGTGGTGGTCGCGGCAACAGCCGCCGCCCCGACCTGCGCAACGAAGGAAAAACGGAAGCCCGCACCGAGCCCAAGGCCGAAAACACCATGGACGGCCGCAGCGAAGGGCGGGCAGATGCCCGCCCACCACGCGGTGAGCGCAGCGCTGACCGGGCACCCAACGAGCGAAATGGCGAAGTCCGGGGTCGTGGCAGGGGCGAACGAGTCCCTCGGTCACTGTCAGGGGCCGAAGGGCAAACATCGGTGGCCACGGACACCGAAACCCCCGTCAGCACCGAGTCAGCAGGCATCGAAGGCACCTCGCGCCCACCGCGCGAACCTCGGAGTGAAGGCCGTCGGGAGCGCGGCGAACGCGGCGGAAGGCGTGAACGCCGTCCTGCGGACGACACCGCCGCTCCCCAAAGTCCCGCCGAAGCCGTGGCCAACGCAGCAGATGAGCCACAGGCCATCAGCCCATTTGCGGAACGCACGCCAGTGGAAGCGGGTTACAGCTATTTCAACTCACCCGCGACATCGGCCAGCACCGACGCCGCACCAGCGGCGGAAGACACCCCACTCGCCACCGAAGGCAATGCCAACACCGAACGCCCACCGCGTGAAAAACGCAGCCGCGACCGCTATGGCCGCGACCGGCGAGACCGCACTGGTGGTGGTCAAACCCGGGACGAAGCGGACCCCTTGCCCACTGGTTCGGCACCGGACCACAGCGAGGCAGTGGTGACCGAGCCATCGACCCCTGCTGTGGCCCATCCTTCGGCAGAATCGGCTCAGTCCTTGATAGAGAAACCGGCATCGACGCTTATCAGTATTGAAAACAATGCTCCTGATTTGCAACCCGAGTCTCCATCATCCGCCACGCTGGCAATCACAGATGCAGAGGCTGGTGCAATGCCCCGTGTGTCGCCTTTCGTCCTGCCCATGGACGAGCTGAGGCAGATCGCCGAAGCGGCAGGGTTGCAATGGATCAACTCGGACGCTGAACGCGTCGCGCTGGCCCAGGCCGCCATTGCGGCCACGCCGACGGTGCCACATGTGCCACGCGAACCCAAACGGGTGGTACTGGCTGACGAGGGGCCTTTGGTTCTGGTGGAAACCCGCCGGGATTTGAAGGATCTGGTCCTGCCTTTCGACAAGGCCGCATCGACCAACTGATCGTCCAGAAACCGCCGGGCTTGCCGCCCGGCTTTTTTTTGGGTTCAGTCTTCCAAACGGATGCCCAGCAAAGCGGCTTGCCGCCACGCAGACAAAGCCGCGTCGACATCCCCTCGCTCCTGGGCCAGTTCGGCCAGACGGCACCAGGTGGCACCGCGCAAGCGCGTGTCCTGCAATCCACGCGAGGCCTGCTGGAACAGGTGGGCCGATTTGCCCCACAGACGCTGCTGAAAAAACGTCTCGGCTGCCAAGTATTGCAGCAGGGGATCGGCAGGATTCGCCTGCTGCATGTTCTCGATTCGGGCCAGCCACGTCACATCACCTGCAATGCCCAGCGCTTGCAGCAATCGCACCGTGCCCACCCTGTGCACCGGGCTGAGCTGGGGATAGATCTCCCAAACTGGCAGCACCCACTGGCGAGCCAAGGCTTGGGCTGCGGCGAGGTTGTCGTCGACCTGCGCCATCTCTTGCATGCGTTGGGCAAAGGCCAAGACCACATCCGGATCTTTGCGATCGTTTCCGTCCAATCCGGCCCAGGCGGCTTGAACCTGGTCGGTATCGTGTGTGTCTTTCAGCGCGGCCAGCACCAGCCCGCGCAGGATGCTGCGCGCTGCCTGCGGTGAAAACGCCCGATGTTTGGCGAGCAATCGCGCCGTTTCCAGCGCCATCTGGTTGTCTTGCGCCAAGCGCGCAACCCTGAGCTTCAGCCGCAAAGCCAGGGTTCTGCGGGCGGCCCCTTGAGGCAACTGCTCCAGCCACCGGGTGGCGGCCGTGACATTGCGTTCCTCTACCGCCCAGCGTATGGCACGCAGCAATGCCCCTTCCCGCGATGCGCTGGCCTCAACCCCGGGCGCAGGGGCCAGTGCCAGGGCCAGATGCTTGTCTCGCGCGGCATGGTCTTGCAGCGTGTGGGCCGCTTCTGCCGCCAGCAGGTGGGCCAAGGTCAGCATTTGCGCCTGCCTTGGCATGGGAGACATCCCGCCACCGGCATGGGGCTGAAGTTGGGCCACCGCATCGCGTGCAGCACTTCGGGCGCGCACGAAACGGCCAGCGATCTGGTGCGACAGGGCATCCAGCACCGCCGCATGCGCCAGCCGCTCACGCTGCTGCAAGCGCCACTGACGGGCCTGCTGCGGCAACGAGCGCAACAACGCCAGGGAGCGCAACGCGAGATACAGCAGCAGAAACACCAGCACGATGCCCGTCAACGCGAGGTTGAACGACATGTCCACCCGGTAGGGTGGCCAGAACACCGCCACCGACGCACCGTTTTGCCCCATGAGCAAGGCAAACGCCACGGCCACACCCGCCAACCCCACCACCCAGAACAGGCCCTTCATGGCGTTCAGCGCCCACTGGCCGCAGCGGCCAGAGCGGTCAGCGTTTCTTCAGGGCGGGGCATGTCCACGTGCCTGCTGGCCTGCACGACATCCGACAGGATTTGCAGGGCCTGCTTGGTGAGCGGGTCCATGGGATCGAAATAGGTCACGAGCATCAGGCGCACGGCCCCCAGATCGACCCGGCTGGTCGACAGCTGTCGCGACAGCAGACCCAATCTGGCATTCAGCACTTTGAGTTTCAGGTTCTCCCGCAGGAAAAACGCCTGCTCCGGTGCGAGCAATGCGGCTTCGGGCTTGTCAATGCGCCCCACCCGCACCAAGTCACCCGCCGACTGGCTCACGCTCTGCGCCACCCGCGCCCAAAAACCCTTCCACCACACCGTGACCTGGGCCCATCCACGTCCCCAAGCGCTGTCGGGCACATCAGCATCCCCGGCTTCACGACCTTGGCTGGCCGCCTCCCTTGCGTGGGTTTTGGCCGCCTGACGAGAGTCAACCACAGGGCTTGAACCGCGGAGACGGGGTGGGGCGTTGAGCAGCTGCAAATCGTCTGCCAGGCGGACCAGCTCATCCAGCCGCTGCACGAGCACGGGCACATCGGTGACCGCGGCCGACCGGATGCGCTCGATGTCCCGGGCCATGGCCCGTTGCACGGGGTTCAGCCGGGGCTGAGCGGCTTTGGCGATGCGGCGATCGGCTGCCAGCAGCGCCGACACCAGTGGTTGCACACTGCCGGTTAGCTCGGCCTGCTGGCTGGCCAGCCGCAGACCCGACTCAATGTCAAGCACGAGGGTGTCGTCCCGCGAGCGCGACATGCTGAGCATGAGCTCTTCCAACTGGCTGCGCTGCAGGCTGACTTCGGACAGCTTGACCTCGGCCACCGCCAACCGGGCCTGCAGGCCTTGTGTCAGGGTCTGGGCCTGCTCGGCCGTGATGCGGGCACCGGTGGCATCTTCAGCCACCTGGGCAGCACGCCGCACCAGCTCCTGCTGTATGCGGTCCAGGCGCTGCCACAGGACCACCCCAAGCGCCAAAGCCACGCCCGAAATGGCCAGTGTGACCCACACCAGCGCCGGAGGCGGTGTTTTGGACGGCTGCGCGCCGGGCGCCGCCACACCACCAGTGAGTGCAGGGTCCGTGGCGACGGCCTGCGGCGACGGGGTTTCAGACACGACGGGGGATTCGGCGGGGGCGTTCATGGGTGTGTGCGCATTTTAGGTGGGCCGGTGTGCAGGCCTTCGCGTTGCAGCGCACACACCACGTCGCCCAATGCCGGACGGCAAGCCATCACCCGGCCAAAACCCAGCCGACGCACCGCTTCAGCGATGCGGGGATGCGTGGCCACCGCACAGGTGGCCGACCAGTCGCGACCGGGCAGCAGACGCGCCAGGTGGCCCACGCTTTCCGAACTGCTGAACAGCCACACCTGGGATGCTCCGCTGGCGCTCACCGCCTGCGCGCGCTGGGCGTCGTCCCACTCGGGGGGCACACGGCTGTACGCCACACAGTGCGCCACCGAAACACCGTTCGCCACACACTGGCTGGCGAGCCAGTCCCGCCCGGACCCAATGGAGGAGGCCGAGCGTCCGGAGGCGCCGGGGGTGTCACCGCGCACCAGCAGCACCCGATCCCCGGCACGAACCTGTAACTGCACCACAGCCCACAGGGCTTCGGAGTCGAACTGCCCCGCATCGGGCGCAGGCTGGTCAATGCACTGGACGGGCACCCCCACCTCAGCCAAGGCACGGGCGGTGCCAGGCCCCGGAGCCCAGCAACGGAGTTGCTGGGCTCCGGATTTCTCAAAAAGAGAAGCTACCGACGCACACCCATATTGCGTTTTAAGGCAATTTTCTTTAAGAAATTCAGTCCAAAAAGCGTACACCGCTTGTGGGCTGACAAACATCAGAGCGCGATAGCCTGGCAACCCCGCCATGCAAGCGGACAGCGTGGCAGGTTGGGGTGGGGGGCCAAACGCCATCAGGGGCAACGCCACGGGGTTGAACCCGGCCCGGGCCAATGCCGCCACCCAGGCAGGGGCCTCGCGGCTTGGGCGGGTGACCACCACCGTCCGACCGAGAGCCGCCGCATCCGGTCCGGCATCACCCACCTCTGTGGCGCTTGGCATCGGAGAAGCCACCTCGGCGCCCCTGTGTCAACCGGCCTGCACCGGCACCGCCCCGGCGGCACACAACTGTGCGGCCACCCCCTGTCCGAGCGCTTCGGCCTGGGACAGGGTGGCCACCACCGCCTGAGCGCTGGCACGCACCAGCGGCGCGGCACCGTTTTCTTCCCCCCAGGCGGCTTCGATGTGCAGCACCTCGCCATGCCAACGCGAAAACGCAGCCAGCGGCATGGAACAACTGCCCCCCATGGCACGGCTGACGGCTCGCTCGGCCGCCACGCTCAGCCAGGTGGGCAGGTGGGCCAGGGGGGCCAGCGCGGCCACCACGTCGGGGCGGTCGCTGCGCACCTCAATGCCCAATGCGCCTTGACCGGCGGCAGGCAACATGGCGTCGGGCTCAAAAATCTGGCGGATGCGGTCGTGCAGCCCCAAGCGTTTCAAACCCGCAGCCGCCAACACAATGGCCTGGTACTGGCCATCGTCCAGCTTGCGCAAGCGGGTGTCCAGGTTGCCGCGCAGGGGTTCGATGCGGACATCGCTTCGGCCCAGGCGAGCCAGCGCCTCGCGCAGCAGCACCACGCGGCGCAGACTGGACGTGCCCACGACGGCGTTGGGCGGCAAATCGGCCACACCGGCGCAGTGGGACGACACCCAGGCGTCGCGGGGGTCTTCGCGCTCCATCACGCAGGCCAGCTCGAAACCCTCGGGCAAGGCCATGGGCACGTCTTTGAGGGAATGCACAGCCAAGTCGGCAGCACCGGTTTCCAGCGCGGTTTCCAACTCTTTCACAAACAGGCCCTTGCCACCCACCTTGCTCAAGGCCCGATCCAGAATCTGATCGCCCCGGGTGGTCATGCCCAGCAGGGTGACGGTGTGGCCCAGGCCTTCGAGCAGGGCCTTGACGTGCTCGGCCTGCCACAAGGCCAGGCGGCTTTCACGGGTGGCAATGGTGAGGCGCAAGGCCGGTGCAGAGGGTGACGTGACCATGGTGAACATAGGAAAAACCGAACGCCCTGCTGGCTTGCAGGGGACTGTCGACGGGCACAGAAAGAACCCGTTTCGTAACCGCCGCTGGCGGCTGAAACACCGTGCGAATGCTAGCATGCATCTTGCTTTAGCCCCCTCGCACAGCCCTGTGCTGGACACCCCCCGCCAACACCTGTTGCCGGGCCCGAATTGCCGCCTCTGGAAACCACCATGCCCGCTCGCCGCACCGCCACCGAAACCCGTCCTGCAGCCCCCGACGCTGCGACCGACAAGGACCGCCCTTTGATGGAAGACATCCGCCTGTTGGGCCGTCTGTTGGGCGATGTGATCCGTGAGCAGGAGGGCAAAGTCGCGTTCGAACTGATCGAGCAAATCCGCCAGCTGTCGGTGGCCTTTCGGCGCAACGCAGACGCGGACGCCGACAAGGCCCTGAAAAAGCTGCTCAAAGGCCTGAGCGGCGACCAGACCGTGAGCGTGATCCGCGCCTTCACCTACTTCAGCCACTTGGCCAACCTGGCGGAAGACAGACATCACATCCGCCGCCGTGCCATCCACGAGCGTGAAGGCGATGTGCAGCCAGGCAGCCTGGACATGGCACTGGCGCGCATCAAGGCGGCTGGCATCTCCAACAAGGTGGTGGCCCGCACGCTGGCGCACAGCCACGTGTCCCCCGTGCTCACCGCCCACCCCACCGAGGTACAGCGCAAGAGCATTCTGGACGGCGAGCGCGCCATTGCCCACTTGCTTGCCGCCCGGGAGCACCTGCTGCCCCGCGAACTGGCCGACAACGAGGCGCAGATCCGCGCCCGCGTCACGCAGCTTTGGCAAACCCGCTTGTTGCGCTTCAACAAACTCACGGTGGCCGATGAAATCGAGAACGCCCTGAGCTACTACGAAGCCACCTTCCTCAGCCAGATTCCCAAGCTCTACCGCGAACTCGAGGACCTGCTGGCCCTGCCCGAAGCCTCGGCCCAGATTCCCGCGTTTTTGCGCATGGGCCAGTGGATCGGCGGCGACCGCGACGGCAACCCCTTTGTCACCGCGCCCACCCTGGAATTTGCGCTGCGCCGCCAATCTGAGGTGGCGCTGCGCCACCTGCTGACCGAGGTGCACCTGCTGGGGGCAGAGCTGTCCATGTCGGAAATGCTCACCGGCGTGAGCGACGACATGGCCACCCTGGCGGCTCGCTCTCCCGACAGAAACGCCCACCGGTCTGACGAGCCGTACCGCAAAGCCCTGACCGGCATGTACGCCCGCCTGGCCGCCACCCTGACCGAGCTGACCGGTGGCGTGGCCGCCCGCCACGCCGTGGCCCCACAAAACCCCTATCCCACTGCCGAGGAACTGCTGGCCGACCTGCGCACCATCGAGGCCAGCCTGCTGGCGCACCACGGCGCGGCCCTGGTGCGCCAGCGCTTGGCCCCGCTGATCCGCACGGTGGAGGTGTTCGGTTTCCATTTGGCCACGGTGGACCTGCGCCAGAGCTCAGACCAGCACGAGACCGTGCTGGCCGAACTGCTGTCCGTGGCACGCGTGTGCCCGAACTACAGCGCACTCGACGAAACCGCCAAGCGCACCCTGCTGCTGCAGCTGCTGAACGACGCCCGCCCCCTGCGTGTGATGGGCGCCACCTACAGCGACTGGACGCGCAGCGAACTGGCCATTTTCGAAACAGCCCGCACCCTGCGCCAGCGCTACGGCGCACAGGCCATCCGCCACTACATCATCAGCCACACCGAAACCGTCAGCGATCTGCTGGAGGTGTTGCTGCTGCAAAAAGAAGTGGGGTTGATGAAGGGTTTGCTGAGTGAAGAAGCCGTCACAGACCTCATCGTGGTGCCGCTGTTCGAGACCATCGAAGACCTGCGCAATGCCGCGCCCATCATGCGCGAGTACTATGCCCTGCCCGGCGTGGCCGACATGGTGAAACGCGGCGGCGAAGCCCAGTACGGCGAGCAGGACATCATGCTGGGCTACTCGGACAGCAACAAGGACGGCGGCATCTTCACCAGCAACTGGGAGCTGTATCGTGCCGAAATTGCGCTGGTGGAGCTGTTTGACCAACTGGCCAACAGCCACGACATCCAGCTGCGCATGTTCCACGGCCGGGGCGGCACCGTGGGCCGTGGCGGTGGCCCCAGCTACCAGGCCATTCTGGCGCAGCCCCCCGGCACGGTGCGTGGCCAGATCCGGCTGACCGAGCAGGGCGAGGTGATCGGATCCAAATACGCCAACCCCGAAATCGGCCGCCGCAACCTGGAAACCCTGGTGGCCGCCACGCTGGAGGCCACGCTGCTCAAACCCACGCAGCCGGCACTGCCCGAGTTCCTGCTGGTGGCCGACCAGCTTTCCAGCGCCAGCATGGCCGCCTACCGTGCGCTGGTGTACGAAACCCCGGGCTTTGCCGATTACTTTTTCAACGCCACGCCGCTGCGCGAAATTGCCGAACTCAACATCGGCTCGCGCCCCGCATCGCGCAAGGCCACGCAGCGCATCGAAGACCTGCGTGCCATTCCCTGGGGGTTCAGCTGGGGCCAGTGCCGCATCACGCTGCCCGGCTGGTTCGGCTTTGGTTCGGCCGTGCAAGCCTACCTGGCCGGCGAGACCTCCCCCGCAGGCCCCACTGACAAGACCGCCAAAGGGGCGAAGGGACACAAAGCTTCCACACCCAAGGCCCGCCGGGAACTGCTGCAGCGCATGCACCAGCAGTGGCCGTTTTTCAGCACCCTGTTGTCCAACATGGACATGGTGCTGGCCAAGAGCGATCTGGCCCTGGCCAGCCGCTACGCCGAACTGGTGACCGACGCGAAACTGCGCAAGAAGGTGTTTGCCGCCATCGAAGCCGAATGGCACCGCACCAACGAGGCCCTGACCCTCATCACCGGCGACCAGCAGCGCCTGATGGACAACGCCGCGCTGCAGCGCTCGATGAGCCACCGCTTTCCCTACATCGACCCCTTGCACCACCTGCAAGTGGAGTTGGTGCGCCGCCACCGCCAGGCCTCCCAGAAAGGCGATGCCGTGGACGAGCGCGTCAAGCGCGGCATCCACATCAGCATCAACGGCATTGCAGCGGGCCTGCGCAACACCGGCTGACACCGACACCGCGTCAAGAGCTGTGTCGGTGTCAGCCTTTGCCCAGCGCCTCGCGCACGGTGGTCAGCTGACGGCGTGACACCGCCAGGCATTCGCCCACCCCGTCCAGGCGAACGGCCCAGCCATCGCCCCGGTCGTCGGGGTCTTGCGGGTCCTGGTGCTTCTCCAGGGACCGGACGGCATGGCGAGCCACCAACGCGTTGCGGTGAATGCGCAGCCAATGCGCGCCGTGGCGACCCTCGAACTCGCTCAGGCTGCCGTCGTAAATCAGGGTGCGGGTGCGGGTGCGCACGGTCACGTACTTCAGCTCGGCCTTCAGGTACACCACGTCGGACAAAGGCACGCGCTCGGTGCGCCCCCGGTCCTGGATGACGACAAAGTCTGACAACAAATCACCATCTGACGCAGAATTGACAACGTTTTTTCGCTCTGCTTTTCTCAGTGCCGTCTGCAATCGCTCCAGCCGCACCGGCTTGGTCAGGTAGTCCAGCGCCTCCAGGTCAAACGCCTGCACAGCGTGCTCTGAGTGGGCGGTGACAAACACCACGGCAGGCGGCTGCGGCAACTGGCGCAACGCCTGGGCAAGCCCCAGCCCGTTCATGCCGGGCATGTGGATGTCCAGCAGCACCACGTCGCACGGGTGGCGGACCAGCAGGCCCATCGCCCCAACCGCATCGGCGGCCTCTGCCACCACCAGGGCGGCTGGGGCCGTGCAGTCGCCCAACAAGGTGCGCAGCCTTTGCCGCGCCAGTGGCTCATCGTCCACGATGATGACGTTCAGTGTCATTGCCCGCCTCCTTGACCAACCAGACTCACACCGGCACCTCCAGCCGGACCACATACACCCCGTCCACCAGCCCACTTCGGAAGCTGGCCTTGAGGTCGTGCATGAGGGCCAGGCGCTCGCGCACGTTCGCCAACGCAAGACCCATGCCGTGCGAGCCCACGCCGCCGGACACGGTGTTGACCACTTTGATGACCACCGTGTCCCCCCGTCGCTCGGTGCTGATGCGGATGTCGCCGCCCTCGGGACTGGGCTCCACGCCGTGTTTCACCGCGTTCTCCACCAACGGCTGCAACAGCAAAGGCGGCAAACGGGCCTGCCCGGTCCGGGCGTCTGCCTCCAGCGCCCACGTCAGGCGCAAGCGGGGCCCAAAGCGCACCTGCTCAATGGCAAGGTAACGCTCGGCCAGGGCCAGCTCCTGCGACAGCGTCACGGCCTGCTGACCATCGGCCAGGGCGCTGCGGAACAATTCGCTCAAATCCTCCAGCAGCGCTTCGGCACGGGCCGGTTCGGCGCGGACCAGGGCGATGGCACTGTTGAGCGTGTTGAACAGGAAATGCGGCCGTATGCGCGACTGAAGCTCCGTCAACCGCGCGGCGGTGCCCGCAGGCAACTGCGCGCGGGCGCGCCACACCAGCCCTGCCACCAGCACCCCGGCCACCAGGGCCCCGGCCAGCGCGGACGCCAGCCAGCGGGGCTGTACCGACAAGCCCAGCCAAGCCCAGAGCCCTGCGGCAAACAC
>Ga0075012_10006837_pt1 | contig 10283 bp, 7 predicted proteins | sample All_14_2_FD_71474 | JGI IMG/M metagenome (GOLD analysis project Ga0075012, IMG submission 71474) | Freshwater microbial communities in response to fracking from Pennsylvania, USA - Allegheny Zone_MetaG_DW_15 | ecosystem: Environmental > Aquatic > Deep subsurface > Groundwater > Drilled... | reverse complement strand
AGTCGGTAGGGACCCTGCGTTCCAATGAATCGGTGATCATCCGGCCGGAAGTCGCCGGCCGCGTCACCCGCATCCTGTTCGAGGAAGGCCGGCCCGTCGCCGCCGGCCAGCCGCTGCTGGAACTCGATTCCTCGACCAATGAGGCGGAACTGGCGCTGGCCCGGGCAGAGCTTCGCCTGGCCGAGGCGGATGCCGAACGCGCCCGCACCCTGTTCGACCAGAAATCCGGCACGGCGCGGGCACGCGACGAGGCGGTGGCCCGGCTGGCGACCGCCCGCGCCTCGCTGGCACTGGCCGAGGCGCAATATGCAAAGACCCGGATCCAGGCGCCCTTCGCCGGCCTGATCGGCCTCCGTCAGGTCAGCATCGGCGATGTGGTGCAGCCCGGTCAGGCCATCGTCAATCTGGAAGCGATCGATCCCCTGAAGCTCGATTTCGCGGTACCCGACCTGCTGCTGGCGCGGCTGGCGCCCGGCCAGACGGTGGATATCACCGTCGACGCCCTGCCCGGCCGCCGCTTCACCGGCGATGTCTATGCCATCAATCCCCTGGTCGACGAGCGCGGCCGTTCCATCGCCCTGCGCGCCCTGGTGCCCAATGCGGATGGTGCCCTGAAGCCGGGGCTGTTCGCCCGGGTCAGCCTGGGGCTGGCCGGCGCGGCGGCGGTCATCGTCCCGGAACAGGCGGTGGTCGCCCGCAACGGTGATTTCTATATCTATCGCATTGCCGAAGGCGCGGCAGAGGAGGTCGCCGTGAGCCTGGGCGAGCGCCGTGACGGGCAGGTCGAAATCATCGCCGGCCTCGCCCCCGGCGACATAGTGGTTACCGCCGGCCAGCAGCGCCTGCAGAACCGCAGCAAGGTCGAAATCGTCGGCCCGGACGGCGTGCCGGTCACCGGCGGCCCCAACGGCTGAGCCGCGCCATGAGCCTGCCCGAACTCTGCATCCGCCGCCCGGTCTTTGCGACGGTGCTGTCGCTGGTCATCTGCCTGGTCGGCCTTGTGGCCTATCAACGCCTGGCGGTGCGGGAATATCCGAATATCGATGTCCCCGTGGTCAGTGTCCGCACCGATTTCACCGGCGCCAGCGCCGCCGTCGTCGAACGCCAGATCACCCAGGTGCTGGAGGATTCGATTTCCGGCCTGGACGGGATCGACACGATCACCTCGAACAGCCGGGACGGCCGCAGCGCGATCACGGTCCGCTTCAATCTCGGCGTGTCGCCCGATGTGGCGGCAAGCGATGTGCGCGACCGGGTATCCCGCGTGCGCCGCAATTTGCCGGACGAGGCGACCGAACCCCAGATCGCCAAGGTCGAGGACGATGCCCAACCCATCATCTATCTGTCGACCAATGCCGAAGGTGTCTCCCGCCTCGAGGTGAGCGAGGTGGCCGATACCTATGTCGTCGACCGCCTGCAAACCATCCCCGGGGTCTCCGCCGTCGAATTGCGCGGCGAGCGGCGCTATTCCATGCGGGTCTGGCTGGACAAGGCACGGATGGCCGCCTTCAACATTACGGTGCAGGATGTGGAAAACGCCCTGCGCGGCCAGAATCTGACGGTGCCGGCCGGTCGGATCGAGTCCGACCAGCGGGAATTCACTGTCGAAACGCGCACCGATCTGACCACCGCCGATCAGTTTGCCGCCGTCATCCTGCGCCAGGACGGCCGCTATCTGGTGCGCCTTGGCGATATTGCCCGGATCGAGCTCGGCCCCGAGAACGAGCGCATTCTCGCCCGCTACAACGGCCGGGAATCGGTCACTGTCGCCATCCTGAAGCAGGCCACGGCCAACCCGCTCGACATCGCGACCGAATTGCGCAATCGCCTGCCCGACGTTCGCGCCGCCCTGCCGGCGGGCTACGAGATCGAGGTGAGCTACGACAGTTCGATCTTCATCGACCGCTCCATCCAGGCCGTCTATCACACGGTGGCGGAGGCGGTGGTGCTGGTCGTCGTCGTCATTTTCCTCTTCCTGCGCAGCGGGCGGGCGACGCTGATTCCGCTGGTGACCATTCCGGTCTCGCTGATCGGGGCCTGCGCCATCATGTATGCCCTGGGCTTCACCCTGAACACGGTGACCCTGCTGGCCTTCGTGCTGGCCATCGGCCTGGTGGTCGATGATGCCATCGTCGTGCTCGAGAATGTCTATCGCCATATCGAGAACGGCATGCCGCCCCGCGAGGCGGCCATGCTCGGTACCCGCGAGATTGCCTTTGCCGTCATCGCCATGACCCTGACGCTGGCCGCTGTCTATGCTCCCGTCGCCTTTGCCGAGGGGCGAATCGGCCGGCTGTTCGCCGAATTCGCCCTGACCCTGGCCGGGGCCGTGCTGGTCTCCGGCTTCATCGCCCTGACGCTGACGCCGATGATGTGCGCGCAATTGCTGCATCACGGCGAGAAACACGGCCGGGCCTATCGCGCCATCGAGGCCGTGCTGGACGGGCTGGATCGGGCCTATGGCCGCGCGCTGGCAGGCGCACTCCGGCGCTGGCCGGTGGTGGTCCTGGCCGGGCTTGCCGTCGGTTTTGCCAATTGGTTTCTCTTCACCGGGCTTCGCTCGGAACTGGCCCCGGTCGAGGATCGCGGCAGCATCAATATCCGGGGCACGGCGCCTGAGGGCGCCACCCTTGACTTCACCGCGCGCTATGGCGCCATCGTCGAGCAACTGGGCGAAAGCCTGCCGGAGGTGGCGGGTATTCTCTTCATCGTGGGCGCCCCCGATGTGACCACGGTCACCGCCAGCCTGATCCTGAAAAACTGGGAAGACCGGGGGCGCAGCCAGCAGGCGGTGACTGCGGAGATCCAGCCGAAGCTGGCCCGCGTGCCCGGCATCAATATATTCGCCAGCAATCCCCCCTCCCTCGGCCAGCCGGGGCGGGAGAAGACGGTGCAATTCGTCATCCAGTCGAGCGGCAGTTTCGCCGAACTGGATCAGGTGGCGAAGGCCCTGATCGCCGCCATCGGCGACAATCCCGGCCTGGTCAATGTCGATAGCGACCTGACCCTGAACAAACCCCAGCTCGATGTCGCCATCGACCGGGAGAAGGCGGCGGGCCTTGGCATCGATGCCGCAACCATCGCGCGGACCCTGGAGACTTTCTTCGGCGGCCGAAGCGTCACCAAATTCGAGCGGAACGACAAGCAATACGATGTAATCGTCCAGGTTTCCGACAGCGACATGCGTCAACCTTCGGACCTGACCTCGCTTTATGTCCGCGGCGCATCCGGCGAAATGGTGCAGGTCTCCAGCCTTGCGACCGTCACCGAGCGGGTGGGGCCGAAGGAATTGCTGCGCTTCAACAAGGCGCGCTCGGCCACGGTATCCGCCAATCTGGCTCCGGGCTACAGCCTCGGCGAAGCACTTCAGGCGATGGAAGTGGCGGCGAAAGAGGTTCTTCCGCCCGGCTATCGCTTCGACTATGCCGGGCAGAGCCGGGAATTCCGCGAAGCCTCCGGCTCGCTCTATGTCACCTTCCTGCTGGCCATTGCGTTTATTTTCCTGGTGCTGGCCGCGCAATTCGAGAGTTTCGTCGCCCCGCTGGTCATTCTTCTGTCGGTGCCGCTGTCGATTGCCGGGGCCCTGGCCGCCCTCTTGCTGTCGGGCGGGACCTTGAATGTCTACAGCCAGATCGGCCTGATCACCCTGGTCGGGTTGATTTCGAAACACGGCATCCTGATCGTCGAATTCGCCAATCAATTGCTCGACCAGGGGCGCAGCCGACGCGAGGCGGTGATCGAAGCGGCACGGCTTCGCCTGCGGCCGATCCTGATGACCACGGGGGCCATGGTGCTGGGCGCTGTGCCATTGGCGCTTGCCACCGGTCCCGGGGCGGAAAGCCGGCAGGATATCGGCTGGGTGATCGTCGGCGGCATGAGTTTCGGCACGCTGCTCACCCTCTTCGTCGTGCCCACGGTCTATCTTCTGGCCAACCGTCGAGGACAGAGGTCCCCTGCCGAGACGGCGCTTCCCGCGACAGCCGACAGAGGGTAGAGGGGAACTCCCTGCCCCTCTGTCCGAGCTGCCGCCTTCATGTCCATCAGCCCCAGGCTTCTGCTTCTGCTGGCGCTGCCGCCCATGCTCTGGGCCGGCAATGTTGTCTTCGCGCGCATGGTGATCGCCGATATCGATCCCCTGCTGCTGAACGGCCTGCGCTGGACATTAGCCCTGGCCCTGCTGCTGCCGCTCGGCTTCGGCGTGATGCGAGACCCCGCACGGCGGCGCCTGTGGCTGCGCCACTGGCCCTATTTCGCGGCCCTTGGGCTGCTCGGCATCGGGGCGTTCAACGGGCTGCAATATATGGCGCTGCAGACCAGCACGCCGCTGAATGTGACATTGATCGCCGCCAGCCTGCCGCTCTGGACCATGGCGGTCGGCATTCTCGCTTTCCGCACCCTGCCCCGGCGGATGGACGTGGCCGGAGCGTTGATTTCCCTGATCGGGGTGGCGGTCGTGCTGTCCCGGGGCGAGGTATCGGCCCTGCTGACGATCCAATTCGTCACCGGCGATCTTCTGATGATTCTCGCCGTCATCGACTGGGCCTTCTATAGCTGGCTGCTGATCCGCCCGCCGAAAGGCCTGGCCCCCGAAGGCCGCCTGCAATGGTCGTGGTCAGAGAGCCTTGCGCTGCAAACCCTCTTCGGCGTGCCCTGGGCCCTGGCGGCGGCGGGCGCGGTCGGTGCGGCGGGCATGGCGACGCCGCTGGTGCCTTCCCTGGCCCTGGGCATCGTGCTGGTGTTTCTGGCCATCGGGCCGTCGATCATCGCTTATCGCTGCTGGGGCCTGGCGGTGGCGGCGGCCGGCCCCGGCCTTGCCGCCCTGTTCTATAATTTCACCCCGCTGCTGGCGGGGGCAATGTCGGCCGTCCTGATCAATGAATGGCCAAAGCCCTATCACGGGGTGGCGCTTGGCCTGCTGGTGATCGGGGTGCTGGTCTCGACCCGGGGGCGCGGCAAGACAGCCTAGGCGGGCTTCCGGCAGGCGGCGCAGGTGCCGGTCAATTCGACCGAGACCGATTGCACGGCAAAGCCCTGGGCCCCGGCATGGGCGACCAGGGTGGCCACGGTTTCCGGATCGCCCAGTTCCGCCACTTCGTTGCAGGCGGTGCAGATCATGAATTGGCCGGCGTGTTCGACCTCCGGCCGGCTGCAACCGACGAAGGCATTGAGCGACGCGATACGGTGCACCAGGCCCTGCTCGATCAGGAAATCCAGCGCCCGATAGACCGTCTGGGGCGCCACCGGCTTGCCGCCCAATTCGCCCAGGCGGGCCACAAGATCATAGGCGCCGATAGGCCGATGGCTGGCGAGCACCAATTCGAACACCTGGCGGCGCAGGTCGGTGAGCCGGGCGCCCCGCTCGGCGCAAAGGCTGGCGGCGCGGGTCAGGGCATCGGCAACGCAATGGTCGTGGTCATGATCGTGGTCGTGCATCATCGATATCCACTATACCGGTTTTGCCCCGGGATGCTAGAAACAGCGTGATATTATAACATCGGATAGAGTGCCATGACACCCGAAGCGATCGACGCCCTGCTGGCCACGGTGAAATTCGATCAGAACGGCCTTGTACCGGCCATCGCCCAGGCCCGGGAGGGCGGCGAAGTGCTGATGATGGCCTGGATGAACCGCGACTCGCTGATCGAAACCCTGACCACCGGGCGGGTCACCTATTGGTCACGCTCGCGCGGGGCGCTGTGGCGGAAGGGCGATACCTCCGGCCATGTCCAGGTGCTGCATGAACTGCGGGTCGATTGCGACGGCGATACGCTGCTGGCCGTGGTCGATCAGACCGGCGCCGCCTGCCACACCGGGGCGCGCACCTGTTTCTACCGTAAGGCCGGCGATGCCGGCGTCGAGGATGCGCCGACCTTCCAGCCCTGCGGCCACCAGCACTGACAGGCACAGACTTAACGTTATAACATCACATCAATCTTGCCGATCATGATGTTATAACGTTACATTTCCACTGCCCCTCTCCCCGTGCAGTGGAAATCCCGTCATGTCGCTCCGTCCCGGCCCCGATCCCCGTTTGCCCGTCACCGTATTGTCGGGATTTCTCGGGGCGGGCAAGACCACCCTGCTGAACCATGTCCTGAACAATCGGTCGGGCAAGCGGGTTGCCGTCATCGTCAACGACATGAGCGAGGTGAACATCGATGCCGATCTGGTACGCGAGGGCGGCGGCCTGTCGCGGACCGAGGAAAAACTGGTCGAAATGACCAATGGCTGCATCTGCTGCACGCTGCGCGACGATCTTCTGCTCGAAGTCCGCCGCCTCGCGGAGGAAGGCCGTTTCGATTACCTGCTGATCGAATCGACTGGCATTTCCGAACCCCTGCCGGTGGCCGCCACCTTCGACTTCCGCGACGAGGACGGCAACAGCCTGGCGGATGTCGCCCGGCTGGACACGATGGTGACCGTGGTCGATGCCTTCAACCTTCTGCGCGACTATGGCTCCACCGACTTCTTGCGCGACCGGGGCGAGGCCCTCGGCGAGGACGACGAGCGCAGCCTGGTCGATCTCCTGGTCGATCAGATCGAATTCGCCGATGTCGTGATCCTGAACAAGACAGACGTCGCCCCGCCCGACCAATTGGATGCGGCACGCAAGATCGTCCGGGCCCTCAATCCGGACGCGGATCTGATCGAGACCAGCATGAGCCGGGTGCCGCTGGACCGGGTGCTCGATACCGGCCGTTTCGACCATGAAAAGGCCGAGGAACACCCCCTCTGGTTCAAGGAGCTTTATGGCGCGGCGGACCACAAGCCGGAGACCGAGGAATATGGCATCCGCAGCTTCGTCTACCGCGCCCGTCGGCCCTTCCACCCCGAGCGGCTGCACCGCTTCATCCGCACGACCTGGAAAGGCGTGATCCGGGCCAAGGGCCATTTCTGGCTGGCGACCCGGCCCGACTGGGTGGGGGAAATCAGCCAGGCCGGCGCCCTGGTGAAAACCGAAGCCATGGGCCTCTGGTGGGCCGCCGTGCCCGAGGAACGCTGGCCGGACCAGCAGGAGTGGCGGAAAGCCGTCGCCCGCCAATGGGACCGCACCTATGGCGACCGCCGCCAGGAAATCGTCTTCATCGGCAGCCCGGTGATGAATGAGGCGGAGATCCGCCAGCGCCTCGACGCCTGCCTGGTCGATCATGATGCCAGGCCCGAGGCGGCAGCAGCAGCTTGGGCCAGCCTGCCCGACCCTTTCCCGGTGTGGCGCCGGCGGGAGGACAGCCATGCCTGAGGGCGGCCCGTCCCCAACCTGGAGCCGCCCGACCTGGACGCAGATCGCCAGCGGTTCCGATGCCGGCATCCTGTCGCGCATCCGCCTGCCGAGGACGGAATTGGCGCTGTGGCGCAGACCCCCGCCCCCGGCCCTGGGCCCGGCGCTGGCCTCCCTTGACCCGGCCCGCTATCCCGATGGCCGGCTGCTGGTCCGGCCGGCAGATCTCCCGGCGGCGCTCGCCGGGCTTCTGGCGGTCAGTGGGCTCCCGCCGCCGGCCGGCGACGCCCTGGCCGCCGATATCATCGATCTGGGCCGGCGCTTTGCCGATCTCTTCGGGCTGGAGGCCCTTGATTTGAGGCTTGAGGCGCTGGCCCATGATGCCTGCTGGAAATTCCACCGCGATCATGTCCCGGCCCGCCTGGTTACCACCTATGCCGGGCCGGGCACGGAATGGGTCGTGCCGGCCCTCGGCGCCCGCGCGATCGATGAGCAGAAGGCTTACAGCGGCCCGCTGGAACGGCTGGCGCCGGGCGATGTCGCGATCTTCCGGGGGTGCCAGCCGGGCCATGATCATGGCATCGTCCACCGGTCCCCGCCGGTGGCGGGGACCGGTGTAACCCGTCTGTTCCTTTGCCTCAACCTGCCCTCGCCGGCCTCACCGGCCCTGTGGCAGGCGCCATCAGCCTGAACAGGGGAACCCCCTGGCCGTCCGGTCCAGCGGATCGGGCGGCAAACCCAGGCAGCGGGCACGCAGCTTGTCCCATAGGGCAAGGCGGGTGAAATCCGGCGGCCGGGCCGGTTTCATCGCCGGGGTCAGCAGGGGGTTGGGCAGAAACACCGTCACCTGCTGCTCTCCGCCGCCATTGTAGAGGCGAAGCCCCCAGTTACGCGGAATGCCATCGTCCCCGAGACTGCGGTAAAGCTCGGCCCGTGCGGTGCGACGGTGGGCAGCCAGTGCCGGCGGGGTCGGATTGCGCGGCCCGCCCCGATTTTCCCCGATACAGAGGTGGAAATGCCAGCGGCCGAAATCGACAGTCAGGTAACCATCGAGGACGCTCACCGCTTTCGGCGGGCCATCGACCGCGATTTCAAACACCGCCCCCTGCACGCAGGGACCGAAGACGATCTCATGCCAATGTTCCTCGAACAGCAGCCTGCACAGGTCGAACAGGAAATCGGGTGCAACGGCCAAGGGAAAGACTTCCACCCGGCCGCCGCCCACCTCCTCCACGATATGGGAGATGGCGGCCATCAGAAACTGGCCTTCACACCGGCAAAGCCGGAGCGTCCGAGGGAACCGTAGGAATAGACTTCCTCATATTCCTTGTCGAAAATATTCTCCAGCCGGCCGAACAGCTGTAGCCCCTCGGTCAACTGGTATGAGCCGGCGAGATTGGCCACGACATAACCATCCATGTCATAGGGGACGGCGGACCAGGTCCGGGTATAGACCACATCCTTGAAGTCGCCGGTATAGACAAGGCCGAGATTGGCCGTCGCCCGCCCCTCGAGGAAGCGATAGCCGATATCGAGGCTGCCCTGGTTGGCCGGACGCCGGACTTCCGCCACGCCGGTCTTGCCGTCGCGGGCATGGGTGTAGCTGTAGGACAGGCGGAGTGTCAGGGCATCGATCGGCTGGGCCAGGATTTCGACCTCGACACCGCGATGGCGCGAGGTCGCCGTGTCATTGACCGGGCTGCCGACATAGGTGCCGGTACCGGCATCGAAGACATAAGTGGTGCCGATCTCGTCGGAAATCCGCTGGTCGAAATAAGTTACACCGACAGTCAGACGGTCGGCGAACAGATATTGATCGATGCCGGCATCCCAGCCCTTGCCCTTCTCCGGCTTCAGATCGGGATTGCCCTTATAGGCGCCGCCATAGCCGTAAAGCTCGTTGATCGTCGGATTCTTCACCCCGGTACCATAGGCGGCACGGAATTTCGTCCCCGTCGGTTCGAGGTAATAGGCGGAGGTCAGGCGGAAGGTGGTGCTGTCCTCGAAGAGATCATGGGCATCCCGGCGGATCGCACCGGTCAGGCTCAGATCCTCGACCAGGCGGAGTTGATACTGACCGACAAAGGAATCCTGCTCGACACTTTTCTCGACATAGGACTCGATCTCGTCCCGCTTGTGGACATAGGCGAAGGTGAAGAGGTGATCGGCAGCCAGCGCCGGCGTCGCGAAGCTGTAATCGGTCTGGTAATCATAGGTCGTGGTCTCGCCATGGGATGACGAGGTGGTGGCGCCATTGTTCAGATAGTCCGTGTCGGCCCGGAAATGGGAAAGGCCCGCCTTATGGCTCCATTTGCCGTCGAGAAGGGAAAGCCGGACCTGGCCACGGCCGAAGGTCTCGTCCCCGCGCGAGCCGGCATCCGCATCATAGGCATATTGCAGCGCGCTGGCGGTATCGCCCGGACGCAGGCCGAAATTGTCGTATTCGCTCTTGAAGTGGCTGTCGCGGAAGCTGACGTCGAAGCCGAGCTGCTTCAGCGGATCGAAGCTGGCATTCAGATAGGAGGTGATGCCGCGATAGGCATCGTCTTCGCCGTTGCCGCGCCATTTGGCGGCGGAAGAGGTCCCTTCCGTGGTGGTGGCGGTGGTGCCGGCCCGGATCGAGAAGCCCTCGCCCGAGGCGGCGGCCGAGATATTGCCGATCAGCGTGCCCTGGCTGCCGCCCTCGATGCTGGTGGTGATCGTGGGCGTGCCATCGCCCTTCTTGGTGATGATATTGATCACACCGCCAACGGCGTCCGAGCCATAAAGCGCACTTTGCGGGCCGCGCAGGACTTCGATCCGTTCCACGTCCTGGGTCAGCAGATGGCCGAAATCGAACTCCGAACCGGAGGCCGGATTATTGACGACGACCCCATCGATCATCACCAAAGTCTGATTGCCTTCCGAGCCGCGGATGCGGACCTGGGTCTGGTTGCCGATGGTGCCGGTCCGGCTGACCGCGACGCCGGGGATGAGGCGCAGGGCGTCGGAGACGACACGGACCTGCTTGGCCTCAAGCTCTACCGCCGTGATGATGGTGACGGCGCTGCCGACCGCGGTCAGC
>Ga0075012_10006834_pt1 | contig 10286 bp, 9 predicted proteins | sample All_14_2_FD_71474 | JGI IMG/M metagenome (GOLD analysis project Ga0075012, IMG submission 71474) | Freshwater microbial communities in response to fracking from Pennsylvania, USA - Allegheny Zone_MetaG_DW_15 | ecosystem: Environmental > Aquatic > Deep subsurface > Groundwater > Drilled... | reverse complement strand
CGCTTGGCCTTCGTGGCCTTTGGCCAGGACCGTCACCTGGCCCTTGGGCGTGACGGCCCACAGCTCCATCTTCTCGTCCGCGCAGACCAGCAGCGTGCCGTCCGGCGCGAAGCACATGCCATTGGCGCGGCCCGCAGGCTCCATGAAGGTCCGCAGGCCCTGCTCCCGGTTCCAGCGCAGGATCTTGTTGTTGGGCTGGTCCACGAAAAAGACCTCGCCCGCGGCGTTGACCGTCGCGCCCTCGGTGAAGGTGAAGCCGCCCGCCAGTTTCTCGGCCACGGTCCCCGGCGCGACCACCTCGTCCAGCCCCGCCCCCAGCGCGCATCCTGCCGCGGCCGCCCAACACAGCATCCAACGCTTCTTCATTGTCCGCCCCTTTCCCGGCGTTCGCCTGGAACGGGGTCGAGCTGCCCGTCTCCACCCCATGGCCAGGTTCACCGCCTTGTCTGCCCCGTAGCTTACCGTTTTCGGCCAGCGGCGACAAACAGATAGATCTTGGGGAGAGGCGGAGGGGGCCAGCCTCCCGTGCGTGCCCCCTACTTCTTGAGAGCGCCCCGCACGCACACGGCGTGGTAAAGCTCGGCCGGCGTGTCGCACTGCAGCAGCGCGTCATACAGCTCGCGGTCACTGAGCGACGCGAGCGCCGCCGCCTGGAAGCCCATATACGGCTCGGCCGCCGCCGCAGGGCAGAGCGTCAGGAAAATCACCTGGGCCAACCGGCCATCCATCGAGCCGAAATCGACGCCCGCCCGCGTGACGCCGAGCGCGCAGACCAGCCGGTCGACGGCGTCCGTCCGCGCATGCGGGCACGCGATGCCGCGACCCAGACCGGTCGACATCGCCTGCTCGCGCTTCATCACGTCCGCCAGCGCCATGTCGCGGTTTCTCAGGGCGCCGTTCTTCGCCAGCAGGTCGACCAGCTCTGCGATCACCTCGTCTTTGGTCTGCCCTTTGAGCTGGGGCACAACGGAGGTGACGGCCAGATAACTCGCCATCTTCTCGCGACGCTGCAAGCGCGACAGCTCTTCGGGCGAGACGCGCAACTGCGTGTTATCGTCCAGCAGCTTGCGCAGCTCCCGCAGGGTCTGCTCATACTCCGCCACGACTTCGATCATCAACACGCGGATAATGGAGACGGCGTGCGCGGGGCAGTCGAACGTGATGGACTTGGGCGAACTCGTGATCGAGAGCACCAGATCGTCCTTGCGCGCCTGGTGCAGCCCTTCCTCGCGGTTCAGCGTGTGCGTGAAAAAGCCGTCTTGCTTGAGGCAGGCGAACAGCTTGTCCAGCAGGATGGACACCATCTCGGCATTTGCGAAGGCGTAGGTGATCGGGGGATTCTCATCGCTCTTGGCCCGTTCATTCCCGCGCCGGGTGAGGCCCGAAAGCGGGCTGCGGTACACCAGCACCAGCAGCGGCGGCGCCACGACCGTCGTCAACAGCGTCATCATGACGGCCACGCCGAACACCTCGTCCGAGAGCAGTCCGGAAGCGCGTCCGATGCCCGCCACGATCAAAGCGACCTCGCCGCGCGGAACCATGCCGACGCCGACCCGGACGGCCCCTCTCAGGTTGAAGTTGCACAGCAGGGCCGGCAGTCCACAGCCGAGCAGCTTGGCGACCACCGCCACAAACGTGTACACCAAGCCGAAGACCAGCACGCTGCGGGAAGCCATCATCCTGATGTTGACCATCATTCCCATCACGGCGAAAAAGACGGGCACCATGAAGGCGTAGACGGGGTGAAGCTTCTCGCGGATCATGTGGCTGATGTCCGTGCGGGAGAGCGCCAGGCCCATCACGTACGCGCCGATGATCATGGCGAGATGCGCCTCCTCGAAAAGTCCGCCCACGATCAGGGCAATGCCCAAGGCGGCCACGGCGATCTCCGTGTTGCCGCCCAAGTGCTTGAGCCCGGAACTCACCTTGCGCGACACGAGGATACCGAACACGGTCGCGCCCAGCCAGATGCCGATCGCCTTGAGCGCGATCATGCCGATCGCACCCCAGTTGACGTGCCCCTCTTTGCCGCCGCCGCTGGCCGCGACCAGCCCCATGCCGATCGCCAGCATGACGATGCCCAAAACATCGTCGATCACCGCCGCGGCCAGGGTCGTCACTCCCTCCGGCGAATCCAGCTTTTTACGTTCCGACAGGATCCTCGCGGTAATGCTCACGGAGGTGGCGGTCGACATCACTCCCAAGAAAATGCAGGCCGGGTGGAGGAAGCTGAAGCTCTCCTTGGGCATCACGGAAGGCAGCAGCCAGACGCCCAGAAAGTCGCCCGTGGCAAACGAGACCACCACGCCGCCGATGCCGACCAGACTGCCGGCCACCGAGTATCTGACGAACATCTTGAGGTCCGTCTCGATGCCGACCAGAAAGAGCAGGATGATGGCCGCGACGGAGCAGATGCCATAGAGTTCGGGCGTGACCGGACAGCTCCCGCTGCGCACCGACTCCGCCACCGCAAAAAGCCCGTGCTCAAACCCGTGAATCGGCAGCGGCAGGCCGCCGAGCAGGTAAGGGCCGATGACGACGCCCGCGCACAGTTCGCCCAGCACGCCGGGTATCCGCAGCCGCTCAAACAGCATGTTTCCCAGGCGGGCCGCAAAAAGCACGACGCCGAGTTGGATCACCAGTGTCGTCATGCGTGCCGTCAGGTCGGGGCCAGAGCCCTCCCCGGCGGCGGCTCCAGACGCCAGAACAGGGCCTGCGACGCATGCGAATAAAAGACCGAATACCCACAACCGGACTGAACGGATCATGACCATACTCCCGCCGACAGGCCCTATTGAGAGAGCCGGCAAAAACAAAGATGACGCTTACGTATATTGCAAGAGACGAGCTACGTTAAGAGAAAAGGCCCGGGGCATGTAGCCCCGGGCCTCACCGGTTGCGGCAAACTTACTTCGCCGCGCTCAGGCTCGCCTGGATCTCGGCCAGTTTGGCCTTGAGGGCGAACGGCATGCGGTTGCCGAACGGCTTATAGGACTCCTCGACCGTGGCAATCTCCTTCTTCCAGCCCTCGACGTCAACGGAGAGAAGCGCCTCCATCGTCGCCTTCAGGCAGGCCTGGTCGCGGTCCTTGTCGACGTAGCCGGTCAAGTCGATCGCGTCGGGCGTCGGAAGGAAGCCGATGGCCGTCTCCTTGGCCTTGCCCTTGCCTTCGATGCGTTCGCAGACCCACTTGAGCACGCGGGCGTTATCGCCAAAGCCGTTCCACATGAAACCTTTTTCATCCTTGCGGAACCAGTTCGTGAAAAACACCTTCGGGAGCTTGGTCGCATCCGTGCGCAGCGGGAAGGTCAGCCAGTGCAGCAGGTAATCGGCGGCGTTGTAACCGAAGAACGGCAGCATCGCCATCGGGTCGCGGCGGACCACGCCGACCGCGCCGAGGTTGGCGGCGGTGGTCTCGGAGCCGGCGGCGGAGCCCATGAACACCGCGTGCGTCCAGTCCTTGGCCTGGTTCACCAGCGGGATCACCGTCGGGCGGCGGCCACCGAACAGGAAGGCGTCGATCGGCACGCCGGCGGGATCTTCCCACTCGGACGCGATCACCGGGCACTGCGAAGCCGGCGCCGTGAAGCGGGCGTTCGGGTGCGCGGCGAGGATCTTCTTGCCGTCCTTGTCGAGTTGGCCGGGAGCCCAGTCGTTGCCCTTCCAGTCGATCGCGTGCTTGGGCGCCTCGACGCCCATGCCCTCCCACCAGATGTCGCCATCGTCGGTGAGCGCGCAGTTCGTGAAGATCGTGTTCTTCGTGATCGTGCGCATGGCGTTGGGGTTGCTGTCCATCGAGGTGCCCGGCGCCACGCCGAAGAAGCCGTTCTCCGGGTTGATGGCGTAGAGGCGGCCGTCGGCGCCGATCTTCATCCACGCGATATCGTCGCCGATGGTCTCGACGGTCCAGCCGGGGAGGCGGGGCTCCATCATGGCGAGGTTGGTCTTGCCGCAGGCGCTCGGGAAGGCCGCCGCGATATAGTGGACCTTCTTCTCGGGCGAGGTGATCTTGAGGATGAGCATGTGCTCGGCCAGCCAGCCCTCCGTGCGGGCGAGGCTGGAGGCGATGCGCAGCGCGAGGCACTTCTTGCCGAGCAGCGCGTTGCCGCCGTAGCCCGAACCGAACGACCAGATCTCGCTGGTCTCGGGGAAGTGCGAGATGTACTTCTTCTCGATCGGGGCGCAGGGCCAGGCCACGTCCTTCTGGCCGGCCTTGAGCGGCGCTCCGACGGAGTGCAGGCACTTGATGAACTCGCCGTCCTTGCCAAGCTGTTTCAGGACCTTGGCGCCGACGCGGGTCATGATGTGCATGTTGACCACGACGTAGGGCGAGTCGGTCAGTTCGATGCCGATCTTGGCGATCGGCGAGCCGATCGGGCCCATCGAGAACGGGATCACGTACAGCGTGCGGCCCTTCATGCAGCCTTTGTAGAGGCCCGTCATCGTCTTCTTCAGCTCGGCCGGAGCGATCCAATGGTTGGTCGGCCCCGCATCCTCGCGCTTCGTCGTCGAGATGTAGGTGCGATCCTCGACGCGCGCGACATCCGACCAGTGCGAGTTGACGGCAAAGCACCCCGGACGCTTCTTGGGGTTCAGCTTGACGAAGGCGCCCTTGGCGACCATCTGCTCACAGATCTCTTTGTACTCTTTCTTGGAGCCGTCACACCAGTAAACGTTCTTCGGCTGGGTGAGTTTGGCGAAATCCTTGACCCACGCGATCAGTTCCTCATGCTGCGTGGGAAGCTTTGCGGAAACAGCCTTCTTGGCTGTCGGTTTGGCAGACGCCTTACAGGCGCAGGTGGCTGTTTTCTTGCAGGCCATTACGTTCGTCTCCATGCTTTTCGGGTTGGGGCTTCCGCTCACAACATGCTCCGGGCATGAGGGCTGCGAAAGTTGGCGCAATAGTTTAGCGGTTTTTCCGACGTCCCGCAACTGAAACGATTTGATTTTCTCGTTTCGCGTTTCCGCGTTGACGCATCCCGCCCCTTTCCGCATACTTTTTACGTCTATTCTGCGGATGTGCGGCAACGTAAACCGGGAGGCCTTTCAGACCGATGGAGTGTCAGTCCTACAGGCAAGGATGCTGCGGCTGCTGCGTGAACATGCGCTGGCAGCCCGAGCGGATCGCGGGGTTCCTCGAGGCCAACACGCGCGCGGCGGAGGGGCGCTTGCGTCCGGACGCGCGGCCGCGCCTGCGCGACCTCGTGCGGCTGCACCTGGCGCGCGGCGGCTGGCGCGACCATCTTCTGGCCGCGTGGCTGGTCCCGCTGACGCTGGGCCTCAGCGCCTGGTTCTGGAAGCGGCGCTACGGAAGCTGCTGTTTTGCGGGCTATCTGGACCGGGAGACGGGGCGCGTGGGATGCCTGATCCATCCGGCGCGGGTCGGGACGCCCGACATGAGGCGGCACGCCTTCCCCCTGATCCCCACGCTGGGCTGCAACCGCGCGCTGCGCTGCCCCATGCTCGACAGCGGCGGCGTCCCGCCTGACGCCGACTGGCTGGCCGCCTCCCGGGCGGGCGCGGCCAGCCTTCAGCGCAGATCTCGCGTTTGACCCCCTTCCGGATTTCCGGCACCCGAGAGATCTTTTCAGCTTGTGCACACGTTGGGAGAAGGGTATATTAACGGCAATGTGACGTGCGGTATTTCGTGGAGGCATGAAGGTATGGCTGACCTGAGACAGGTTCGGGACGCCGCAAGACGGGGTTGCCGAGTGTTGAGCGGGGAGCGTGGCGACGTGCTGATGGAGTACGCGCTCCTCAATATCCTGATCGTCCTGCCGCTGGTCGGCATGTCTTCCGCGCTGGTTCAGGTCCCGGGCCCGACCTTCACGGGCGCCAACTCGATTGATCAGAGCTTCGGCATTCTCGGCGAGGCTTTCGTAGAACTTTACCGAATGGTTATGAGCGGCGTGTGTCTGCCGCTGCCGTAACTGTTCCTCAAACAAAACAAAAGCACTCAGCGGACAACCAAACCAAGGCGTGGTTCGCCTGTCAAAGGAGCAGAACATGAAAAGTTGGAACCGGAGTCGGACGAAGAAAGTGCTGTGCCGCCTGTTGGGCGACCGGGCCGGCGGCGTGATGATGGAGTACGTGATCCTGGCCGTCCTGATCGCGGCGGCCGTCGTCGTGGCGGTGGCGATGTTCGGCCGGACCCTCGTCGGCATGTTCGATTCGGCCGCAAAAGGTGCGACCGCCGATCATTCGGGCGCCAAGCAAGCCCAAGACAACACGCGTACGAAGCAGGGCACGGATGACACGGCCGCAAAGAGCTATCACGACAGCATGCACCAGTAGGCGGAACGTGAACCGTCGCGTTTCTGATCAGGAACGACCTGTGGCGGGCCGCCTGAGGACCGGGCGGTTCCGCCCATGGGAAGTGACGGTCTTATGAGTGTCGACGTGTTGCTGTTGTGGGTGGTTTGCGCGGCGTGGGCCGGTGTGCTGTCGTGGTCGGACTGCCGCACGCGGCGCCTTTCCAACGCGTGGACACTCGGCGGCGCGGCCGTGGCGCTGGTCTTCAGGCTGGCCTACGGCGGGTGGCCGTGCTTCGTGGACGGGTTCGCCGCAGGCGCGGGCGCGGGCGCGTTTCTGCTGGTGCCGTTCCTGTTGCGCGGCGCCGGGGGCGGCGACGTGAAGATGCTTTTCGCCGCCGGAGCGATGGTGGGCTGGGGCAGGCTTTTAGTGCTGCTCTGGGCCACGTCGCTGGCGGGTGTGGTGATGGGGCTGGTGATGCTGGCGCTCGGCCAGCTGGACGGCGCGCGGCTGAAGCACGCCGTGCGGTGCGCGGTCGATTGGCGCTATGACCGCGCGGCCGGCGCCGCCGTGTTGCCGCCCAAGGATTCGGCACAGTTCCGGATCCCGTTCAGCGTGCCGATCTCGGTCGGCCTGCTTGTGGCGTTGGCGTGATGAGAGGGGGCGCAAGGTCAGCATGAGTCACTCGGCGTCGATTTCCGGCAGGGCGGATCTGCCCGAACCGCCGCGGACGTCTCGGAAAGGCGCCCCTTCACATGCTTTGCGCGGCGGCTCCGTGATGATGGAGTTCGTGCTGGCCGCCCCCGTCATCCTGACCCTGATCCTGGCCTGCATGCAGTTCGCCCATATCTGGATGGCCAAGCAGGTGGTCCACTATGCCGCCTTTTGCGCGGCGCGCGCCGCGCTGGTCTGCCACAAGGACGAGCGGGACCGGGCCGCCGAACAGGCCGCGCGGCAGGTCTGCGCGTGGATCGTCCACGGCGAGACGTCCGGCGAGCCGGCCAAAAGCATTCCGGGCTGGGGCGACATCCCCGGCTCCGGCGGCGCGGCGCGCAAAACCCGTTTAAAAGAAGGCAAGGTCGAGGATGTCGGACGCTGGAATGTCAAAGCCACGGTGGAGCATGATTTCGCGCTGCTCTTCCCGCTGGTCGGCCCCATGATCGGCTGGGCACTCAGCCCGTGGGGCGACGGCGACGAGTGGCAGGAGAAGCGGGGCGACGCTTCCGGAAACATCGGCGATGCGGACGCGGTCCGGTACCCTCACATCCGGTTTATCGAGACCGTCGTCCTGCCGAAGCCTTATGTCACCGTGTCTCAGATGGGCCTGCCGGCCCCCGGTTGGTAACCATGTTAAGCGCAGCGAACAGAGCCGCCGTGCGGCTGTGGAAGGACGAGAGCGGGGTCGTGCTCGCCCTGACCGTCATCGTTTTCCTGACGCTCTTCATGATGGGGCTCTCGGTCTATGCGGTGGGCGAGACCGTGCGCCAGCGCGTCGAGCTCCAGAACGCCGCCGACGCCGCAGCCTACTCCGCGGCCATCGTGCAGGCCGACTGCAACAGCCGCGTGGCCGCGCTCAACCGCGCCATGTCCTGGAGCTATGTGCAGATGGTCCGGAAGGAGATGGACTACATCGTCGACAAGTGGCTGGAACGCGTCCTGCTCAAATGGAATATCGACAACCAAGCCATGCGGGCCTTCAACTTTCCCAGCCCCTGCGCCACGCACCGCGGCGTCCCGTGGTATGTGACCGGATACAACGTCTCGATCGGCGACCGTTCCAACCACGAGAAGGTCCGGCTCAACAAACAGATGCCCCTGGTGACCATCGACCAGATCAAGGAGGCCCGCAGAAACGCCCGGAACAACAAGAAAGATTACCAGACGCTCGGCCCTGAGATCGACGACCTCAAAAAAACAATCCGCGACATGAACAAGAAAGAAGAGCGGCTGATCACGGACCTGCCTAAGAAAATCACGGCCGCCGTGGAGAACATCCTCAAAGCCAACATCCAAGACACCTGGAACGACGGCTTCGCCGGAGGCGGCAAGATCAGCTATGTGTTGAAACAGGAAGAAGCCCCCTTCAAGGAGAACTTCGAGATCCTCAAACAAAACCGGGAGGACGATTTCCTGCGGCACTCGAACTTCATCCCGGAGGAGGGGCGTACCTCGGAAGAGGTCTTCGGGGAGGGCTCGGAGAAGGGGCAATGGTTTGTCGCCGCCGGACAACAGGAGGGCATCCAGCGCGAATACCAGCAACGCGACCGCGTGCTGGTCGCGGAATGGCACTACACCAGCTCGTTCTGGATCATAACCAAGAAAGGCTGCGTCAGGACCGCGACCTTCCCAAGACGGCTTCGCACAGTCAAGGCCGAAGAGGTCAGAGACAGCCGGTTCACCTCGGAAATCGCCAAGGCCAACATCCTGCTCAAAACGTTCTTCTCGAAGAAGGGCGCCCTCACCGTGGGTCTGACCCGCCGCCTGAACAACCCCCTCCAGTTCCTCGTGGCCGGCGGCGAGCTCGGGATCATCCGTCCGTTCACCTTCAAAGACGGCGCGCGCTCGATGTGGACCGCAACCGCCGCGCGCGCCGGCTACAATCCGCCGGAAAAGGGCGCGACCCGCCCGCGGGCCGACTGCCAGGGAGAATACGAGGAGACCTGGTTCGACCGGGTCGGCAAGGACGACCTCTGGAACCTCAAAACCAGCGACTGGGACGCCACGCTTTTGCCCTTGTACCGGGCCTGGGTGCAAGGCGAGAACCGGACATGGACCGGCACATCGGCCGGGAAGCTTTTGAACGAGGTCAAAGGCGGCCCGTGGAAGCCGCTCTACGGCGGCGGCGGCGCACCCGAGAACGAAAGCGCCCCATTCCTGATGGGCGGCGGCGGATCGGTTTCGTACGGTTCGTCCGAAGCTTGGGTGGTTCATTAAACATGACAAACGGTGACGGCACACAGGAACACATCGGCGACAACGGCACCGCGACAAAGTAAAGAAAGTGAGCGTTCATATGACCCTGCAATGGAATTGTGTTGCCGGCAATCTGCTGGCCTTTGGGATATGCGCCCTGTTGACTCTCTGTGTCCGGGCGCAGGTAACGGCCCCGTCTGTGAAGACCGGAGAGCTGAATGTTCCGACGGGCGCCCCTTTCCCCGCCTGTTGGGACTACGATTTCAAGGTCCCGGAAAAGATCGAGAAGGACAAGCCTTTCGATGTGACGATCCGTTTGACCACGACATTTTTCACGCTGGAGAACGTGACCCTGACGCCCATCGCAAACCGCGCAGTTAAACTCGTCAAGGGAGAGGCCTGGACGGGAACGCTCAAGCCAGGCGAGTACCAGATCATGACCTTGACGCTCAAAGCAACAGTGGACGGACTGAACGGCCCTTACGGGATCGAGCTCGAGGCTCCGACCTTTTACACGGCTGTGGAGGCCTATGTCCGAGATCAGAAGGAAGGCGTATACGCGGCCGACGTGGCAAAAGAGTCGATCCGGAAACAAATCCTCGCGATGAAAAAGGAGAACGACATATACCACAAGTGGGTGGGTGGCGTGATCCGCATAGATAAAAGAGAGGAGAAACAGCCATGATCAACAAGACCTATACGCTCTGTTTTGCGCTCCTTCTGGCGTGGCTGTTCCCGGCACAGTTGCTTGCAGGCGATGTGATCCTGAAGTACATGGATAGCACCGGGACGCTTCATCCGATAACCAGCATGGCGGATCTCGATGCCTTGGTGCCCGCCGGGACTGCAGGATCAGCCAACATCCGTTCCTGTTTCCAGAAATATTTTGCGAATGAACAGAGCGCCAAAGACACGGCCAGCATCATGACAGGCGATCTTACGCTCGTGATCCGCGCCAAAGACACGGGAAACGACAAAGGCTCCTTTGCGAGAACCGCCGCCGGCTTCATTCAGATACAGACCGAAGAGGCAGGCCGTTTTTCAAGTGTCCTGCTGCATGAACTCGGCCACATCAAGATGTACAACAAATGCGGCGAGATGCCGACAAAAGACATGACGAA
>Ga0075012_10006831_pt1 | contig 10287 bp, 6 predicted proteins | sample All_14_2_FD_71474 | JGI IMG/M metagenome (GOLD analysis project Ga0075012, IMG submission 71474) | Freshwater microbial communities in response to fracking from Pennsylvania, USA - Allegheny Zone_MetaG_DW_15 | ecosystem: Environmental > Aquatic > Deep subsurface > Groundwater > Drilled... | reverse complement strand
TATCCGCAATGGATAATTGATCATTACAAATAAATTTATTATTTGTAATTTCCCGATTGAGATAATCAAAAATTTCAGGCAATTTTATTTCCAAAGCAGCGTTCAGAGCTTGCGTATCCGGTGGAATATTCATTTTTGGTTTGGTGAGAACGTTGGTGAAAATATTAATAATAGTCGGCGTTAATTCCGTGTCGGAATACTCTTCCAACCATAAACACGTTGCATAGTGATGGTTTTCAGTTGGTATAACCGGGGTTTGCGGATATCTCTTGTCCAGAAAAGCACAAATAACAGACGAGTCCTGTATAACAAAATCATCTTCTTGATAGACTGGTATTTTACCCAGGGGATTCAATTTGAGTAACTGTTGTTTTTGTGCAGGAATCAAAGGATGTAATTCCTGAAAATCATACGCAATATTCTTTAATTGCAAGGTAATTAATACCTTGCGAACATACGGTGAAAGAATCGAGCCATACACGATGCGCATTCAATAACCTCTCAATTTTAATTATTATCCTGCAAAATGCATATTTTCAAATATCAGGCATAAGACAATTGTATGCTGAGATTATGAACGTCACGCACATAAAAAATGGAACAAGCCGGCGATTGCAGGAGCGATCAGTATGACTTGTCCAAATCATCAGAGGCAAGGAGATTGTCCAGATTCACTATCGCAATGACGGACGATTGACTCTTTTGTATTGCATCAATTCACTCATGCTCTCGTTCTGGCAAAAAGGTGGTAGATCTATTATCCCATGTTATGATCGCCCGCAGTCAATATGCCTTTATGCGAGAAACAATATGCCTGGAAAAAAACGAATCGAACAACGCATGCCCCGACTTCCCAACACGCGTGAGTTGATTGTTTTAGAGAAAAAACCACCGGCCAAATCATTGTTGTTTTTTTCTATGAGCTGTGAACAAAAAGCCGCGCACATCCGAAGCGAAACAGCAGACGGCTTGCAGAAACAGGATTTTATGGAGATTGGTTATCGTTATTTACAAAATAAAAAAGGCCGGTTAAGTACCAGCTTTGAGATCCAGGTATACAGCGTTGCCGCAGCGTATATGATCATAAATTTTTGTATGAATCCTGGCTATCTCATACTGCCTTCTGTGATGTTTTATATTATCAATATACTTCCCAATATAGGTAACAACAGATGTTACAACGAAGTCGAAAAACATTGCGCCAAATCCCTGACGGATCGCTTTGGAGAGCCGGCATTCCGTGAAATGGAAAAGCTGCGTTATGATGAAGAGGGGCTGAAATCGCTCGCGGCGTTTATGAGTCGCAATGGCATAGACGCAAGCGCAAAAAGATTCAGACATATTGAATCCATGCCCTTTGGTTTCCCTGGACTTTTTATTCCTTTTCTTTCACCAGAATATGGCACCATGATCGTGATTTTCATTGCAACCATGGCGATAGTTGAAGCGTTTTCTCCTGTGCGTCCTTCGTCACAGGAAAATGCGACTTTGCCATCAATCAGATAATGTATTCATTGAGTGACAATAATGACTGACTGGACAACAGGAACCTGCAAAACCAATGGTATTTCCGTGCATTATGTGCGAACTGGCGGCGACAAGCCCCCCGTTGTTTTGCTGCATGGGCTTATTGCGAATGGCGTATGCTGGACGCCTTTGGCGCGGGCGCTGGAAGCGGATTATGACCTTGTGATGCCGGATGCACGTGGCCACGGGCGTTCCGACGCGCCGGCTCAGGCTTACCGCTATGACGATCTCGCCGCCGATGTTATGGGCTTTATTGATGCACTCAAGCTCGACCGCCCCGTACTGATTGGCCATTCGATGGGCGGCATGACGGCGGCGCTGGTCGCCAACCGGCATCCGCAGCGATTGCGGGGGCTTGTTCTCGTCGATCCAACCTTCCTGACGCCGCAACGTCAACGCGAGGTATATGAAAGTGATGTCGCCGATCAGCATCGCCAAATACTGAATCGGTCAAAGGAGGATTGTTTGGCTGATCTTCTGAATCGACACCGCCATCGTTCCCGGGAAATAATTGAGCTATTGGCGAAAGCAAGGTTTCAAACCAGCGCTCATGCTTTCGACATTTTGACGCCGCCAAATCCGGACTACAGGCAACTCATCCAGACGCTTGAGGTCCCAGGTCTGCTCGTCATCGGTGATGCCGGATCCGTCGTCTCCCCTGACATGGCCACAGAACTTGCCGCGCTCAATCAGCGCCTGGAGATCGTACAGATCGCCCAGGCAGGGCATGGAATTCCCTACGATCAACCCGCGCGCCTGTCCGCCATCGTTCAAGCCTTTGTAACGCAAATACCCCGTGCTTGTTCAAACATCGCTTCCAGCGCTTGCACAGAATCTGTTTTATATGAACTCCCCAGGCAGTGACGAAAGGAAGTGACCAATCCCTGTGATTTTTTCAGTAATTCAAAGGCCTGGCTGGATTTAAAGGCTGCTTCAAATGCTGGCAATCTGTCTTCGGCACTGCCTTGTTCTTCTGTGAAAATCGCATCGATATGCGCCTTAACTGCATCCAGCAAATGCCGTTTCAACGCATCGCCTTGCAGGGCTGAATGTGGCGGTAATAAGGTCAAGGTGATGGGTCGACCATCCATCGCGTAAGAAAGGTCAAGACCACGCTCGGGTGCCGTAGCTGGCAAGGCATGAAAGAACACGCGTTTGCCTCGCCCGTATGCATAGTTGTGCGAAAGCAAAACGGGCTTGATTTTGATCGCTTGCGGCCCTAATCCCGCGTTCACAAAGCAGTTAATAATATTGTCATAGCCAAAAATGCGGGCTATTTGATAAGCCGTGATAGTAGCAGGGCGAGATTGCAGGAATACATTTTTGCGAGCCTGAATACCTTCTTCCAACGGTGTATCTGAAGATGTGATCTGTTCAAGCAGAGAATCTGTACATGGAAACGGCACCACTTTATCTCGACAGCGCGATAGCAGATACGTCAAACTTTTGTCATATTGCCCCTTGATACAAAACAAGATGGGGTTATGCGCAGTGATGATGTCGTTCTGCAGCAAGATTTCGATGATATCCTGATTTTGACTGCTTAGTGCCGCATCAAAAGGGCTGAGTTGTTTGTGAGTCAGAATCGCAGGCGAGGCGTGAAAACGTAGCAATAATCGGACGCTCTCTGCATCACCAGAAGCGCAGGCATAATAAAAAGGCGTCACGCCCAGATCATCAATGCAATCCGGAGTAGCCTGATGAGAGAGCAGCGCTTCAATCATCCCGTGAGCGCGTATTGCAACGGCTATATGCAGTGGCGCAATGCCATTTTTAACTGCTTCATTCAAAGACACATATTGAGAGAACAATTTGACCAGTTCCGTGTTTCCCGAGCCTAAGGCAAACATGAGCGGAAGTTGTTGCTGGCAGGTCAAGGCTTTGGGGTTGGCTCCAGCAAGCAACAACTTTCTTGCCGTCTGCTCATCGCCCTCTCTTGCTGCCAAATGCAGCAGAGACACGCCTATGACGTCTACTCGAGCGGCTCTTTCCTGCGTCACTGCGTGAATGTCAGTCCAGGCCGGTGTTGCTTGCCAGGTTGAGAGTAGTGCCGTCAGGGATGATTCATTTGCTTTGCTGACATATAAATGACTACCAAAAGCGACGAATGCAGACGATGTGTTACATGTAAAAATCTTCATGACCGCATCTGCGATCTCGCTTGTGATATAGGTCTTTGATTCGTTAAACACGATCCACTGTTTTTCAGCCGGATTCAGAGCAAGCGATATAGAATGGTCAGCCGATTCCAGAACAAAGGCCACCGGATGATCCAACTGCGATAATATGATTTCCAGACTGTCAAAATACTGGACTAATTCGTCACGAGTATAAATCCCGCAAAAGCGCCTGGAGACAATTCCGCCAAGCGCTTGCAGCCTGCCATCAAGCACGCCGTCGATACTGGATTCGGTCAGTTTGTCATTCTGAATACTCTGATCCGATTGATTTTGATACTGATCAATCGTCCAGAACAGTCTGTCCACTTTTCTGAACGGCTCAAGATTCGTTTGATGAGTTCCCTGTGAGCGAGAGAGAGCAATTTGCGTTTGCAACAAAGCAGGGTCGCGCCGCAAGCCAAACATCAAAACGGCCGCCATGTCCATTTCTTCTCTCAACAATATCGCCTGCTTGGCACAATGAGCAACACCGAAACAAACCCCTTCATAATTCCTCTTGTATCCAACAGCTTGCATGAGAGTGCTTAACGACATGACGTGAAATCTCGTTTATAAAAGTTCATAATGGAGGAATATAATACATGATTGGTAATATTAAATCAAAATAAGCGTGTTTAGCATATGAAACATTAGACTGTAATCAAGTCACCTAAAACGCACGTATGCAGCGAACATTGGTCGTTGGCACAAGGGAGAACCGGGCTGCTGTCGCTTGAACACCGGTAGCGAAGTTCTGCGCCCAGGCGGTAAATATCCCCAACAGCAAGCCTGTTGATTCTGTTGAGCTCCAATAATTGGAGGCATCAAAGTCGGTCAAATTAGGGCATAAACCTCCTGGGCCGCTTAAATACAATTGATTTAACTCAAATTTTGAAGGCAGATACCAGTCCCCATAACACGCTTGCTGTGATGTCCCGGGGCTTGTGCATGCGGTCGTTCCGTTATCCTGCACGGCGTATTCGTGGCAAGATCGCGCGGCAAAACCCAGGAAAGTTGCCAGATTCAAGATACTGATTTGTGCGGCCTCTCGGGAGATAATCATGATGGTATTGGGCTGACCGGCTCCGATTCCATCACCCAGAGCGCCAGTCAGCAAGGTAGATGCGGCGGTCAAGCTCCAATTAATACCTGTCGATTGATCGGCTCTTGAGGCAATCAAGCCGTGGTTCCCATCCCCATTGACCCAAAACACAATGCCGCCCATGGTTTCCTGGCACAAGGTATACGTTGCAGCATCCTGGCCGTTAGTCCCGGCCGGGCCTGCGGGGCCAGCCGCGCCATCGGCACCATCTGCTCCATCTGCTCCATCTGCTCCATCTGCTCCATTGGCTCCGACAGCTCCTGCAGGTCCGACCGGACCAGCCGGGCCTGCGGGGCCAACCGCGCCATCGGCACCATCTGCTCCATTGGCTCCGACAGCTCCTGCAGGTCCGACCGGCCCAGCCGGGCCTGCGGGGCCAACCGCGCCATCGGCACCATCTGTTCCATTGGCTCCGACAGCTCCTGCAGGTCCGACCGGGCCAGCCGGGCCTGCGGGGCCAACCGCGCCATCGGCACCATCTGCTCCATTGGCTCCGACAGTTCCTGCAGGTCCGACCGGCCCAGCCGGGCCCGCAGGGCCTGCGGGGCCAACCGCACCATCGGCACCATTGGCTCCGACAGCTCCTGCAGGTCCGGCCGGCCCAGCCGGGCCTGCGGGGCCAACCGCACCATCGGCACCATTGGCTCCGACAGCTCCTGCAGGTCCGGCCGGCCCAGCCGGGCCTGCGGGGCCAACCGCGCCATCGGCACCATTGGCTCCGACAGCTCCTGCAGGTCCGGCCGGCCCAGCAGGGCCCGCTGGGCCAATCGCGCCATTGGCACCATTGGCTCCGACAGCTCCTGCAGGACCGGCCGGCCCAGCCGGGCCTGCGGGGCCAACCGCACCATCGGCACCATTGGCTCCGACAGCTCCTGCAGGTCCGGCCGGCCCAGCCGGGCCCGCAGGGCCAATCGCGCCATCGGCACCATTCGTTCCATTGGCTCCGACAGCTCCAGCTGGACCTGGGGTTCCCTGCGGACCTGTCGGAATGGCGTTTATTTTGGATTCCAGGTCACTCTGGATTTCCTTGACAAAACAAGTTGAGGCGGGGTTACAGGCAGCAAACGCATTAACTGATAAACATCCCAGAAACAATATAACAGCCACACTACGCACGTTCACAAGATCTCCGTTCTATTAAAATAAAAACGTTGTCCCAAATAAAATCCCGTATTGATTAGGCATTCCAGAAATGCTCAGTTGATCTAGAGAAGGATCAACGAACCAGGTAACTTTGCGGCCGAGGATTACTCGCCCGGTTAGATGAGTAAAAATATGCTTGTTGATTGTCCAGGCAAAGCCTGCCTGAAATTCGGGATCGCCTACACTTCTGTCATCAGCTGAACACCGGTCAAATTGCCAGGTGCGCAATGCCGCGCCAGCTTTTAACAAAACTGAAACCCCACTGTCACGGACAGGAATACGCGCCGTTCCCAGCAGATCAATGATGGGCTTGACCCGCGATTGGAAAGGCAGGCCGCCCAGTTGGTCCAGGATTTCCCGGGATACATCCAGACGCATGGTGTTACCGGTTTCAACACCCAGCTCAAGGCCAAACAGGGTGGATTTATATTCAAATATCCCTTTGCCAAAACCCAGTTTTAACAATGCATAACGGCCATCGTCCTGAAACATGTTACTGAAAGATCCATAGCCAATGCTTAAACTGGTTGACCACGGTGCCGACTCCGGAGCCGCAAACGCGGTAGAGGCAGCAAAAAATAACGCGAAAAACTCACATTTAATCCAACGCATGAAGACTCTCTTTTCCTCTATACACAAGCTATGGAGGAAGCACTCTTAATCCGGTACGATATTCTAAAACACATTCTCAAAAATCGATACTTGATGAAGCAAAAAATTTGTAATTTCTCGTGTCATTCCTCGCGAAGCAAAGAATGAAAAAAAATCGCAATATTTTCAATCGGATATAATAAGTAAATCGTCTATACAACAGCTCACCCGCGTTTTGGCAGGGCCACGAATAACGAACCTGCATGGTTCAGATCGTTTGCCTCAATCCCGGCCTGGTCGCCTTCACCCTTATAATTGTCAACATGAGCGCCGACAATGGCGCCGCCGGTGTCCTGGGCTACGCACCATGATGTGGATTGTTTGCAATTAAAGATAAAACTCATGCCCACCGGGATGACTTTGTGATCGGTTGCGCAAGAGACGTGCGGGGTCAGGGAGATATTTTCCGAACCATATGGGCCGCCATCTTCTTTGGCAAAAAATACATAGCTTTGATCGCGATTGCGCAAGTCGGCGGCTTTGGCACGGTTGAGCGGGTGGTCGAGATATTGGCGAATTTGTTTTTCTGATGCCGCACTTTGTCTGATTTCTTTGGAGGCGTTACAGCGCAGTTTTGCCTCGTCATGACAGCGGCGATCTTTGGCACAGCGTTCCATGGCATCCAGGTTGCCGCCGCAGGTGGGGTCCTGGGCGCATTGGACGATGCGGCCAAGCATGGTGCGGGGTCTGCCGTTGGCGCCGTCGTAATTGATATGGAACAGTTTGCCATCCAGCACTAAAGATCCAGAGCCTTCAACCATCAAAAAAGCCGGATCATTGGGATCTTTCACGAAGCCAACGATATACTTTTCATCCAAAGCCCCATGCTCGATTTCTTCGCGATCCGGTACTACAGAGTAAGTACCATTGGCGTTTTTCAGGCAAAATCCTCGTGGCATTTTGGTCAGCGGATCCACGCCGCACAACGGCGTTTTCAGATGACGTTTTCTGGCTTCCTGCGCTGCGTTTACAGCACCTGGATTGCGGTAAATGGGATATAAAAACGCCCCGCCGCGTTTGCTGCGCGCTTCAACGGCGGCTGGCGCGTAATAAGCGGTAAATTGAAACTCGCCTTTGTTAAATCCGGCATGATTTTCAGGCCATCCTTCACTTTTATACCAGTCAAATTCGTTTTTGATCCGTGATAAATATGTTTGAAAATCACCCCGGGAAGCCTTCGCAATCTCGAGCATTTTTTGATTGGTTTCAAGACACCATTCCTGGCGTTTGAAGGTATTTCCCGCAATGGTTACGCTGTGAAATTCAGCATGCTTGTTACTGCAATTTTTGATCTGGATTTCCAGTGCTTTGATAACTTCCTGCATGTTCCCTTTCGGATTATCCAGCGGCAATTCGGAGGCTGAAATTTTACGAAATTTAAAGCGCAACACACCAGGCTCTTTGGCGGCCATTTTCAGTCTGGACGTAAAATCCGCATAACGCCTGACATCCAGGCAGTGTTGAATGGGGTCAGCAGGCAAGGCTGCCTGGGCCATGATATTAAAGGTCATCACGGCCATTATCAAAGCTGTTCGAAACATGGGTATCCCTTCGCAGGTGGTTTTTTAGAGAGGTGCAAGTATTATATCGATTGGCTTATCTCGAAGATAGCCCGACACAGGCACTAAGCTAGCATCAATTGTGCAATATTTTATCAATTTTTTGCTTTTAAATTTGCGATCTGTGTTCTTTGTGTACTAAAATTACGTAGATAGTAAAAATTTGTACAAGTAACTAATGTTGAATGATCAGTACGATTAATTCACGTGAAAGCGGTTTTTCACTCGTGGCCGCATCGGTGATGCCACGCCGTTAGTTTTGATCTCTTCTTTTTAAGAGGCAAAATGTGACGGGGATTGTGTATGGCAAAGAGACAAAATAACGACACCGACAACATCAAAGACGGTACGTTGCAGGACGATGGCATCCTGGATAGCGATGGTAATGATACCATCAATCATGGTGACGGCCATGACAGCCGGTCACATAGTTTCATGTCATTCCTGCTATTCCTGGCCGGTGGTACTGGCCGTGACAGCCATGGCGACGACAACGACAACGACAGCGATGATGAAAGCTTCGATCGCCAGCTCGGTGGTGGAATCCATGACAGTCGCGCGCCCAAATTTCTATTACTCCTGCTATTGCTGGTCGGTGACAGCCAGAGCAGCAGCAACAGCAGTGCTCGCCTTGCCGCGGGTGTTGGTAGCAATTCTCTCGGTGGCGATGAAGGCCAAGACATTGTGAGGGGCAGCGGTGTTGACCGCGCCATTGACGATACCGATATCCCCATTGTCGGCATCGTCAATGGTGGGGTCAACGATGCGCCCACAAACGGTGTCGAGGCTATATTGGCGGTGATTGCCAAAAATAGCAGTGAAAGCGTCAGCTCTGAGGCTGAATTGTTGGTCCAGGCAGACGGCGATAGCATGACGGACAGTGATCTGGAAGATCTGTCTGGTGGCGATGCCGTGGATGCTAACAGCGATGACATCCCGAACCTCGCCCCGACCCCGAGCAATGACAACGCGATTGTAATCAAAGTGAACAATGGTGTTCCTCCCCCAAGTGACAGCGCGGACCAGGAAGTACCGGTCAATGATGCGCCCACAGGCGGCGCGGCTGTATTGGCAGCTATCGCCGAAGACAACGGTGCGCGAGTTATTACCCAGGCCGAATTACTGGCTAATGCCAGCGATATAAACGGCGATAATTTGAGCGTCACTGATTTGGCAATAACAAGCGGTAGCGGCACCCTGGTCGATAACGGTGATGGCACCTGGAGTTATATACCTGATCCAAACGATGACGGTGATGTCAGCTTCAGTTTCAATATCCGTGACGGCACAAACAGCACGAGTTCAACAGCTACCCTGGACATTACCCCGGTTAATGATGCACCGACAGTCGGTGCGGTTGTGACCTTGGCATCTATAGCCGAAGACAGCGGCGCACGTCTGATAACCCAGGCCGAACTACTGGCCAATGCCAGTGATATAGACGCCGACAGTTTGAGTGCTACCGATCTGGTCATAACCAGTGGCGGCGGTAATCTGGTCGATAACGGTGATGGTACCTGGAGTTATATGCCTGTCGCTAATGATGACAGTGCAGTCAGTTTCAGCTTCAACATTCATGACGGCACGACCAACACGGGTTCAACCGCGACCCTTGATATCACCTCCGTTAATGATGCACCCAGCGCCGGTGCTGCCATCGTTTTGGCCGCCATCGCCGAAGACAGCGGTGCACGCCTGATAACCCAGGCCGAATTACTGGCCAATGCCAGTGATATAGACGCCGACAGTTTGAGTGCGACTGATCTCGCCATAACCAGCGGTGGCGGTAATCTGGTCGATAACGGTGATGGCACCTGGAGTTATATGCCTGTCGCTAACGATGACAGTGCAGTCAGTTTCAGCTTTAACATTCATGACGGCACGACCAATACGGGTTCAACCGCGACCCTTGATATCACCTCCGTTAATGATGCACCCACCGCCGGTGCCGCCATCGTTCTGGCCGCCATCGCCGAAGACAGCGGTGCACGCCTGATAACCCAGGCTGAATTACTGGCCAATGCCAGTGATATAGACGCTGACAGTTTGAGTGCGACTGATCTGACCCTAACCAGCGGCAACGGTAATCTGGTGGATAATGGCAACGGCACCTGGAGTTACACGCCAGCCGCCAATGACGACAGTG
>Ga0075012_10006830_pt1 | contig 10291 bp, 7 predicted proteins | sample All_14_2_FD_71474 | JGI IMG/M metagenome (GOLD analysis project Ga0075012, IMG submission 71474) | Freshwater microbial communities in response to fracking from Pennsylvania, USA - Allegheny Zone_MetaG_DW_15 | ecosystem: Environmental > Aquatic > Deep subsurface > Groundwater > Drilled... | reverse complement strand
CGACAGTCCTGCAACAGCTCGCCGATGAAGGCCAGTTGCGCCAGTCGCGACTTTGCACCGAGCGACAGGTGCGCAACGATCACAGTCAGCCGCTGTTCGCCCGAGCCATAGTGCGCCAGCAAGGCTCCCCGCCCGCGCAAACGGCCTGGCAAGGCATGATCGATGACATCCGCTGGCTCCCGCTTGCTCAGCAGGGCGTTCGCCGACGTCGCAATCTGACCGATGCGACGGTTCGGCTGATGGCGCCAGAATGGAAACCGCGCCAGCTCGGCCAGGTAGTGGGTCTGATTGAGGAAACCCGAACGCAGCGAACCCGGATCGGTTTCCTGCAGACCGACCAGATCAAACTCCCGCACCAGACGCGCAATGCCGTCCAGATTGCCCTGCTTCTGCGGATGCGGCAGCACATGGGTCCAGGGTCGCGTCACGTAGTCGCGATAGCTGTCCGTGCGTGCGCCCGCCTGGATGTTGGCGCTCAACACCCGAAGGCGGGTCAGGGGTTCATCAACGATGGCGTGGGCAGCGGTCACATGGTTTCCGATGGCAAAATCTCTGGGAGCAAAGTCGTCAATACGCCATTTCAGCGAGGGCAGCGCAGCCCACGCTCCAACGCAGGCCCGCAACACGGATTTGCAAGGACTGCGCCCGTCGGCCAGGCACGCACATGGCGTTCAATTGGCTGCCATCGCGACTCGTTCCCTGGCAATCAATGCGTCAACGATCGCCAACATGCGCGGAAAGCCACCTTGCCGTGGCGACATGACCAGATATTTGCCGTTGACAATCATGCTGGGCGTGTAGCCAGCACCGTAACGCGGCAACATCTGTCGGGCGCGGGCAATCTTGGCATTCACCGCAAAGCTCTGCATGGCTGCCATGAATTCGTCCTGCGTCGTTCCGTAGGCAGAAAAAAACGCCGCCACATCTTCGACGCTCCGAACCGGGCGACGCTCGACGTGCAGCGCATTGAACAAGGCGGCATGCGTTTTTTCGAGCAAACCCATCGTTTCAGCAGCGTAATAGGCGCGGGCATAAACCTCCGCGACACCACCGGACACGGTCGGCATGTAGGAGAACTGCACATCGCTGGCAAGCTCGGGCTTCCACGCATCGACTTCCGGCTGCAGGTGCGCGCAGTGCACGCAGGAATAGCCAAACACCTCGACCACCTCGATCTTGCTGGCATCCGCCGTCGGCACTGCAGGCGCAATGATCGTGTAGTCCTTACCTTCTGACAGACCGTCATCGATGGAAGGTGGCGATTCAGCCAAACAGACGACCGTAGACAACATCAGAGTGACGGCGGCAACGCAGCGCAAGAACATGGGTGACTCCTTGAATTTCCGGAATGTGTACCCCGTCTGGCAGGAGCCCAGTCGACTGCGTCCACCGAAAAATTCGCCCCAGCCAGACCAGCGACAGTCGGGCTCGCAGACCCTTCGGGGCGTTGGGGAACCAGAAACTGGGCGACAGTGGACCGGAGCGGCGATTCGTCAGGAGGTGAAATCCAGCTCGACAGACTCCCAGCGTGGCGAGGCCAGCGGTGGACTGTCAGGACCGTCGAAAGTTCATCACCAATCAGGTCGACACAAGGGTGCAGCTCGCCGCCATTCGCCCCAACCTCGGCACAGCAATACAACTCCGCGACCAGACAAGCAAAACCCCGAGGTCGGAGCCTCGGGGTTTGCGAGTGCAAGGTCTGGGCCGTTGCCTTACTTGGCGGCCATGGCCGCACGTTCCTTGGCGATCAGCGCATCGACGATTTCCAGCATGCGCGGGAAGCCGCCTTGCGCTGGCGACATCACCCGGTACTTGCCATTGACGATCATGCTGGGGGTGCCTTCCACGCCGTAACGCGGCACCACCTGCTGGGCGCGGGCAATCTTGGCGTTCACCGCAAAGCTCTGCATGGCCGCCATGAATTCGTCCTGCGTCGTGCCGTAGTCGGCGTAGAACGCGGCCACATCCTCGACGCTACGCACCGGACGACGCTCGACATGCAAGGCGTTGAACAGCGCGGAATGGGTCTTTTCCAGCAGGCCCATGGTTTCAGCCGCATAGAAGGCGCGTCCGTAGACTTCCCACACGCCACCGAACACCGCAGGCATGTAGACGAATTGCACATCGCTGGCGAGCTTCGGCTTCCACGCATCGACCACCGGTTGCAGGTGTGCGCAATGCACACAGGAATAGCCGAACACCTCGACCACTTCAATCTTGCTGGAATCCGCCGTCGGCACCGGCGGATTGATCAGGATGTAGTCCTTGCCTTCAACCAGTCCACCATCGGCGACCGGGGCAGGCTGGGCAGTGCAGGCCGCAGCAGACAGCACGAGAGAGGCAGCAACAAACCAGCGCATCAACATGGACGACTCCTTGGATCAAGTAAAAACGCCCCGCCGGATACGGCGGGGCGCAGCGGTGGACTGACAAAACCGCAAAAGGTTCACTCCGCGACGGCGTGATGCAGACCTTCGATGTAACTGGCCAGTGACTGGATTTCCTCGTCACTCAGCGCACCGGCGACACCGGACATCACCGCGTTGGCGTTATCGCCCTTGCCGTAGACATTGCCGTCGCGATAGAGCTTGAGCTGCGCGGCGGTGTAGTTGGCGTGTTGACCGGCGAGGCGCGGGTAAGCCGGACCAGGGTTGCCCGCACCATCGGGACCATGGCAGGCCAGACAGGCCGGAATGCCGCGTGCTGTATCACCACCGCGATACAGCGCCTCACCCACCTGATAGAACTTCTTGCCCGCATGCGGGCCTTCGGCGATCACGCTGTCATCGGCCACGCCCGGACGGCTGGTCTGCGCGGCAAAATGCGCACCGATGTCACGCATGTCCTGCGGCGACAGCATGGACGCAAAGCCCAGCATGATCGGATTGCTGCGCTCGCCGCTCTTGAACAGCATCAGATGGCGGGCGATGTAATTCTCGTGCTGCCCGGCCAGCTTGGGATATTGCGGATCGGCGGAGTTGCCGTCGGCGCCGTGGCAGGCCGCGCAAATCGCCGCCTTGGTGGCACCCGCCGAGGCAGTACCCGGCGTGGTGGGCGCCGAGTCGTCCGCCAAGGGCGCAGCGGCGGCAGGCGCCTCGTCGGCCACGGCATTCACCTCGGTTTGCGCAAAGGCAACCGGCATCAGGCTTGCGCCACCAATCAACAGCAGGGCATTCAAGCCCAGGGAACGCGGAAAACTCATACACTTGGCTCCAGTTCTGGAAGACATGATCCAACGCGACGGCAGCTGGCAATCGTCTGTAGCCGCAAGCGCCGGATTATCCCAGCCGCCGCCAAGTGCGGTCAACGAAACCATAGGCGCATGCCCGACGCCCTCGACGGCATCATCCCGGCTGCGCAGGAATTCCGCATGAGCAAAGTCAATCCCTTGCGCGCCGCGCGCTACCGTCTGAGCGTTCACGAACTGCGCCAGTTGCCGCCCGACCAAGGCGCGGAACTGGCCATTTGCGGGCGTTCCAACGCTGGCAAGTCCAGCGCGATCAACCTCATCTGCGACCAGAACGGCCTGGCGCGCACCAGCAAGACGCCCGGCCGCACGCAACAACTGGTCTACTTCGAATTGGCCAAGGATCGGCATCTGGTCGACCTGCCAGGCTACGGTTATGCCAAGGTGCCGCCCAGTCTGCGCGACCACTGGCGCGGATTGATCGACAACTACTTCCAGAGTCGCGAGTGCCTGCGAGGTCTCATCGTGGTGATGGACGTACGCCATCCGTTGCGCGATTTCGACGTGCAGATGCTGGAGTACGGTCAGGCGCGCGGGCTGTCCTGCCATTGTCTGCTGACCAAGGCCGACAAGCTGGGCCGCGGTGCCGCCGCGAACACCTTGCTGGCCGTGCAGAAGGAAATCGCCGGTCGAGCCAGCGCGCAATTGTTTTCGGCACTGAATGGGCAGGGCGTGGAAGAAGCGCGTGCGGTGATGAGCGAATGGCTGCGGATGGACAGCGCCGAGCCGCTGCCACCCGAGGTCAGTAAGCGAACTCGCTGAACACCGGGTCGACGCTGCCACGCCATTCGCCGTGGTAGAGCGCGAGCTTGCGCTCGGCGGCGGTTTCGTTGGCCTCGACGATTTCGATCAACGGCTCCAGGTAGATTCGCTCGTCCACCCCATTGCCATTGAGATAGGCGCGACGCCGCAAACCGTCCGCAGCGATACGCAGCGCCTCATGTGCCAGATCGCGCACGCTGCCGCGACGGAAGGCCAGCTTGAGCGCCTGCGCGGGCACGCCATCGCGCAGCGCATGACGCTCGGCCATAGAGAAATCCTTGACCAGATCCCAGGCCGCATCCAGTGCGGTCTGGTCGTACAGCAGGCCGGTCCAGAACGCGGGTAGCGCACACAGCCTGTTCCACGGACCGGCGTCGGCGCCTCGCATTTCCAGATATTTTTTCAGCCGGACCTCCGGGAACGCCGTCGTCAGATGATCGGCCCAATCGGAGAGGGTTGGCTGATGCCCCGGGTAAACCGGCAAACGCCCCGCCATGAAATCGCGGAAGCTCTGCCCGGACGCGTCCAGATACTGGCCGTCGCGATAAACGAAATACATTGGCACGTCGAGCATGTAGTCGACATAGCGCTCGAAACCGAAACCCTCGTCGAACACGAAATCGAGCATGCCGGTGCGGTCAGGGTCGGTATCGGTCCAGATGTGGGAGCGGTAGCTCAGGTAGCCGTTCGGCTTGCCCTCGGTGAAGGGCGAGTTGGCGAACAAGGCGGTGGCGACCGGCTGCAGAGCCAGACTGGTGCGGAACTTCTTCACCATGTCGGCTTCGTCGGCGAAATCCAGATTGACCTGCACCGTGCAGGTGCGGGTCATCATGTCCAAGCCGAGTTGACCCACCTTGGGCATGTAGTCGCGCATGATCTTGTAGCGCCCTTTGGGCATCCATGGCATCTCGTCGCGAGCCCATTTCGGCTGGAATCCAAGCCCGAGGAAGCCGATCCCCAGCGCATCCGATACGGTCTTGACCTCGCGCAGGTGAGACGCCGATTCGCAACAGGTCTGGTGCAGGTTCTCCAGCGGCGCACCGGACAGCTCCAACTGCCCTGCGGGTTCCAGCGTGACCGTCGCCTTGTCCTTTGCCAACGCGATGAGATAGCCCTTTTCCTCGACACGCTGCCAGCCCTGCGCAGCCAGACCTTCGAGCACCGCGCGAATGCCTTGCGGTCCTTCGTAACTCAATGGCCGAAGATCATCCAGACGAAACCCGAACTTCTCGTGCTCCGTCCCGATCCGCCACTCGGACTTCGGCTTGCCGCCCGACGCGAGGTAATCAACCAACTGTTGTCGGTGCGTGACGTGGGCGGCGGCAGTGCTGCTCGGGCTGGACATGAACGAACTCGCTGTCTTGTGGTGCGGCAGGCGCTGCGCACGGAACCTCGATATGGTGCCTCCGACAACGTCGACAAGAGGCGATGTTAGCCTTTGCCGATGGCAAGTGTTCGTTTCCGTCTGCGACCCGCGTTTTTCTGCGCGTCCCTGTGCTTGATGCCCGGCGCGACGAGCGCACAGGCGGTGCTTGAGCGCGGCAATGGCCCTGAGCCCTCGACACTGGATGCGCATCGCTGCCAGGAAGTCAGTTGCGCCAACATCCTGCGTGATCTTTGCGAAGGACTGGTCAGTGAAGATGCCGCAGGAAACCTGATTCCCGGTCTGGCGGTGCGCTGGCAGGTGTCGGAAGATCAGCGCGAATGGACGTTCTGGCTGCGCGACGACGCGCGCTGGAGCGACGGCAGCCCGATCACCACGGCGCAGCTCATCGACAGCTTCACGCGGGCGCTTGACCCGGCGACGCTGGCCCCGCTGATTGATGTGCTGCGCCCGATTCGCCGCGTCGACTCACCCGAACCGGGTGCGATCCGATTCCACCTGCATCGCCCGGTGAACCTGTTGCCGCGACTTACCCTGCCGATTGCGTTCCCGGTACGGGTCGATCTGGCGACGCGCTGGGGTGCGCAGCACACCCAGGCGGCACACTGGGTCGGCAATGGTGCCTACGTTCTGACCGAATGGACGCCGCAATCCAGCCTTCGACTGCGCCGCAATCCCCATTTCCACAGTCCTGCCGCCATCGAGCACGTGCGTTACCACGTCACCGAGGATGCCGCGGCCGAATACAAGCGGTTTCTGGCGAACGACCTGCATCTGACCGAAACCGTCCCGCCCGCGCGACTGGCGGAGCTGCAGGATCGACACGGCGACGCACTGCGCGTCAGCCCGTATCTGGGCGTATTTTTTCTCGGCATCAATCTGCGCCAGGGCCCGTTGGCGGAGTCGCTGGGCTTGCGCCAGGCTTTGAGTCTCGCGATCGATCGCGAGCGTCTGGTCAGCACGATCACCGGGATGGGCGAACACCCCGCCGAGCGTTTGCTGCCACCTGCACTGGATCTGCCGTCATCGATTACCGCGGCAAACCTGACTGCTGCCCAGCGCGAAGCCCGCGCACGGGCGCTGTATGCCGAAGCCGGGTTTTCGCCCGAATCGCCATTGCAGCTCGAACTGCGTTTCAACACCTCCACGCCGCATCGCCGCATGGCGCTTGCGGTGGCGGCAATGTGGCGCGAAGTGCTGGGTGTACGTACCCGCCTGCGCAATGAGGAGTGGAAGGTCTTCGTCCAGAACCGCCGCCAGGGTCGTGTCACCGAGGTCTTTCGCGGTGGATGGATCGCCGACATCGCCGACCCGGCGAGTTTTCTCGATCTGTTCCGAAGCGACAGCGAACTCAACTGGAGCGGTTGGCACGACCGCGAATACGACCACTTGCTGGATGCCGCGCAGGCCAGCAGCGATCCCGCCGAACGCGGCCGTTTGCAAGCGCTTGCCGAATCCCGTCTGCTCGCCGCGCAACCCATCCTGCCCTTGTATTTCTACACCTCGAAGCATCTGGTCAGCCCCGACCTTGCTGGCTTCGAAGCCAACCCGCTGGATCGTCATCCGAGTCGATTCCTGCGCTGGCAACCCTCGCCAGAACCCTCCACGCCGGGCACACCATGATTCCCACGCGCTTTCGACACCTGCTCGGTCGCGTGCTGGAAGCGGCGCTGACCCTCTGGTTACTGCTGTCGCTATGTTTCGTGCTGTTGCGACTGGCTCCCGGCGGGCCGTTCGATGCCGAACGCAGCGTGCCGGATGAGGTGCTCGCCACACTGAATGCGCAATACCGGCTCGATCAACCCGTCTGGCAGCAGTATCTGTCGTGGCTGGGCGACCTGAGCCATGGCGATCTTGGACCCAGCTTCCAGTATCCCGATCACCGGGTCGGTGCATTGCTCGCCGACGCGCTGCCCGTCACCCTGATGACCGGCGGTGCCGCATTGTTGATTGCCGTGCTGGGCGGATTGGGCCTCGGCATGCTGGCCGCACAACATCACGGTGGCCGCCTGGATCGTCTGTTGATGGGGCTGAGCGGGCTTGGACTTGCGCTGCCCAAATACGTGGTGGCGCCATTGATGGTGCTGCTGTTCGCGGTCGTCTTGCGCTGGCTGCCTGCAGCGGGTTGGGGCGATCCGGCGCAATGGGCTCTGCCGGTGTTGGCGCTGGCGCTGCCCAATCTGGCGGTCAGCAGTCGCCTGGTGCGCGCCGCCGCCCTGGATGCCCTGCACAGCGATGCACTGCGTGCCGCCCGCGCACGTGGATTGTCGGCGCGCCGTTTGTGGCTTGCGCACATCCTGCCATTGGTGGCGTTGCCGCTGCTGGCCTGGCTATCACCCGCGATGATCAATCTGGTCAGCGGCTCCGCCGTGGTCGAACAGATCTTCAGCCTGCCCGGGATGGGGCGCTACTTCGTGCAAGGCGCACTCAACCGCGACTACACCCTGGTGATGGGTGTGGTCGCGGTCGTCGGGGTTGCCATCGTTCTCATCAACACGCTGGTCGATGTGCTGCGTGCCTGGATCGACCCGCGCCTGCGTTGAATCCGCGATGAGCGGTCAGGTCCGGTGATAGCGCTCGCGCATCATCCGGATGGCACTCACGGTCTGGTTGGCTTGATGCCGGTACTTGCCGATGATCAAGTGTTCGGCCAGCTCCTTTTTGCCCTCATCGACCGCCTTGACGACCTCACCCGCACACGTGTGGAACTGTGCATGCTGGTCGAGCAGATGGTCGTACTCGCGCTCGCGCGCAAACGTCTTGCCCGGCCCATGAATCCACTTGCCCAGCGCACAGGCATCGTCACGGCACACCACCGCTTGCTCCAGTTTGTCGCCGCGCCCTTCAACATAGGCCTGCAGTCGGTCACGCCAAGCCAGATGCGCCGCGACCATCTTGTCGAAGTCGACTTCTTCGTCCGCCTGGCTGCCCGCCCGCCTGCCATCGGCGCGGCGATTTGAGGGGTCAGCCAGAGTGAAGGCCGAGACTTCCTGCATCAGCGCCTTGGCGAGTTCCTCCAGGCTGCGTGCCGCGGCCGAGGCTTCCTCCACCAATGCCGCATTCTGCTGGGTGGTTTCATCCAACTGGGTGACGGTCTGATTGACCTGTTCGATACCGCCGCTCTGCTCGGCGCTGGCAGCAGATATTTCACCCATGATGTCGGTGACACGTTTCACGCTACTGACGATATCGCGCATGGTTTCGCCCGCTTGGCGAACCCGTTTTCCACCATCCAGCGTTCGCGCCATGCTGTTCTGGATCAGCTCGCGGATTTCCTTTGCCGCCTGCCCCGAACGCTGTGCCAGCGAACGGACCTCCGACGCCACCACCGCAAATCCGCGCCCCGCATCCCCCGCACGCGCCGCCTCCACCGCGGCATTGAGCGCAAGGATATTGGTCTGGAATGCGATGCCATCGATGACCGCGATGATGTCACCCATACGCCGCGATGACTGGTCGATTTCCGTCATCACCGACACCACGCCCTCGACAGCCTCACCACCTCGCAGTGCCACCTCGCTGGCACCGCTCGCCAGTTGATTGGCCGAGCGTGCGTTCTCGGCATTCTGCCGCACGGTTGCGGTCAGCTCTTCCATGCTGCTGGCGGTTTCCTCCAGCGCCGCGGACTGCTGCTCGGTGCGGGTTGAAAGGTCCGCGTTGCCCTGGGCGATCTCGGTCGCCGAGGTACTGATCGAGCGCGCCGCCGAAATCACCCGACTCAGCATCGCGCTGATCTGCTCGCAACTGGTGTTGGCTGCCTGCTGCAAGCGTCCGAAGGTTCCCTGATACTCGCCGTCAACCCGTCGACTGAGATCGCCTTTTGCCAGCGCCGACATCACCTGCTCGATGGCATCCAGACCTTCCTCGGTGCGATCCAGCAATTCGTTCAAGTGGCCGGAGTGACGCCGGAAGAAGCCGACCTTGTCGGTCAGCGTCAGTCGATGCGAGAGATCACCACTGGTCGCGCGGGTGACCAGTTCCTCGACCTCGGCCTCGATCTCGGCTTCGTGCGTGCGATCACGCCACTCCACCGAGGTGCCGATCCGCTTGCCCTCGCCATCCAGCACAGCCGTCGTCACCAGCGCAAACGTGAAGCGCCCCAGCGCCACCGTGGTGTAGTGCGGCTTGTCGAGTGCGTCCAGAACGGCGATCTGGCGCTCCGGACTGTGATGGAAGCGATCCATGCTCATTCCGACGATCTGCTGCGGATCGAAGTCCGGGACATGCCGACGGATGTCTTCCGCCACCGTCGAAAGCGTGCCCAGCATTGCCTTGTTCGCAAAAATGATCACGCGATCCAGGTCCGCAATCATGACGCCCGTGGACGCATTGTCGAGCGCATTGCGGATGCTCTGGTTCAGTCCGGCCAGCGCGCGCTCTTTGGCCAGATGCTCGCGCAGCCCTTCTTGCATGCGGTGGATCGACGCCAACTGGCTGCGCGTATCACCGGCCTGCAACGCAATCGGGACATTGAGGTCGCCACCGGCGATACGTCGCGCGATGTGCGCGACCAGACCCGGATCGCCACCGAGCTGACGCATCAGCACCGACACCAGCATGGCCGTTGTCGCCAGCAAGCCGATCGAGATCAACACCTGCCCGACGATACTGATCCAGAACACACGTCGTCCGGTTGCCGCCGTTTCCGCACTGAGCCGCTGTTCCTCCCCCAGCAATGCATCGCTGATGCCGCCCATCGGCGCCTCCAGTGCCGCGTAGGCTTGCTGAAAGCGCGAAAGCAGCGCCTCGGTCTGCGCGGGATCACGCTGCGCCGTCTCTGCCAAGCCTTGCGCTTGCTGCAGATAGGCATCCAGGGTGGGCTGCAGCGTCTGCAGTGATTGGGCGATATCGGAAGGCAAATCGCGCTGCCGATTCGCCGCAACCGCGGCACGGAACAC
>Ga0075012_10006828_pt1 | contig 10291 bp, 9 predicted proteins | sample All_14_2_FD_71474 | JGI IMG/M metagenome (GOLD analysis project Ga0075012, IMG submission 71474) | Freshwater microbial communities in response to fracking from Pennsylvania, USA - Allegheny Zone_MetaG_DW_15 | ecosystem: Environmental > Aquatic > Deep subsurface > Groundwater > Drilled... | reverse complement strand
TCAGGGCCACGTTTTGAAAGCAAACAATAGCGGGAAGACCCAAGTGCCGACGCCATGGGACAACTACCGGGCAGCGCACCCAGGAATTGACTCGACCGAAATAAAATGTAAAATGAATATGCATTCAACATCAACCAGACAATGCATATACGTACCGCCGCTTCCTGTTGCTTCCTGATGGCACTCGCCGGGTGTGCGCAGCTGCCTCCAGTCGGGCCACCCGATCAGACCACGCATGACACGCCGGAGTCTTCCGGCGAGCATCCGCCAGCAGCAGCCTTGCCCCCAAGCACCGCCGGGCAGCCGCCTCCCGCGCCCCCAAGCCCCGGATACTCGCTCTCGGTCAACCGCATCTCCGTCGAACAGTTGTTGATTGCGATCGCTCGCGACGCGGACCTCGACCTCGACGTACACCCTGGCGTCACCGGCGTCGTCACGCTCAACGCCATCGACGAACCGCTGCCACGCCTGCTCGACCGCATCGCGCGACAGACCGGTCTCCGCTTCGAGCTTGACGGCCACCGACTGGCGGTCATGCCAGACACCCCGGTGCTTCGCAGCTACCGCATTGACTACGTCAACCTGAGTCGCGCAATGAAGGGCGAAGTTGCGACAAGCACCCAGATCTCCACCAGTTCGAGCGCGCTGGGCGATGCCCGCCACAACGACGGCGGCAATGCATCGCTGACCAAGATCGAAACCCTGTCCGCAAACCGCTTCTGGGAAACCCTTGAAACCAACATCCGCACCCTGTTGAAGGAACACGAGCGCTTCATCCAGCGTCGCCATTGCGATGACATGCGCCGCAGCGCCGAGTCCGCCGACGCCCAGGCAACGCCTTCGTGTGAGGACGCCGTCGAAGCCGACTTCATCGTCAGCAACCGCGAAACCGGTACGCTGATGATCCGCGCCACTTCTGCCCAGCACGCGCGCATCGCCGAGTTTCTCGACCTGGTTCAGGCCGCCGCACACCGTCAGGTCACGATTGAAGCCACCATTGTCGAAATCACCCTGGCAGACGGGTACAAGCAAGGCATAGACTGGAACCGCCTCAACTCGCCCAACGCCAGCCTCCGGCCGCGAGGCGCCGACACGGATGCCAGTGCGCTGTCGCCGACCATTACCTATCTGTCGAGCCTGCTCGACATCAAACTCGACCTGCTGGAGTCCTTCGGCACCGTCAAGGTCTTGTCCAGTCCCCGCCTTTCAGTCCTGAACAACCAGACCGCCATGCTCAAGGTGGTCGAAGAAGTGGTCTACTTCCTCGTCGACGCATCAACCACCACGTACGACGACAGCAGCCGCGAGAAGATCACCGCCACCACAACGCCACAGTCGGTGTCGGTCGGCATGGTGATGGCGCTGACACCCCAGATCGGCGCGGACGGTCACATCACCCTGAACGTACGCCCCACGATTTCATCAATCTCCGGCTTTCGAGACGATCCCAACCCTTCACTGGGTGCAATCCCCAACCGGGTCCCCCAGATCCGTACCCGCGAGATCGAATCGGTGCTGCGTCTCGCCGATGGTGAAGTCGCCATCCTCGGTGGGCTGATGGAAGACAAGATCGACTACGACACCGGCCGAATCCCGCTGTTCGGTGCCATTCCGGTACTTGGCGAACTGTTCACCCGCCGTGACAACTCCGTCCGGCGGACCGAACTGGCGATCTTCCTGCGGCCCCGCATCGTCGCCCGCGATGCGCCACCCCACCCGGTCGCCCGGCACCGGCACGCCTTGCCCACAGGCGACACGTTCCATCTCGACTCGGCACCCGGTACGCGAAACTTCCCCGGCCGACTGATCATTCGCGAGGCACGTTAACGCCATGAGCACACTCGCGATCAATGCCACCACCAGCAGGCCTCACGACCGCCGACCGCTGGGCGAGACCCTGCTGCAGACCGGACTGATCGGAGACGATCAGCTACGCACAGCCCTGCTCGAGCAAACGCTCCGCCCACGACCACTGGGCCGTATCCTGGTCGAACTGGGCTTCATCACCGATGCAACATTGCGCGACACCCTCTCGGCCCGGCTGGGACAGCGCACGATAGACCTTCAACGTACGGTCATCGACACCGCCGCACTGGCCAGCGTACCCGAGACGCTGGCACGCACGCACGCGATCATCCCCCTGCACGTCGACCAGGCCCTCAAACAAGCCGTCATTGCCAGCGGTGAAGCCCACGACCTCATCGCCATCGACGCCCTTCAGCGTCAGTTGGGCGCGGATTACCGCATCGAGATCCGGCTGGCGTCAGAGCCGGAGATCCGGCAGGCCATCGATCAGCACTATGGCCACACCCTGCAGATCGACGACATCCTGCATGAGATCGAAACCGGCAGCAGCGACAGCCGAAGCCCCGCCAGTGCAATGGACAAGCCGGAGTACCCGGTCGTGCGCCTGATCGACGCGCTGCTGGCCGATGCGGTCAAACAGGGCGCCTCCGACCTGCATTTCGAGCCCGAAGCCGGCTTCCTGCGCATCCGTTATCGCATCGACGGACTGCTGCGCCAGATCCGTGTCCTGCACCACAGCTACTGGCCCGCGATGGCGATCCGCATCAAGATCCTGGCAGGGTTGAACATTGCCGAAAACCGCTCACCCCAGGATGGCCGCATGGCGTTGAACCTTGCCGGTCGCCCCATCGACTTCCGCGTCTCCGTCCATCCCACCCTGCATGGCGAGAACATCGTCCTGCGCATCCTCGACCGGCACAAGGGCATCGTCGATCTCGACACACTAGGCCTCACTGCCAGCCAGCTCGCGCACATCGGACGCATGACCCGACGGCCGGAAGGGCTCACCCTGATCACCGGACCGACCGGCAGCGGAAAGACCACCACGCTCTATGCGCTGCTCCGCCAACTGGACCACGAGCATGTCAACATCATGACACTGGAGGATCCGGTGGAGTACCCGATGCCACGGGTCAGGCAGACCTCGATGGGCGAGACTGCACGCATCGATTTCGCCAGCGGGGTGCGGGCGATGTTGCGCCAGGACCCGGACATCATCCTGATCGGCGAAATCCGCGACAGCGAAACAGCCGAGATGGCGCTGCGTGCAGCAATGACCGGTCACCAGGTGTTCTCTACACTGCACACCCGGTCGGCAATCGGCGCCATCGCCCGCCTGCTCGATCTTGGCCTTCATCCCGACATCCTCGCCAGCAACCTGTCTGGCGTGATCGGCCAGCGGCTGATCAGGCGACTGTGCCCCGACTGCTGCAGTTCGAGCCCACCAACCGATCAGGAACGCGCCCTCTTCGCCCAGTTTGGCATCGCCGCCAGCGAGCATGTACTGGCACGGGCCAGGGGCTGCGCACGCTGTGGCGGCTCCGGCTTTCGCGGACGCCTCGCCTTGCTCGAGACCCTGACGCTCTCCGACACGCTGGAAGCCCTGATCGCGACACGTGCCAGCGCAGGCGAACTGAACCATCATGCCCGCACCGAGGGCTTCATCACCCTGGCGGAAGACGGACTGCGCCGTGTCATGGAGGGCGTCACCACACTCGATGAGGTCGGGCGCGTCGTTGATCTCACGCGACCAGGGGCGGCGCCGCGATGACTTTGCACCGCTATCGCGCCATCGACCAGCAGGGCCGTCTGGTACGAGGCAACATCGACGCCGCTGGCCCTGTCGAACTGGAGGCCCGGCTTGCGCGACGCGGGCTGGAGTTTATCGACAGCCAGCCAGTGTGGTTCGCCCACTTCGCCTTGAGCCACACCGCGCCACCGCGACGTGAGCTGATTCAGTTCTGCTTTCATCTGGAGCAACTGCTCGATGCTGGCATCCCGATGCTCGACGGCCTGCAGGATCTGCGCGACGCCACCCGCCATCCACGCATGCGCGAGATCGTCACTACGCTACGGGAGGACATCGAGAACGGTGTGCCACTCTCGGTCGCCGCTGAAGCGCATCCGCAAGCCTTCGACGCCATTGCCTGCAGCCTGCTGCATGCTGGCGAGCAGACTGGCGAACTCGCACCCATGCTGCGCCAGTTGGCCGAGACTCTGATCCGCGAGGACGAACTCTCGGCACATGCGCGCAAGCTTGCCATCTACCCGGCCATCGTACTAAGTGTGCTGGTGACAGCCGTCGTCATCGCGCTGACCTTCGTTGTTCCTGAGTTGGCGCAGCTGTTCCGCAGTACCGGCCAGTCCCTGCCCCTGCAGACCCAGCTACTGATAGACGCCTCCAATGGCCTGCGCGAATACGGCTTGCTCAGCATGCCTGTCCTCGCCGCACTGTGTGCGGCCGTCGCCCTGGCAACGCAACGGTCTGATGCCTTTGCCCAGCGCATCGACCACATCCGCCTGCAGTTGCCGATCATTGGTCCGATCGCTCACAAGATCGCAATCGCCCGCATTACACGGCTGTTCTCAATGCTCTACCGATCCGGCATCACCGTACTCGACGCGCTACGCAACACCGAGCACATGACTCGCAACCGCGTTGTCCGCAACAGTCTGAAGTTGGCATCGGTACGCATTGGATCCGGCAGCAGCATCTCGGCAGCCTTCGATGAGTCAGGCATCTTCCCCAGCCTGGTCATCCGCATGCTGCGCGTCGGCGAGCAGACCGGCGCCCTCGACGATGCGCTGGACAAAGTCGTTTATTTCTATGAACGCGATGTCCGGGAATCGATCGAGCGCCTGCAGGCCAGCGCCGAACCGGCACTCACCCTGGCACTGGGGCTGGTGATGCTATGGATCATCTTCGCCGTGCTCGGCCCGATCTACGACATCCTGACTCAACTCCCGGTGTAGGCAAGCCATGACTGCCCACATCCTGATCATCGTCGACGACAACGGCTTCGAAGTCTGGCAACGCCAGCGTCGCAACATCTGCCTGCGCTTACAGACGGTCGGACATGCCGAACCTGCCCAACAGGCACTGGAAAGCTGGATCAAGCAGCACGCCACCCATCTCCCGTGCGCAATCCTGATCGAAAACGCCGATGAACGCCTTGTCCTCGACCACCTGCCGCGTTGCGGCCGCCGCGACCGTCTGACCCTGCTAGCACGCCGGCTCGCACAACAGTTTCCGGCAACCCCCTACGTCACCCACTTTCCCCAGCCTTCACCCCCCGACCCCACGAACCGCGAGACCATCCTGCTCGCCGGCCTTGGCACCACTGATGTGCTGGCCGCCCTGATCGCAATCATCGATCGCTGTAACCTGCCCATCGCCCGCATCGTCACCCCAACCCTGTTGCTGCAGACCCCGTCACTTCGCACCGCCAACCCGGAGCAGCACGAGTTGTTGCTGTGCTTCGATGGTGCAGCGATGCAGATCGTGCTGACCTCCCACGGCGCCCTGCGCTTCACCCGTCAATCCCGAGGACGTGCCACCCTTCTGGCCGACAGCCTTCCCGACCACGTTCAGACGCTGGCCCAGACCTGCGCCTATCTGGTCGGACAGCGCTTGCTGGACACCCGGCAGGCCCCGCGGGCCAGGGTAATTGCCGCAACCAAGGATCACACGACCCTGGCAGCCCTTGCCGATGCCGGCATCGAGATCACGCTCGTCAATCCTCGATCATTGATGCGCCCGCTCCCGGCGCTTGCTCCCGACGCGGCCCAAAGCGAAACACGCGCACTGATGGTGCAATTGCTGGCCGAACATTCCAAGACCGGCTATCTGCCAGGCGCTCTCCGCCACCGCTACCCACTCTGGCGCAGCGCACGGCTCGCGATCGCCGCCGGAACAATCAGCTTGATCGCGGCGACCGGTCTCAGCGCGGCACGCCTGGCCGACGCCAACCTGCAGGCCAGCCAGTCGGCCCAACTGGAAACACGGATCGACGACACGCATCGTCAAGTGGCTGCACTGACCGAAGCCGAACAACGCAACACCGTTCCCTCACACGCGACGATTGCACTGGCACGCGCACTGCACGAACACCAGCAGCTTGAGATCTCATCCGGATCGGTCATGCATCACCTGTCCATGCTGCTCGCCGATGCCCCCTCGCTACGTCTGCAACGCCTGGCCTGGCACCCCACCGCAACAGAAACCGCGACAAGGTCATCGCCCCCCCCGCTACCGACGGACATCACCGTTTACGCCAGCATCCGAGCGGAAGATACGGCCGAAGCAGCAACCTCGGCACTCGAAGCGGCCATAGCCCGATGGCAGGCTCGATCAGGCCACCAACTCGACTGGCAGTGGCAGCCCAGCGGCGCAAAAGCGCTCACCGTGCCCACGAACATGCCCGTGCTTGACATCAAACTCACGATCGCACGGGACATGCTGACTCAGCCCACAGACAAGGTGCAGCCATGATCCTGCCAGGCAAGCCGGGCTGGCAGCTTCGACGCTTCAGCCTCAGTCTGATGACTGGCCTGCTTGCATTGTGCCTGCTGTACGCAAGCGACCAGTACCTCGATCAATCCTCCCGACGCCTGCGTGCTGCACAAGCCAGCCTGCTCGAAACACAACGGCAACTGGACGCTCTGCGTCGGCTCCAGCAAGAAGCATTGGCCGCCCGCGCAGACCTGGCCGACCTGCTGGCGGGCGCCCCTCGATCAACGGAAACCGACTGGCGCACGCCCTTCCGACACCTTCGCGACCTGCCACTGATCCTGCATCACCAACTCGAAAGCAGTCCACCCCGGACACAGCACGTCGACGACGGCATGACGCTGCAGTTGCGCGATCTCACCCTGCACCTGGACCTTGTACATGAAGGCGGACTACTGGCTGTCGCTGAATCCCTGTCCGTCCCTGCCGGCGCCCGCCTCCTTCCGCGCGGCTGCCAGGTGGAAAAGCCCCCGACCATTGTCCACGCAGCAGTGCAAGCCCACTGCCAGTTTCGCTGGATCACTGTCACCTTCAACGCAACGCCTACACCATGAAGCCCATTACCCACGCAACGCTACTTGCGCTCGTCATATCGTGCGCCGGCACACAGGCCTTCGCAACAGAGCGCCGGCTGGGTACCCTGTTTCACACCGCGACAGAGCGCGAGGCGCTTGCACACCGCGCCTTGAAGTTCGGAACGCAATCCCCCGCCGAGCCACCCGTCCCGCACGGCCTCCTTCCATTCCGCCTTGACGGCGTGCTGTGGAAAGACTCGCGTCCAGTCATGCTATGGGTAGATCGACAGCCGTTCTCCAGCGCGGCATCGCTCGGCGCGACCGTCAAGCTCCCCCCTGACTGGCAGATCCACCTCGCGCCCGGTCACATCCGACTGATCGACGCCGCCGGGCAGACATCGCGACTTCATGCGGGCGAGCACTGGCCCCTTGCCTCCCCCGCCTTTCGGCTTGAGCACACCACGACCAAAGCAAGATGAAAGTCCGGCACCTGCAAGGCGGCGCCATGTTGGCCGCCCTGACCTTGCTCCTGCTGATCGGCAGCCTGGCCGCATTGCTCGGTCTCGACGATCCTGGCATCCGCGCAGTCAGCCGTGCACAGATCCGTAGTGTCGAGGCCCTCGCCCAGGCACGTAGCGCACTCATCGGCTACGCGGTCAGCTATGCAGAATCACACCCCGGGCAAGGCAGCGGCTACCTGCCTTGCCCGGACAGCGCGAACACGGGCTCCGCCACCATTGGGGCCTGCTTCGCACGCGACGACGGCGCCCTGGGGCGTTTGCCCTACCGCACCCTGGGGCTGGCCGACCTGCGCGACGGTTGGGGCGACTGCCTTTGGTATGCCGTGGGCGGTAGCGTCAAGAACAACCCCAAGCCACAGGTGCTCAACTGGGATAGTCCGGACCCATTCACCCTGGTCGACATCCATGGCAACACGCTCGCCGGAGCAGACGCTGCAGCCGCCATCCTGTTCGCACCAGGCCGGCCCCTCGATGGACAGAGCCGCCCATCAGGCACTGGCAGCCGCTGCCCGGGCAGCCCGGATGCCGGCAACGACCTGCCCCATTTCCTCGACGGCAACTACGCTGCTCACCTGACCAGCGCACCGGTGTTCATCCAGGGCCTGCCGTCGCACCCTGGCAACAACGACGTCCTCGCCTGGATCACGATTGACGACATCTTCGCCGCGATGCGCAAGCGCAGCGACTTTGCCACACAGATCGACGCGGTCATCGACCGCGCCGCGCAAGCCCTGGCCCTGCGCCTGGACAATGTCGGCTTTCTCGACGCTCATGTCACGCTTGAAGCGGGCAACCGGGCCAGTGGCCCGCTACCCGATGCAGCCGCACTCGGCATCCCTTCGCCTTATGCGGATCCGCATGACAACTGGCGCGACCAGTTCCGTTTTGTCGCCTGCAAGGACGGCAGCACCTGCTTGATAGCAGACCTGGCAGACAGCGCGGCAACACCGGCCCAAGCGGTACAGACGACGTGTCGCGCCCTGCTGCTGTTCGGCGGAGAACGCATCCGTACCGGGCCGCTGCAGCAGTCGCGCACAACCGCAGCCGAGCGTGCTGACCCGATGCAGTACCTGGAGCCACCCAATGTGGACAGCCTGCTGTCAGCCACCGGCGGATTTGCGGGTTACCGGCACTTTTCCATACCCGACCCCCTGCAGCCCTCGACTGCGGACGTGATCCGCTGCCTGCCATGACCCCAGCACCGCTCACACCGTATTGCAGCGGAAAACGCGACCAGGGTTTCACGCTGGCCGAAATGGCCATCGTCCTGCTCATTCTCGGCCTGCTCGCCAGCAGCCTGCTCCCTCCGTTGAGCGCGCGGATGGACGAGCGCGGCCGTCAAACCACCGCGGCCCGGCTGCAGGACATCGAGCACGCGCTGATCGGTTTTGCCATCCTGCACGGCCGGCTACCCTGCCCCAGCACCGAAGCCGATCCGGCCAGCGCGCATTACGGCCTCGAGCAGACCCCACCCTGCAACCACGCCCAACCGGGCTTTCTCCCATGGCGCACACTGGGACTCACCGCGGTAGACGCCTGGGGACAGCCTCGATCGAACGTATCCGACTCCTGGGATGGGCACTGGCGCTACCGACCGGATCCGGGTCTGAGCGACAGCACGATCACTGCTGCGTCCGCCACCCAATCCAACATTCAGATCCGCGACCACGCCGGCAACGCAATCACCACACTCAGCGCTTCACGTGCTGCTGCGGTGGTGTTCTCGATGGGCGCCAACCGCCAGCCCGACGGACTCAACGCCACCCACAGCCCTAACGTCCCCACCTTCCAGGCGGGTGAGACCACCCCGGTGTTCGACGATCAAGTGCTGTGGATCGGCCTGCCCTTGCTGATCTCGCGGCTGGCCCAGGCCGGCCGACTATGACATTCCCCACTCATCCACCCACGCAAGACAAGGAGCGTATCCATGCAGTCGAAATCCCGCAGCGCAGGCTTCACCCTGGTCGAGATCGCCATCGTACTGGTCATCGTCGGCCTGTTGATGGGCGGGGTCCTCAAAGGCCAGGAATTGATCAATAGCGCCAAGGTCAAGAATCTTGCCCAGGACTTCCGCACCATTCCGCTATACATCTACGGCTATCAGGACAAATACCGCGCACTCCCTGGTGACGACCTCAGGGCACAGACACATTTGTGTACAACGGCCGCTTGCACCGCGAACGGCGATGGCAACGGACAGATCGGTGGCAGCTGGGACGATACGGTCACCGCGACCCCCAGTGAGGCCGTCCTGTTCTGGCAGCACATCCGCCTTGCCCGGCTGGCCAGCGGCGCGACGGCAACCACCGATGCCAGCTATCTGCCGGTCAACAGCGAGGGCGGGCGCATCGGGGTGCAGAGCGGGGGCGCGGCGGCACCGCTGGGCGTACAAGGTAGCCACGTCGTGTGCTCGGCCGCGATTCAGGGCAAATACATCCGTCAGCTTGATACCGCGCTCGACGACGGCAGCCCGGAAACGGGTAGCTTGCGGGCCGGCTCGTCGGTCAATGGCACGCTGACTGCCGTCAGCGCAGCCAATCCGCTGGACGACTCGACACCCTATGTCGTGTGCATGGGCATCTGAACTGGCGGGCACGACACGATTTGAGGATCGGGACGTCCTGCGGCCCGGCCTGGCAACAACCCGCCCGTCAAGACCCTCGCAACAAGCGCTGCTCGGCCAGATCCAGCCCGGAAGGCAGGCCAAGCAGCACCACGACATCCCCCTCCATGAAACGGGTTTCGCTGCCAGGCGACAAGCCTCGGATACCACGGCGGCGCACGGCTGAAACACTCACTGCAATCTCGTCGAGGTTCAACTCCGCGATCGAACATCCGATTGCCGCGGCACCCACCGGCAAGGTCACCGAATGCAGGCGAGCCTGACTCGAATCCGGCTCACCGATGTCGGTTGCGCCATGAAAGAAGCCACGCATCAG
>Ga0075012_10006827_pt1 | contig 10292 bp, 8 predicted proteins | sample All_14_2_FD_71474 | JGI IMG/M metagenome (GOLD analysis project Ga0075012, IMG submission 71474) | Freshwater microbial communities in response to fracking from Pennsylvania, USA - Allegheny Zone_MetaG_DW_15 | ecosystem: Environmental > Aquatic > Deep subsurface > Groundwater > Drilled... | reverse complement strand
ATTTGCCACAACCCGAACTGCCCAGCAAGGCAAAAATTTCGCCCCGCGAAATGGACAGATTGACCTCATCCACCGCCACCGCTTCGTCAAAGCGCTTGACCAGATTTTCGGTCACCAGGTAATTTTCTTTGGACCCACCAGTTGCCATGTCGTTCAAACCTTTGTTGTCGCTTTGCCGTCCAGCCAATAAAAAGGGCTGCCCATACACACGGTACAAACAGCCCCGTCAGCCTCAGAAGAGGGTCAGCCGATCACTTGCCTTTTTTGAAGCCGTTGTAAGCGGTGGCCATGGCTTCGCGCGCTTCGTTGGTGAAGCTCGACGGCGGGATCATCTTGGAGAAGTAGTCAGACTCGACAAAAATGGTCTTGTTGCCGGCAATTTCAGGCTTGATCTTGTCCAAGGCAGCCTTGTTCGCGGTGGGGTAGTTCATTTCGTTGGCCATCCGTGCCGCGTTTTCGGCGCGCAGGTAGAAGTCGATGAACTTGAACGCGTTGTTCGGGTGCTTGGCGTCTTTGGTGATGGCGATGGTGTCAAAGAAGATTAGCGCGCCTGTAGAAGGCAGCAGGGATTCGATCTCGTCCTTGGAACCATTTTCCTTGGCACGCACGGCAGCGATGTTGATGTCGCCCGACCAGCCAATGGCCACGCACGCCTTGCCACCGGCAATGTCGTCGATCATGGTGGCGCTGAACAAGCGCACATCTTTACGCACTTTGGCGAGCATCTCGGTGGCGGCCTTGTAGTCTTCCGGGTTGTTGGAATAAGCGTCCTTGCCGATGTAGTGCAGCGCCACCGGAATGATTTCGGTGGGTGAATCCAGGTACGCAATGCCACACGACTTGAGCTTGGCGGTGTACTCGGGCTTGAACACCAGGTCCCAGGCGTTTTCAGGCATGGGCATATTGCCCAGGGCCTTGGTCACTTTGGTCTTGTTGATGCCCACGGTGGTGAACCCCCAGGCCCACGGCACCAGGAACTTGTTGTCCGGGTCGGCCTTGGACAGGGTGGCCATGATGGCGGGGTCCAGATTGGCCAGGTTCGGGATCTTGTCCTTGTTCAACGGCTGCAGCAAGCCGCCTTCCAGCTGGGGCTTGGCAAACACCGAACCGGGCACCACGATGTCGTAACCGCTGTTGCCAGCCACCAGCTTGGCGTGCAGGGCTTCGTTGGTCTCGAAGGTGTCGTAATTGACCTTGATGCCGGTCTCAGCCTCGAAGGCGGCGGCCATGCCTTCGGGAATGTAGTCGGCCCAGTTGTAGATGTTGACAACTTTTTCTTCTTCCGGCTCTGGCGCCGGGGCACTGGCGACCGCAACCGGTGCAGCCGCTGGCGCTGGCGGTTCTTCTTTTTTGCCACAAGCCGCCAGCACCATCGCTGACAGCGCAAAAGTCACCAGATATTTCTTCATCATTTAGAGCACCCCAAGCAAGTGAAAAAAAAGAGACCAACAAGTTGATCTCAAGGATAGCAAAAAACACACCAGCTACAGCCCCTCCGGATGCCTCAAATCAACCCTTTTTGGTGCAATTCGCGTTGAGTCAGGTCCAGCGCGTGGCGGATCAGGCGCAACAGTTCGTCAATCTCGGCGTGTGTCAGGGTCAGCGGCGGGGCAATGATCATGCGGTCACCCACGGCGCGCATGATCAGGCCGTTGGTAAAGCAATGCCTGCGGCAGACCATGCCCACGGCGTCATCCGGGTTGAAGCGTTCCAGCGTCTGCTTGTTTTTCACCAGCACCAACCCGGCGACAAAACCGCAACTCTCGGCCACACCCACCAGCGGGTGGTCGTTGAGCTCGGCATATCGTTTGGCGAAGTAGTCGCCCATCTCACCACGCACCCGCTGCGGCAATTGCTCTTGTTCCATGATGTCCAGGTTGGCCAGCGCCACCGCACAGGCCACCGGGTGGCCACTGTAGGTGTAGCCGTGGTTGAACTCGCCGCCCTGCTCGATCAGCACCTTGGCCACGCGGTCGCCCACCATCACGCCGCCCAAAGGGATGTAGCCGCTGGTCACCGCTTTGGCAAAGGTCACCAGATCGGGTTTGTAGCCAAATTTCTCGTAGGCAAACCAGTGGCCCAGGCGGCCAAAGGCGCAAATCACCTCGTCGCTGATCAACAAGATGCCGTATTTGTCAACGATACGTTGGATTTCGGGCCAGTAGGTGGCGGGCGGGATGATCACGCCACCGGCGCCCTGGATCGGCTCGGCAATGAACGCCGCCACTTTGTCGGCGCCCAGCTCCAGAATTTTTTCTTCCAGCCAGCCCGCCGCACGCAGGCCAAACTCGTCGGCTGACTCTCCGGGTTTGCCGTCTTCAAAGTAGTACGGCTGGCCAATATGGGTGATGTTGGGAATCGGCAAATCACCTTGCGCGTGCATGCCGCTCATGCCGCCCAGCGAAGCGCCCGCCATGGTGCTGCCGTGGTAGGCGTTGTGGCGGCTGATGATCACCTTGCGCTGGGGTTGGCCCAGCAAGTCCCAGTAACGGCGCACCATGCGCACGTTGGAGTCGTTGCTCTCCGAGCCGCTGCTGGAGAAGAACACATGTTCAAAACTGCGGTCACCCACCTTGGGTGCCAGCGCGGCCAGCTTGGTGGCGAGTTTGACGGCGGGCACATTGGTGGTCTGGAAAAAGCTGTTGTAAAACGGCAGCGTCATCATCTGGTCATAGGCGGCCTGAGCCAGCGCCTGGCGGCCGTAACCCACGTTGACGCACCACAGGCCGCTCATCGCGTCAAAGAGTTTTTCGCCCTCGGAGTCCCACACATACACCCCTTCGCTGCGGGTGATGACCCGCGCGCCGCGCGTGGCCAGGTCGCCGTGGTCGGTGAAAGGGTGTATGAAGTGGGCGCTGTCCAGCGCCTGGATTTCTTGGGTGCCCAGGGGTTCTGAAGGGTTGAAAGTGTTCATCAGGTCACGTCCTTGCCAAAAAAAGTGGTTGATTGTCTTGAATTCGGGAAACAGCGCGACGGTGCGTTGTGGCGCTTAAACGTGCAGCAACAAATGCTCACGTTCCCAGGGCGAGATCACTTTCATGAATTCCTCAAACTCCAGGTCCTTGATCTCGGAATACACGGTGATGAACTCCTTGCCCAGCACATCGTGCAGGTCGGACTCGCGGCGCAGCCAGTCCAGCGCCTCACCCAGACTGCGCGGCAGCGCGTAGGGCGACAGGTAAGCGTCCCCCTTCATTTCAGCCTTCGGTTTGATCTTGTTTTTGAGGCCCAGGTAGCCGCAGGCCAGCGTCATCGCCAGCGCCACATACGGGTTGGCATCGGCGCCGATCACCCGGTTTTCCACCCGCCGTGCTGCCGGTGCCGAGATGGGTGAACGGATGCCGACCGTGCGGTTGTCGTAACCCCACTCAATGTTGATCGGCGCGGCGGTGTTGCGGCTCAGGCGGCGGTAGCTGTTCACATAGGGCGCCACCAGCACCATCGCTGCCGGGATGTAGCGCTGCAGCCCGCCGATGTAATGCATGAAAGCCTCCGACGGTGTGCCGTCGGGGTTGCTGAAGATGTTTTTGCCGGTGACCTTGTTCAGAATGCTCTGGTGCACATGCATCGCACTGCCGGGTTCACCAGCAATCGGTTTGGCCATGAAGGTGGCGTACATGTCGTGGCGCAGCGCCGATTCGCGCACCGTGCGTTTGAACAGAAACACCTCATCGGCCAGACCCAACGGCTCGGCGTGGAAGAAGTTGATCTCCATCTGACCGGCGCCAATTTCGTGGATCAGCGTGTCCACGTTGAGCTCCATCTTGTCGGAGTAGTCGTAAATCTCTTCAAACAGCGGGTCGAACTCGTTCACCGCGTCAATGCTGTAGGCTTGGCGCGAGGTCTCGGCGCGGCCACTGCGGCCAATCGGCGGGCGCAGCAAGGTGTTGGGGTCGGTGTTGCGCGCGGTCAGGTAAAACTCCAGCTCTGGCGCCACGATCGGCTGCAAACCTTCCGCGGCATACAGGTCGCAGACGCGGCGCAACACACTGCGCGGGGCAAACGGCACCAGATGGCCGTGGTTGTCAAAACAGTCGTGGATCACCTGCGCGGTCGGGTCGGTCGCCCAGGGCACGATGCGCACGGTGCTGGGGTCGGGGCGCAGCTGCATGTCCTTGTCAGTCGGGTCGATCACGTCGTAATACGGGCCGCTCTCGGGAAACTCGCCGGTCACGCCCATCGCCACCACCGATTGCGGCAGGCGCATGCCGCGGTCTTCGGTGAACTTGCCACGCGGCAAAATCTTGCCGCGCGCCACGCCGGTCAAGTCGGGCACCAGGCACTCGACCTCAGTCACCCGGCGTTCGTTCAACCATTGCTCCAGATCGTTGAAATTCATGGATTTTTTATCGCTCATGGGAATCTCCGGAAAACAGCTGGTGTCTTTTGACCGCTGTTTGACAACACATTGTGGGGGGTGAAGTGGCTCCAAATCGGGGCCATTTGATTCAGATCAAAGGTGCCACTTGGACTATGCTCACCGCTGACACCAATCCACTGTAACCCGGCTCAGGCCACAGGTACGTCATGCTGTCCGAATTTTTACTGACCGAACTCGGTCGCCTCTCCCCGCCAACCTCGCTGCCGCTGCACCGGCAGTTGTACGAAGCGCTGCGCCGCGCCATCCTGGACGGCAAACTTGCGCCCGACGAACGCCTGCCCTCCAGCCGCGACCTGGTGCAGGACCTGCAGATGTCGCGCAACACGGTGGTGGCCGCACTCAACCAGCTCACGGTCGAGGGCTACCTGGTCAGCCGGGTGGGCAGCGGCACTTTCGTCAGCACCAAGGTGCCACTGCGCACACCGCCCAGCCCGCGGCGCACCAGTCAGCCACCCGCGGACCGTCTGTCTGAGCGTGGGCAAGCGTTGAGCACACTTTTTTGCGCCAGCGAGCTGGAAATCCAGCCCTTCACCCCGGGCATTGCCGACTTCAGCGCCTTTCCCGTCGCGCTGTGGCAGCGGCTGCAAAACAAACACTGGCGCATGACCTACCCCGAGATGCTGGACTACAGCAGCAGTGGCGGCTACGCGCCGCTGCGCCGCGCTGTGGCCGACTACCTGCGGGTGTTTCGTAGCGTGCCGCTGGACGTGGAGCAGGTCATCATCACCAGTGGCACGCAAGAGTCGCTGGAGCTGTGTGCCCAGCTGCTGGCCGACCAGGGCGACACGGTCTGGCTGGAAGACCCGGCCTACTGGGGCGCGGGCAAGGCCTTCATGGCCACCGGCCTCAAGCTGCACCCGGTGCCGGTGGACGATCAGGGCATCGCGCCGCAGCCGCACGACCAGGCCACCCCGCCCAAACTGATCTACGTCACGCCCTCACACCAATACCCTACAGGCGCGGTGATGTCCTTGGCGCGTCGGCATCAGCTGCTGTCGCTGGCCAACCAGCACCGGGCCTGGGTGCTGGAGGACGATTACGACAGCGAATTCCGCTTCAGCGGCCCGCCGATTGCCTCACTGGCCGGGCTGGACACCCAGGGCCGGGTGCTGTACCTGGGCTCGTTCTCCAAAGTGTTGTACCCGGGCCTGAAACTGGGTTACATGGTGGTGCCCAAAGGTCTGGCTGACGCCTTCAAACGCGCCCATTACGACCTGAACCGCCCCGGCCAGATGCCGGTGCAAGCCGCGCTGGCCGAGTTCATTGACATGGGCCACTTTGCCGCTGCGTTGCGCCGGGCGCGCCAAAGTTACGCGCAGCGCCGCCAAAGCCTGCTGACCGCGCTGCAACCCTGCCTGGGCCCCCATGCGCAAATCACCGGCGCCGAGCAGGGCCTGCATCTGTGTTTACGATTAAGTGACGATGTGGACGACCGGGCGCTGGCCCAACGCATCGGCCAGCTGGGGCTGACGGTGCGGCCACTGTCGGCCTATTGCATCCAGCGCCAGGACGTGCGCGGCCTGATCATTGGTTACGGCTACGCGCCGCTGGCGGAAATCAAACGTTTTGGGGCGGTGCTAGCGCAGACGCTGCAGCAGGTGCTGGTGCCCCAGCCAAACGGCTTATGACTCACAGCGCGTCCTTGAGCCGGTAGGCCAGCATGCCCAGCACCAGACTTGGGGTGCGCAGCAGCGCCCCGCCCGGAAACGGCAGGTGTTTGATCCTGGCGAACACGTCAAACCGTTCAGCCTGCCCGGCCAGCGCCTGCGCCACCAGCCGCCCGGCCAGCCCGGTGAGTGCCACGCCGTGGCCGCTGAAGCCTTGCAGGTAAAACAGGTTGTTGCCCAAGCGGCCAAAGTCAGGCGCGCGGTTCATGCTGATGTCCACAAAACCGCCCCACACATAATCAATCGGCACGTCCTTGAGCTGCGGAAAAATCTGCCCCATACGCCGAGCCATCGTCGCTTTCAGGTTGGGCGGCGTGCGGGTGGAGTAGCTCACCCGCCCGCCAAACAGCATGCGGTGGTCGGCGCTGAAGCGGAAATAGTCCAGAATGAAATTGTTGTCACACACCGCGGCGTTGCTCGGAATCAGCTGGCGGCACAGCTCAAACCCCAGCGGCGCGGTGCCGATGATGTAGGTGCCCACCGGCATGATGCGGCTGCTGAGTTCTGGCGCCACTTGGGGGCCAACGTCTGGCAAGGCGTAGTTGCCCGCCAACACGCCAAAACGCGCCGTGACCCGGCCCTGCGCGGTGTGCGCCACCAGGCTGGCACCGCGGTCCAGTTGAACCACCGCGCTGCGCTCAAAAATTTTCACACCCAGGCTTTGCGCCGCACGCGCCAGCCCCAGACCGTATTTGAGCGGGTGCAGGTGGCCCGACAAGGTCTCGAAAGCGCAGGCGCTGTAGCGCGGGCTGTCGATAAAACGGCGTACCTCGGCGCCGGTCGCCACTTCGGTGGCAAAGCCGTAGGCCTGGTGCATGGCGGCGGCTTCCTGCTGCAGCGCGCGTGCCTTGCGGGGTGAATCCGCCACGTGCAGGTAGCCTTTGACCCAGTCGCAGTCAATGCCGAAGTCTTGCACACGCTCATCAATCAGGTCCAGCGCCTGCAGCGACAAATCCCAGGCCTGGCGCGCCGCCGACTTGCCCAACTGGTGCTCAAACACCTCCTGCCCGCTGGCGTAACCCACAATGGCCTGGCCGCCGTTGCGCCCGGAGGCACCGCTGCACACCCTGTCGGCCTCCAGCACCACCACCGAATACCCCGCGCGCGCCAGTTCAATCGCGCTGGACAACCCGGCAAAACCGGCGCCCACCACCACCACGTCCACTGACAAGTGCTCCTGCAAAGCGGCTTGCGGCGGCGGCCGCTCCACACTGGCTTCGTAGTAGCTGTTGCGGTTGAGTTGGGTGTCTGAGTTGAGCAGCATGGTCCGTTCCTTGAATTTAAACGCGTTTGGCCATCTGGCCGCACAGGTAGGTCCAGACCAAGGTGGCGGCAGCATTGCTGGTCAGCTCGGCGTGGTCGTAGGCAGGAGCCACTTCCACACAGTCCATGCCGATCAGGTTCAGGTCAGCCAGGTCTTCCAGCAAGGTGAGCACCTGCGAACTGGTCAAACCACCCGGCTCGGGCGTGCCGGTACCGGGGGCGAAAGCGGGGTCCAGGCAATCGATATCGAGCGTCAGGTAACACGGCCGGTTGCCAATGCGTTCGCGGATCTGCGCCACGATGGGTGCCAGCGCCGCACCGTCCAGCCCGCGCAACTGGCGCGCGGTAAAAATCAGCCCGCCCTGGTCTTGCACATACTCCCGCGCGGCCCGGTCGCCGCTGGAGCGCAAGCCGATCTGCACCGTGTGCTGGGGGCTCACCAGCCCTTCGGTCAGCGCCTCATAGGTCCAGGTGCCGTGACCCGAGGGTTCGCCAAAATGGTCGCTCCAGGTGTCGCAATGGGCGTCAAAGTGGATCAGCGCCAGGTCACCAAACTGTGCCTTGGCCGCGCGCAGCAGCGCCAGCGTGACCGAATGGTCGCCCCCCAGAAACACACAGTGGTGCCGGGCCATCAGCGCACTGGCTTGCGCCTGTATCTGCTCGCGCACCTGGGACAGCGGTGACGCGTTGGGCAACGCCATGTCGCCACCATCACCCAGCTGGCCCAGCGGCGTCACGTCAAAGTACGGGTGGATGCCGTCACACAGCATCAAACTGGCGGCGCGAATGGCTTGCGGACCAAAACGCGCGCCGGGCCGGTGGGTCACCGCGCCGTCAAACGGCACGCCCACCACGGCAAACGGCTGCGCTGCCAGTTCGGGCGCGGCCAGAAAGCGGTTGCTGTTGTTGGCATAGGCAAAGTGAGCCACTGACATGCGAGATTCCTCAAAAAAACAAGCACGGATAATCCCGGCTGCTGGACCCGAAGTTTCCCTGCTTTCACGCAGCGGACTGGAGCCAATTCAACTGCTGCCCAACCATCCACTCGCTGATGACCTTGAAATCTGCCGCACCGCCCCTGTGGCTGGCTTACCTCTATTTGGCCTTGAGCATGACCCTGGTGGGCAGCTACGTGGGCTTGAGCAAACCGTTGGTGGCGGCCCTGCCGGTGTTTTTGCTGGCCTGGCTGCGGTTTGGCATTGGCGCGCTGGCGATGCCGCACTGGCTGATCAAACCCGCCAACGAGCCCCCGATGAGTCGCAGCACCCGGGGCCTGATTTTTCTGGAATCTTTTTTGGGCAACTTTTTGTTCACGATTTGCATGTTGTATGGCGTGAGCATGACCACTGCGGTGTCGGCCGGGGTGATTCTGGCGGGCATTCCGGCGATGGTGGCGCTGCTGAGCTGGGTGTTCCTGCGCGAGCGCATCACCCGGCGCGTGGCGCTGGCGATTGCGCTGGCGGCGCTGGGGATTGGCCTGTTTTCACTCGCCAAATCAGAACTGCCAGCTCATGGCACGCAGGACGCGGCAGCTGGTTTGTCACACAAAACATCCTGGCTGGGCAATCTGCTGGTCTTTGGCGCGGTGGTGTGTGAAGCCGCGTACGCGGTGATTGGCAAAAAATTGACCGGCACCGTGTCCCCCAAACGCATCACCGCGCTGATCAACCTGTGGGGTTTTGCCTTGATGACGCCGCTGGGGCTGTACGCCGCCCGGGGGTTTGACTTTGCGGGCGTGGCCACGCCGATGTGGCTGCTGCTGGTGTTTTACGCGCTGGCCGCCAGCGTGTGGACGGTGTGGCTGTGGATGAGCGGGCTGAAAACCGTGCCGGCTGCCAAGGCCGGGGTGTTCACGGTCATGCTGCCGATTTCAGCCGCCGCCGTGGGTGTGCTGGTGCTGGGTGAAACCCTGACGGGCCTGCAACTGCTGGCTTTTGGCCTGTGCCTGGGCGGCGTGGTGCTGGCCACGCTGCCAACGCGCGCGCAGGCCCGGCGCGCCTGAGCGGCGTCACCGTGTCATGGCGCGTCAGCCCAGGGGCTGGGCGCTGACCACCATGCCATCGGCGTCGGCGTATAGCCAGTCACCCGGGTTCACCCACACCCCTTGAATCTGCACCGCCAGGTCTTTCAGGCCCTGGTTCTGCTTTTCCGTAGGCATGGGCACCGAGGCCAGTGCGCGGATACCAACCTCCTGGGTGGCCAGCTCGGCCACGTCGCGCACACAGCCGTCAATCACCACCCCCGCCCAGCCGTTGCGCGCCGCAGCTGCACCCAGGTTGCCGCCCAGCAGCGCCCGGCGCAGCGAACCCGCGCCGTCCACCACCAGCACTTTGCCCACGCGGCCCTGCGGCGTGTCGACGGTGCCGCAACTGTCCACCGCCGCCTTGACCAGCGAGTTGTCTTCAAAACACTTGAGGGTGGTCACCGGCCCGCTGAACGTGCGGCGCGCGCCAAAGTCCCGAAAAACCGGTGGCAGCACCCGAAACAGCTCGGGGGCATCGTGTTTGTGCGCGTCGCACAGATCGCAGGTTGCCAGGGGTGAATTCATTTGGGTGGCCCTCAAAAATGGTAAAAATTTTAGTTACGGCGCAGGCTCTCTGAAAAATGAGCACAACCGGGCCAAATTATCGTTTCTACCCTTGGAAACGGGCTCTTTCTCCAGTAGCATCCGGCACACCCAGCAGATGAGCTGCTCTTGCTGGCAACCGATCAACTTCCAATAGGACCACACACCATGGCAACTGCAAAAAAAGCGCCAGCAAAAAAAGCTGCTCCAGCCACCAAAGCCGCACCCGCCAAAAAAGCGGTAGCAGCCAAAGCCGAGGCGCCCGCCAAGAAAGCAGCCCCCGCCAAGGCAGCGCCTGCCGCTGCGGTGAAAGCTGCACCAGCCAAAGCTGCACCCGCTAAAAAAGCCGCTGCCAAAGTTGCCGCGCCTGCCCCCAAAGCGGCTGCCAAAAAAACCGCCGCCAAAAAAGCCCCAG
>Ga0075012_10006826_pt1 | contig 10294 bp, 6 predicted proteins | sample All_14_2_FD_71474 | JGI IMG/M metagenome (GOLD analysis project Ga0075012, IMG submission 71474) | Freshwater microbial communities in response to fracking from Pennsylvania, USA - Allegheny Zone_MetaG_DW_15 | ecosystem: Environmental > Aquatic > Deep subsurface > Groundwater > Drilled... | reverse complement strand
GCCAATAGCTTTCCCGCAATACCGCTCGCGGTTCCGGGCAAGCAACTCGTCAAGCGCCTCGGCAGTAGAGGTGGGCTGGCGCTCTAGATAGCCAAGCGGCGTCGTGAGGCGGACGGCGGAGGGCGTCATGCCCTTGAGCCAAGCGGCGAACTCCGTCCGGTCTGGGCACCGGCGCATGCTCTCAACGAAGTCGCTCGTGGTGTGGAGCTCGTCGGCGATTGAGCGCGCATCCTTGGCGGAGACGCCGCCCGCGAACTTGAGCGACGTGTTTGCATAGAGGGCGGACCGGAGCCGCAGAGACAGCTGGTCCAGAGTCTGGTGGGCTAGCGTAAGGCCAACACGGTACTTCCGTGCTTGGTTCAGGATCGCCTCGACGTTGTCATCAAAATACTCTTGGGCCTCATCCACGTAGACGAAGGTGGGGGTGCGGTCCTTGGCCGGGATAACGGACCGCTCGAGCGCCGCCTGCGCAATCATGGCGATGAAGAAGCGGCCGAGAAGCGCGCTGCCGTCCGCCTTCAGGAGATCCTTCGCGGTTGAGACAAGGATGATCTTTCCCTCGTTCATGGCCGCATAGAGATCGAGCTTGTTTTCCTTCTGGACGAACATCCGCTCGAACGCGGGCGTCGAGAGCACTCCCCAGAGCCGGCGAAGGATCTGCTTCTTCGTGGCGGCGAAGGACGGGTGGAAGAATTCAGTGGCGAAGAAGTGCTTCGCCGAGCCCTGAAGGCGGGCCATGTGCGGCTTGTATGCCACCCCGTCCTCCATGATCTGCATGAGGGTGTGGATGGTGGCTCCGGGTATCTCAACCATGAGCCGCGCCAGGTACCGGAAGATGACGCCCTGCTTCTGGGTGAGCTCAGCGCCGAGCATCGCGCCGAAGAACGTCTCGTAGAGCTCAACGACGCCATTCAGGACCTTCTCCCGATCAACCGGGGAGTATGCCTTCGTGCGATCCAGGTGTGCATCGAAGAGATTCAGCGCGGCGGGAAACTCGATGTCCGCCGGATCAACGAGCACCAGCCGATCTGCCAGGCTTCCCTCAACCTCCGGCGAGAACAGCTCAAGCCTGAGCAGCTTGTTGATGAGGTCGCCCTGGCTGTCGATCACCACAACCGATCGCCCATCCTTCTGCGCGGAAACCAAGTCGTCATGGATCATCCGCTGCAGGAGCTGCGTCTTCCCGTGCCCCGTGCCGCCGATGATGTGGCAGTGCTCAAATCGCATCTCGGCCGGCACCTCAAAGGGCACCGGCAGATCCATAAGGTCGAGGAACGGCGTATGCCGCAGATACAAATCCGCGAGCTCCGCCGGCGTCTTGCCCTTCTGCCTCGTGGGCATAACGAGCTTTCCGGAGACCGTCGCCGGATCGGTGCCTGGCGAGAAGCCTGACGCCACAACCACGTTCGTGATGAGTTGAGCGCGCAGACGATGGAACAGCCCAAGCTCCATCGCCCCGTCGTCGTATGGCAGCACTACGAGCTGCTCGATCGCCTCCGCCGGCCGCTCCAGGAGCTCCACAAGCGGCACGCCAAGCGGGTCGCCACGCTCCATGTCCCAGTCCCCGAAACAGGTCTGCGGCAAGGCCTCAAACAAACTGTCGAAACCCTCCACGACCTGCGTTTGAAAGACCCCGAACAAATGATCGAAGTCCGCCGCCCACCGTCGGCGACGGCTCAGATACGACCGAACGTTTGACGCGACCTCCACGTCGCCGTCGATCAGGGACCAATCGAGCACTACGTCGCCCACCTCCTCGGCCGCCAAGAGCTTCTCGATTGCCCAATCGACTGACGTGATGATTGGGGAGGCCGGAAGGGGATTCCTGTCTCGTATGAGCCGCGTGGTTATCTCGCGCGCGAGCTCTCCAATGTCGCTCGTTGCGAGCCGCGAGGCGCGCCAGAGGCGCTGCGCCTCCATCCACTGAGCCCGCGTGCTCTCAAGCTCTGCAAGACGCCTGCCGCCCGAAAACAAGGCTCCGATGTTGCCCCATTCCACGGCGGCTACAGCGCAACAACCTCCTCGCCACCAAAGCTCGCCGCGGCGTCGAGGATGGCTTTGAAGTTATGGGCCGCCTGCCTGATCTGCTCCTCGACTCCGAGCATCTCGAGGACGTCCTTGCATTCGATCCGGCGGCCCCGGGCGAGATCGTTGGCGGTTATCGTTAGGTTCGCAAACCGCCAGGCGAGCGTGTGGCCCAGCTGGGCATAGTCGTTCGATCCCTGCTGGAGCGGCTTCTTCTCGTATAGGAGCGTGTCGCCGAGTTTGTACTTGTTGACGCTCTCGACCTCTTGGGGCGAAAGCTCGGCCCGAACGTCGAGCATGAACACGGGCTTTGAACCGATGACGGCCGCGCGTTGATCGCGCCGGATCGAGAGCTTCATTGACGCCTCCCTGAAGAAGCCCGAAGCTCACACAACTTTCGATTGGAGTCGAATCTCTTTTAGGTTGCTTTTTGGCGTTGCTAGAGCGGGCTGGCTATTCGACATGTAAGTGCAGAAGTGCTGGCGCTAGCGTTGATGTTGGGTCGGTCCCTGCAGTACCGACCCCTTCGATGCTGCACGGGTCTCTGTCGTTCAGACCGAGGGTGGGGGCTTCACTCAATAGCGCATGCCACTGGGGTGCGCCGCTCGACCCGCACAATAGATATTAGGCCGCCCGCTGGCACTAGTGCTCGCTGACGGGATGGCGCGGACGTGAACCAAGGCCGGCGGGGCACCTGTCCCGACCACGGCGGCGCGGCGCAGCGGCTCTAAAGCGTCATTTCGAGCCCGGCCTGAACCCTTAGTGCCCCTCGGTAACGGCATACCATTCTCTCAGAAGAGGGCCGACAGAGCGACTGGCTCGGTGCTAGTCGGGTTTAAAACTTACCGATAGCCAATCTTGTCGATCCAGGCGCTGCCAAATCCGCCGTACCATGTCCGGATATGGATCGAATGGCCAAGCCTAGAGGCATCATAGGTGAACGGAATCTCGATGAACTGGTAGACGTAGGGCTGGTCGAAATCCTGTGGAGTGAGGTTGAGCTGTAGGATGAACTCGTTCGCCGTGGCGTCGTAAACGTCCACTGCAACAATGGTTGACGTGGATGGGGTCACTTGATCAACCATGATCCGGTAGACAGCCGTGCGGGCGCCTGCTGGGATCGTTGTGACAGGCGGGCCATAGGTCAGATAGCCAGCGGACATGCTGGGTCGTCCCGCCCATGCCCCAGCATCCTCGGCGCCGGTGATGTGCGGTAGTGTCGTTGCCAGCCAGACCTGAGAGAACGGATTCGAACTGGCGCGCTGCGTTCGGTTGTCGGCGCTGTCATAAGCATATGTTGTCGTCGAGCCGCCTGACTGGCTAGCGGCCGTAACCCTGCCTTGGGAATCGTATTGGAATAGCGTCGTCGACTGCGCGTAGGCGCTATTTGCCGAACAACAAACAGCCGAGACCGCGAAGGCTGCCATACGCGCGGATGCCATCATTTCTCTGCCCCTGCGGCCCGATATATTAGAATCAGACAACCCGACGTTGAGAGAGTTGTTCGAATGGCCAACGATATGAAGCGACGGTAGCGATCGATAGTCAACAGGGCTTGCCGCATCCTCAGCAAACTTTCCTTGTCTCTGCCTTAAGAGATCCGGCGTAGAGCCCGAAAGCCCGGCAAACGAAAAATCGCGCTTGACGTGCGCGGCGCGGTATGGGGAACGTGGGCAGGGGAGGGCTGTCCATGCATTCCATTGCGCCAAATGTCGTTAGCCTCGGATGCATCAGGGCGGCCGTCGTGCGCTGGGTGACGGTCCTTTTTCTAGTCATTGGGACACTAGCCAGCCCGGCTCTGGCTCAGGTGCCAAGTGGCGCACCGCCGCCGGTCAATCAGAACATCGACCCCCGCGGGGTAGACATAATCAACGGCGTTTACACGTTCTCTTCGCAAGAATTCACGATCGGCGCGGCCGGAAATGGCGAGTTAAGCTACGACCGCTACTACAGCGGAACAGGCTGGCGAGACACCCTTACGGGCACAGTCTTCGTCGACAATAACCAAGTCATCGTTTCTATAGCCGGAACATCCGAAGAGTTTGTGAAATCCGGCACGACCTACACACCCGTCAAGGATACGGGGTCAACTTTATCCGTAAATGGCAGCGGGTATTACGTCTATACGACATCCGACGGCACGGTTTCATACTTCGTTCAGGGCTATTTGCAGCCCTCAGGCCAACCTAACGCCGTAGCGCGTCTGCACTCCATTGTGCGCCCGAACGGCGACAGTTTGAGCTTTATATATAGATCATTGCAGGTGCGGATTTCTCCTTCTCAGCCTGAAACGATCACGTTTTGGAGAATGCAGGCGGTTCAGTCTAACCGCGGATATCAAATTCAACTTCGGTTCCAGACTGAAGATCCCATTTACCAAGCTGAACTCGGATCCGCTTTCACTGTGGTCTCCGCTGTCGGATTTAACCGCACGGTGGATGTGTGCAGCCCCTATTCGACGTCGTGTACGTACTCTCGCACTTGGCCATCCTCTGCGTTTAGCTACAGCGACACCACCAAAACGTCGACGGTCACGGACGAGCTTGGAAATGTCACGACGTTTGTGTTTGGCACCTACGGCCTGACCAGCATCAAGTTTCCAAGCAGTTCGACGCCTGATGTACAGGTCAGCTATACGAGCGGTCGTGTGAGCAACGTCACCGACATGAGCGGATCGTGGAACTACGCATACAGCTATTCTGGGGCCAACGTAACAACTACGGTCACTGGCCCCGCGTCTCAGCAAACCGTTTATGTCGGGGAGGTGCTCACATCCCGGCTACTGTCAGTCACTAATGGACTGTCCCAGACGACGAGCTTCACTTATGACGCCTCAGGCCGAGTTACGAGGACGACGCAGCCGGAAGGCAACTACGTCGAAGTCACGTACGGACCGCGCGGGAATGTCACCCAGACCACGAGCGTGCCAAAATCAGGGTCCGGACTGACATCTATCAGCACCAGTTCCACTTACCCATCGTCCTGTACAAGCCCCTACACGCCGGCCAACTGCAACAGCCCCTTGACCATCACCGACACGCGTGGCGGGGTCACTGAGTATGTGTGGAATGCGACCCACGGCGGCATAGAAAGCGTTACTCTTCCCGCGCCATCCTCGGGCGCAGTCCGACCGCAGGTTCGCTACGGCTATTCTACGCTCAACAGCTGGTACAAAAATGACTCGGGCGTCATCGCCCAGGGTGGGGCTATCGCCCTGCCCACCAGCATTTCGACCTGCTCAATAGGGTCCACGGCGACCCCCACTTGTGTAGGCACAGCAGGCGAAACGCTCACGACTATCGCGTATGGCTCATCTGGAGTTGCCAACAATCTCCTGCCAACCGCGACAAGTTCGGGCGCGGGAAATGGCTCGCTCACGGTCACAACCGCTGTCGCGTATGATCCCAATGGCGACGTCTCTACCGTTGACGGGCCACTGCCAGGGTCGGCCGACACAACGGCCTATCGTTATGACGCTGCGAGACGACAGGTCGGCATGGTTGGGCCCGATCCCGACGGTAGCGGCGGGCTTCTTAACCGCGCTGTTCGCCAGACGTATAACACTTGGGGTCAGGTAACGCTGATCGAGGCGGGCACTACCCCCGGCTACACTAACGGCGATTGGGCTAACTTCGCTACGCTACAACGCAGTCAGACTGTCTTCGACACTCAAGGTCGGCCGGTTCGCATGCTTCAGCAGGCTTCGGACGGGACATCCCATAGTCTGCAGCAGCTAAGCTATGACGCTGCGGGCCGATTGGAATGTTCTACAACACGCATGAACCCCGCCACCTTTAGTACCCCTCCCACGTCGGCGTGTGCGCTGGGAGTGGGTAGCGGCTTCGGACCGGACCGAATTGTCAGGGTCGCATATGACGTTCTCAGCCGACCACTCTCCGTAACGACGGGGTATGCCGCAAGCCCCGTCACAACTTCAACAACCTATACTTCAAACGGGCTCCCCCAGAATCTGACAGATGGAAACGGCAATGTTTCCGTCACCGAGTACGACGGCTTCGATCGCAGGAAGCGAGTTCGCTATCCCAACGCCACGGGAGGCGGCACGTCGAGCGCCGACTACGACGAATACACCTACGACAATGCATCGAACGTACTGACGTTCAGGAATCGTGGCGGCAACACTTTCACGATGACCTATGACGCTCTGAACAGGCTCACGGCACAGGATGCTCCTGCCGGCTCTGAGGATGTCGCCTTCGTCTACGACAATCTGGGTCGCGTCACGACGCTGACAGGGTCTTCGGCACCTACGCAGTCTTATGGCTATGATGCGTTGGGCCGATTGTTGACCCAACAGAGCGCGACACTGGGCACCGTAACCCACGCGTATGATCTCGCCGGGCGTCAAACACGGCTAACTTGGCCTGACGCCTTTTATGCGGACTACGACTACGACTTGTATGGCGCAGTCACAGCGGTCCGAGAGAATGGAGCCGTCTCTGGCGCGGGGATTCTGGCGGCTTACAGCTACGACAATTTGGGGCGAGCAACCGGCATTTCACGCGGAAACGGGGTTACGACCTCATTCGGCTATGACGCAATCTCGCGGCTTAGCTCGCTAGCCCACAATCCTGCTGGGTCCGCTCAAGATCTAACGCTTGGCCTGACGTACAGCCCCGCAAGCCAGATTTTGGCGCGGACGACGTCAAACACTTCCTATGTGTATGCTCCCGCGACCGGATCCACCAGCTACGCAAACAATGGACTAAATCAAGTCACGACCGCGGGTGGAAGCGCCGTCATATATGACAACAACGCTGGCCTCAGCCGTGGCGACATCACCGCCATTCCGGGCAGTCCGACCTACGGCTACGACGCGCGAAGCCAACTGACTTCGGCAGGTTCTACAACTTTCCAGTTCAATGCGGATGGAACCCTGCTGCGGTCCTCCGGCGGAACGAACCCCACACGATACTTCTTGTATACGGGCGTCCAGGCGATCGCCGAGTTTGACGACATGGGGGGTGTAGTGCAGCGCTACGTGCCCGGGCCCGCTCTGGACAACGTGATCACATCGTACGCGGGCTCAGGCGCTACGAACCGGACCTGGCTCCTGGCTGACGAACGAAACTCGGTGATTGGCCTCACCGACGGCTCAGGTGCGGCAAGCATCAACACCTATGACGAATACGGCATGCCCGCAGCGGGTAACTCGGGACGATTCCAATACACGGGCCAGATGTGGCTGCCTGAGGCCGCTCTTTACCACTACCGCGCCCGCGCATACGCGCCTCAACTAGGGCGCTTCCTCCAAACCGACCCCATAGGTTATTCTGGGGGACAGAATTTGTACGCGTACGTATCGGGCGACCCGATTAACCTCACGGATCCGTTCGGTCTGTGTAGCTACGCCAACCCATGCCCAGTCGACGAAATCATCGTCACCGGCACTCGCCCACAGTACTGCAACGCTGAGTGCCTGCGTCTAGCGGACGAGTTGGGGCGGCTGAAATTCAGACGAGAAACACCCGATTTCGTTCGGCCGGGCACCTTCCTTCAAATGGCCAATACACAAAACCAGCCTCACTATTACGATCCTGCATTTTCCGTATGCGCAGTTGGAGCGCGTAATTGTACCCAAGAAATTGTGTATCAATGTCTTTTAAGAAATCCAGCGCCGGGCGCTGAAAATCTGGCAAAACCGGTAAGGGAGGGTGATAGAAGCTACGTCAATGTGCGGTTTTTTGGATTTGGGTTGGTTCGGGGCACCGTATCACATAACGTAAGTCCTAACACATATACCTTGGTAAACAGCACCATGCCCGACCATACTTTGAAGTACGGAACGGTTATAAGAACTGTAGAGGTGCGTGACATGGGACTGACAGGAAGTCATATCATGATAAGTAACGTTGGCACCGGGACTGGGGACGATGGATTAGCGAATGTCATTTTGTCTCCGTTAGTGTGGGGAGCAAACAATATCTCTATTCAGAGGTGCGTCACCAATGCGTAGACAAAAGCTGATCGTATTTTTGCTGGTGCCGGTTTTTACTTACCCTGTATTTCTTGGGTTAGAACGAGTTGGCTATAGTTCGGCGGGCTCGTTTTGGCTGTCGTGGTTGGTACTATACGCCACATTTGGACTTGGGCTGTCGCTGTTGGTTAGCGGAATTACTAGAGGAAAAGCGCCTGAATTATATATATATGCGATTACTTCGGTAGGAGTTTTTCTCGGTGCTATCCTGCTGGGCCTAGCTGGTGCCACAGGATTTGGGCGAGAGACTAATGTGGCTGGCTATGTTCTACATATTCTACCGGACGCTATAAAATACGCAGCCTTTACGGTTGTAGCTCTAGTGCTAGTAGTCGCAGGCGATCTTGTATTTCGACACCTCAAGCTACTACGCAGCTAGTCATAGCGTCGGAGGCGGGTGTCGTGTCAATTGCGGCTACTGCGCCGATCATGTGCTCGGCAAGTTGACCCGGTTGAGGCCTAGTGTAGCCTTTATGGCTGCTCCACAACGATTGCGAGCTCGTATGGTGGACCCTCTAAAGGGTCTTGTAGCTGGCGTCAGACGTCTGTTCGTGGGTCATTCACGAAGCTCGGCCCACAATGTTCAGCTCGAAACAATGCACCGTTACTCCTTGAGCGCCTCCAGCCAAGAAGACGCCCTCCTTGGGTGAAGACGTACATCACAGGATTACGCAGCCACGCCGGTCTACGCCTCCCAGAACGACTTGGCTGCGAACAGGAGCGCAAGGTGGGGGGCAAGAGTGCCTCTATGTCTCGCTGGAACGCACCAAGGCTCAGTGCGGAGGGCCGAAGGAGCGGCGTGGATATCCCCACGCCGCTCCCACTCAGTCAGCCGCCCGGGCAGGGCTGCGCGTCAGGATTAACTTCCGGCCCAGGCTGGAAGTTGTCCCGCGCGGATTGGGCATTCTGGCTCGTGTACACGTTCACCTGATTGTACGGGGTCTGACCCGCACCAACGAGGTTCTGCGCCACGATGTAGAGCCGCGAGGTCGCCGAGATGCCCGTCATCCAGCCGAGGTGCTGGATGTCGCCCGGCTCGCCGTTGGGACCCACGTCTGAAGGCAGGTGATTGCCGACGGCATGGCTGTGCACCGAGCCCACTATGCTGGTCGGATCGATGCCCGTCATATCGAGCGCCACCGAGCCGAACCCGCCGTTCACGAACGCCGGACCTGCCGTGATCGGGCCCACGAGGATCTGCCCGTTCGCCCCGCGATACAGGTATGCACCGCGCTCGCGGACATTCAGATCGCCCTCGCCGGCCGCGGCTGCATGAGCCGCGATCGCCTTGGCCGCCTCAGCAGCCGCAGCATCCACATTCCATTCTTCAGCCGTCACCGGATCAGCGCACGGATTGAACGGCTCCGGCGGTGCCTCAGGATTTTCCTCGATCTCGTTCTGGTGGATGCCGCCGGGATTGTTCACCCCACCGCCTCCACCACCACCTGGGCTCGGGAAAGCAGCACCAGAGCCATGCGGCCGGCGCTGGCCAACAACAACGACGTCGGGAAGGGTATCAGTCATGTGAGTATCTCCATTCCTCCCAAAAGCGGGAGTGAACGAAGCATGCGGCACCCCAGCACTAGGGCGCGCCGATTTGCTGGAGGTGCACGAACGCTCCCTGCAAGCCCCAGAAAACCCTCACAAACCCATGACGCTACCCGCCTTCAAGTATGCGCGCTCAGGATTTTTGGAGTGCGCATTGTTCCTCGCGCCGCACGGTCCGCGCAAAGACGAGGCGCGAGACCGGCGCGAGCGGCGGGGCTACACCAACGGGATGCGCAGCCGCGCCCCGGCGGCGATCTTGTCGATCTCCTCAAGCGTGTCCCGATTGACGTCGAAGATGTCCTGGGCCCGTGCACGGTCTCCGAAATACTGTTCCGCGATGCGGTTCAGATCTTCGCCGACGCTGATCCGGTGGAACCTGTAGCGGGCGGGATCATCTTGCTCGGCCAAGGGGATGCCAACGCCGAACTTGGCGGGGGACAGAGCGTTCAGCTGATCTGCGACGCCAGCCAGGGTGGCGGGCCGGTATTGGACGCCGTCCTTCAGGTTTTCCGGAAGGTCGAGCCACCGGCGTTTGGCGCTCACGTCAACCTCGTAGAGGTGCGACGGCCCAGGGGCGCGGTCTCCGGTTTTCGACTTGCTCCACACCCAGCCGCCGATCTTCTGAAGCAGTGTGGGGTCGGACGGCGGGCTGATGTTCTGGAGGTATTCGCGATGGTCGGGGACGATCTCGTAGATGCGTGAGGAAATGTCGCTGTCGACGTG
>Ga0075012_10006823_pt1 | contig 10296 bp, 7 predicted proteins | sample All_14_2_FD_71474 | JGI IMG/M metagenome (GOLD analysis project Ga0075012, IMG submission 71474) | Freshwater microbial communities in response to fracking from Pennsylvania, USA - Allegheny Zone_MetaG_DW_15 | ecosystem: Environmental > Aquatic > Deep subsurface > Groundwater > Drilled... | reverse complement strand
TTGCTCAACGTGAGCCAGGTCGTAATGAATATCGCGACGCCGACGAAAACTACTCTCCGAAATCTGAATACATGACAGATATCGAACTTGGATACACCTATACATCAAACCAGTTAAAAGGGAGCCTAAATGGTTACTTCATGAACTACCGTGACCAACTGGTTCAAACTGGCGAGATCAACAATGTGGGTTCTGCCATTTTCTCAAATGTAGATAAGAGCTATCGACTAGGCATAGAGGCTGATGCCTCTCTACTCATCGGCTCTAAACTAAAACTCGCAGCAAACGCAGCCATTAGCCAGAATAAAATAAAAGATTTCGTAGCCTATGTTGATGATTGGGACACCTGGGGGCAGCGTAAAGAGGTGCTTGGTACTACCGATCTAGCCTTCTCCCCCTCAATCGTTACTGGAATCTCTTTAAGCTATAACCCTACAAAAGGTGTCGCTGTGACGCTAAGTAATAAGTATGTAGGTAAACAGTATATTGATAATACATCCAATGATAATCGCACACTGGATGCTTACAGTACCACCAACCTCTCCGCATCTTACCAATTTAACTTACCAAAGTTCGGAGATATTCGTCTCTGGGGCAGAGTTAATAACCTTTTTGATGCCAAATATGAGACCAATGGATGGGTATACCGCTATTATGAAGGAAATACCGAGAAAAAATCAGATGGTTACTTCCCCCAAGCCGGCATTAACTTCATGGTCGGACTTGAATTAAGCATCTAGCAACCAATATCCACTTGCCGCAAAAAAAAGAGGGGATCCATCACTGGACCCCTCTAAACGTTTGTTGGTTCTCTATTAAAGACTTCAGCAAAAAATTATGCTTGTAATTTGGTTCTAAAACGCAAATATACTTTACTTTCTGAATTTAGCCTCAGAAAGTTGATTGAATTGTTTTTTCCCTCTAATAAAATGTTCCCAAACGATGTTTCCTAAGTAGATATGTGGTACTAAAGTGATCTTTCGTCCCCTTCTCTTCGCCACAGTTCGACCCAGCGTACGATAGAAACTGGAGTGAGCCCTAAAAACAGCCCATAAATCATGCCAGCCTCCATCTATCAAAAACTTCAGAGCAGCAATGCCATCCAGAAAAAGACGCATTATCGATACCGGGATCAGAAGCGCCATCGGAAGATTCTTCCATAACATGATATTATTATTGCGCATATTCAGATAAGTCTTCTTCCATGACTTCTTCGGAAGTGTACCACCACCTACATGGAAAACATGCGACTCATGACTGTACATCACCTTATACCCCTCCAATTTCAAACGCCAACAAAAATCAATCTCCTCCATATGGGCGAAGAAATCAACATCCAGTCCGCCTAACTTATGCCATAAATCAGCCCGAACCATCATACAAGCCCCTGTAGCCCAAAAAATCTCAGAAGATTGATCATACTGACCATGATCCTGTTCGATGTGCTGAAAAAGCCTTCCTCTACAAAAGGGATATGCAAAAATATCAATAAAGCCGCCGGCAGCACCAGCATATTCAAACTTATCCTTTTCATGGTATGATCTGAGCTTCGGCTGAACTGCCCCTATCCGCTCATCACGCTGCATCATCTTTATCATCGGGGTGAGCCATCCTTCGGTAACCTCAATATCAGAATTCAATAAAACGTAATATTCGGCATCAACCCTCTTTAGTACCTCATTATAACCTCCGGCAAAACCATAGTTTTTATTATTTATAATGATCTCAACCTGCGGAAAATGCTCCTTAAGATAAGAAACAGAATCATCCGTTGAGGCGTTATCTGCAACAATAACCCTTGCCTCATTCGCAGTATAAGCAATCACACTGGGAAGAAAATCCCGAAGAAAGTCTTTGCCATTCCAGTTCAGAATGACGACAGCAGTTTGCATTTTATAATTGTTCAAAGTAATGGACTACAGCTTCAGTGTTTAGAAGGGATCATTATAGTATTTGCCAGATGTTCCGTTAAAGCGATTAGTACCATTATTAGAGTCAACATTCTCCAATTGTACTCTATAGAGTTTTGACTGCCAATTAGAGTTATAATGCTCACCAACTGCATCCGAATGGAGCAGTTCAAACTCGGCTGTAGATAGATGGGGTGAATAGAAGACAAACTTCCTGTTTCGTTGATTTTTCAATGTATAATACTGCCAAATCTGATAGGGAACCAGACCTCGTCCCTGGGTGTAGATATCACCAGAATTGTACCCATTACTCATTTGCGAATCAGAGGCATCATACGGACGATCGACAATGGCATCAGGAGCACCATATTGAAGATATACACGCCCCATATCGGTATCAAATCCAGGGCGGTTAGGCTTTCCAAACAAACGATTTACCTTCTTTACCTGAGAAAGATAGATGAACCAAACACTTGCAGGATCACTCTCTGACCGACTGTACCAAAATCCACTAAAGAAATTCTGGAGGTTCTCTAATGATGCGGTCTTGTAACCATTATCAATGTAATATTTCTCGGTAGTGGTGGCAATTGGGCGCAGAGAACGAACATAATATTTGAGGGTATCAATGTTTTGGAATGATTTTGCAAAATCCAGAGTTGCCACATTTGCAAGGACAGAAGCTTGGATTGAATCAGCATCAGGGTTATAACGTTGAACCATGGTACTGGTATAGGCAATAAGCTTACCCTCTTTATCCTTAGCTTCAATTGCCAGCAAGTAATTTCCTGAAGGAAGTGCCTTGATATCGATCTCGTTCAGCAAGACATTAACTTGTTTTGCGGTGACTGTTCTATAATAGGTATACTTTCCAAGTTTGCTTCCCGATTCATAGGGTTGAAGGTACCATGAAAGAAGAAAACGGCTATTATCGCCAAGAATAGTATCTGCGTTATAAACCTCAGCATAAAACTTTAGGCGATCGCGTGAAGGGCCATAATATCCCGAACTCTTGGGAACCACGTTATAACCACTACGTGTGGTCGCACTCTCCGTTTCAGCTTTAGAAAAACTCTCTAACAACTGAATACCTGAGAGAGCCACTTGCCCTTTATCATAGGTAATTTCGATAGGCTGATTACTTTTAAAAACCTTCTCAGGTTTAGCTGCATCTCCAATTGCAATCTCAAAATCATAGGTGCCTGGTTTAAGAAGAATCCGCTGGTAATCAACAAAAGCCGGACGATTGGCGGTATCAGCGAAAGCCGGGCTACTCAGTTCATATTTATTTATAGCCTTGATGACTGAGTCTTGGCGAAAAATCATTGTGATTTGGACATTTGCATGATATTCTCCAAGGTTATTTTTCTTGATTTTAAGAGATGCGCCATCTAAGGTGAGGTAGGTTTCCAAGTAAGATCCATCGGCAGGTGAGTAGAAAGGAGCAAACATAAGATTTGCCCTAAGGTTTTGTCCGAAAGATTCCTGGGGGATAAACGGAAGTAATGCGATCAGCAAGACTGCTTTATAGAAAAGGTTTTTTAGTGCAGGCATGGTTCTTTCTCCTTGATTTAACGTGTAAAGATAGAGAAAATTAGACAGAGAAAAGTGAAAGAGAGTTAAAGTAAGAAAAAAGGAGATAAAATATTCGAATTAGTCAGAAGCGCTTGGTAGGTATGGATTTTTTTGTACCTTTGCCGATGGAGAGATGGCAGAGTGGTCGATTGCGGCGGTCTTGAAAACCGTTGACCTGAAAGGGTCCGGGGGTTCGAATCCCTCTCTCTCCGCCAAAAGAAAAAAGCTAGCTGAAAGGCTAGCTTTTTTTATTGATAGGGAAGCCTGCCTCTGCGCTTGCTCTACCTATCCTCTCAACTATTAAAACACCTTAACTAATAAAAGGTTATTGAAACAAAGTTTTCCTTTTTATTTAATCAAAAACAGTAACCTCTTCATAACATCCTCAGCATCATATCAACTTCTTTTCAATGGCTAATTTCACCAAACTAGCAGTATTCCTTGCGCCAAGCTTAAATAACAAGTTCTTACGATAACCCTTGATCGTCTCTGGGCTCAGAAAAATTTTTTCCGCAATTTCTGGATTAGTATAGCCCTCCACGATCAATCTCAATAGTTCTCTTTCACGTTGAGTCAACCAAATATCAGAATTTTGCGCCTTCTTCATAAGCAAATCTACCTCATGACAAAGGAATAGCTCACCAGCGGCCACGGTCTCTATCCCTGCTATCATCTCCTCACTCATCGAATTCTTTAAAACATAACCTAACGCCCCATTCTCAATCATCCGACGTACAACGGTATACTCACCATAACTGGTCAGTGCAAGAATTTTTAATTCCGGATAAAGCGTTTTTAGCTCAATACAAAGATCTATCCCGTTGCCATCTGGTAAATTAATATCAAGCAGGAGAACATCGGGAGATTGACTTTTCAATAATCTTCGACAGCCTTCAGCATCGTGTGAAACAGCGGTAACGATGGCTTTGCCAGACTCATCAATTAGTTTTCGCAAACCCTCGACTAAGATCTTGTGATCATCTACAATATTAACCTTTATCATTATTCTAGTTCAGTTGAAATTCGATGTTTATTTCAGTGCCACTATCCGGAGATGAATAAATGCTCATCTTCCCATCAAGTGATGCGACTCGTTTGTTGATATTTTCTAATCCCATGCCATCTTTAACGGCATCAGGGTCAAAACCTTTTCCATCATCCTGAACCGTTAACGAGATACGATCAATCTCTTGAACTAACTGCAAATTAATCTTAGTTGCATTTGCATGTCGTAGGGCATTGTTTACAAGCTCATGAGCCGCACGATAGATAATAATCTCAAGCTGACTATCTAGCCTATCATTATTGCCAAAATAATGAAACTCAGTTGACGGAATATCATTACAGAAATCAGTCAATGATGCCTTTAATCCATATTTAAGAAGCGATTCAGGCATCATGTGATGAGCCACTCTGCGCAACTCCTTGATTGAATCATCAAGCAATGTCAAAGCCTTAGCAAATCGAACGACATCCTCATCACCAACAAAAGCACCCGACTTAATACCGTTTAAGTTTAACTTCACTACAGAGAGCATACCACCTAATCCATCATGCAAGTCTCTAGCTAAACGACTCCGCTCATTTGTCTCTCCATCCAGAACAGCTTGTATTGTAATTAGCCTCTTCTCTTGCTCCATTTGAGCCACCTTCTGTTCTGCCAAGCTTTTCTTTGAATTAACCAAACGATTTCTGAAAAAGAGGGTTAAAGCCAATGCCAGTAAAGCAACAAAACCAATGCCTCCAATAAGGATAGTATAAAACTGGTTACTCTTTAATTCACTAATCCTCTTTTCCTTCTTCTCCGTTTCATATTGAGTTTCTAACTCCACCATCTTTTCATGAATAACAGTATTGTGAACCTTCTCAAGCTGATTGGAGTATGCCTCAAAATACTTCTCAAAATCACCTAAATCCCCCTTCACCACACTAAGGTTAATTGCCGCTAAATAGACATCCAACTGCTCGGAATCTGATAAGGCTCCTTTTTTTTGCATCGCCTCTTCAACATAAAACCCACTTTTGTCATACTGCTTCTTCTCCCGATAAACATCGGCTAAACACGACAAAATATAGGCCTCAGGACGTTTTAAACTGTTCCTCTTGGAAAGATCCAACGCCATCAAGAAATACTTCTCGGCTTTTTCAAGCTCATTAATCTGAAGATAATTGCATCCAATATTCAACGCAGCAAAGCATTCTTTCTGCTCTGACTTCATTTTTCGACTAAGCTCTAGCCCTTTAAGTTGATATTCAAGCGCTTTCTCCGTACTATCCGCCTCCTGAAGTGTGTTCCCTAACATTGAATAAGCTTGTTCCATTGCCCAAATATCCTTACTCTTCTCAGCGTATCCTAACGCTTTATAGGCATATTCAAGTTTAATGTTAATTTCTGCACCTACTTGACCATAGAGATAAGAGATATTGGTACAAATAGCACACATTTGAGCATAATCATCAATAATTTCACTATATGATAGGGCTTTAAGATAATGTTTAATGGCATTATCTGAAGAACTCCTAACCGTGTATAAATGACCAAAACGATTATATATCTCAGAACCCATCTTTGCATCATCTGAAAAAGAAGAGTGAAATCGACTTAAGGCCTCTTTTAAATACAGTTCGGTGCTGTCATATTTCCCCTCATTTAGTGTTATCCCAGCCATCGTCATACAACCATATTGTCGAGCCAACTCAATACTGCTTTGACCTAGCTTATTAGCATATAACCTAGCCTTATCAGGCTTATAACCTATGTATACAGAAGCAAGATTGTACCAAACTATGATCTTCTCATTTTCTGACAGATGAGAAGATTTTAATTGCTGTAGTAACTCCTTCTCTCGCTTTTCAGGATCAGCACCTCGAACGGCAAGAACTACAAATAAGAGAATTGTAAGAGTAAAAAATTCATGGGTTAAAAAGTTGAGAAATCTCATAAGTGCGATTTTAGTGGTTAAACAAAGTTAAAAATGTAATCTGGTTAAATTTACCCCCTAAAGGGGGTTATAAAGAAAAGTTTTCATTCGGATCTTTGATTTCCTATTCACCAAAATTCAATAAAGATGAAAATACTAACTTTTCTAACAATATTTATATTAGCCACAGTGTGTGTTCATGGCCAAATTGATGTAAAGGAAAAAGTTAAGAGTAAATCTACTACCAGAGCCGACGAACGACTCGACGAGGGCGTAGATAAAGGCTTGGATAAATTAGAGGAAGGTGTAGGAAATCTTTTTAAGAAAAAGAAAAAAAAGAACACCGAGTCTGATGAACAAGAATCTCAGATCGATAAAGAGGAGCTAAATGAAGACAATTCCGCAAATCCTTCGGATAGCGAAAATCCTCAAGACCATGATACAAAAAAAAATATAAGCTATGCAAAATATGACTTTACTCCAGGCAATGAAGTAATTTTCGAAGATGACCTTAAAAATGAGCAGAAGGGAGAATTCCCTAGTAAATGGGATCTCATTGAAGGAAATGCTGAAATAGCTCAAATTGACGGAGAAAATACAATTGCCATTGTTGGCTTCACATACATCACCCCTCTTTTTAAAAATAGAGATTTTAAACTCCCTGATGAGTTTACTTTAGAATTTGATCTCTATATAGACAATAAGAACGGAGAAAATGCTATTGAATTTCTTAATGCTAATGACGAAATCATCGCATCTTCTCTCTTTTGGAAGGATAATCAGCGATTTCTTTTCAGCTGGAACATGACTGAAAAAGAAAAATCTAGCGAAGACACTTATAATAACAGCGAGGGTTGGCACCATTATGCCCTTTCCTTCAACAAACGAGCTTTTAAGGTCTATATGGATTCCAAAAGAGTGGCTAATATACCCAATGTAGCAGAAAAACCTGAAAAACTAAGATTTTTTGCTCGTGGAGAAGAAGATAACAGCAATTTCCACATAAAGAACATTCGAATTGCACAAGGAGCTATCCCTCTTTATAATCGATTATTAACTGAAGGGAAAATTGTTACCTATGGCATAACCTTCGACATCGGAAAAGCCACACTAAAACCTGAATCAATGGGTACCTTAAACGAAATATTCTCCATCTTAACCAAATATCCTGAACTGAATTTTACTGTGGAGGGTCATACTGATAATACCGGTAGCGCAACGACAAACCAATCTCTATCGGAAGATAGAGCAAAAGCTGTCTGCAAAAAATTACAAGATATGGGCATTGCTGCAAATAGATTAAAAGCCAAAGGATACGGTATGTCTAGTCCTATTGACTCTAACGATACCCCTGAAGGTCGGGCTAAAAACAGAAGAGTAGAGTTCATTAAGACAAAATAACGCCAATATGATTAGAAAATTCTTAAAGGCTCTTTGTCTATTCACTTTTTTTATTCTCTCAAATACATTTGCACAATACTCCCCTCATTATTTTCTCTCTAAAATTCCACCACCCCCTAACAGTATTTGCAATGCAAATGAGAAGGAGATTCTTCTTTGGAATGACAAATTATCATTTATAATAAATGAAATGTCAACCATACAAGAGGATGAGAAGCAAAAAAAAGAGCAAGCAATGGCTGCCTGCAAAGAAAGAATGGATATGTTCGAACCAGCTAATGCCGCAAAAATTGAAAAATTAGGTCAGGAGATCTCTTCAACAGAAAACAACATTGAAAAAATTCTCACAGAAATTATTACAAATTATAGTGAGGAAAATGGAAAAATTGAGGTCAAATACTTAACCTTATTAGATCCTCTTTTCAATCAAAAGAAGGAAGCTATGGCTAATCAACGAAGAACAGAGGCTATCGACCATAAGATTGCAACACTTCAAGATGCAAGGTGCATAGAACAATATGAAGCAAAAAAGCATTTTCTTGACCAGTATAAGTATCAACTTAATGAATTAGTCAGCCTGGGTAGTAAAGGAAATAATTTAGGTGACGAATTAACAGGAATTATCTACTTAAACTATTCTTTCAAGACTCAGTATGGCTTCTGGCTAGATCTTCTTATCAATTACGCTAAAGAGTTACAGATCATCTACGATCATCTATCAACAGACAGCAATGGATCATTCAATAAATAAACGTAAAACAACATAACAATGAAAACAAAACAGCTTTTTCTCATAACAATAACCCTCCTAAGCTCTACCTTTATAACTAAAGCCCAATCCTCTCCTGAAGCTCTCCTCAGTCAACTTCCAAATGTCCCAACAGTTTATTGCGATGCTGACACGAATGAGATTAACCGATTCTCTGATAGAATACACAAAATAAAGGCAGAACTAAAAGAGATAATCGACCAAATCCACGCCGAAGCACAGAACAATAGTGAGAAATTAAAAGAAAAGATTGTTTCAAATGCCTATTCTTCGACCGGTCTTAATCAGCAGGATATAAACCAACTTCAAAACCAAAATCAAGATGAAGAAGGAACTAATGCAGCCATAGAGAAAACCGTCAATAACCAATATGGGACATCTCTTAGCGAGCTCGAAGCAGTGGGTGAAATGAGTGAGGCTGATCAAGAAAAATGGGCACAACAATATGCCAATCGAATGATGACAGAGGCAAAAAAAGATCCTAAAAAGGCAATTAGTCGCAAAGAACCCTCAAGGCGGTTATTCGAACTCGCCAAAGAGGAAAAACAACTGGGTCAAAACATCACCTCCAAAATGCTAAGAATTTCTAAATTATTCCAAGATGTTGATGCCTGCGATACAATAGAATTACGCAATCTGGAAATAAAGATGGCTCCCTTGGAAAAACAACTCTGTTCAGGTATCTGCACTGATGCCGAAATAGCTCGATCTAATGCGGCTGAAAAACAGATCTACAATCTGAAAATTAAATACTGTCAGAAACTATCCCCACTCCAAACAGAGGCATTATCGCAATACCTTACTACTTTAAAATCACTTCTACCTGATTACAGAAGATTAACTGAAGTTCAAAACGAAGTAGCAACCCTACAACAAATTGGTGATATAACTCCTATTGACTTAAGCAGCTATGCGGCAATTGATGAATATGCTGATGCCCTTCTAAATGCTTATAGATTCTGGATAGGGAAATTTGAATAAAATGACGTACCATTAAAGTTAGCGTTATGATCACGGTGAAAGTATACATACACACCTGGTTGAAAGTAACGCTAACCTATTATCCAAACAAACTGATTATATGCACTTTTCCAAAGCCTCTCCATATCCTCTCCATATCTTCTCCCTTTAAATCCAATCTGATCCCAATCCTCTTCCAATCTTCTTCGCTCTTATTCGTTCAACATATGGACAAGATAGGGAGAGGATAGGGAGAGATCTTGTAGGATAATACCAATTCTTGAAAAATGCAAAGAGAGGTATGGATACTAATCTGGGGCGGTTCAAATTGACAAGGTAAATCTAAGTCGGGAGAATAGAAATTTTCATAAGAGACTAAAATACGTTATACTGGAAAAGCACTGAACGGATGCAATAATTACTTGCACAAGACGGAAAGTGGGATAAAACTACTTCAAAATATCCTTATTATGCTATTTTTGTAATAAAACTTATGATAGAAATTGGAATATTACAGCGCTATTTCAATGAAAGACTGACTGAATTAGGGATATCTAATCCAACAACTGAAGATCTTAACCGGTTAACAGAAGAGTGGATTATGATGCAGAATGGTCAATCTGAAATTGATTTTGATGGTCTTACACCACAGGAAATGGATGACCTTATATATAATCTCTTTGGGGATACCTGTATTGTTCAGTTTGCTGATTTTAATGAGGAAGTCTGTCAAGCAATGCCTCTCTTTAGACAGGTTAAG
>Ga0075012_10006821_pt1 | contig 10299 bp, 5 predicted proteins | sample All_14_2_FD_71474 | JGI IMG/M metagenome (GOLD analysis project Ga0075012, IMG submission 71474) | Freshwater microbial communities in response to fracking from Pennsylvania, USA - Allegheny Zone_MetaG_DW_15 | ecosystem: Environmental > Aquatic > Deep subsurface > Groundwater > Drilled... | reverse complement strand
AGTCCAGCGTGGTCAGCGAGCAGACGCTCAAGATAGATTATTCGGCCGTCACCTCCACCTCCACCGGCTACGTCTACCGCACTTTCCCGCAGGCCGTGGACATCTCGCAGCATGAGACCCTGCGCTTCTTAGTAAGAAGCTCGTCCTATGTCCCGAACGCCAGATTCTTCATCCGGGCGGGCGGCGACGCCAGCTACTTCAAGGCCGCCGTGCCGCTGAACTTCACCGGCTGGCGGCTGATAGAGATCCGCCAGGAGGACCTCAGCGGGGATTCCATCCCCGACGTGTGGACCAACGGCTCCCCTTACGCCGTGGAGATCTCCTCGGCGGGCACGGCCACGCTGCAGCAGGTCTCGCAGTTCCGCGTGGGCGTGGAGGCGGCCGACGCCGGCCCGTACGCCGGCACGGTCTACTTCAACGAGCTGCACCTCAAGGACCCGATAGCCCGCACCGGCAACGCCCGCAAGGTGGAAGGCGCCTTCGAGGTGCCCGGCTGGTTCAGCTTCGGCGGCAAGCACCGCTACGTGGACCGGAACTTCCAGACCCCGGTCACGGCCGTTTCCAACCAGGACAGCGAGCAGTCCAGCGCCTACCTGAACCTGACGCGCCTGGCCTTCTTCCCGGTCAACGTCACGGCCTCGCAGCAGATCACGGTCACCCCCAACGCCGCGGCCACCGGCGCCAACAACCTCGTCACCACGCTGCAGGAAGGCCGCGTGAAGAAGTTCGACGGCTCGGCCACCGGCAGCCTCAGCCTGGGCCCGCTGCCCAAGATCGGCCTCAACTACACTCGCGGCACCATAGACTACACCCTGCTCAACCGCAAGGACGACAAAAATATCTACGCCGCCAACCTGGCCTACACCGTGCCGGGCTCGCTGTTCCTGCTGCCGCGCACCGTCAACGCCAATTACGCGCTCACGCGCAGCCTGGTGGACTACGACGCCGCCCGCCTGGCCAACCCGGCCGGCCTCTACAATACCGACGAGCGCACCGACGCCTACGGCGCCAAGCTGGCCTTCGTCCCCTGGAAGGGCTCGGCTTTCAACCCGGGCTACACGCTGCAGACGGTGACGGAGAAGAAGTCGCAGCTCGCGGACCCCACCCTCTACGAGCGCTATCCCAAGTCCATGCAGCAGACCGCGGACTTCACCTCCAACCTGCTGCTGGCGCGCTGGTTCAACCCGTCGGTCAACTACTCGGTCTCGACCATAGAGAACAACAACCTGGCCGTCACCACGGTCACCGTGGCGCGGTCCACCCAGTCCTACAACGCCGGCGAGATCAAGACCGTCACGCGCAGCGCGCAGGGCGGGGTCAGCCTGACGCTGAGCATGAACGACCTGGCCCCGCGCAACCGCCTGCTGCGCTCCCTGGTCCTCTCCTCCAACTACCAGATCCAGGACGGCGACTCGTGGTATTACGTCGAGAAGGACTACGATACCCGCTCGCGGCTGTGGCTGCGCGACTCGCTGGCGCCCAAGAACCCCTTCGCCCAGCGCAACTCACTGACGCTGCGCGACACGATGAGCTCCACGCAGCGCTGGCAGCCGTTCGAAGGCTTCGAGTTCGCCGGCCCGTCGGCCGCCCTGAAGACGCTCTCGCTGACGAACAATTTCACCAACTCGGTGCAGCGCTCCGAGGTGACGGGCACGGTCTCCAAGAGCGTCAACCGCACCTTCCCGGACATGATCCTCTCCGTCTCGCAGCTGGAGAACCTGCTGCGCGCCCGCCGCTGGGCGCAGGGCGCCACGATGAACCTGAAGTACTCGCGCAACACAAACGAGTCCAAGGGCATCTCGCTGGAGACCGCCGGTACCTACGGCATGGACCTGCGCTTCAAGCTGCTCAACGTGATGGATACGGCTTTCAGCTACAACCTGCGTCTCGGCGACAAGAAGGACCTGCGGGTCGACCAGCTCACGCAGCGCACCCGCCACGACGACGCCACCCTGCAGGGCACGTTCGACCGGGGCAAGATGCGCCTGACCCCCAAGCTGGACTACGCCTCCGACGTCACCAAGGGCGCGCTGGGCGTGGTGACCGCCAACACCCGCACGATCACGCCCAGCCTGCTGGTCAAGTCGGATTTCCAGATGCCCAAGGGGCTCAAGCTGCCGTTCATGAAGCAGGCGATGATCTTCACCAACCGCGTGGTCTGGACCACGACGCTGAGCTACGCCATCAAGTCGTCGCCCATCACCATCGCCGACAACAGCCGGCTGCTCTCGCTGCTCTCCAACGCCGACTACGAGGCGGCCAAGAACCTGCGCCTGGCCATCAACGTGGGCCTGCAGCGTTTCTGGCACAAGACGCTCAAGGAAGAGGAGTACCTCTCCTACCAGGCCGGCAGCACGCTCACTTTCCAGTTCTAGTTCAGGGGGCCGCGCCGGGCGCGGAGTTTATGAAGAAGGGGACAATACAAAAAGCCGGAAAATGGCTGCTTAACGCGCTGCTGCCGCGCGCCTGCGCGCATTGCGGCACGGACCTGCATTATCTGGAGACGGCCCCGCTATGCCCGCCCTGCGCCGCGCGGCTGCAGCCCCTGCCGGAGCTGGTCTGCGCCGCCTGCGGCCTGCCGCTGCCCGACGGCGGCGCTACCTGCCGCGACTGCCGCGGGCGGGGCCCCGGCCGCCTGGACCTGGCGCGCTCGGCCTTCGTCTTCAACCCGGAGCTGCGCTCGCTGCTGCACTCTTTCAAATACCGCGCCCGCGAGGACCTGGCCGCCTGGCTGGGGGCCGAAATGGCGCGCGCGTTCACGCGGTTCCCGGAATTGTCGGAGTATTCTTTCGCGGCGGCGGTGCCGCTGCACCCGGCGCGCCGCCGGGAGCGCGGCTTCAACCAGGCCGAGCTGCTGGCCGGGGCGCTGGCCGAGCGGGCCAACCTGTTCCTGCTGCGCGGGGCGGCACGGCGGCGCAGAGATACCCCCACGCAGACCGCGCTGTCGCGGGAGAAACGCCGGGAGAATATGGCGGGGGCCTTCGAAATAATTGATCCGGCGCTGGTGCTGGACCGCAAGATACTCCTGGTAGACGACGTGGCCACCACGCTGTCCACCCTGGACGAGCTGGCCCGGGAGTTCAGGAAAGCCGGCGCCAAAGCCGTGGCCGCCTTCACCTTGGCCCGGGAACCCTAATAAAAGACGCCAGAGGGGGCAGGAACGCAAAATCGGCGTCGGCCACACCGTGGCCGCGCCTGCCGCTCTCGGCCTCGGCGCTTACGCAAGCCTCGGCCTCCGAGGGGCTTTTGCTAACCCTGCCCCCTCTGTCGCCTTAGCAGACAACTAATATAAAAGAAAAAGCCGGCTTTGGAGCCGGCTTTTCCTTTTTGGGTTGCGGGGTTAGAATTCCACGTCGAAGATGTAGGCGGTGTACGGGGCCATCTCCTGCAGGCGCAGGCCGCCGCTGAGGTCGGCGGTCTTGAACGAGAAGAAGCGGTCCGAGAGCTCCTCGAAGATAGCCGTGGTCTCCCCCTCGCTCTTGATCGAGACGTTGACTACGCCGCAGGAGGTCTCGCCGGAATAGTTCACGACCACCACCTTGAGCGTGCGGCGCTGGGCCCAGGCCCAGGCGAGGATGTTGACGTTGGAGCGGTTCTCCTTGTCGCACTGCTTGACTTCGAGCAGCGTCCATTCGCCGCCGTGGAAGGCGGGGTGGTCGGTGATCTTGAGCAGCTTGGCGTAGAACTTCTTCACTTCCAGGTCCGGGGCGCGCTCGTAGAGCTCGGTCAGCTGCAGCGGCGCCTTCACCTTCACGCCCTCAACCTGGTTGTCGTTGTAGAAGCGCAGGCCCTTGATGGTGGAGACGATCACGCCGGCGGCCAGCGCCTTCTGCCGGCCGAAGGCCGTAAGGGAGGGCTGCTCGTCGTGGTTGTCGATGAAGCGCGCGGAGCGCTTCTGGTAGAGCTTCTCGGCGCGCAGGTGGCCGCGCACTTCCTGCGGGCCCTGGAAGCGCAGCCGGTCGTAGGTGCCCTTGTCGTAGGTGTAATCGAAGCCGATCTGCTGCACGCGCCACTCCAGGCCCCAGTAGACCTCGGCGAGAAAAGTGAACTGCGGGTGCTTTTCCTTCACGGCCCGGATGGCGCTTTCCCAGAATTCCTCCTGGGGGCGCTTGTAGCCGCCGCGCCCGAGCAGCCAGCCCCAGGTGCCTTCGTGGATCTCGTTCAGGGTCAGCATCACCATGTCGCAGCGCACGCCGTCGGCCATGTCGGCGATGCGCAGCAGCACGTTCAGCATGCGGTCGCGCGTCGCGGGGTTAAAATAGTTCAGCTGCGCGCTGTCGGTCCAGGCCGGGAAGTTGGGGTCGCGGCCGTAGGCGATGTAGCGCTTGTTCTCCCCGTCGGGCAGTTCGAAGAACCAGTCCGGGTGCGCGCGAAAATCCTCTTCGGTGCCGTTGATGAAGCAGTCGGGGCACTCCTTGATGTAGGGGTTGTCCCTGGAGGTGTGGTTGGAGACCAGGTCTACCATCAGCTTCATGCCCATCGAGTTGAGCTTTTCCTTCAGGGCTTTCAGCTCCCATTCGAAGCCCAGCTCCGAGTTCAGGCGGTACCAGTGCACGGAATAAGGGGAAGAGCCGATGGCCTCGGGGCCGAAGCCGGGCGGGAGGTTCCTGACCTCCTCCAGCAGGGCCGCGTCGGTGCGGGCGATGCGCTCCGACTCGGGGCTGGGTTCCCAGACGCCTATCAGCCAGACTATGTCGAAACCGAGGTGGCGCAGCTGCAGCCACTCGTCGTCCGGCACGGAGGAGAGCGTCATCTCCGGCAGGGTGTACTTGACCCTCAGCTGTTTCAGCCAGAGCCGGGTGTTGATTTCTATCAAATGCGGGTTTGAGCGAAGCACGGGACCTCTCGTTTTGTCGCCAATATCTAAGGGAACTCCCCCGAAGAATTATATCAAATGAAACGCCGGGGTTTAACGCCCGGCCTCCTCGGCGCCGTCTCCGCCCAGCCAGTACCGGGCCAGCTTGAGGGCCACCACTCCGAAGATGAACATCAGCGCCACGCCGGCCAGGATCACGCGCCAAGCCCGGTACGACACCTTGCGCGCCGGGAGGTCGGCCGCGTCCATCACCTCGTAGATCCACCAGCCCGAGCCGGCCACGTTTGAGACCGACACCAGGTAAGTGCGCCCCCTGAAATAGACTTCGCTCGAAAAATTCTGCAGCTCGCGGGCCGAGGCCAGCGCGAGCAGCTTCATCACCTCGGCCGGCGCCTTCAGGCCGGGCCTCATGATGGAGGCGCTCATGGAGTCGGCTATCACCTGACCTCCCATGTCCACCAGGCCCAGGTTGCCGTAAGAGTTGCGGCCCATCATGCGCACGATCTCCCCCAGGTAGGCCAGGCTCAGGCGGCCGGCCAGGTAATAGGCGGGGGCGCCGTTCTTGAGCAGCGGCTCGGCGAGCACCAGCGCAGGCGGCGTATACTCGCCGTACTCCACGGCACCGGCGGGCGCCAGCGTGCGTCTGGCCTCGGCCAGCGACGGGCTACCGGAATAACTGAGCCTGGTCTTCACGCTCCTGTCGGCCGCGTAGCGGGCCAGCTCGCCGCCGGAGGGTCCCAGCAGCGACAGCTCGGAATAGATGAACGGGTTCTCGCGCACCAGCCCGGCCAGGCGGGTCTTGAGCGCCGCGGTCCCGGCCGAGGCCCCCGTCCCGGCAGCCCGGGAGAGGTTGTAGTTCAGGCTCAGCACATCTGAAATGATGCCCGCCCCGGTAAGGGTGCGCAGTTCCAGGTAGCGCAGCGTGTCGTTGCGCCGGATCTCGGCCTCGCCGCGGACGAAATGCATGCTGAGGATCAGGAACGGGATCAGGAACAGCCCCGTGACGGTGAAGGTGAACTTGTACTTGTTGTTTTGGTTCATTTTATGTCGTTCCGTGTTTTATTCTCGTAGCGCTTCTTGAGTTCTTCGGCCCTGGCCCCCGCCCATTTAGCCACCGCCCGCTCTCCCCACTCCAGCGTTTCCTGCAGGCCCAGGCCCGCCAGGGCGCAGAGGGCCCAGAGGGCGGGCAGGAAATAGCGCAGCTCTATGCCGCCGGTGGCGGTCACTTGCTTGATGTCCGCCAGGGGCAGCACAGGCAGCAGCGCCGCCGCGGCGAAGACCAGCAGGCGGTCCTTTTTGAGCGCGAAAGCCGCGTAGACGCCGAGGAAAACGAGAACGATCAGGGCCTTGTAACGGATGACCCGGGGCAGCTCGTAGGAGAGGCTCCGCCCCAGCCCGCTGAAGGCGTCCTGCAGGGCTCCCGCCGGGCCAGCCCGCAGCAGAAACGCGGCGGGGCCCAGCGGCCCCTGCGGCCTGTCGGCCCCTGGTTCGTAGCCGAAACTGTCGATATTGGCCCAGCGCCGCAGGCTGAGCTCCTGCGCGTAGAGGAAATTTCCGTATTCGGCTTTCTGCCGCGCGGCGTAAGGCAGCGCCAGCAGCAGGGCCACGCCCAGCGCGAGCAGGGACTCCTTTAGAGGGAAGGCGGAGCGCCTGACGGCCAGCGTAAGGAGCGCCACCGCCAGCAGGGGCAGTACCGCGTCGAGGCGGCTCAGGCAGGCCAGGCCGCCCCAGAGGCCGGCCAGCAGCGCGTGGCGCCTGCCCCCGTCGGGGCTGTCGAAATAGTGCCAGAACAGCAGCAGGAAAAACAGCGCGTAAAGCTGCGAGGAGCCCTGCGTGGCGTAATAGCCCAGGAAGGGATTGGCCGCCAGGAAAAGCGCGGCAAAGACGGCGGTGGTGGGACCGAAGCGGCGGTAGAGGGTGAACAGGGTAACGGCGAAGAGCAACACCAGCAGCGCCAGGCCCTGCGCGCGCACTGCTTTTTCCGGGTCGGCACCGACGGCCATGGCCAGTTTCAGCGCGAACACCGGCACCGGCTCCGTCAGGCCGGAGTCATAGAACCAGGAGGAGTTGGCGGCCATCAGCGAGCGGGACGCGGCCTCGCGCAGGGGCTTGGTCCCGTAAGTCTTGGCGCTGGCGACAAGGTTCAGCAGCAGCGCCGCGCAGGCGAGCGCCAGCACCGTGCCGCGCATGAAGCCCTGGGAGCCGGTGAGCCGGGCGAGTTTCTTAATATCTATCATTGTAGGCCATCCCCGTAAATTGTAGTATATAAAAATCACAAGACAATTTATGAGAGAAATAACACTGGAATTCAAGAAAATAGTCGGCGAGGGCAAGGCCCTGGGCCGCAGCGAAGGCAAGGTGGTCTTCTGTTACGGCGTGCTGCCCGAAGAGACCGCCCGCGTCCGCATCACCTTCGAGAAGAAGAACTTCGCCGAAGCGGAATTGATCGAGATCGTCACCCCCTCTCCCAAGCGCGTGGCGCCCCGCGAGGACCATTATCTCAGCTGCTCCCCCTGGCAGGTCATGGACTATGCCTTCCAGTGCGAGACCAAAAAGGGCATCATCGAGGACCTGCTTTACCAGACCACCAAGGAAACCATCCGTCTGGACAAGTTCTACGCCGCCAAGGAGATCTTCGGTTACCGCACCAAGATCGAGTACAGCTTCACCGGCGAGCCGGGCAACCTGTCCTTCGCTTTTCACAAGCGCGGCAACTACCGCGAGAAATACCTGCTGCCCGAAGGCTGCGCGCTGATCAGCCCGCAGGCCAACGCGGCCGCCGTGAAGGTCCTCGCCATCATCAACAGCCTGAAGCTCTCCACCGCCGATCTCAAGACCCTCATCATCCGCGAGGCCAAGCGGCCCGGCTCGCGCGTGGCGGCCCTCTTCATGAAGCGCCAGGACATAGAGCTGCCCGATATGCAGGTGGAAGGCCTCGACGGCTTCCTGGCCGTTTACTCCGACCCCGTCAGCTCGGTCAGCCAGGTCGACGAGATCATCAAGACCTGGGGCAAGGACTGCGTCACCGAGGAGATCCTCGGCGGCAAGTTCTCCTACGGTTTCGACTGCTTCTTCCAGAACAACATGGAGCTGTTCGAAGAGGCCCTCAAAGAGATCCGCGCCGCCGCCTACAAATGCGGCAAGCTGGTGGACCTTTATTCGGGCGTGGGCGTAATAGGCCTGACCCTGCGCGACCTCGCCGACAAGGTCTACGCCGTGGAGTCCTCCCCCAACTCGGTAAAGTACGCCGCGATCAACGCTGAGGCCAACGGCGCCACCAACTTCGAGATCGCCTGCTCGCTTTCAGAGAAAGCCGAGGGCGGGCTCTTCAAGGGCACCGACATCCTGGTGCTGGACCCGCCCCGCGCGGGCTTGCACAACAAGGTGATCAAGCGCATCATGGAGATCCTGCCCAAGCGCATCATCTACCTGTCCTGCAATCCCATCACGCAGGGCCGCGACGCCGCGTTCTTCCTGGAGAAGTACAAGATCATCCGGTCGGCCGCCTTCGACTTCTACCCCAACACCCCGCACTCCGAGACTCTGTTGGTCTTCGAGCGGGACTAGCCCCGCACCAAAAAGAAAAAGGCCGCGGCTGTCCGCGGCCTTTTTCACGCCCCCGCGTTTTACTGGAACGTCCCCCCGTCCACGGAGGCGAAGTTGCCGGCCGCCGTGCCGGTGGAGATCACCAGCTTTTTCGGGCTGCAGTCGCTGCAGTAATAAACCTCGCCCTCGAACGTCGGGGTATAGGCAAGGAGCTCGGCCGTGCTTCTGACCGGCAGGCTCAGCATGCCGCCTATGCCCACCGCGCCATCGAAGAGATTTATCGAATTCTCACCCTCGGAGTGCAGGTTATAGCTGTTGCCGCCGCCATCGACCGGCACCGCGCTCTGATCCATTATTAACAGCGCGGTATTTTTGAGCATGGCGCTGTTCGCGGGATCGGTGATGTTGGGAGGAAGTATAACTATACCGTAATGCTCGTTTATCGTTCCGGCGCTCGCGGTCTGGAAGTTCTGCACGTAAATTCCGGAGACGTTATTAACAATGCCGGCGCCGTCTACCATGGAACCGGTCCTTACCGAGATTACGTTAGGGAAGTTAAAGTCTCCCGAGGTTCTGGCGTGGAAGTCGCCGCCCAGCACCGTTTCGTCGCTGCTGAGGTGGCCTTCCGGCTCCACGGTAGACAGTACGGCTATGCCTACATTTTCCCCGCCGACCTCCGCGCCCTGGAAACTATGATTCACCAGCAGCACCTGCTCGGGCGAAGCGCTCAAGGCGGCGTTGCCGACGAAAGCGCGTGAACTGATCCCTATGGTGCCCACGTTAGAGATAGTGTAGCCGCCCATGTCCAGGTCGGCTCCGCCGCCGGCCCCGCCCGAACCGCAGTCGGAGGTTTTTACGCCCAGCGTACCGTCGTCCGCCGCGTATACGCAGCGGTCGCCCACGCCGGCCAGCGCCGTATTCCGGAGGCCGCCTTCAATATACAGCGTAGAAGCGGCCACTATGGAGGAAACGTTGACGATCCTGTATTCGTTCATGTTGAAGTCCGCGACGGCGGGGTTGGCCATGCCCACGCCGACCGGCACGTTGTACAGCCCCGAGGCGTCGCCGTAAAACTTGGTCGCGTGCACCCCGCCGGCTCCGGTAAGGCTGATCACCGGCACGCCGCCTGTGGAAACCAGCACCATAGTTCCGGCGTAACCGGCCACGGAGGAGATGTGCAGGCTGGCGGCGGGCATGGTCTCGCCTATCACCAGCGGCCCGTTGGAGAACATGGCCCCGCCCGCGGCGAAAATGTCGCCGCCCACGAACAGCGAGGTGGAGAAGGCGATGCCGGGTTCGGAGGGAGACCCCACCACGGTGGATACGTTCAGCAGCCAGTTGCCGGCCAGGTTCAGTTGCGTCGTGGCAATGTGGTTGCCGAGGTTGTCCGACCCGCCGCCGCCCGCCGGCAGGTTGCGCAGGCCGGAGGCGTCGGCAAAAAGTACGCCGGAGTCCGTCATGGAAGCAACTATTACTCCGCCGTTGTCGCGCCAGAACTGGGTGTAGCCGCCCGCGCCGGCCTGAACGTCCAGGCGCGTCCCGGCGGTCTCCAGCCCCAGCGCCACATCGCCGAGGCCGGTCATGCCGAGACCGCCGGCGGCGGTGCCGGCGCCCAGCGTCTGCGCCAGCGTGTCCACGATATTGCCGCTGCCTCCGCCGGTCTGGTCTACGGCGCAGACCAACGTGCCGCTCACGTCCACCGTCAGCTTGTCGAAGCCGGAGCAGGAGAAGTCGGTGAATTTCAGGCCGCTGGTGAGCAGGCTGGCGTCGCCGTCGTTCACTTCCAGTCTGGCGGTAGCCGGGTTAACGCCTATGCCCACATTCCCGTCGGCATTTATCGAAACGCCTTCGCTGTCGCCGTCGCCGGAGAGCCAGTTGGCGCCGGCCAGCAGGTTCTGGGTCAGCGTGTGGTCGCCGAGGTCGTCGGAGCCGCTGAC
>Ga0075012_10006817_pt1 | contig 10304 bp, 5 predicted proteins | sample All_14_2_FD_71474 | JGI IMG/M metagenome (GOLD analysis project Ga0075012, IMG submission 71474) | Freshwater microbial communities in response to fracking from Pennsylvania, USA - Allegheny Zone_MetaG_DW_15 | ecosystem: Environmental > Aquatic > Deep subsurface > Groundwater > Drilled... | reverse complement strand
TGGACGGTGGCTGATGCGCACGGCAGCCCGCTGGTGGCGTTTCAGGCAGACGGTGAGGCGACGTGGGATCCGTCTACCCTGCAGACTGCCCGCTGGACGCTGTTTCTGGGCGGTGAGTTCGGCGAGGGCGGCTGGGTGTTCACACAGCGGCTGCCATCCACCATCGCCCTTTGGGCCGGCCAGCCACTGGAGCTGTGGCTGGCGCTGGTGGCGGCGGCCACCGTGCTGGGCGTGGCGCTGCTGAGCCTGTCGCAAATCCGCCGCACGCTGGGCCCGCTCACGCAGCTGATCTCCGGCACGCGTCGCCTGGCCGGGGGCGACACTGCCGCCCGCGTGCCCCTGCAGACCCGCGACGAGTTTGGCGACCTGGCCCGCTCCTTCAACCACATGGCCGGCCGCATCGAGCAGCAATGGCGCTCGTTGCAGGTGCTGGCCGAGATCGACCGCGACATCCTGCAGCGGGCCGACATTCCCGCCGTCAGCACCCATGTGCTGGCAGCCCTGCGCAGCCTGCAGCCCGGCGCCCGCGCCGCGCTGATGTGGCTGGACGATCCCGCCAGCGAGGTGCTCGAAGGCATGGCCCAAGGCCCGCGTGACGCGGTGCCCCGGGGCGTGCCGCCACGGCGGCTCACCGCCGCACAGCGGCGCCACTTGTTGGCGCTGCATACCGATCACACGCTGGAAGGCGACGCGCTGGCACCCGCGGCCGACACGCCCTGGCTGGCGCCGGTGGTGCGGCCGAAGGTGGCGCAGCTGGTGTGCCTGCCCGTGCGCTGGGGCGGCATCACCCAAGCGGTGCTGCTGCTGGGCCTGCGCCGCAAGGTGGACCTGGCCGTGCTGCAGCCGGCGATGGATCTGCGCGAACGCCTGGCCGTGGCCTTCACCGCCCGCGAGCGCGACCGCGCGCTGATGCACCGCGCCCTGCATGACAGCCTCACCGGCCTGGCCAACCGCCACGGCCTGCACGAGCGGCTGGATGAGCTGCTGGGCGAAGCCAGCGCCTGCGCGCTGCTGTTCATCGACCTCGACCGCTTCAAGCAAGTCAACGACACCCATGGCCACGCGGCAGGCGATGAGCTGCTGCGCCAGGCCTCGCAACGCCTGGCCCTGCTGGTGCCCGAGAACGCGCTGGTGGCGCGGCCTGGTGGCGACGAGTTCGTCATTGCCTGGCCCGGCGCCGGGCATGAGGAAGCCCTGCGCCTGGGCCAGGCCGTCTGCGCCCGTCTGGCCTTGCCCTTCCACCTGCGTGGCAGCGAGCACTTCCTGGGCGCCAGCGTGGGCGTAGCGCACGCGCCCGACCATGCCACCTCGCGCGACGAGCTGATGCGCGCGGCTGATCTGGCCATGTACGCGGCCAAAGGCCAGGGCCGCGGCCGCTGCGTGGTCTTCACCCCCGTGCTCGATGCCCAGCTGCGTGAGCGCCTGCAGTTGCAGACCGAGCTGCGCCATGCCATCGGCAACGGCGAGCTGCGGCTGCACTACCAACCGCGCGTGCGCCCGCAGGACGGGCGCATCACCTCGGCCGAAGCGCTGGTGCGCTGGCAGCATCCCGAGCGCGGGCTGCTGTTCCCTGGCACCTTCATCCCGTTGGCCGAGGAGTCGGAGCTGATCGAATCGCTCGGCCTGTGGGTGTTGGACGAAGCCTGCGCGCAGATGGCACGCTGGCAGGCCTCGGGCGTGGGGCTGCCGCGGGTGTCGGTCAACGTCTCGCCGCGCCAGCTGGCGTCGGGCACGTTGCTGCACGACGTGCGTGCCACGCTCGACCGCCATGGCATCGCACCGCAAGCGCTTGAATTGGAGGTCACCGAAAGCCTGCTGGTGGGCGATGCCAGCGGCGCGCGCGAGCAACTCGCTGAACTGCGCCGCTGGGGCCTGACCATTGCGCTCGACGACTTCGGCACCGGCTACTCGTCGATGTCCACCTTGCGCGAGCTGCCCATCGATGTGATGAAGGTCGACCGCGCCTTCATCAAGGACCTCGGCCTCGACGATGCCGCGCTGGCCGTGACCCGCGCCATCCTGGCGCTGGCCGATTCGCTGCACATGCACACCGTGGCCGAAGGCATCGAAACCGAAGCCCAGGCGGCCACGCTGCGCGAGCTGGGCTGCGACGAGCTGCAGGGCTACCTGTATGCCAAGCCCTTGCCGCCGGAGCAGTTTGCGGCCCTGCCGGGCCTGGTGCCGGCGGTGCCCCTGGCCCCCCGAAGGGCTGCCCCCGCCCTGGCCTGAGATTGCCTCTACACTGCGGCGGCGCTGCGGTGCCGGCCAGGTTGGTGCAGGCACGGCACATCGGGTTCTGAGCCCGGCCCCATGAGGCCGGCGTGGAACCTCTGGCCATCGTCCGAGGTGTTGGCCACACCGCCTCCTTGTCATGAAGAGAACGGTTTTGACCTTGTTGCAAAGGCCAGGGCGTGAGGTCGCCCCGGCATCGAGACATGCCAAACGTGCGGGACGTGCGGGGCGTGCGGCACCTGCCAAGTGTGCAGCCTGGATGCTGCCGCTGCTGGGGTCGCTGCTCGCTGGCTGCGCCGTGCCCACGCCCCCGGCCACCCCTCTGGCCCAGCCCGCAGCACGCTGGCACGCCGGGTTGCCGGCCGATGCGCCCACGCCGGGCCCCACTGAGCGCCTGGTGCAGTGGTGGTCGCAGTTTGACGACCCGCTGCTTCCCACGCTGATCACCCAGGCCCAGGCGAGCAGCCCCAGCGTGGCGCAGGCGCTGGCGCGGCTGCAGCAGGCCCGCGCCAACCTGACCATGGCGGGGGCGGATCGGCTGCCCACCGCCACGCTCAACGGCGCGGCCAGCCGCTCGGCGAATCAGCTCAGTGCTTTCAAGCCCGTGAACCGACTCTCAGCCACGGTCGATGCTGTGTGGGAGCTCGACTTGTTTGGTGGCGTGCGCTACGGGGTCGACGCAGCGCAGGCACGCGCTGACAGCGCTGGCCTGGCCTGGCATGAGGCCCGCCTGAGCCTGGCCGCGGAGGTGGCCGATGTCTATGTGGGCTTGCGCACCTGCGAGGCGCTGGCACAGGTGGTTGCCGATGACGCCCAGTCGCAGGCCAGCACCGCGCAGCTCACGCAGGAGAAGGTGCGGGTGGGCTTCGAGGCGCCCGCCAACGGCGCGCTGGCCGAGGCTGCCCTGGCCCAGGCGCGTGATCGCGCCGCAGCGCAGCAGGCCCAGTGCGATGTGGCGGTGAAGACGCTGGTCTACCTGACCGGGGAAGAAGAGGCCGCACTGCGTGCGCAGTTGCGCCAACCGCTGAGCACCGGGCCTGGCCGGCTGCCGCAACCGGCGCCCTTCGGGCTGGCTGCCTTGCCGGCGCAGGTGCTGGCACAGCGGCCTGATCTGGCGGCGGCGTCGCGTGATCTGGTGGCCGCGGCAGCCGAGGTGGGCGTGGCCGAGGCCCGGCGCTATCCCAGCATCAGCTTCAACGGCAGCATCGGCGGCGGCGTGCTGCGGCTTGATGGGGGAAGCCAGGAGGCGGTGACCTGGAGCTTCGGCCCCAGCCTGGCGCTGCCGCTGTTTGACCGCGCTCGCCAGCGCGCGCAGGCCGAAGCAGCGCTGGCCCGCTACGACGAGCGCCGAGCCGTGCTGCAGCAACGTCTGCGTGCCGCGGTGCGTGAGGTGGAAGAAGCGCTGGTGCGGCTGGACGCAGCGCAGCGCCGCGAGGCCGATGCCGCCACCGCCGCCGGCGGCTTCAAACGCTATTTCGACGCCACCGAGGCGCGCTGGCGGCTGGGCTCCGCCAGCGTGATGGACCGCGAAGAAGCGCGTCGCAACGCCCTGGCGGCCCAGGCCGCCTACCTGGGTGTTCAACGCGAGCGCGTGGCGGCCTGGATCAGCCTGTACCGCGCCGTGGGCGGTGGCTGGACGCCGGCCGAGCCCACGCCCTGAGCGCTTGCGCGCGAGCCGGGGCTGTACACAAGATTTCAAGGACACGAGGCATGAAGGCACTTTCTCGCAAGACCACCCTGGCGTTGGCCGCCGTGGCGCTGGCCCTGGGTGGCATGACGCTGGCTGTGCGCGCCGCGCAGGATGCGCCGGCCGCCTCAGCGGCGGCCAAGGCTGCGCTCACCGTCACCGTTGTCACGGCCAAAAAAGAGCGCTGGCCACTCACGGTGTCCGCCAACGGCAGTGTGGCCGCTTGGCAGGAAGCGCTGATCGGCGCCGAAGCCCAAGGCCTGCGCCTGGTGGACCTGCGCGCCCAGGTGGGTGACCGGGTGGCCAAGGGCGCCGTGCTGGCGCTGCTGCAAAGCGACACCCTCGGCGCTGATCTCGCCGTGAGCCGCGCCAGCCTGGCCGAGGCCGAAGCCGCGCTGGCCGAGGCCCAGACCAATGCCGAGCGCGCCCGCCAGCTGCAGCCCAGCGGCGCCCTGAGCAGCCAGCAGATCCAGCAATACCTCACCGCCGAGATGGCCGCACAGGCCCGCGTGGCCTCGGCCAAGGCGCGCTTGTCGGCTGATCAAGTGCGCCTGGCGCAGACGCGCATCCTGGCCCCTGATGCCGGCATCATCTCGGCCCGCAGTGCCACGCTGGGCATGGTGGTCTCGCCGGGCACCGAGCTGTTTCGCTTGATCCGCCAGGGTCGCCTCGAATGGCGCGCCGAGTTGCCTGCGGCCGACCTGGCCCGTGTGCGACCGGGCACGCCGGCCGAACTGCAGCTGCCCGAGGGCCGCACGCTGCAGGGCAAGGTGCGCGTGGTGGCCCCCACGGTGGATGCCGGCACCCGCAACGGCCTGGTTTATGTCGACCTGCCGCAGCCTGGCGAGGCCCGCCCGGGCACCTATGTGCGCGGCCACTTCGCCTTTGGCGACGAGCCGGCCGTGACGCTGCCGCAGGCTGCGCTGGTGGTGCGCGACGGCTTCAGCTACCTGCTGCAGGTGTTGCCTGACGAGCGGGTGCGCCAGCTCAAGGTGGAGGTGGGCCGCCGCCGGGGAGATCGGGTCGAGATCCGATCGCCGCTGCCGGCCGATGCCCGCTTCGTGGCCCAGGGCGGCGGCTTCCTGGCCGATGGCGACCGGGTGCGCGTGGTGGCTGCCCCGCCCGCTGCCGCAGCAGCCTCGCGCTGAGGAAGGCACGTCGTCATGGCCATCAACGTTTCTTCCTGGTCGATCCGCAACCCGATCCCGGCGATCCTGCTGTTCTGCATGCTCACCTTCCTGGGCCTTTACGGCTTCAAGGCGATGAAGGTGCAGAACTTCCCCGACATGGAGCTGCCCATCGTCACGGTGACGGTGTCCTTGCCCGGCGCGGCGCCCTCGCAGCTGGAAACCGAGGTGGTGCGCAAGATCGAGAACGCGATGGCCACGGTGCAGGGCTTGAAGCACCTGTACGCCATGATCCAGGACGGCACGGCCACCATCACCGCCGAGTTCCGCCTGGAAAAGCCGATGCAGGAGGCGGTGGACGACACCCGCGATGCCGTGGCCCGCGTGCGCTCTGACTTGCCCGGTGACCTGCGCGACCCCATCGTGCAGAAGAAGAACCTCTCGGGCGCGCCCATCCTCACCTACAGCGTGGCCTCTACGCGCATGGATGACGAGGCGCTGTCCTGGTTTGTCGACAACACGGTGAGCAAGACGATGCTGGCGGTGCCCGGCGTCGGGGCGGTGTCGCGCGTAGGCGGCGTGAGCCGCGAGGTGCGGGTGGAGCTGGACCCGGTGCGGCTGCTGGCGCTCAACGCCACCGCGGCCGATGTGTCGCGCCGGCTGCGCCTGGTGCAGCAGGATGCCTCGGGTGGCCGGGCTGACATCGGCGGCGCCGAGCAATCGGTGCGCACGCTGGCCAACGTGGGCTCGGCCGAGGAACTGGCGGCGCTGGAGATCAACCTTTCCGATGGCCGCCGCATCCGCCTGGACCAGGTGGCCAGCGTGCGCGACACCATGGCCGAAGTGCGCTCGCTTGCGCTGCTGAACGGCGAGCCGGTAGTGGGTTTCGAGATCACCCGTGCCCGGGGGGCCGGCGAAGTGGAGGTGGCGCGGGGCGTGCGCAGCGCGCTGGCGCAAATGCGCACCGAGCATCCCGACATGAGCATCACCGAGTCGTTCAACTTTGTCGACGCGGTGCAGGACAGCTTCGAGGGCTCGATGGCCCTGCTGTACGAGGGCGCTGCGCTGGCGGTGCTGGTGGTGTGGCTGTTCCTGCGCGACTGGCGCGCCACGCTGGTGGCGGCGGTGGCGCTGCCGCTGTCGGTGCTGCCCACCTATGCGGCCATGTACTTCTTCGGGTTCACGCTCAACGGCATCACGCTGATCAGCCTGTCGCTGGTGGTGGGCATCCTGGTGGATGACGCCATCGTGGAGATCGAGAACATCATGCGCCACCTGCGCATGGGCAAGACGCCGTATGAAGCCGCGATGGAGGCGGCCGACGAGATCGGCCTGGCCGTGATCGCCACCACCTTCACGCTGATTGCGGTGTTCCTGCCCACGGCCTTCATGAGCGGCATCGTTGGCCGCTTCTTTGTGCAGTTCGGCTGGACGGCGGCGATTGCGGTGCTGATGTCGCTGGTGGTGGCGCGGCTGCTCACGCCGATGATGGCCGCCTACCTGCTGCGGCCGGTGCTGCAGTCTGACCATGAGCCCCGATGGATCCAGGTCTACGTGCAGTGGGCACGGGCCTGCTTCAAGCACCGGGTGCTGACCACGCTGGCCATGGCGGTGTTCTTCTGCGGCTCGTTCGCGCTGGTCTTCCTGCTCAAGGCCACCTTCTTCCCGCCGGATGACCTGTCGCAGACGCAGGTCACGCTGAACCTGCCGCCCGGCAGCACGTTGGCCGAATCGCGTGCTGCGGCCGAGCAGGCCCGCGCGATGATCAGCGCCAACCCCAACGTGAAGCTGGTGTACACCACCATCGGCGGCGGCATGGCCGGCTCTGACCCGTTTGCGCCGCAGGGTGCGGCCGATGTCACCAAGGCCACCCTCACCGTCAACCTCACCGGCCGCGACGAGCGCCCGGGCCTGAGCAAGCAGGACATCGAGAACGACTTCCGCCAGAGGCTGGAGCAATTGCCCGGCGCTCGCGTCAAGGTGGGGCTGGGCGGCATGTCGGAGAAGTACATCCAGGTGCTGTCGGGCGAAGATGGCGCCACGCTGATGGCCCATGCCGCGCAGGTGGAGCGCGAGCTGCGCGGCCTGCCCGGCGTCGGCAACGTGACGTCCACCGCCAGCCTGGTGCGGCCCGAGGTGATCGTGCGACCCGACCCGGTGCGTGCGGCCGACCTGGGCGTGTCCACCGCCGCCATTGCCGAAACGCTGCGCATCGCCACCGCGGGTGATTACGACCAGAGCCTGGCCAAGCTGAATCTGGCCCAGCGCCAGGTGCCCATCGTCGTGCGCTTGCCGATGGCCGCGCGCGCCGATCTGTCGTACCTGAAGCGCCTGCCGGTGCCCAGCAGCAACCCCGGCATGCGGCCAGTGCCGCTGGAGAGCGTGGCCTCGGTCGAACTGGGCAGCGGCCCGGCGCAGATCGACCGCTATGAGCGCCGCCGCAACGTCAACTTCGAGGTCGAGCTGGGCGGCCGCGCCCTCGGCGAGGTGTCCGACGCAGCCGCGGCGCTGCCCAGTCTGCGCAACCTGCCGCCCGGCATCACACAAGGCACCGTGGGCGATGCCGAGGCCATGGCCGATCTGTTCTCCAGCTTCGGCCTGGCCATGCTCACCGGCGTGATGTGCATCTACGTCGTGCTGGTGCTGCTGTTCAAGGACTTCGTCCAGCCCATCACCATCCTGGCTGCGCTGGTGCTGTCCATTCCCGGCGCCTTCCTCGCGCTGTTCCTCACCAACACGGCGCTGTCGATGCCGTCGTTGATCGGGCTGATCATGCTGATGGGCATTGCCACGAAGAACTCGATCCTGCTGGTCGACTACGTGATCCTGGCGCGCCGCGACCACGGCCTGAGCCGCTACGACGCGCTGATCGACGCCTGCCGCAAGCGCGCCCGCCCGATCGTGATGACCACGCTGGCCATGGGCGCCGGGATGATGCCGCTGGCGCTGGGCATGGGCGTCGACCCGAGCTTCCGCGCGCCGATGGCCATCGTGGTGATCGGCGGGTTGATCACCTCCACCTTCCTGAGCCTGCTGATCATCCCGGTGGTGTTCACTTTTGTGGACGATATCGCGCAAGGCATCGGCCGGCTGTTCCACCGGCCGGGCCACAAGACGGCGAGCGCACCGGTGGCCTGAGCGATGGTGTTTGGGTGAAATCCCCCAGCGTGGGGCTGTTGCCCCACCCCTGATTCTGCCGCCCGGGTACAGCGATGTGCCCGGGCGCTGTGTTTTCAGAGCGGCGCGTGCTGTTCCAGTGGCTGGTTTGAAAGCTGGCACGCCAGATGCATTGGATTAAATGTGCAAGTCGCACATTTAATCTAAACCACCTGGAGAACCACATGATCCGCAACGCACTTTCCATTCTGATCCTGGGCACGCTGAGCTGGGCGGCTTCGGCCTCGGTGCAGCCTACGGTGTCGCCGTCCACGTCGTCCGCCGCGGTGCAGGTGGCGCGGCATGGCGCGGATGATCCCGCCGGTCACACCCGCCGTGAAGATCGTCGTGCTGACCGCCGCCAAGCCGACAGCGGCCAGACCTTGCCGACCTTGATGGCACGCCACGGCGCTGACGATCCCGCCGGCCACACCCGCCGTGAAGACCGTCGCGCCGACCGTCGTCGCGCCTGAGCTGGGAGCCGGTCATGACCCGGGGCACCGTGCTCGGTCTGCTGCTGTTGGCGCTGGCCGGCAGCGCGCAGGCGCAATGGCAAGTGAACAGCCGCGCCGGCTGGGGCGGAGGGCAACGTGTGTGGGATGGCTCGCTGCAAGAGCGCAGTGACCTCACCTTGCGGCGCCACTGGTCAGGCCCCGGCGTGAGCCTGGATGTGCGCAGCAGCCGCCTGCGCCTGACCGGCCGCCAGGCCGCGCTGGCCCGCCCGCGACCGGGCCAGCCCATCGAGCAGCGCGGCAGCTGGACGCTGCGCGGTGAGCATGACCTGCCCGGCCTGACCACCACCTGGTGGGGCTGGCAGCTCGGCGATCAACTGCGGCAACGGCCGAATGACGCCGATGCCGCGCTGTGGGCCGAGCGCAGTGCTTACCTCACGCTGGGGCAGACGCTCCCGCTGGGCGAGCTGATGCTCTACGCCGGCCATAGCCGCGACGGTGCGGTGGCGGGCCGCGGCCTGCGCCTGGGCGCCGATGCCGAGCACCGGCGCAGCCTGGAGCTGGTGTGGCAGGTGGATCTGCCGAAGCCGGATTGGTCGCTGGAGGTGAGCCGGCTCCACGAGCGGGCCTCGCGCCCGGCCGTGTGGCAGCTGCAATCCACGCGGGTGTTGCTGACCGGCGAAGGCGGCTGGCGCGGCCTGCTCGAACACGAACGTGAACGCGAGCCCGGTGTGGCGCCGGTGGCGGGGCAGTGGCGCTGGGGTGTGCTGTGGACGCGGGCGCTTTAAGGCCATGCTGAGCGAGTCCTGCCTTTGTGGGAGTGGCTTCAGCCGCGATGGGCTCGTGGTGAGGCACGAATCGCGGCTGAAGCCGCTCCCACAGGGTGGGTGGTGCGGTCTGCGCTATCGGCGGCAATTTTTCGGCGTTGCCTCAAGGATGCTCCGCGCCGGCCTGCCGCTGCAGCCGGTAGCGCAGCGTGTCGCGGCTGATGCCCAGCAGCTGCGCGGCCTGCGTCACGTTGTGGCCGCGGCGGGCCAGAGCGGCCTGGATCAGGCGCTGCTCCTGGCGCGCCAGGTTAAGGTCGTCCGGCAGGTCGATGGGGACCACGGGCGTTGGCGTGGCGTGCGCGCTGGCCAGCAGCGCGTGCAGGGCGGCGGCGTCCACCGTGTCACCCTCGTGCATCAGGATCACCTGCTCCATCGCATGCCGCAGCTCGCGCACGTTGCCGGGCCACGGCTGGGCCTGCAGCCAGGCGTGCCCGCAGGCGGTGAAAGCGGGCGCGGTGCGGGCGTAGCGGCGGGCATGGTCTTGCAGGTGATGGCGCGCCAGCAGCACGATGTCGGCGGCACGCTCGCGCAGCGGCGGCAGGCGCAGGCTCAGCACGCGCAGGCGGTAGTACAGGTCAGCGCGGAACTCGCCGCGCGCCACCATCTCGGGCAGGCTGCGGTGGGTGGCGCAGATCACGCGCAGGTCCACCGCCTGGTCTTGCAAGGCGCCCAGGCGGCGAAAGCGGCGGTCTTCCAGCAGCTTGAGCAGCTTCACCTGCGTGGCGGGCTCGGCTTCGCCGATCTCATCCAGAAACAGGGTGCCGCCGTCGGCGGCTTCCACCAGGCCGCGCTTGCGTTCACGCGCATCGGTGAAGGCGCCGCG
>Ga0075012_10006815_pt1 | contig 10306 bp, 8 predicted proteins | sample All_14_2_FD_71474 | JGI IMG/M metagenome (GOLD analysis project Ga0075012, IMG submission 71474) | Freshwater microbial communities in response to fracking from Pennsylvania, USA - Allegheny Zone_MetaG_DW_15 | ecosystem: Environmental > Aquatic > Deep subsurface > Groundwater > Drilled... | reverse complement strand
CGCCCGGCCTGGGCCGGGTCGGCCCGGAAGCGCTGCTGCAGCTCGCGCACCGAGTGGTCGCGCAGATCGTGCTGGCGCGGGTTGTGGGCCGCGGCCAGGCGCTCGTCCAGATCGAAGATCACGCCCTGGCGCAACGCCCCGCGGGCCGGGTTGAGCCGGTCGATGCCGAAGTGCATGGCCAGCGTGTACAGGATGGCCAGCCCGCCAGGCAGCACCGGCTTGCGGTCGGGTTTCAGGCCGGGCAGATCAAGCCGGCTTTCATGGCCGGCCTGCAGGCAGGCAGCGATGCACCAGCGCAGGCCCTCGGGGGTGATGGTGCCGTCGGTGACACCGGCGGTGGCCAGCAGTTGCGACACCGCACCGGCCGTGCCGGACGAGCCCAGCGCAGCGCGCCAATGGGCGCGGCCGAACGGCTCCAGCGCCTCTTCCAGTTCGGCGCCGGCCGCGATCTGGGCCTGCCGGAAGGCGGCCTCGGTGTACTCGCCATCGGCAAAGAAGCGCCGGCTCAGGCTCACGCTGCCCACCTGAAATGACTCGGCCCGCAGCGGCGTGGCGCCCTGGCCCAGGATCAGCTCGGTGGAGCGGCCGCCGATGTCCACCACCAGCCGGGGCTCTTGTGAAGGCTGCAGTCGGGCCACGCCCTTGTAGATGAGGCGCGCTTCCTCGCGGCCCGAGATCACCTCGATCGGATGGCCCAGCACCGGCTCGGCACGGGCCAGGAAGGCGTTGCGGTTGGTGGCTTCGCGCAGGGTTTGCGTGGCCACGGCGCGCAGTTGTTCGGGCGGGATGCCGGCCAGGCGCTGTCGAAACCGGGCCAGGCAATCGAGGCCGCGTTGCACGGCGGCTTCGGTGAGGCGCGATTCACTGTCCAGGCCGGCGCCCAGGCGCACGGTTTCCTTGAGGTAGTCGATGCGCCGGTAGGTGCCGCGCGACCAGTGGCCCAGTTCGAGCCGGAAGCTGTTGGAGCCCATGTCCACAGCGGCGAGCACGCCGCGCCACGAGGCTGGCACGAGGGGAGCGGGGGCGGCCGCAGCGGCGCGGCGTGAGCGCCGGGCTGCAGAGGCATTGGAACGGGACGGGGCATCGGCGGTCATCGGCGGCGATTGTCTCTGCAATGCGCGCGCCGGCGATGACAGCTCACGGCCTTGTTGTACCCAGATGACGCTGCACCCGGCAGGGCGCTGGCCCGGCCAGGCGGATCAACCCGCCAAGGCGATGGGCGCGGCGGCAGCGCTGTTGCTGTGGGCAAACTGCGCGGCCTGGGTCACCCAGTCATCCCGTGAGATGCGGCCTTTGAAGGCCGTGAGCTGGGCATCGGCGTGGGCAATGTCGTCAGGCGTCCATTCGGCGATCTGCCAGAAGTAGTAGACGCCGATGTTGTGCAGCATCTTCTCCAGCACCTCGGCCACACCCTTGATGAGCTTCAGGTCGTCGGGCGCACCGTAGGCGGGGTGGGTGAGCAGGTTGCGGCTGCCGGCGCGCACCAGCGACTGAGCGGCGGGCGCTGCCGCCGTCTGGGACACCTGACTGAGGCCGATTTCCAGTGCGCTGAGCTTGCGCAGCACCGGATCGAGGTCGACCACGGTGGCGGGTGGCATGGTGATGGCGTGCACGGCGCGCTCCAGGGCGTCCAGCTTGCGCTCGGTGGGCGACAGGTCCACTGGTGCGGGCAGGGCTTGTGGCCGCAGGCCGGCCAAGGTGGCTTCCAGCTTGTCCAGCCGGTCTTGCAACGGTGTCAGGTTCAATGGCTGTGGCGCCGGCAGGTGGATGCTGCGCACGGCCTGCTCCACGGCCTGGATGCGGGCCTGCAGCGGTGCCAAGTCCACCGGTTGGGGTGCGGGCAGCCGGATGTTGGCGATCGACTTCTCCACGTGATCGAGGTGTTGCTGCAGCGGCAGCAGGCTCACTTCCTTGGGCACGGGGATGGCCCGCACGGCGGCCTCCACCTGGCCCAGACGGGTTTGCAGCGGCGCGAAGTCCACCGCCTGTGGCGCCGGGATGCGAATGGCTGCCACCGCCTGGCTCACTGCCGCCAGGCGCTGATGGGTGTCGCTGAGATCGACATCCTTCTGGTGTGGGATGTGGATGCTGCGCACCGCCTTGTCGAGCTCGGCGAGCTGCTGCTGCAGGGGCGTCAGATCCACCGGCTTGGGCTCGGGCAGGCGGATGCTGGCGATGGCTTTCTCCAGGTGATCGAGGCGTTGCTGCAGCGGCAGCAGGCTCACTTCCTTGGGGGCGGGGATCACGCGCACGGCTGCTTCGACCTGGCTCAGGTGGGCTTGCAGCGGCGCGAGGTCCACCGCTTGCGGTGTGGGGATGCGAATGGCGGCAACGGCCTGGCTCATTGCTGCCAGACGGTGATGGGTGTCGGTGAGATCAACCTCCTTGGGCGCAGGGATCTGGATGCCACGCACCGCAGCCCCTACCTGGTCGATGCGCGCCTGCAGCGGCGCCAGGTCCACCTTCGGCACCTCGGGCATGCGGATGGCGGCGATGGCCGCAAGCACCGGGGTCAGGTCGGTGGCCGCGGGCTCGGGGATGCGGATGGCCTGAACAGCCGCATCAACGGCGGCCAGGCGCTGCTCGATGGGAGCCAGGTTCACCGGCTCGGGCGGTTGCAGCTTGGCGTTCACTTCCTGGCGCCAGGTGCGCCAGTCGGCGGTGAGTTGCTGGTATTCGGTGGTCACGTCGAGGTGACGGCGGCGGGTCCACCAGCGTTGCAGCCAGGCCCCCAGCAGGGTGGCGATCAACAGCAGAACAGCGATCTTCGCGAGCAGGAAGGCCATGAGGGGTCTCCGTTGATGGGTCAGGGGCGGTCGCTGGTGACGACCTGGAACGCGATGCGACGGTTCAGGGCGCGGCCCGCTTCGGTGTCGTTGTCGCCCAGCGGTTGGTCGGCGCCGAAACCGCGGGCCACCAGGCGCCCGGGCACCACGCCGCGGGTGATCAGCGCGGCCCGCACGGCAGCCGCGCGCTCTTTGCTCAACGCGCGGTTCGCTTCGGCCGAGCCCTGGGCATCGGTGTGCCCTTCGATGCGCAATTGGCCTGGACAGGTGTTGATGATGTTGGCCAACTCGTCGATCAGGCCGGCGCTGCGGGCATCGAGCTGGGCGCTGTTGCTGGCGAATGCGATGGTGGCGGGCTTCAGTGCCTCGGCCAGGGCCGATCCGCAGGCGGCCGCGGTGCGCAGGTGCACCGCGGAGGCTGCGGGCGGGAGGGCCGGTGCGGGGGCCTTGGCAAGGGGCCGGGGCGACGTTGGGCCCGGCTGCGCAAACGCGCCGGTGACGCTGACTGCGCAGGTCAACCGGCCGAACGCGCTGGGGCAGGTGGCGGCGCGGGCCGTGGCCAGGGCTTCATCGCCTGCCGTCGCAGACGGTGGGTTGCCTGTGAGGACAACCTCTTGTCCGGTCACGAACAGCTGGGCCCAACCGTGGCCTTGGCTGTCGAGCTGGCTGCGGATTTCGCTGCGAGCTGTGGCCTCGACGTCGTTGAAGGCGAACGGCCCGTGGCTCCAGTAGGCCAGCACGGCCAGCCCTGCGGCAGGTAGCAGCCCGCCCAAGACGTCGGGGAACGCCGGCTTGTCGAGCCGGATCCAGCGTCGCATCGATCCGAGCGACAGGAGGCCTGAACTGCGCCAAGAATCCGTCAGAGTGGTCATGACCCTCTCCAAGGTGAACTTGTGGTGGGCGGCCCCGAGGGGGCCGCGTTGCAGGCCTCGTGCAGCTCAGGCTTCTGCGGTTGCGACTTTTATCACACTTGGCGGCTTTGAAAATATTTTGTTACACGTCGAATGACGCGAGGCGGGGGGGCGGGCGCACCGCAAAATAGCGGCAGACCGCAGGGTCGGGCGCCCAGCCACCGGCCGCCGATCCTGCGAACAGGCTTTGAGGAAACACAGTGACTTTGTTATTCATCAGCGCTGCCACGCTGGCCGGTGGGGTGCTGTCCGTCGTCATCGCGGCGACCCTGACGGTGGGCCTGCTCGGGCGCTTGGTGCCGCACATGGTGAGCCTGTCCACCGGCGTGCTGCTGGGCACGGCACTGCTGCATGTGCTGCCCGAGGCCTTTGAGCATGACGTGGCGCCGCATGCGCTGTTCCTGGCGCTGCTGCTGGGGTTGCTGTTTTTCTTTCTGCTGGAGAAGGCCGAGCTGTATCGGCACGGCCACCACCATGAGGGCGACGACCCACACCACCACCACCACCACGGCTTCGATGCCGAGCAGGCCGGCCGTGGCGGCTGGAGCGTGCTGGTGGGCGATTCGATCCACAACTTCTGCGACGGGGTGCTGATCGCTGCCGCCTTCCTGACCGACCCCAACCTGGGCTGGATCACTGCGCTAGCCATTGGCCTGCACGAGATCCCGCAAGAGGTGGGCGACTACATCGTGCTGCTCAATGCCGGCTTCACGCGCCAGCGGGCGTTGCTGTACAACGCGCTGTCGGGCCTGGCCGCGGTGGTGGGGGGGGTGCTGGGGTACTACGCCATCGGGCCGTTCGAGGCGTATCTGCCGTACCTGCTGGTGGTGGCGGCGAGCAGCTTCATCTACGTGGCCGTGGCTGATCTGATCCCCCAGCTGCAGCGGCGTCTGAGCTGGCGTGCCACGGCCACGCAACTGCTCTGGTTGTTCGGTGGCATGACCATGATCTTCTTCGTCACGGGCGGGCTGCACAGCCGCTGACGAAGGTCAACCGCAGTGGCGCGGCGGGCGTTGAACATGGCCCGCCCGGCGCGGGTGTGGGTTGAATTTTTTGAGTTGAACAGGACCGGCGTGATGCCGGCGAAGATGATGATCAAGTCATGTGCTGCTGCGGTGGCGCTTTGGGGGGCCGCGTTGGGCCTGTTGGCTCAGACACCGGCCCAGGCACAGGGCAGCGCCGAGCCACCGCCAATCTTTGTGCTCAATTCGCTCGATGCCACGATCAGCGTGATCGACGCGGCGCGCCAGACCGAGCTGCGCCGCATCCCCACCGGCAAGGAGCCGCACCACCTGTACCTGTCGCCCGACCAGCGCACGCTGCTGGTGGCCAATGCGCTGGGCAACAGCATCACGCTGATCGATCCGTTGACGGCCCAGGTGCGCGGCACCATCGACAACATCGTCGATCCGTACCAGCTGCGCTTCTCGCCCGACATGAAGTGGTTCCTCACCGCGGCCAACCGCATGAACCACGTTGACCTGTACCGCGTGAACCCGGGCACCACGCCGGGCACCTTCGGCCTGACCCTGGCCAAGCGCGTGCCCGCTGGCAAGACGCCCAGCCACATCTTCATCGATCGCCGCAGCACCGTGGCCTATGTGTCGCTGCAGGACAGCAACCAGTTGATGGCGATTGACCTGTCCACGCAGGCGCCGCGCTGGGTGGTACCGGTGGGCAAGATGCCGGCGGATGTGTTTCTGAGCCGCGATGACCGCACGCTGCTGGTGGCCCTGACGGGCGACTCGGTGGTGGAGGCCTACGATGTGAGCGGTGCACAGCCCAAGCTCATCAAGCGCATTCCCACCGGTGACGGCGCGCATGCCTTCCGGGCCTGGGGCGACCAGCGCCACGTGCTCGTGAGCAACCGCGTGGCCAACACCATCAGCCGCATCGACATCGACACGCTGAGCGTGGTCGACAGCTACCCCGGCCCCGGCGGCCCCGACTGCATGGATCTCACGCCCGACAACCGCTACATCTATGTCAGCTCGCGCTGGATCCGCAAGCTCAGCATCATCGACACGCAGACCCGCAAGGTGGTCAAGCAGATCCCGGTGGGCAAGTCACCCCATGGCGTGTGGACCTTGTCGCATGCGGGCCTGCTTTGATCGGCTGCGCCGGGCGTTGAGCCTGGCACTGGGCTTCGCTGTGGGCTTGCTGGGCGCGGGCCCGGTGCAGGCCGCGCCCTGTGCCCAGCCGGTCTACCTGACCTTCGACACCGGCCACATGGGCGTGGCCCCGCTGATCGCCGAGGTGCTGCAGCGCGAACAGGTGCCGGCCACCTTCTTCCTGGCCAATGAGAAGACGCTGGACGGTGGCACCAGCCTGGATGACCGCTGGGCGCCCTGGTGGCGCAGGCTGGCTGGCCAGGGCCACCTGTTTGGCTCGCACACCTGGGATCACCTGGTGTGGCGCGCCGATCTGCCTGATGGCCGGCTGCAGGTGCGCCCCACCGCTGGGGCTCAGGCCGGGCAGGTGCTGGCCCTGACAGCAGCGCAGTACTGCGCCCAGCTGGCCCGGCCGGCCGAGCGCTTCAGCGCGATGACTGGCCAGGCCATGGCGCCGCTGTTCCGGGCGCCGGCCGGCAAGACCTCGCCCGCGCTGCTGCGCGCCGCACAGGGCTGCGGCTGGCACCATGTGCCGTGGAGCGCAGCGGGCTTCCTGGGTGACGAACTGCCGAGCGATCGCTACCCGAATGATCGGCTGCTAAGGCAGGCGCTGCGCGACATCCGCCCGGGTGACATCCTGCTGGCCCACCTGGGCATCTGGTCGCGCCAGGACGCCTGGGCGCCGGCCGTGCTGGCGCCGTTGATCACCGGGTTGAAGCAGCGTAGTTTGTGCTTTGCCACGTTGGCCGAGCACCCCGATTACCGCGCCGCCGTGGCGCCCGGGCGCAAGCCATGACTGGGCTGCTGGCGGCCTTGGAGCAGGCCTTCGCCTGGGCCCAGGGGGCCTTGCTGGAGCGTGTGGCGCAGCCGCTGCTGTTTGCGCTGGGCATGGGCAACCTGCTGGAAGACGCCTATGCCGCCTGCGGCTGGTTGCTGGTGGGGTTGCTGCAATTGGCGGTGCTGCTGCTGGTGCTGGTGCCGCTGGAGCGCTGGCGGCCGGTGGAGCCCGTCACCGACCGCGCTGCGGTGCGAGTGGACATGATCTACACCGCCATCCACCGGCTGGGCCTGTTCGAGCTGGGCTGGTTCTTTCTGTTCCAGCCGTGGTGGGACGATTGGTCGGGTTGGCTGGCCGTTCAGGGCATCTCGGGCACGCAACTCGACCGCTGGATGGCGCCGTGGTGGCCGGGTGTGACCGATCAAGCCTGGGCCGTCTTTCTGGGCTATTTGGTGGTGCTGGATCTGGCCGATTACTGGATCCACCGCGGTCAGCACCGCTTCGCCTGGTGGTGGGCGCTGCATGCGGTGCACCACAGCCAGCGGCAGATGACCTGCTGGAGCGACAGCCGCAATCACCTGCTCGATGACGGCTTGCGCGCTCTGATCATGGTGCAGATCAGTCAATGGATCGGTGTGCCCCCCGGACAGTTCGTGGCGTTGGTGGCGCTGCGTCAATTGCTCGAGAGCCTGTCACACGCCAACCTGCGGCTGCCTTTTGGCCGCGTACTGGAGCAGGCGCTGGTGAGTCCGCGCTTCCATCGCCAGCACCACGGGCTGGACTGGGTGCCGGGCCGCTCCGGCGGCTCTGCCGGTGGCTGCAACTTCGCCGTGCTGCTGCCGGTGTGGGACACCGTGTTTGGCACCCGTGCCGAGGCCCTGCCGCCCGGGCCCACCGGGATTCGAGACCAACTGCCCGAGGCCGGTGGGCGCGACTACGGGCGTGGCTTCTGGGACCAGCAGGCGCTGGGCGTGCGTCGCCTTTTCAGCCGGGTCTGATCGCACGGGTCTGCGCGCCGGTTGCCGCGCTGCCGCTATGCTGCCGGGCATGTCTCCTGTGCTCCAAGCCTTCTGGCGCGCCCTGCTGTATTGCCTGCACCCGCGGGTGATCCTGCTGTCGCTGCTGCCCATCCTCGTCACCACCGGCCTGGCCTTCGGCCTGGCTTGGCTGTATTGGGAGCCTGCCGTGGCAGCGGTGCGCCAGGCCATCGACAGCTGGGCCTGGCTGCAGCCGGTGGTGGCCTGGCTCGATCAGTTCACCGGGGGGGCCTTCCGCAGCGTGATCGGGCCGCTGGTGGTGGTGGCCGTGGCGGTGCCGGTGCTGCTGATGGTGTCGTTGTTGCTGGTGTCGGTGTTCATGGGCGCTGCGGTGGTCACGCTGGTGGCTAAGCGCCGTTTCCCGGCGCTGGAAGCCAGGCACGGCGCGGGCTGGCTGCGTTCGCTGGGCTGGTCGTTCCTGGCCACGTTCCTGGCGCTGGTGCTGCTGGCGGCCTCGCTGCCGCTGTGGCTGATTCCGCCGCTGGCGCTGGTGGTGCCACCGTTGATCTGGGGCTGGCTGAGCTACCGGGTGATGAGCTTCGACGCCCTGGCCGAACATGCCAGCGGCGAAGAGCGGCGCACGCTGATGAAACGGCATCGCTGGCCGTTGCTGGCCATCGGCCTGATCACCGGCTACCTGGGGGCGGCGCCCTCGTTGGTGTGGGTCGGTGGTGTGATGTCGCTGGTGCTGATGCCGGTGATGCTGCCCATCTTCATCTGGCTCTACACGCTGATCTTTGCCCTGGCTGCGCTCTGGTTTGCCCATTTCTGCCTGGCGGCGCTGGCGGCCTTGCGGCGCGAACGGGAGGCCGAGCTGGTGCCCGTCGCACCCCCGGCCGAGCCGGCTTTGCTACCCGTCTCACCTGAAACGTCCGGCCTGGAGCCTCCCCGCGTATGAACTTCGGTCTGATCATCATTGGCGACGAAATCTTGTCGGGCAAGCGGCAGGACAAGCACATGGCCCGCGTCATCGAACTGCTCGCCGCGCGCGGCCTGGCCCTCTCGTGGGTACGCTACGTTGGCGACGAACGTCCGCGCATCACCGCGGCGTTGCGTGATGCCATGCGGTGCGGCGATGTGGTGTTCTCCTGCGGCGGCATCGGCGCGACACCGGACGACCACACCCGCCAATGCGCGGCCGCGGCTGCAGACCTGCCCCTGGTGCTGCATCCGCGGGCCCGCGAGCTGATCCTGGAGCGGATGCGCGACGTGGCAGCCGAGCAGGGCCTGCCCTACGAGCCCGAGCGCGCTGACAACCAGCATCGCCTGGAGATGGGCGTGTTCCCGGTCGGCGCCGAGATCATCCCCAACCCGTACAACAAGATTCCCGGCTTCACGTTGAGCCACGTGCACTTCGTGCCGGGCTTCCCGGTGATGGCGCATCCGATGATCGAGTGGGTGCTGGACCATCGCTACGCCCACCTGCACGGCCAGGGCCGGCAGGAGGAGCGCTCGGTGATCGTCTTCGGCGCGATGGAGGCCACGCTCACGCCGCTGATGGTGTCGATCGAAACCGACTTCCCCGGCGTCCGGGTCTTCAGCCTGCCCAGTGTCGACCACCCGCAACTGGGCCGGCACATCGAGCTGGGCGTGAAAGGGCAGGGGCCGGCCGTGGCAGACGCCTTTGCCCGCCTGCGCGAAGCCTTGCCCGCGCTGGGGTGTCGGCTTGGCCCTGAAGTGGTGCGATAACGACCCTTCCTTGTGCGCTTGAATGGTGCATCTTGGTGCGCACACCTGGTGCGCTGCTTTCCCCAGGAAGTGCCTTTTGACACGGACCAAACGCCCGCCTCTTAGGCCTTGCACCGGCCATGGGCATGGGCATGCTTTCTGCTACATTCCCGTGCGCCTCGAAGGCCCGGTGGAACTGCCTGTTTGGCACGACACCAGACCCTGCGGACTCGCATTCGAATCCCTTCCCAATACCCCAACACATTCCCCTCGCTAGGAGCGCTTTGATGGCAAAGACCGTCGCCGACGTGATGAAGCTGGTGCAGGAAAACGAAATCAAGTTCGTTGATTTCCGCTTCACCGACACCCGCGGCAAGGAACAGCACGTCTCCGTGCCTGTGTCCCATTTCGATGAAGACAAGTTCGTGTCGGGCCATGCCTTTGACGGTTCCTCCATTGCTGGCTGGAAGGGCATTGAAGCTTCCGACATGCAGCTGATGCCTGACCCGAACACGGCCAACATCGACCCGTTCTTTGAAGAGCCCACGCTGATCCTGACCTGCGACGTGGTCGATCCCGCCGACGGCAAGCCTTACGAGCGCGATCCGCGCTCGCTGGCCAAGCGCGCCGAGGCCTACATGAAGAGCAGCGGCCTGGGTGATGCAGCCTACTTCGGCCCAGAGCCTGAATTCTTCGTGTTCGACAGCGTGCGTTGGAGCAACGACATGTCGGGCAGCTTCTACAAGATCGAAGCTGAAGAAGCGGCCTGGAACACCGGTAAGGAATACGAGCACGGCAACACCGGCTTCCGTCCCTCCGTCAAGGGTGGCTACTTCCCCGTGCCGCCGGTCGATTCGGGCCAGGATCTGCGCTCGGAGATGTGCCTGATCCTCGAATCGCTGGGCATCCCGGTCGAAGTGCACCACCACGAAGTGGCCAACGCCGGCCAGATGGAAATCGGCACGAAGTTCAGCACGCTGATCGAGCGCGCTGACTGGGTGCAGCTGCAGAAGTA
>Ga0075012_10006813_pt1 | contig 10307 bp, 6 predicted proteins | sample All_14_2_FD_71474 | JGI IMG/M metagenome (GOLD analysis project Ga0075012, IMG submission 71474) | Freshwater microbial communities in response to fracking from Pennsylvania, USA - Allegheny Zone_MetaG_DW_15 | ecosystem: Environmental > Aquatic > Deep subsurface > Groundwater > Drilled... | reverse complement strand
ACACCCGCACGGGCGCGAGTTGGCGGCGGCGGGGTTGGGCCGGTAGGAGTCGGCTGGCGGCCAGCAGGGCAGCGCCTTGCAGGAAGCGACGGCGAGGAAGCATAGCACTTTCGATTCTCGAATGAATCGATTTCAACCTTTTCCTATTTGGAACCCGTGAAATCGGCTTTGCTACCATCGGCGTTCTGAAAGATGCCCTTAAAGCTGGCGCCGCGCTCGTTGTCCACTTCAAAGTAACCCTGCCCCATATATTTACCGCGGTGGTCTTTCATCGTAAAGGTAAGTGTGCGGTCTTGCAGCTTGCCGGAGAGGTTAGCGTAGGCGGAGCGTCCCTGATAAACCATGACGCCCTTCACGTTTTGAGGGGTGCCGCTAAACCAAAGTTCAAAGCCGGGTAGATAGGCCCCGGGTGAACCGCTCCACTTGCCGGCCAGGCGAGAAGGCACCACGGCCTTCGGATCGTAGTCGAGGGGGGGCGGGGCCGTCTTCATAAAGGCGTCCACCTGACGAATCATCGTTCCGGTGCCGCCGCCGATGTCTACGCGCCAGGGGGTGGAACTGCCCTTCAGCTTATCGAACAGCCAGAGCTCCATCTTCGGCTGTCCCGAGGTCGTCTGCCACCCGCCGTAGCTACGGAAGGTTCCGACACAGATGGCCATATCCACGGAGTAGCCGGTTACCACTCCGCGGCTGTGACCGCCCCCCTTGCCTGAGTCCTGCATTTTTTCCAGTTCGTCTTCCATTTCCCGCGCGGCCGTTTTGAATTCAGCCCATTCCTCTGGAGTTAAGGCGATCCCCACCTGGTCCGACTCTCCCTGGGAAACCACCAATTTGATATGGTTTCGGGCGTCCAAAACCACCGACAGACCGCCCTGGCTGAAAATTCCCAGATTGCCGTCGACATCGCGTCTGGGTCCGGAATGAGCTGGCACTTTGGGCTTTGAAGCGGCCAGTAGCTTGACGGCCTCCGCACTGGGAGGCTGGGAGTGGGCGGCTTCTTCCAGGAAGTCCTCAGCCTTGGTTTTGTCGCCTAAAATACGGTAGCATTCGGCGATGCGGAACTTGGCCGTGCCGTCCTGGCTGCGGTCGCCGATGGCGGCCAACTGGTTGAGGGCAGCTTGGGTCTCATCCAGCGACTGCTGGGTCTTCTTCTCGGCAAAGCTTTTTTCGGCGGCTTTCAATCCGGTCAGCGCTTTCTCTTGGTAAGCCTTTAATTCGCTCTCGACGCGCTGTCGATCGGCGACGCTCAAGGCTTTTTCTTGCTGCAACTCTTTCAGTGACTTCAGGGGAAAAGGCCCGCTCAAATGGGCCTCGGAGCAGGCCACCAGGCAGCGCGCTTCCAATTCCGCCGGAGCATCATGGGCTTCCTTGGCCACTTCCAGCGCCAAGGCCGCCGAGGAGGCGGATTGGTCGAACTGGGAAGTTTGGAACTGTTGTCTTGCTTGCTCCAGTAAGCTAGAGCGGGTCGCTGAGGGAGTCGGGGAGGGCGAGGGGGACTTGGAGCACCCGCCCAGGAGCAAAGCGATTAAGATGCAGGCAAGCTTGTTCATGCGGTCCCATTCGTGGGAAAGGGAAACAAGCCTGTTTGCGGGAGGTTTACAAATCGGCTCGGAACCGCCCCGATGGTCTGTGATAGGATCAGAGTATGCCGAGCATTTCCTCCATTCAAAACGACTTCTGGTCCGCCCGCAGCCTGGGCGAAGGCGCCAGCCGTACCACTCTGCCTCAGAAAGTGGCCCTGCGCACCGTTGCCAATCATCGCGATCAGGTCGACAGCTGGAAGGAGATGGACAACACCGATCGGGACCTCGATCCCCGCGATGGCTTTGTCAGTTATCGCACCGAATACTGGGCCACTCCCAGCACCACCGCTTACAAGACAGTGCAGGTGCATCTCCAAGGCGATCGGGTCGAAGCCACCCATACGCGCGACGGAGCGGAGCAGCCCTTTGAGCACTTCAGTGCCGAGTTACGCAACAACCAGCTGACTTCTCTGGCTCTGATCAGCGGAGGCTCCGGAGTGGTGGCCTTGGCTTCCTTCTTAGCGGCTCCGGGCGAAAGCGTTCGCGACCGCAAAGAGTTCGCGCCTTAACCGCTTGAGTGAAGTAGAGTCGGTTCGCAGCGCCCTGGAGAGCATCGTCGCCGACATGCGCGATGAGGGGCGGTTGGATTCGAGCGGGCAGTTTACCATCGACGCCAGCAAGGCGCTGGCTAAGATGCGCCGTTTTGCCGTGGAGCGACCGGAGGATTTCGTGCTCTGGTTGGCTGCCGCGGCGGTGCTGAGCGAGGCCAAGGAATTGGTGGTCACGCGCGGACTGGACCAGCTCTGCGTGGAGTTCGACGGCCAGCAGTTTTTGCCCGGAGAGCTGCAGTTGCTGCTGGTGGAAGGCGGCACTTTGCAGCCGGGCAGGGTGGGCCATCTGGCCTTCGCTCTGACGGCGGCTCTGGCCAGTAACCCCGATGAGATCATCGTCGAGTCATTCGATCAGCGCTTGCTCATTCGACCGGGGCTGTCGCAACTCTCGCGCGTGGCCGATCCCGTGCCGCGCCTGCGCTTTCTGGTGGTGAACCGGCAGGTCGCCCATTCCAGTCTCTGGGACGAACTGCAGGTCTCGCACCTGCACAAACGCATTCCCCGGTCCTTGTTGAAGGTCTCCGTCAATCAGCAGACGGGGCTGGGCTACACCTTGAACAGCGATCTGGTGCACGGCCTCCACCATTGGCGAGGCACCCAGCCCAGTTCTTTGTTCGATCGAATGCTGGGTAAGCAGCTGTGCACTCAGCATCCTCTGAAGAGACCCTGGTCGGTCGTGATGACTTTGGATAGTTGGCACCGTCAGAGCGACAGCGAGGTGCAGTTCCTCTACGACGGCCTGCTGTTCGGCGTGCCCTCCACTTCCTCGTTCTGCTTCCGCGCCATCGTGCACTGGCCGGGGTTGCAACTCAATCTGTCGCGGACCGCCCTGGTGGAGAGCCACGAGCTGCGCCAGATCGTGATGGCGGTGCAGCAGCTGGCCGGGCAGTTGGCGCAAGACTTCGTGCGCAGCTACGCCGACTTGAAGCCGGCCCTGCGCCACCTGGCCCAGCCCTGGCTGGAGAGCATGGTGCAGTTGCAGCATTTGGGGGTGAGCGAGGAGTCCGCCCAGCTGCTCAAGACCTTCCATCGCCCGGGTTTGTGGCTGGAGCGCGAGGAACCGGGAAAACTGGTCAAGGAACTGCTGCAAAAGTTCGTCGAGCCGCCCGTTCGGCGGGCCGCCCCGGCCCCGGCCGCCTCGCCGCCCTCGTTCTGGGGCGCACTCACCGGACTTTTTCGGGCCGGGCCAGCGGCTCCCGACCCGCAACTGGAATCGTTGCGCTCAGGGATGTCGGAGAAAAAGAAATGGCGCGAGCTGCTGGGCTCCCTGCTGGCCTGCTTTGACGCGGAAAGCACGATTCGACTAGGTATTTCCGCCGCCGTGGCCGATCCTGAATGGCTGGTCTTGGAGGGTCTCACTCCCGACGGCAGCCACGTAATCTTGCAGGCCGAAAGGGCCGAGGTGACCATTTCTTGCTTTTATCCCAAGCACTGGAAGGGCAGGGCCTTTGAGGATGCCTTGGAGCTGCCGGCCGGATGGCGGGTCGCGGTGCAGCCCGGCCCTCCCTGGCAGGTCAGCTTTCGCGGTGGTTCCTGGAAAGAGCCCCAGGCGCTGTTGTCGCTCTTGGAATGTGTGCTGGCCAGTCGCCGCCGCGCTCAAGCGGTGGAGACTTTGCCTTGTCCCGGATGTGGCCAGGGAATGGAGAAAGTGGTCCTGGATATCGTGCTCGATCGCTGCGAGGCCTGTCAGGGCCTGTGGTTGGACTACGCCGAATTGGAATGGCTGCTCAAGAGCCGTCCCGATTTCCGAGCCGAAGCTCCCCCCGAGGGCGGCCGCTGTCCTCGCTGCGATCAGGCCTTGCAAAGCGAATTCCGCTCCAACCGAGCCGGAGCTGAATGCCCCACTTGCCGCGGCATGTGGCTTTGCACGGGCGCCGCTGTCCCCTAATCGGATTCCCAGAGGATAATTCCCTCAATTAACTTGCGCCAGAATCGCAATTCCGCATCATCGTCGTCCCCGGCCACAATCATGCTGGTGGCATCGGCCACCGGTTCGCTTTCCTGGTCGCGGCGTTCCCTTTCCTCGGCCGCCGCCTCTGGGCTCAAGACGATGCGTTCCACCACGGCGGCGGTGAGGTAGCCGGAGGAGGAATAACCGGTCAGGCCGGCATTCTGGTATTCCAGCATCACCAAATTGCTGGTGGAGGGGAAGTCGGAGACCGAGTAGAGGTTGGCCATCTGCACCTGAGTCTGGGCGGCCTGGGCGGTGACGACCTGGAATTGTTGGGGTGTCAGATCCTCGCGAGAATCGATGACATTGTTGTTGGGTGCCGGTGATGGTGGCGGTGGTGGAGCGGGCTGGTTGTAGAGCAGGAACTGACTCTGCGGATTCACCACCTGGACGTCGCCGCTCTGGGGGAAATAGTAGTAAAGATTGGCCGATCGGTCTCCCAAAGTAGTGTTGTTGGGACCGGTTAGATTGAAGCGCACCACGGCGTTGGACCCGGTGGAAAAGGGGAAGGCTTGCACCAGTCCGAGGTCGGGAGCGTTGATGGGACCGGTAATATTGGCTACGGTAACGTTAAGCGCGTTGTGGGCCACGATAGCGGGCACATCGTCGGTGCGGTCATCGATCAGTTGACCGGGACTGCTGATGGTGACGTTGTTGGCTTCGATCTGGTCGGCGATGCGCACATTGTTGCCGGCGGTGGCGTTGACCACGAAATTTCCGCCACTCTGGACGCGGCTGAAGGCCGGCGAGAAACTGCTGTTGATGTTGATGTTGGAACCTGCGTTGGGCAGCGCAATGGAGCTATTGGTGAATTGCAGAGTGCGGTTGCCCGTGAAGGTTTGTAACTGAGTGGCACCGTCCGCGCTGAGCAGAGTGTTGTTGGTAAACTGGATGTTCTGCGGGGTGGTCCAATTGAGGTGATTGTTGCCGCCCTGAATGGCCACGTGGGCTCCGGCCAATACGAAGATGTCGCCGCTGGTGGCATTCACGGTCCAGTCGACCTGGCTGCCCTGGAGAGTGAGGTTCGCGATGGTGATCAGGCTGCCGGTGGTATTGACGGTGGTGGCGCTGCCCGGGCGACCCAGGCTGCCGCGCAGATCCAGCGGCCCAACGGTGGTGACGTTTACGATGGGCAGCGCCTCGTTGCCGTCGAGCTGGGCCAGACCGCTGGCCACCACATCCAGCCGCGAACCTGGCCCGCTGGCGTTGATGCTGCTGCCTTCTTGAAGAACTACGTCGACACCGTTGATCGAGACGTGGCCGGTGCCATTGATGTTGATGGCGCTGCCGTTGCGCTGCAGAATGGTGGAGGAGGCGGAATTCAAAGAGATGTTGGTCGGGCCGACGCTGTTGATGGCGCTGTTCTCCCCGATGTAGAGCAGCGTGTTATCGGAAGTGGCCGTGAGGTTGTTGGAGGTCTGACCCAGCAGGTTCAGGCGCGAGCCGTCGCCCAGGGCCACGTTGGCCGCGGTGGAACTCCAGTTCACCCGCACCTTTTGGCCCACTACGTCCAGGTTGGATCCGGCGAAGAGGGCCACCGCATCGCTACCGGAAGTGGCGTTGACCACGGTGTCACTGTTGGGTTGTCCCAGCGTGCCGTTGTTGAATTGCACGAAGGTGCCCGCGTTCAGGTTGCTGGTGGGAACCTGCAGGTCGTGCAGGGTGACCGAGCCGGTGGCGTTGATGGAAACGGCGGAACTCGGGTTGCTGGCGTTGATACCGCTGCCTTCCCGGGATGCGAAGGTGTTGCTGTCAAAAGTGTAGTTGGCCAGCCCGGTGTCGCGAATCACCGAATTGTCCTGCAGCAGGATGGTGTCGGCGGCGGCTACGGCCATATTGGACTGGGTGGTGCTGAAGTCGATGGTGCTGTTGTCGCCAAAATTGACGGTGCCCCCGGAAGCCAACGTCACGTTGGCGGTAGTGCCTACCAGGTTGAACTGGCTGTTGGCGATAAAGCCGATGTCTTGCAAGGCGCTGATGTTGAGCACGGTCGGGCTGCCGGCCTGGCCGATGGTGCCCGGGTCGATGCGCACGAAGGTGGTATCGCTGTTGAGGTTGACGGTTGGCACGTGCAGGTCGCGCACTTCGACCGAGTTGGTGGCGTTGATGAGCAGGGTGGAGGCCGTGATAGAGCTGCCCACATCCATGTTGAAGAAGTCGCCGGCGTTGATGTCCACGCTGCCGGGAGTGGCGGCATTGAGGCTGGTGCCGGCTCCCAAGAAGGTCTGACCGGCCGAGGCCAGACTGACGTGGTTGGAGTTGCTGCCGGAGAGATTCCACTGGGTGCCGTCGCGCAGCAGAATGTCGCCGTCCGAGACCAGATTCAGATTCACATTCTGGCCTACCACGTTGATGGTCGAGCCAACATTGGATTCTACCCGGGTCGAATTTACGTCGACCAGGGTATCGATGCCCGGTTGGCCCAGCGTGCCGCCCAGGAAATAGACGTACGCGCCGCCCTGAATGTGGCTTGTGGGCACTTGCAGGTCGGTGATCTCTACGCCGTTGGTGGCATTGATGGTCACCGAAGCATTGGGGTCAGTGGCGTTGATGCTACTACCCGGGGCCATCAAAACATTGCCCTCGGCATCCAGGCGCAATTGGGTATTCTGGTCGATGTCGACGTTGGTGTTGACGTTGATGTTTTGGTGGGCTTGCAGAAGAACACTGCCGGTGACGTTGAGCGAGCTGGCGGTGACGTCGATGTCGGTTCCGGGGAAGTCGTCGATAGTGACATTGGGCCCTACGCCGCCGGAAGCCACAATGTTGATGTTTTCGGGATCGAGGAAGAAAACGCCGGCCGTACCTTGCACTGCCGAGACGTCGGCTCCCCGGGTCATACGGATGCGTGGGGCGCTGACTTCCACGAAGCCGCCGTTACCACCCGACTGGGAATTGGCTTCCAGGAAACCGTGCTGGATGATGCGGCCGGCCGAGAAGGCCCGGATGTCCCCTCCGTTGCCCTGGGCCGAACTGGCGCTGATCCGGCTTTCCGGGGTGAGCACGGTGGCCTGGCTGGAGTTGAGCAATACCGAACCGGCCGCACCCTGGATCGCATCGGCGCGAATGGTGCCCTGATTGACGAGAATTCCCTCACCGCCCTGTAGTTCGTAGCCCTGGGCGGTGTGCACCACTCGGGAGGCTTCGCTGCCACTCGACTGACTCACCAATTGCGCCAGGGTGTCGCTCATCTGGCCTTCGGTGAGAACCACCGTCTGGGGCTGGCCGGGAGTCTGGCTGCCGTTGAAGCCGTCCGGAATCACGACCTGCAGCATTCCCCGAGCATCCACCGAGAGGGTGGCGTGGCGGGTGGCTCCCAGCATCACCTGGCCGCGCTCGGCCAACAGCAGCCCTTGATTGTCGACCAGCGGCGAGACCAGAGCGATAAAGCCGCCGTCAGCCACACGGATTTCGCCCTGATTTACGACGGCGCGCAGTGGAGTGGTTCCGTCCCAGTGCAAATCGTAACGTCCTTGCAAGAAATCTTGATCCTGAATGGACAGAGTGGAGGCCAGAAAGCTGCCGGCGTCGACCCGGCTGCCCGGACCGAAGAGAATGCCGTTGGGATTGACCAGCAGAATGCGGCCGTTGGCCTGGAGTTGGCCCATGATCTGACTGGGATCCTGGCCCACTACGCGATTGAGCAGGGCGGCCGAGGAATTCGGCTGCAAGAATTGCACCAGCTGATTGGCGTCAATGTTGAAAGAACCCCAGTTGATGATGCCGGTGGGGCTGGACTGCAAGATCTGCAGGATGTGCGCGCCGGGCTGGTTGATCTGCAGGTTGCCTTGAATGACCTGCCCGCCTTCGGGCAAAGCCAGGGCGCTACCGCAGGAAATGAGTCCTATCAACAGGGCTTTCTTCATGGGCGGGCATTTCTCGATGAGCAGGGTTTTTCATCTATTTTGGTAACCAGCCGGGATGTATAAAACCGTAAAATGCGGCCTGATTCAGGCCAGTACCCCGCTCTCCGGCGACCGGCCTCCTTTGGAAGTCAAGCAAGCCATGATCGAAAAGCATCTGCCGCTGATCGAGTCGGCCGGAAAGCAAGGTGTGCAGATTTTGTGTCTGCAGGAGCTTTTTTGCGGTCCCTATTTTTGTGCCGAGCAGCATCCGCGCTGGTTTGACATCACCGAGTCGGTGCCGGACGGTCCCACCATCCGTCAGATGCAGGCGCTGGCCGCCAAATACGCCATGGCCATGGTGGTACCGGTCTTCGAACAAGAGATGCCGGGCGTTTACTACAACACGGCCGCCGTGATCGACGCCGATGGCAGCTATTTGGGGAAATACCGCAAGCACCATATTCCGCATTGTCTGCCCGGATTCTGGGAGAAGTATTACTTCAAGCCCGGCAATCTCGGCTATCCTACTTTTGATACCCGCTATGCCCGAATCGGCGTTTATATCTGCTATGACCGCCATTTTCCCGAGGGCGCGCGCGCTCTCGGACTCAAGGGCGCCGAGATCGTCTTTAACCCTTCGGCCACCACCGCCGGGATGTCGGAATATCTGTGGCATTTAGAGCAACCCGCCCACGCCGTGGCCAATTGTTATTTCGTGGGAGCCATCAACCGGGTGGGCACGGAAGCGCCCTGGAACATCGGCGAATTCTACGGGCAATCCTATTTTTGCAATCCCCGCGGCAAGATCGTGGCTGAGGCCAATCGCAGCGAAGACGCGCTGGTGGTGGCCGAACTGAATTTGGATGAGATTCGGGAAGTGCGTAACATCTGGCCTTTCTACCGCGATCGCCGCCCGGAGACCTACGGGGATGTGGTCAATTCGGACATTTAGTCTGGCTCTGGCCCTGGCCCTCAGCCTGAGCGCCTTCGCTCAGCCGCGCATCCAGGTCACCTTTGAGCCGGGCACAACGGTTCAGGGTGAAGCCATGCGCCAGTTGCTGCAAAGTAGCCCTGTGCCCGCGCGTCTGGCGGCTACTTTGAGCAGCTTGCTCAAGTTGCCGCGCGATTTGCCCATCATTTACCGCGAGGCTCCGGCTTTGAATGCCTGGTACAGCCCCACGGGTCACAGCATCACGGTGAGCTACCGGTTGGCCAGTTACCTGCGGAAGAACCTGGATGATCAGGCCACGCGCGGAGCCATGGACTTCATTTTGATGCACGAGTTGGGCCACGCGCTCATCGGCGAATTCGATCTTCCTCAAGTGGGTCGGGAAGAAGACGCGGCCGATGAATTTGCCACCGTGGTCTGCGCTGAGGCTCTGGGGGAAGAGGGGCGACGTGTGGCTCTGGCCGGCGCCAAAGCTTTCTGGACCCTGGGGAATGGGAAGTTCAAGCTGGCCGAACTGCCTTTTTACGATGAGCACTCGCTGGAGCGGCAGCGCTTTTATACCATTCTGGCCAATTTGGGAGCGGCCGATGCCGCGCTGAGGCCGTCGCTGGATCCGGTGGTTCCCTACACCCGGCTGCGCGAAGCCCAGGAAAGTTATCCTCTCAAAGTCGAGCACTGGAATCGCTTACTCTCGGCCCACGAGAAAACCCCCAGCGGCCATCCGCTGCAGAGCGTGGCGCCCGGTGCCGGTAAGCTGAAATTGCAGGGAATTGTGCCCCTGCCGCTGGTGCAGTTGGCCGGCCTATTGGAGCGTTCTTACCGGCTGCCCCGCGACTTTCTGGTGGAGCAACGGGATGCGCGCGCCCAATTTCTGCCCTTGAGCGGCTACCTGGTCTTTCCTCCCAATGCACCCCCTGAGGATTTTCTGCTGGCCTATTGCCACGGGCTCATTCACGATTTGCAATTGCCATACACCGGGGAATTGGCCGACGCCGCTGCGGAATTGTGCGCTGTACTGATGGTCAGCCAGCCCGGCCTGCGCCCCCTGACTCAGCCCACCCTGGCCCACTATCAGCAACTGGCCAGCGCCCACCGCAGCGTGCTCGACGTGCAATACTGGAGCTCCACCGCTCAACCCGAGCAGCGCTATTTCGAAATGATGGGCTACCTTTACTCTCAGGATCCGGTCGCCTATCCCGAAGCCAAATCCAAAATCCCCAGCGACCGCCTCAAGAAAATCTCCCATGAATATCCGCGCAAATTACGCAACTGGAGCCGCCTGCTGGCCCCTTATCAACGCTAGTTGGCTAAAGAAAGTGGCTCCGGCGAGACTCGAACTCGCTACCTCCGCCTTATGAAAACGGCGCTCTACCTGTTGAGCTACGGAGCCTTAGTGGGGGGTCCAGGGGGAGGCGCGTTAGCCCCCCC
>Ga0075012_10006811_pt1 | contig 10310 bp, 6 predicted proteins | sample All_14_2_FD_71474 | JGI IMG/M metagenome (GOLD analysis project Ga0075012, IMG submission 71474) | Freshwater microbial communities in response to fracking from Pennsylvania, USA - Allegheny Zone_MetaG_DW_15 | ecosystem: Environmental > Aquatic > Deep subsurface > Groundwater > Drilled... | reverse complement strand
GGATATTAAATTGACAATACCCTCTAACGCTGAAAGTTATAAACGTTCCTACATTCGGGTTTGGGCGTTCAATGAGTATGGCGAATCCAACGATTTATTAATACCGTTGGAAGGGAGTAAGCCCGTGGTTAGCACATCGCAATTAACCCGTGCCGATAAGAATAGCCAAATTATGTACTTTTTAATGGTTGATAGGTTTAACAATGGCAATTCAAACAACGATAAAAAGGTTGATGACCCCGAAATTTTACCCGAAGCAAATTACTATGGCGGCGACTTGGCTGGTGTTACACAGAAAATTAAGGATGGGTATTTTACTGCACTCGGAATCAACACTATATGGCTATCGCCAATAACCCAAAATCCGCTTGGAGCCTGGGGGTTATATCCTGAACCTCGAACAAAATTCTCCGGTTATCATGGTTACTGGCCAATATCATCGAGCAAGGTTGATTTTAGGTTTGGAACAAGCGATGAGTTAAAGGAGTTAATCGCCGAAGCGCATAGCCGGAATATGAACGTGATACTCGACTATGTGGCAAACCACGTCCATAAGGAACATCCATTATACATTGAGCATCCCGATTGGGCAACATCGTTATACTTGCCCGATGGCTCATTAAACACTGAGCGTTGGGATGAGTACCGCCTAACCACATGGTTCGATGTTTTCCTTCCAACGCTCGACTTGGAACGCCCCGAGGTTTATGAACCCATGACTGACTCCGCTTTGTACTGGCTAACAGAGTTTGGGCTAGATGGCTTCCGTCATGATGCTACCAAGCATATTCACGAGAATTTCTGGCGTAGGTTAACGCAAAAGGTTAAGCAGAATGTTCCTGACAGAAGTGTTTACCAGATTGGTGAAACTTATGGTAGTAAGGAACTTATTGCAAGTTATATTGGAAGTGGAATGCTCGATTCTCAGTTCGATTTTAATATTTACGATGCATCAGTTGCCGCATTTGCACGTCCCGATATAGCATTCACTCAGTTAAACAACTCTTTACACGAAACATTCGATTACTACGGATGGAATAATCTTATGGGTTATATCTCTGGAAATCAGGATAGGGCTAGGTTTATTTCATATGCAGGTGGTGCTGTTCGTTTCGATGAGGATGCAAAAAAAGCAGGTTGGACTCGCGAAATAGGTGTAGGCGATTCGGTTGCTTACAGCAAGCTATGTATGCTCAATGCGTTCAATATGACCATTCCTGGTGTACCTACAATCTATTATGGCGACGAATTTGGTTCTCCTGGCGGTAACGATCCCGATAACCGTAAAATGATGAAGTTTGATGGTTTTAATAGTAAGGAGCAATTTACTCTCGAAACCGTTAAGCGTTTGGTAAATATCCGTAGGGAAAATATGGCCTTAAACTATGGAAATTTTAACGTTTTAATGGCCGATAAGGATGTTTACGCGTACGTAAGAACTTACCTCAATAATAGCGTAATTGTAGTTTTCAATAAGAGCACGGAGGAAAAAGAGATAACATTACAATTGCCCAGTTTTATAGGTGAAAAGATATTTTCAGCCGAATTTTCTTCAGAGTTTAGTTTAGAAAATAGTGCTATAACTGTAAAAGTTAAACCCAATTTCTTTGAAATACTTGTTGGAAAGTAGTTAAATATCCGATGTAACAAGAAGCCCGTTAGTTTTTATCGCTAACGGGCTTCTTTAGTTATGGGTAAAAAAAAAAGCAACTCGTTTGAGTTGCTGTGATCCAGCTGGGATTCGAACCCAGGACCCCATCCTTAAAAGGGATGTGCTCTACCAGCTGAGCTACTGAATCAGTATGGCATCATAATTTTTTTCGAGTGATCCAGCTGGGATTCGAACCCAGGACCCCATCCTTAAAAGGGATGTGCTCTACCAGCTGAGCTACTGAATCATCTTCAAAAAAAATGGACAACTTTATGTCCAAATGCCTTTTTTTATTTTGGCAGTGCAAAAGTATAAAGAATTCTCAAACCTCGCAAATTTTTTTGTTGATGTTGATCATTAAATTTCGATATTCACTTAAAAAGTTTGAATTAAAATATTCTATGGAAATGGTATAACTCTGCATAATAGATGTTTAATTGAGCGATAAACTCTATTGTATGCAAAAAAAAATATCAGTGAAAACTGTTTTTTTTCTATGATTGTTTAGACTAACGTTTTAAACATTATATTAGTGACTAAATTTTGAGCAATGCTACTGCTAAACTTCTTTCACGATGTTATTCTAAGTAATCTTCCATGGATATTGCTAGTAATCTATTTGGTTACAATCTTTTCCACTGCTGCAATGATTATTCACGAGAAGCGCGATCCTGCAAAAACTTCCACTTGGGTTTTACTTATCATACTGTTACCCATAATTGGATTGGTTTTTTACATTTTTTTTGGTCAGAATCGAAGAAAAGAAAAAATTTTTAACCGTAAGGGGTTTCAAGATTTAGAGCAAATAGAGTACCTCAGCCATTTGCAAATAGCAAACTTTCGAAGAAATAAGCATAATTTTAACTCAAAGATTTCCAATCATTTAAGTGTAATAACACTTTTGCTTAATAACAGTAAAGCGTTACTTACCGAATTCAATGATATTTCTATATTTCAGAATGGGCAACAGGCATTCGATTCAATAATCGATTCTCTGTATTCTGCTACAAGCAGTATTCATATTGAGTTTTATATAATCAACAACGATAAGATAGGTAATAGAATTAAAAATATTTTAATTACAAAAGCCAAGGAAGGTGTTAAGGTTCGCTTACTTTTCGACGATGTAGGAAGTTGGAGTTTACCCAAAAAGTATATCAATGAATTGCGCGAAGCAGGAGTAGAGGTTTACCCATTCATGGAGGTTAAGTTTCCACTTTTAACGAGCAAGGTTAATTACAGGAATCATCGTAAAATTGTTGTTGTGGACGGAATGGTTGCCTATTTAGGAGGTATGAATATTGCCGATCGGTATATCGAGGGCAGCCGTCGACTAGGTCAGTGGCACGATACCCTACTGAAGATTGAAGGCGAAGCAGTACATTCGTTGCAGGTAATCTTCTTACTCGATTGGTATTTTGTTACAGGCGATATCGTTAATAACAGAACGCTTTATTTTCCTGAAATTAAAGTTACAAATTATCACCCATTGCAAATAGTAACAAGTGGCCCAGACTCAGATTGGGCAAGCATTATGCAGGTATTCTTTCATGCAATAACTAGGGCAACTCATCACATTTACATTTCCTCACCTTATTTTATACCCAACGAAAGCATACTGACAGCCCTCAAAACTGCTGCTCTTAGTGGTGTGGATGTTCGAATTATTTTACCCGGAAAATCGGACTCCACAGTTGTTTACTGGAGTTCACTATCCTTTGTTTCGGAACTACTCGATGCTGGCATTAAGGTTTATCTATTCCAGAATGGATTTGACCACTCAAAGCTTATTATGATTGATAGCGCATTTTCATCTGTAGGTTCAGCCAATATGGATATACGCAGTTTTGAGGATAATTTTGAGGTAGCTGCAATAATTTACGACGAGCAAATAACAAAAAACCTTGAGTCATCGTTTATGGATAAACTAATTCAATGCCAAATAATTACCACTGAGAATTGGAGTAAAAGGCCTTTGAAGCATAGCTATAAAGAAGCAATGGCGCGATTAATAAGCCCCTTGTTTTAATTTAGCATGATATTTGCTATTTCAGAAATAGCTAAACTTTTAAAATTCTTGTTAAAACAAAACCACATTATTATGAAAAAATTACTATTGTTAGCTTTCGCTGTGATGTCAGTTAGTTTATCTAACGCACAATTTTTGCGTTTTGGTGTAAAAGGAGGAGTTAGTTCTACAAATGTCAAATTTGATAAAACAACTCTGAATGATATTACTACAACCCAAGGTGTAAAAGATTTCATTGTTGATCAGGGTGACTCAAAAATGGGCATTCATCTAGGTTTTTTCAGCAGAATTCAAATAGTTGGATTATTTATTCAACCTGAATTACTCTTCACTCATTCACAAGGTGAAGTAGTTTTGTCTGAAACGAACGGAACTGTAATTTCGAACGAAATACAAAAGTTCAATAAGATAGATGTCCCTGTTCTGGTTGGTTGGAAATTTGGACCTGCTCGCCTTGGTTTTGGTCCGGTTGCTTCAATAATGATGAGTGAGAAGGATGGCCTAAAGGATAGACTAGGTGATCTCACAAACACTAGCGTAGAAAGCAACTTTAAAAAAGCAACTTTTGGTTATCAAGTTGGTTTTGGTCTCGATATTCTCAAAAAAATAACACTTGATATTCGCTACGAAGGTAATTTAAGTAAGTTAGGGAGCGGTATAACTCTTGGTGGCGAAGAGTTTAAATTTGATCAAAGAAATCCTCAGTTTCTATTTAGCGCAGGAATTTTCTTTTAAGCTAAACAGTTGTATAAGCCAACCTTCCTTTTTTAGGAAGGTTTTTTTTATCTACAAAAAGTGCATATTCACAAACTAAAAATGCATGTTTAAGTAAAATTATTACCAAAAAGAGCTAAACAAAATATATTTTTCGTATTTTTTGTAACTTTATTAAAGCGTTGTTTAATTATAAAACATTGTGAATCAGTACCTGAATTGATCAAAACATATGTCAACCTTACTATTCTTTTTATATTCACTAGTTTTATTGGTGCTTCTAGGCTGGATTATCATGCTTAGCAGAAAATTACGTATTAAAAATAACGAACATTCTTCCGGTCATAATTCTTTGCAGAAATTAAATGATGAGTATTCTAACATTAAAGTAAGATGCAAAGAATTGCAAATTGAGAATGATGAATTAAACAAGATTCTTGCACACAATCAATTTGAACAGAACCGACTAAAAGATGCCCTTGAAAGAGCAAAGCAACGTGCAGAGGAGTCTGATATTCTTAAGTCGAATTTTCTTGCTAATATGAGTCACGAAATCCGTACCCCCATGAATGGTATTCTTGGGTTTGTTCAGTTGCTCAAAGGGGAGGAATCCGAGGAGAAGCGTGATCGTTATATCGATATAGTTTATCACAACGGCATGATGTTGGTCAACTTAATAGATGATATAATAGATATTTCAAAAATAGATGCGGGTCAATTAGCCATAAATCAAGCTGAATGTAATCTCGATGATTTAATGTTTGACGTTTACACATTTTTCAATGAGGTTAAATTCAAGCAAGAAAAGGAGCACATCAACATAAGGCTTTTGAATTTAAACGACGATGAGTCCAATATACTTTTTACCGATGGTCAACGATTAAGGCAAGTCTTAGTCAATTTGATCGGAAATGCACTGAAATTTACTGATAAGGGAAATGTTGAATTTGGATACGTTAATGTTCACGAAGAAAATAAAATACAATTCTTTGTTCGTGATAGCGGGATAGGAATACCAGAAGACAAACGCGATATAATATTTGAGAGATTCCGTCAGGTTCAAGAAGGATCAACACGAAAATACGGTGGAACAGGTATAGGCTTATACATCAGTAAAAACATAATCAATTTGCTTGGAGGAGATATTTGGTTTGATTCAAAAATTGGAGAGGGTACAACCTTTTATTTTAGCCTACCATATAAAGAAAGACATTTTCAGGATTCTGGATCATTCTTGTTTAGCACAAGTGAAACTGAGTACAATTGGACTGGTAAAAATATACTAATTGCCGAGGATGTAGAAGTTAATTTCCGATACCTTTCAACAATTCTAGCCGATACAAAGGCCAATATTGTATGGGCAAAAAATGGCCGGGAAGCGATTGATAAAACATTTGATGGTTCAAATATCGATATTGTATTAATGGATATTCAAATGCCTTTGATTGATGGTTACGAAGCAACCACTGAGATAAGAAAAACAAAACCCTCGCTTCCTATAATTGCTCAAACAGCTTATGCATTGCCTCACGACAATATTAAATGTTTTGAGGTTGGCTGTAACGACTACATTTCTAAGCCAATTAACGCCAACCTCCTAAAACAAAAAATCGATACCCTATTAAACGTTTACGTTAAAAATTCTTGATGACTTGACGAATTTGAACAAGGTGATCAAGTAAATTTTCTAAATGTTTTAAATCTAACATATTAGCACCATCCGATAATGCTTTAGCTGGATTAGGATGTGTTTCCATGAAAAGGCCATCGGCACCGCAGACTATTGCTGCTCGCGATATTGTTTCTATCATTTCAGGTTTTCCGCCAGTCACGCCAGATGTTTGGTTTGGTTGTTGCAACGAGTGGGTAACATCAACAACTACAGGAAATCCAAATTCACGCATAATTGGAATTCCTCTAAAATCAACAATTAGGTCTTGGTAACCAAATTGAGTTCCTCTATCGGTAAGCATTACGTTATTGTTTCCGGAATCAACAATTTTTTGCGCAGCAAACTTCATCGATTCGGGCGATACAAATTGCCCTTTTTTGACGTTTACTACTCTACCTGTTTTTGCAGCAGCAACCAATAGGTCTGTTTGGCGGCATAGGAACGCTGGAATTTGAAGAACATCTACGTATTTTGCAGCAATTGCAGCTTCCTCTGCGGTATGAATATCCGTTACAATTGGTAATCCGTATCGCTTTTTAACCTCGGAAAGTATGCCTAGGGCTTTCTCATCACCAATACCGGAGAAAGAATCCATTTTAGAGCGATTCGCCTTTCTGTAAGATGCTTTAAAGATGTAAGGAATTTTGTACTTATCGGTTATCTCCTTTACTTTTTCAGCAATCCCGAAAGTTATTTCCTCGTTTTCAACAACACAAGGCCCTGCAAGTAAAAAAAAATTGCCAGAGTCTAAATGTTTTATACCATTAATTGATTTTAATGTGTTCATATTGTTTTATTTATGATTATCAGTAGTTGTATTTGCCTTTCCATAAGGCCTTTAGTTTAAGTTCAATTTCCTTCTCTTTGGGATTATCCTGTGGGGCAAATATTATAGTTCCCGATATCTTCTCGGGAAGGAATTCTTGTGAAACAAAGTTTCCTTTATAGCTATGTGCGTACTTATAGTCAGCGCCGTATCCAATATCTTTCATCAACTTCGTTGGTGCGTTTCTAATATGTAGGGGTACAGGAAGATTACCTTTATCTCTAACTAGCTCTTGCGCTTTGCCAATAGCTTCGTAAGCAGAATTGCTTTTGGGGCTGGTTGCAAGGTAAATTGTTGCTTCGGATAATATTATTCTAGATTCAGGCATGCCTATCATTGTAACTGCCTGAAAGCAACTAGTAGCCATAAGCAATGCATTAGGATTAGCCAACCCAATATCTTCCGATGCCAGAATAACGAGTCTTCGTGCAATAAATTTTGGGTCTTCACCTCCCTCAATCATTCTGGCAAGCCAGTAAACAGCTGCATTAGGATCGCTGCCCCGGATTGATTTAATAAACGCTGAAATTATATCGTAGTGTTGCTCCCCATTCTTATCGTAAATGGCAATATTCTCCTGTAGAACCTCAGTAACACGTTTATTGTTAATTTCAATTGGATTACCATAGTTATTTACGTTAACAAGCAATTCTATGATGTTGTAGAGTTTTCGAGCATCTCCACCCGAAAACCTAAATAATGCATCGGTCTCTGTAACGTTGAATTTTAAACTTTTCAACTCAATGTCTCGACTGATTGCATTATTAAGCAATGAACTTAATTCGCTCTCATTAAGCGATTTAAGAATGAAGACTTGACAACGTGATAGGAGTGGAGTAATTACTTCGAATGAGGGATTCTCCGTAGTTGCGCCAATAAGCACAATAATTCCTTGCTCAACAGCCCCTAAAAGAGAATCCTGCTGAGATTTACTGAATCGATGAATTTCATCAATAAAAAGAATTGGCGATGGTGTGTTAAAATACTTTTGTGATTTTGCCTTATCAATAACCTCTCTTACATCCTTAACACCAGAACTAACAGCACTTAAAGTGTAAAAAGGTCTATTGAGTTGATTTGCAACTATTTTTGCGAGCGTAGTTTTACCAACTCCAGGAGGCCCCCAAAGTATGAAAGAACTTACATTTCCTGATTTGATCATATCCCTCAGAATGCTTCCATTGCCAACGAGATGGGCTTGCCCAACATAATCGTCGACAGTGCGTGGACGCATACGTTCTGCTAAAGGGATATTGCTCATAGTTTTTTTTACAAAAATAGCCACTTTAATTTATTTCTTGTAAGATTTTCTGTGTTTGATTAATCAAAACATTTGTACATTTGTTTTATATTGGTTCGATAGTTATACTTTACTTTTAATCATTTATCTATGAAAAAAATTGCTGGAATATTACTAGTGCTGAGTTTAAGCGTTTTATCTACATCGCTTTATTCACAGGAAGACGTTGTTAAAATTCTTTCAGGAAATTTGAGGGATGCCGAAAAGCTTGCAAACGCATACCTAGAGCCTTTCGGAAAAGGATTTGGGGCAAGTTTAAACAATGGGTGGTATAACACCGCTAAACCTCATAAGTTATTGGGGTTTGATCTAACTTTCACTGCTGCAATTTCTGTTCCCCCATCAAGCCAAAAGACTTTTGACGTTTCTAAATTGAATCTTGAGTATTGGTCTGTCCAAAGTGGAAGTAATCCAAATTCACCTACTGTTACTGGAGAAAAAACAAATGGAACCGTTTTAACAAATGGGGGATCCACTTTAACGTTACCTCAAGGGGCAAACCTTAAATTTATCCCTGCTCCAATTATTCAGGTAGGTGTGGGATTGCCGTTTCATACAGAGGTTGTTGGCCGTTTCTTTCCAAAAGTAGATATTAATGGTGTTGGAAATTTTAGTTTATGGGGTATTGGGGTTAAAAACGAGTTTAAAGAGTTTATACCTGGCTTCAAACTAATTCCAATTAACATTTCGTTACTACTCGGGTATACGAATTTTAAATCTTCTTTCGATATTGACGAGAGTAAAAATCAAACATTAGATTTCAATGCCAAAGGTTTTACTGGGAAGTTACTTATATCTAAATCTATCCCAGTACTAACAGTTTATGCGGGTGTTGGCTATAGTAAATCAACAACCGATGTTGCATTGAAAGGTTATTACGATATACCTAATGTAGGATTAGGTATTAAGGATCCATTAGCACTTGATTTTGTAAATAACGGTTTAAATGCAAATATTGGTTTAAGAATTAAATTGGCAGTTATTGCATTTCATTTTGATTATGCTGTTGGAAAGTATGCAATTTATAATGCCGGGGTTGGAATAAACTTCAGATAGAATTAATCTTTAAACAGAAAGGCTGCAAAAATTAATTTGCAGCCTTTTATTATTTATATGATTTCTATTCTTTTTTCGATTTCTTTGATCCCTTTGTTTCTATAAAATCGGTTATATTATGCGCTATTTTAAGAATCTTCGCAACGTGACGCGTTTCGTCTAATATTGGCGAATAGGTTTCAATAAATGTGTATGTTTTACCTCCAATACTTACCTTGTTGGTTTCTTTCTTGATTATTCCGTTACGCAAATCGGTCCAGAATTTTTGATAATTAATCTTTTGTTCCTCAGTAAATTCTAGGTTATCTGAATGGTGTGTGCCTATAACATCCTTTTCAGGTTGGCCAGTTAATGCCAAGTATGCCTGATTCACTGAAATTATTTTCCCGTTTAAGTCATATTCAATAACAAAACTAGATGAGTTTAGTGCATTGATAAGACTCTCCATTTCTGCTGTTTTTCGGGCAGCTTCTTCCTGGGTAGCTTGAAGTTCTTCCATGTTTTGTCTCATTTCCTCTTCTTGCGAAGCAAGTTCTTCCGATTTAATCCGGGATTCCTCCAAGAGTTTAGCGGTGCGAATATTAACCTTAACATTGGAAATAGTTGCGGCTATGCTTTCCCCAATTTTCTCAACAAAATTTATTTTGTAGTCTTCTAATACTTCAAACGATGCCATTTCGATAACACCATAAACTTCATCATTTAACTTAAGGGGAACAATTAATAAGCAGTTTGGATTCTCTTCACCTAAACCTGAGGCAATTTTCACATAGTCCTTGGGTAGTTCTGTCATAAATATTGTTTCACCTTCTTTTGCACATCTTCCAACAAGGCCTTCACCATAGTTAATTCTTTTTTCCTCGTACTTTCTACGTTCATAAGCATAACTTGAGGCTAACTCAAAATATCGATCTTGATAATCTGTATTTATTAAAAATAGCGCCCCAATATTAGCGTTAACATATTTTACAAGATGATGAATTACTTCATAGGTAAATTCATTCATATTATCGGTGTTTTGCCTAAGTATGTCAGCAAAAAGCGCAACACCCTCGTTTGCCC
>Ga0075012_10006805_pt1 | contig 10315 bp, 7 predicted proteins | sample All_14_2_FD_71474 | JGI IMG/M metagenome (GOLD analysis project Ga0075012, IMG submission 71474) | Freshwater microbial communities in response to fracking from Pennsylvania, USA - Allegheny Zone_MetaG_DW_15 | ecosystem: Environmental > Aquatic > Deep subsurface > Groundwater > Drilled... | reverse complement strand
CAGTTTCGGATAGGGCCGGGAAGTCGGAGTGTTCCAGTGCCGTTCACGCCCCAGCAAGCCGGGTCAGCGCGACGCAACCGATACATTTTTAAGCCGACCCCTCGCTTTTAGACCCTCAGGGCCAGTTGTCAAAGGGTTTTTGTGCCGGAAACCGCAGATTACCGCAGAATCAACACCCTATCTATGCCTGCGAGGTCGCGTGCGGTGCCAATTGGCAACAGTCCGGCCTGTCGGGCGATCTCCGCGACCGCCTCCGCCTGACCGATTCCCAGCTCCAGAACGATTCGGCCCCCCGAAGCCTTCAGCCGCTTGGCATGGGGCAGCAGGCTGCGATAGGCCGCCAGCCCATCCGTGCCGCCATCCAGCGCCAGATGCGGCTCGTGGCGCGCCACCTCCGGCTCCAGCCCCGCGATGTCCTGCGTGGGGATATAGGGCGGATTGGATACGATCAGATCGAACGGCCCCTCGACCCCCTCGCCCCAGCTGCCCTGTCGGAACCGGACCCGGTCGCCAAGGCCAAGCGCTGCGGCATTGGCCGCCGCCATCGCCAGGGCTGCGTCCGAAAGGTCTATGCCCAGCCCCGTGCTGCCGGGCAGTTCCGCCAGCAGCGTCAACACAATTGCACCCGACCCGGTTCCGAAATCCAGGATTCGCAGCGGCTCCCTCCTGTCCTTCGCCCAGGCCAGGGTTGCTTCGATCAGGGTTTCGGTATCCGCCCTGGGGTCCAGCACCTGGGGGCCAACCTGGAAATCCCGGCCCCAGAACTCCCGCCTGCCCAGAATATGCGACATCGGCTCGCGCGCGGCCCGTCGCTCCACGGCCTGAAGGAAGGGCTCCACATCCAGCACCACGGCTTCCGGATAGCCGATCAGTCTTTCGCGCGGCCAGCCGGTGGCGTGGGACAGCAGCAATCGCGCCTCCCCCCGCGCCCCCTCGATCCCGGCACGCACCAGCATCGCCGTCGCGTCACGCAGGCAGCGTTCCACCGTCCAGCCCATCTCGCCTTCGCCGCTCACAGGGTCTCCAGCTCCGCCAGTCGCGCGGTCTGATCTTCCAGGATCAAGGCGTCGATCAACTCGTCCAGCGCCTCGCCCGCGATCACCTTGTCCAGCTTGTACAGCGTCAGGTTGATGCGGTGGTCCGTAACGCGACCCTGCGGGAAATTATAGGTGCGGATGCGTTCCGACCGATCACCCGACCCGACCTGGCCCTTGCGGGCGGCGGCCCGGTCGGCATCCAGCCGCTCCCGCTCCGCCTCGAACAGGCGGGCGCGCAGGACCTTCATCGCCTTGGCCCGGTTCTTGTGCTGGGATTTCTCATCCTGGCAGGACACCACGATGCCGGTTGGCATATGGGTGATGCGCACGGCCGAATCGGTGGTGTTCACATGCTGCCCGCCGGCGCCCTGGCTGCGGAAGGTGTCAATGCGCAGATCCTTCTCCTCGATCTGGACATCCACCTCCTCCGCCTCCGGCAGGACGGCAACCGTCGCGGCCGAGGTGTGGATGCGCCCGCCCCCCTCCGTCTCCGGCACGCGCTGTACCCGGTGCACGCCCGATTCGAATTTCAGCCGGCCGAACACCTCGGTCCCGGTGATTTCGGCGATGATTTCCTTATAGCCGCCGATATCCTGCTCGCTGACATCCAGCACCTCGATGCGCCAGCCCCTGTTCTGGGCATAGCGCTGATACATGCGAAACAGATCGCCCGCGAACAGCCCGGCCTCGTCCCCGCCGGTACCGGCGCGGATTTCGATGATGGCCGCGCGGGTATCCGTCTCGTCCTTCGGCACCAGGGCCAGCTTCACGGCGCGTTCCAGCTGCGGCAGCGCCTGCCTGAGCGCCTCCAGCTCCTGCTCGGCCAGGCCCCGCATCTCCCGGTCCTGAGACGGGTCGGAGGCGAGTGCGAGCAGTTCCTCCTCCTCCTTCAGCCCGGCACGATAGGTGGCGATGGCCTCCACCTTGTCGTCCAGCTCCGCCAGTTCGCGTGAAACCGCCTGGAAGCGCTTTGCATCCAGATTTCCCCTGGCCAGGAGATCGGTCAATTCCGCATGCCGATCGGTCAGCCGATCCAGGCGATCCATCCAACTCATGATCCGGTCCGTTCACTGTCAACCGGCCTGGCGGGAGCGGAGCCCCCACCCTCACCGGGCACATCAAGATCGAACAGGCTGTGCAATACCCTGTTCACCGTCACCCAATCCTTCAGATCCGCCGCATCGCCCTGTTCGGCGATCTGGCGCATGGCCGTGGACGGGCCATGCAGCAGGCGTTGCAGCAGAAGCCTGGTCGCCTCGGCCGCATTCGCCTGGGGATGGGCAGCCAGCACGGCCTCGCGCTCCGCCTCGAAACGCCGACGCAGCGCGACCACGCCGGGCACGGCTTCCCGCACGGCCCCACGCTTGCGGAAGGCCGCCAGTTCCTCGCGCAGAATGGCCCGCGCACCTGCCGCCGCCTGCTCGCGTCCGCGCCGATTGGCACGCGCCAGCCGCTCGATATCCTCCAGCCGGTACAGAAAAGCCTGTTCCAGACGTTCGATCTGCGGATCGGTATCCGGCGGGATGGAGCCATCAATCAGCAGGATGGGACGATAGCGCCTGGCTTTCAGGGCCCGACGCAGCTGCGCTGCATCGATCAGCGTGCGTCCCAGCCCGACATCGGTCACCACGATATCAGCGCGCACCAGCGCATTCTCGATATCCGCCATCTCCCGAAAGCCGACGCCCAGTCTTGCCGCCTCCTGGCCCACCCGGCGGGAAGGCCCCGCCATCTCCGCCGAAGCGATCCCCACCTGCCGGAAGTGCTGCAGCAGAAGTTCGCCCACATCCCCCAGGCCGAGCACGAGCAGATGCAGCTCCGCCAGATTGCCGAACAGGTCGCGCGCCACCTGGGCGGCGGCGGCGGCGATCGAAACGGGGCCTTCGCCGATTTCCGTCTCCGCCCGGATGCGCCGTGCCGTCGCATAGGCAGCCTGCAGTATCTGGTCCAGCTCCTGGCCCATCAGCCCCAGCTCCCGCGCGCGGAGATGGGCCTCCTTCATCTGGCCGGCAATCTGGGCTTCCCCCAGCATCTGGCTGTCCAGCCCCGCGGGAACGCCGAAGACATGGGCCAGCGCCTCCTCCCCCGTCATCTCATAGATGCGGCTGCCAAGCGCGGCCCGCTCCACCCCCGCCCCGCCCGACAGCATGGCCGCCACCTTGCGGCCGGCCTGGATGGGATCGGCGGTCAGTCCCTGCACCTCTACCCGGTCACAGGTGGACAGGACGATGGCCTGCTCCATCCCCGCCTCCACGCGCAGGCGCTCCAGAAAAGCCATCTGGGCGGCGGCATCCAGAAAAAGACGGTCGCGCAGCTCCGCCTCGGCACTGCGATAATTCGCGCCGACCACCAGAAGCTTCGTGGAACCGCCCTCCTCCATCTGCCGTGCCGTCCATACCCTCCGCCATTCAGCCCAGATCGGCCTTCAGCGTCGCTGCAAGCCGGGCGAACGCAATCCTGGTTTCCCCGCCATCGGTCAGATTGCGCAGGGTTGCCTGACCGGCGGCGATCTCATCCTCGCCGATCAGAATGGCATGGGTGGCATTCGCCTTGTTGGCGCGCTGCATGCGCTTCTTGACATTGCCGGAATAGCCCAGATCGACGCGGATGCCCGCCCGGCGCAGCTCCTCCGTCAGGGTCAGGGCCTTCATCTCGGCCTCCGCCCCCACCGGCACCATGGCCACGGGACGCGGGGCCGAAGGCGGCTCGGCCAGCAGCATCGACAGCCGCTCGATCCCCGCCGCCCAGCCGACGCCCGGCGTGGCGGGACCACCCATCATGCCGATAAGCCCGTCATAACGGCCGCCGGCCATCACGGTGCCCTGCGCGCCAAGCGCCGTGGTGGTGAATTCAAAGGCGGTGTGGCTGTAATAGTCCAGACCCCGCACCAGACGGGGATTGCGCGACCAGACGACCCCGACCGCATCCAGCCCATCCGTCACCATGCGGAAGAAATCCCGGCTGGTCTCGTTCAGGAAATCATCGAACAGCGGGGCATCGGCAACCAGAGCCCGGTCGCCCTCATCCTTCGAATCCAGGATGCGCATCGGATTCTTGTCCAGCCGGTTCAGACTGTCTTCCGACAGCTTGGCCTTATGGTCGGTGAAATACTCCACCAGCGCCGCCCGATAGGCATTGCGGCTGTCGGTATCGCCCAGCGTGTTCAGCTCCAGCGTGGTCTTTCCTTCCAGCCCCAGCGCATTCAGGATGGCCTGACCACAGGCGATCACCTCCACATCGCCCAGCGGCTGGGCCGCGCCGATCAGTTCCACGCCGATCTGGTGGAACTGGCGCAGGCGTCCTTTCTGCGGACGCTCATAGCGGAACATCGGCCCGGCATAGAACCAGCGCAGCGGCACGGCCTGCTGCAAACCGTTCGACAGGAAGGCGCGGGCCGCCCCCGCCGTGCCTTCCGGCCGCAGCGTGATGTCGTCGCCGCCCCGGTCGGTGAACTCATACATCTCCTTCGTCACCACGTCGGAGGTATCGCCCAGCGTGCGCTTGAAGACATGGGCGAATTCAAAGATGGGGGTCGCCATCCGGTCAAAGCCATAGCGCGAGGCCACGCCCTCGGCGATCTCCACCACGCGGGCATGGGCGCGCATCTCGTCGGGCAACAGGTCATGGGTCCCGCGGACGGGCTGAAGTTCCGCCATCGGCGTTGATCCTTGTGTCAGTTGGGTCGCTATTCCGCGGCGACGGGCTTGCCGGCCTGGGCCGCTTTTTCCGCCGCCTGTTCCGCGTCGATCTCGGCGGCCTTGGCCTCGACCAGGCGCACCATGTGATCGACGATGCTTTCATCCTTCAGGCGATGCGCCGGCTGACCGGCAATGTAAACCTGATGGGTGCCCTTGCCGCCGCCGGTGATGCCGATATCGGTCTCGCGCGCCTCGCCGGGGCCGTTGACGATGCAGCCGATCACCGACAGCGTCATCGGCGTAGTGATATGCGCCAGCCGGTCTTCCAGTACGCGTACGGTCTCGATCACATCGAACTGTTGGCGCGCACAGGACGGGCAGGAAATCACATTGACCCCGCGATGGCGCAGATTCAGCGCCTTCAGCATCTCGAAGCCGACCTTCACCTCCTGCACCGGATCGGCCGACAGCGACACGCGGATCGTGTCACCAATCCCGGCCCAGAGCAGCGAGCCCATGCCGATGGAGGATTTCACCGTGCCGGTCATCAGCCCGCCCGCCTCGGTAATGCCCAGATGTAGCGGATAATCGCAGGCTTCCGCCAGGGCATGATAGGCCGCCACCGCCAGGAAGACATCGGAGGCCTTCACCGAGATCTTGAACTCGGTGAAATCATTATCCTCCAGAATACGGGCATGGTTGAGCGCGCTTTCCACCATGGCTTCCGGGCAGGGCTCGCCATAGCGTTCCAGCAATTCCTTCTCCAGCGAGCCGGCATTGACGCCGATCCGCATGGAACAGCCATGATCCTTGGCGGCCCTGACCACTTCGCGTACGCGTTCGGCCGAGCCGATATTGCCCGGATTGATGCGCAGACAGGCCGCGCCGGCCTGCGCCGCCTCGATGGCGCGCTTGTAGTGGAAATGGATATCCGCCACGACCGGCACATTGACCGCCCGCACGATCTCCTTCAGCGCGGCGGTCGATTCTTCATCCGGGCAGGAAACGCGCACGATATCCACACCCGCGGCTTCCGCCGCCTGAATCTGACGGATGGTCGCCTGCGCATCGCTGGTCAGCGTGTTGGTCATGGTCTGTACGGTGATCGGAGCGCCCCCGCCAACCGGCACAGAGCCCACCATGATCCGACGGCTCTTGCGTCGATAGATTTCGCGATAGGGTCTGACACTCATCTTCTTCTGCCTTCGCTGCGGCCCGCAGGCGGAACATGCGTCCGCAGCCTGCCGGAATCAAGCGCTGTCGCGCATCCGCCATGGATCCGTGCGCAGAATAGCACGCGCCGACGCAGCTTGCAGCGTTTCGCCTGAGGCCCGTGGCCGGGCGTCAGTTCCCGCTGGCGGACGGCTGGGTTTCCGACCCGGCGGATTGCAACGCGCCCGGCTCGATCAGCACATTGCGACGCACGGACCCCGCCGGTCCGATCGGCGGCAGCACCGCCCCATCGACCTTGAAGGAAAGCGCCCCGGCATTACCCGTCTGCAGCCGCAGACCCGGCTGATTCGGCACATGAAAGACATCGCCTTCCCGCAGCACCCGGGTGAAAACCAGCTGCCCGGCTACATCGCGAAATTCCACCCAGGCATCCCCCGTGGCGGTCACTTCGATGCGCGAACCGCTGTTCTCCGCCCCGAATACCCGGCGGGAGGAGGTGGCAGGCGTAGGGGCGGCAGGCGCTTCCACAACAGGTGCCGCTGCGACCTGCCCGGCCGGGGTAATCGGTTCGGGATCAGGCGGCGCGGTGTCGCTTTCCGACTCCTCCGATACGGCGGCGGCATCCTGCCCGGGCGCGGCGGCCGGTGCCGTGCGCTGCGGTGCGGGTGCCGCACTGGTCGCAGGACCCTGCGCGGCCGAACCGGCCACCGACGCCGGAGCAGCCGCTGGCGCAACCGGCGTCGCGGCCGATGCGGGGGTTGCCGGGGCCGGCGTCACGGTTGCCGGGGCGGCTGCGGATACCGCAGCAGCGGGGGCCTGCGCCGTCGGAACGGTCACCGGGGCGGGAGAAGCAGCCGGCGGGGTCGCGCCATCGGACGGCCCGGCCGCAGACTGCGTTGCATCCATCGACGATCCGGCAGGCCCGGCCGGGACCGTATTCATTCCCGAAGGGGCCGGGGTCTCGGACGCTTCAGGCGCGGACACTGCCGGCTGCGCGACGGGCCGGGGCATGGCCGCAGGCTGCGCGGGCATCGCCGGCTCTTCCAGCAGATTGCTGATCGAACTCGGCAATGCCGGAATCAGATCGGCGATCTTGCGATCCTCCGCCGTGAACCACCACCAGCCGACATAGGCGAGTGCGGTCAGCAGCAGGGCCAGAACCAGTATGGCACGCGTGGGAATACGCCCTTCGGGCAAGGGAGTCGGGAAGTGCAGATCCGCCCCCGCACCCTGCGTTCCCGCCTCTTCCTTGTATCGACGCACCATATCCGGCACGTCCAGCTCCAGATAGGCGGCATAGGCCCGCACGAACCCGATGGCGTAGGTCAGGCCGGGAAGGGCCTCATGATCGCCCTTCTCGATGGCTTCCAGATAAGGCTGGCGGATACGCAGGGATTTTCCGACATCGGCAAGGCTTTCGCCGCGCTGTTCTCGCGCCTGGCCCAGAAGATCGCCAACCCGTTCCCCGACGAGTTGCGATTGAACATGCTGGGCGGCCGCCTTGGCATCCTGCCCACGCGGCTTCCGGAAGGGTTCAACTGCCATTTCGGAGTCCTGCCAATCCATCCCCGTTCAGGGGATATTTCAAAACCTGCAACGAAGTTTGCCTTACCAGTGTAGCAAGGTCTGCCTCTTCAGGGCAAATCCCTTTGCCGAAACAGGAAATCAGCCAAGATCAACGCCGTGATCGCGAGCAAAAGCCGTAAGGCGTGACCGCAACCCCGAATCGCTACCGACCATCAAATCTGCCAGGAACGGCCGCAGCCTGTCCAGCGACAGGGACCGCACCATCACCCGAACGGGACCGATCGAACCCGGCGACATGGACAGCCTGGTAATGCCCAGCCCGATCAGGGCCATGGCACCGACCGGGTCGCCCGCCAATTCACCGCAGACGCTGATCGGGGTTCCCCTGGGCTCCGCCGCCCGGGCAATCTGCGCCAGGGCGGACAGGCCGGCCGGTGAAAGCGCGTCATAGCGCCCGTCCAGCCTGGGATTGCCCCGGTCCGCGGCATAGAGGAACTGCATCAGATCATTGGAGCCGATGGACAGGAAATCCACCCGCTCCAGCAGCCGATCCAGCTGGAACAGCAGGGCTGGAACCTCCAGCATCGCGCCGACTTCCACGTGCGCCGGTATCGCCTCGCCGCGTCGCGCCATGGCGGACAAGGCCCGCTCCAGCACGCGCTTGCCGCGGTCGAATTCCTCCACCGTCGCGATCATCGGGAACATGACCTTCAACGGACGGCCTGCCGCGGCGCGAATCATCGCGCGCAGTTGCACGCGTAGAATCTGCGGCCGGTCGAGCGACAGACGCATCGCGCGATAGCCCATGGCCGGATTATCCTCGCCCGCCAGCTCCCCAAAATAAGGCAGGGCCTTGTCCCCGCCGATATCCAGCGTGCGGAACGTCACCGGCCGCTCGTCGGCCTTGGCGTAGATTCGGCTATAGAGGGAGGTCTGCGCCTCCACATCGGGAAATTCCGAATGCACCATGAAGGGCACTTCGGTGCGATAAAGACCGACCCCTTCGGCCCCGACCTCGGCCAGATGGTCCATATCGATCAGCAGGCCTGCATTCATCTGCAGCGAGACCGAGACCCCGTCCTTGGTAATGGCGGGAAGGTCGCGGGTGCGACGATAGATTTCGCGCCGTTCCCGGCTGGTCAGCAGGGATTTCTGGAACACCTCCCGCACTTCTTCCCCGGGGCGCAGGAAGACGATGCCGCTGCCGGCATCCACCACCACCCCATCCCCGGCCTGGACCCGCCCCAGAAGGTCGGGCACACGGCCCACCAAAGGCAGTTCCAGCGCCTTGGCGACGATGGCGACATGGGAGGTGGCCGAACCTTCCTCCAGCACCACCCCTTTCAGCCTGGCGCGGTCATAGTCCAGAAGTTCCGCCGGCCCCAGCGTGCGGGCGATCAGCACCGCGTCTTCCGGCAGGTCGCGCGCATTCATGCCAGCACTGCCGTCCAGATGCTGCAACAGCCGGAAACCCAGATCTTCCAGATCCACCAGCCTTTCGCGCAGATAGGCGTCCTTCACCTGGCGCATGCGCGCCCGGGTGTCGTTCTGCACCTTCTGCACCGCGGCCTCGGCCGTCAGGCCGGAGATCACGGCTTCTTCCATCCGGCGCAGCCAGCCGCGATCTTCCGCGATCATGCGATAGGCGTGCAGCACCTCGATATGCTCATCCCCACCATCCCCCGCCTCGCCCACGGCTTCCACCATGGAGGACAGGCGCGAGCGCATGGCATCCATCGCGGTACGCAGGCGGTCAAGTTCGGCGGAAACATCCTCGGCCACCATGCGGCCGATTTCCACTTCCGGACGATGCATCACCGCCGTGCCGATGGCGATTCCCGGCGCCAGACGCACGCCTTCCAGCCGCAGGGGGCCGCTGGAAATCGAATCGGCCGTGCCGATCTCGGCCGGATCGATGATGTCACCCGCCGACAGAAGCTCGGCCACCACCATGGCGACCGTCTCCAGCGTCTCCACCTCTTCTTCGGTATAGGCGCGCGCGGTCACGTTCTGGACGGCCAGCACCCCGATCACCCGGCCCGCCCGCATGATCGGCACACCCATCATCGAGTGATAGGGGTCTTCGCCCGTTTCCGGCAGATAGACGAAGGCGGGATGCTTCGGGGCATCGCGCAGCGCGATGGACCGCGCCGTCGCGGCAACATGGCCGATGATGCCGCGCCCGACATTCAGCCGGCTGCGATGCACGGCTTCCGATTTCAGGCCCTGGGTGGCGAACAGCTCCAGCACCTCGCCCGGGCGCATGACATAGAGCGAGCAGACTTCCGCCACCATATCGGCGGCAATCAGGCGCACGATGCTGTCGAGGCGCTGCTGCGCCCCGCCACCACCGGCCATTACGTCACGCAACCGCTTCAGAAGCGTCCGTGCACCTGCCCATTTTGCCGTGCTCGTCGTCATCGGGTTCCTGCCCCGTTCACGCATCGGCCCGGTCCAACCCTCCAGCCGTCACCCCCATCCTTCCATCAGGAACGGCCGGTCGCAGCAGGGAATCAGGCCAAGGCCGATGCCGTCATTTTGTCACGCCGCATCCAGGCCATAGGCAGTGTGCAGCGATCGCAACGCCAGTTCGAGATATTCCTCGGCGATCAGCACGCTGATCTTGATCTCGCTGGTGGTGATGACCTGAATATTGATGCCCTTTTCGGCCAGCGAACGGAACATGGTCTGCGCCACGCCCGTATGGCTGCGCATGCCAACCCCGATCACCGAGATCTTCACCACATCGGCATCGTGCATCATGCGTTCATAGCCGATTTCCGGCTTGGACTTCTCCAGCACTTCCACCGCGCGCGACAGATCGGCCTTGCCGACCGTGAAGGTCAGATCGGTGCGTTTGCCATCTTCCGACACGTTCTGGACGATCATGTCGACATTGACGGCCGCATCGGAAAGCGGGCCGAAGATCGCGGCGGCAAC
>Ga0075012_10006801_pt1 | contig 10319 bp, 9 predicted proteins | sample All_14_2_FD_71474 | JGI IMG/M metagenome (GOLD analysis project Ga0075012, IMG submission 71474) | Freshwater microbial communities in response to fracking from Pennsylvania, USA - Allegheny Zone_MetaG_DW_15 | ecosystem: Environmental > Aquatic > Deep subsurface > Groundwater > Drilled... | reverse complement strand
GCCTCGCCACCGTGTCGAGCACCCTCTGGTTCTCGGTGATGACGTGGCGCACGCGACGGAAGGTCACCTCGTCGAGCAACTCGCGCGCCCGCTCGAGGTCTTCGACGCTCGCGTCACGCAGGGCCGAGACGCCGAGGGCGGCTGCTCCTCGCTCGCAGGCAGCGCGGCGTTCGCCGTAGCCGCCCGTCGCGTGCGAGTGCTTGACGCCCGTATCGATGACCAGCAACGCAAGGTCGGCTTCGGCGAGGCCAAGCGGTACGAGTTCGCTCTCGAGCGAGCGGCAGTCGAGAAAGACGGCGTGGTCGGTGTCGCCGAGCAGTGAGGCCGACTGGTCCATGATGCCGGTGGGTGCGCCAACGGCGACGTTCTCGGCGCGCTGACCGACGCGCGCGAGCGTGCGTCGGTCGAGACCGAGCTGCCAAACCTCATTGAGGGCGAGCGCCACGGCGCTCTCGATGGCGGCAGAACTCGAGAGGCCAGCGCCTACGGGAACATCCGAGTCGATATAGAGGTCGACTCCGGGCACTGCTGCGAGGTCGGCGCCGTACTGCCCGAGTGCCCAGGCGACGCCGAGCGGGTAGGCCGACCAGCCGTGCAACTGCTCGGTCGCGGTGTCGGTGGCGAGAGCATCCAAGGAGATTTCGGCAAGTTCATCGGCGAAGGTGCTCGCGACCCGCACGAGGCGGTCGTCGCACACGGCGAGAGCGACGACGGTGCGGCGGTCGATCGCGAAAGGCAACACGAAGCCTTCGTTGTAGTCGGTGTGCTCGCCGATGAGGTTGACGCGGCCGGGGGCCGACCAGAGCCCGTCGGCCTCGCGGCCGAACACGCTCTGAAAGCCGGCGCGTGCGTCGTCGCGAATATCAGTCATGAGCTTTCGTGATTCCTTCTCTGATGAACTCGGCTTGCGCTTCGGGAGTGACATCGCCGATGAAGGCTCCCATGGCCGTCTCGCTACCGGCGAGGAATTTCAGCTTGTCAGCCGCGCGGCGAGGTGAGGTGACCTGCAACATGAGCCGCACGGTGTCGCGCCCGACGTGCACGGGCGCCTGGTGCCACGCCGCGATGTACGGCGTCGGGGTGTCGTACAGGGCGTCGATGCCGCGCAAGAGTCGACGATACAGCGGAGCCAGCTCGTCTTTCTCCTGATCTGTGAGCCCGGCGAAGTCGGCGACGTGACGATGGGGCAGCAGATGCACTTCGATGGGCCAGCGTGCCGCGTACGGCACGAAGGCGGTGAAGTGCTCGCCCTCGAGCACGACGCGAGGGCCGCCGCGCTCTCGCTCGAGCAGTTCGTCGAAGAAGTGCGGGCCGACCGCGTCGATCGAGCGCAGCAGGGCGGTCGTGCGGGGGGTCACGTAGGGGTAGGCGTAGATCTGCCCGTGCGGGTGGGGAAGGGTAACGCCGATCTGCTCGCCGCGGTTCTCAAAGACGAAGACCTGCTCGATGCCGGGCAGCTCGCTGAGGGCCCGCGTCCGCTGAGCCCACGCTTCGATGACGGTGCGGGCGCGGCTGACAGTTTGTGAGCCGAAGCTGCCTTCGTGGTCGGGCGAGAAGCACACTACTTCGCAACGGCCGACGCTCGTGCGAGCGCGTTCGAAGCCGACCGCGGCGAGGTCGTCGAGGCCGCTCGGCGCGTTCTCGTCGGCGAGGGCGGGGCCGAAGCTGGGGGAGCGATTCTCGAAGACGGCGACGTCGTAGAGGTCGGGAATCTCGCTGGGGTTCGCGGGTGTCTGCGGCGCAAGCGGGTCTTGGTCGGGCGGCGGCATGAAGGCGCGGTTCTGCCGGTTGGCGGCGTGTGAGATCCAGTCGCCGGTTAGTACGTCTTGCCGCATCGTCGCGGTGGTCGGGCGCGGGTCGAGTGCGCGCTCGTCGAGGCGGCGCTCGCCGCCTGGGGGCAGCGTCGTGTCGGCGTCGTCGAAGTAGATGAGCTCGCGGCCGTCGGCGAGGGTCGTGCTGTGGAAGCGGATCGACTGCGCTGAGGTGGTCACTGCTCAAGGGTAGGTCGCACGCCTTACGAAAGCGCAACCGGTACGCTTTCGATATCGACAGCTTTCGAAAGGGCGACCCGATGGATGCCGCACCCCAGCGTCGCGAACGCCTCGCCTCGCTCGTGGCCGGCCGCGGGTTCGCTCGCGTGGTCGACCTGTCCCGCGAGCTGAGGGTCAGCGAGGTCACCGTGCGCACCGACCTTGCCGCGCTCGAGAGCGAAGGCCGCATCGCTCGCGTGCACGGCGGTGCCATGCCGCGCAGCGTCGTGGCCGAGCGCGAGTCGAGCCTCGAGCAGTCACGCACCAGGCTTGCTCGCGCGAAAGCGGCGATCGCCGAGCGGGCCGCCGCGCGAGTGCGCTCGGGGCAGAGCATCGTGCTCGACGTGGGTTCGACGACGCTCGCGGTGGCGCAGGCCCTCGTCGCTCGTAGCGACCTCGACGAGCTCGTCGTCGTGACGAACGGACTCGCGGTAGCGCTCGCGCTTGAGCCGGGCATCCCGCGATTCACGGTCGTCGTGACCGGCGGAACCTTGCGCCCCCTGCAGCACTCGCTCGTCGACCCTCTGGCATCACCGCTGCTCGAAGGCTTGCGCGTCGACCTCGCGATCATCGGCGCTACCGGTGTCGACGCCGAGCACGGGGTCACGAACGTCAACCTGCCCGAGGCGGAGATGAAGCGTCGCATCGTCGCGAGCGCCGCGCAGAGCATCCTCGTCGCCGACGGCTCCAAGCTCGGTCAATCACACCTCGCTCTCGTCGCTCCGCTCGAGGCGGTCGACGAACTCATCACCGACACCGCGGCGCCAGCCGAGCACGTGGATGCCCTGCGCGCGGTTGGTCTGCGCGTCACGCTCGTGCGCCCGCGCCAGTGACCGCGACCGCGCCGCTGAGAACGGCGGCGTGCTCAACGCGTCGCTAGGCTGACCGCATGTCCACCACCTCAGCTTCCCATCACGAACCCGCGTCGCCCACTGGCGCGCAGTACCACTTGCGGCACGAGGGTTCGCACGGCCTTGTCGAGGCCTCTATCGCGTCGGTCGCCGCCTCGCTGCGTGCCCTGACGGTCGACGGGCACGATCTCGTGCAGGGGTACCCCGAATCGGTGTCAGCGCCCTTCGGGTGCGGCATTGTGCTTGTGCCGTGGCCGAATCGCGTGCGCGATGGGCGGTGGATGCTTCACGACGCTGTGCAGCAACTCGACATCACTGAAGTCGATAAGAACAACGCGATTCACGGACTCTTGCGCAACACTCCCTACCAACTCGTCGAGCAACGCACCGACGCGGTCGTGCTCGGCGCTGAGGTCGTGCCGCAGCACGGCTACCCGTTCCACTTGTGGTCAACGGTCGAGTATCGGCTCACCGGCAATGGCATCACGGTGACGCACGAGGTGACCAACCGCGGTAGCAAGCCGGCACCCTACGCGGTGGGCACCCACCCCTTCATTCGGGTCGGCGAGCACGACGTCGACACGCTCACCATCACTGCCCGCACCGTCGAGCACGTCATGGTTGACGAACGCCTCAACCCAGTCGGGCTCGAGCCCGCGGAGGGCCCATGGAACCTCCGTGAGGGCCGTAGGGTGTCTGAGCTCGCGCTCGATGACGCCTTCCGCGTCGAGGCTGACGCCGACGGCATCATCCGCACCGTGCTCGCGGCCGTCGACGGCACGGAGACCGAAGTGTGGCAAGAGGGCGACTGGGAGTGGCTGCAGCTCTTCATCACTCGCATCTTTCCGACACCCGAGGGCCCCGTCACCGCGATCGCCGTCGAACCCATGACCGCCCCGGCTGACGCTCTCAACTCGGGTGCTGGTGTGCTGTGGATCGAGCCCGGTGCTTCGTGGTCGGGCAGCTGGGGCATCTGCCGCCCTGCGTAGCACGGCAACAGCCCCGGCGCGAGGTGACGCGTGCGCCGGGGCTGTTCTGCGCGATCTTAGGCGCGCTGGCGGCGCGCTACGGCGATGCCGCCACCGACGAGCGCCAGAAGGAGGGCGCTCAGCCCGAGCGGGCCGAGCACGTCGCTCGCGCCAGTGTCAGCGAGCTCGGGCTCGGGTTCTTCAGCCTCACCGCCAACGATGAGGCTGCCCGTCGGGCCCCACAGCTCGAAGAGCGCCGTCATGGGTTGCGGGTCCCACGTGATGCCAGAGACACCCGACCACGGCGAGAACTCACCAGCGGCCCACTCGGTGCTGCTCGACGTGCGGTACGTCGTGAGAACGAGCGTGTAGTCGCCCGGTTCGAGGTTCGAGATGAACTCGGGCGTCTGGTCGTCAGAGAGGTACGTGGTGCCGCCATTGACGACCAAGATGTCGTCTTCGTTGCGGTCGTCGGCGCACGTCACGAGTCCTGCTTAAGGGTTGGTGGGGTCGAAGTCTTCGTACACCGCAAGGAAGAGGTCTTGCGAGGGGAAGTACGGCTGGCCCCATTGCACGTCTTCGTCAATCGGGGTCACGTCGATGACCCTGAAGGTGAAGTCTCCCGCGGCGGTGATCGTGACGGGTAGCGCTTGGTACGGGTGGTACCCGACCTCGATCTCGCAGTCCGCGTCTCCGGCAAGCAGAGCGTCGTTGCTCGGCCCGCCGATCATGTCGACCGCGAAGGAGAACGTGTCGATGTCGACGGGCATGGTGACCCGCGTCGTCGAGAGCAGCGACCCGGTGGGAGTGGCTGCTGGCGAGGCCACGACGATGTCAATGTCGATGTCCGAGCCCGAGTCGGCGTCGTACAACTCTAGGTCGGCCACTCCACTGCCCATGTTGGCCGTATTCACCGTGACGACGAAGCTGGGGGCGCTGCTCGGAACGACGAAGGTGCTGTAGTTGCTGACACCAACACCGTTGTCGATCGTCATCGACTCGATGCCGTCGTTGTCTGAGATCGCCCAGTCTTCGCAGTTGAGAAGCGTGATCGTGAGTACGTCGTTGGGCAGCAGCATGTGGTTGTCGTTCGAGCCCTCGCCGATCGCGCAGTCGACGGTGATCGAGGTGCGCGTGTCGGTGGGACTACCGGCCGCCGTGGCGGCGGAGGAGCCGAGAGCCGTGGTGGCGAGTACGGCGGCTGCGCCGGCAACGAGAAGGAGAGAACGAGGACGCACGAATGACTCCCGAAGTGCGAAGGGGTTAGAGAGTGAAAACGTATCACCAACGTCGGACGTGCCCATGCCCCGCAACATGGGGGTTTCGACAAGCGACAATGCGGTGGGCCCCGTGGGGCTCGAACCCACGACCCGCGGATTAAAAGTCCGCTGCTCTGCCAACTGAGCTAGAGGCCCGCTACCCATAGCCTAACGCCGAACGCGAGGCGCTCAGCATGGAGAACTCGGCACCGACGCCGAAAACCCGGCCCTCCGGGGACAGAAGGAGGACCGGGTTGTCGACGCGAGTGTTCGGGTGTCAGCTCGCAGGCAAGAGCACCGTGTCGATGAGGTACACAGTGGCGTTGGCCGTCTGCACGCCGCCGCAGATGATGGTGGCGTCGTTGACCATGAGGTCGTCGCCCGAGCCGGTCACCTCGACGGTGCCGCCCTGCACGGTGGTCTGCGTGCCCACGATCGCGTCGGGAGCGATCTGGCCGGGAACCACGTGGTACGTGAGAATCGACGACAGCAGGTCGGCGTCCGTGGCGAGCGTGTCGATGGTGGCCTGGTCAATCTTGGCAAAGGCATCGTCGACGGGCGCGAACACGGTGAACTCTGAGCCGTTGAGCGTGTCAACGAGGTTCACGTCAGGGTTGAGCTGACCCGAGACCGCGGCAACGAGAGTGGTGAGCAGCGGGTTGTTCGAGGCCGCGACAGCGACGGGGTCTTGCGACATGCCGACGATCGAGCCGCCGCCGTCGGGCACAGCAGCGTCGTAGTCGGCGCAGCCGGGGCCCACGAGGTTCATGTAGGCCGGGTCCATCTCGACGGTCTCAGACTCCGTCTCCATGGGCTCTTCTGGCATGGCTTCCTCGGCAGCCGGGGCACAAGCGGCGAGTGTTGCTACAGCCAGGCCGGTGAACGCGATCGCCATGTTCCGCTTGGTGAAGGTGCGCATGATCTCTCCTTGGTCGTGTACTCCGGCAGCACCCCCTGCGCTGCCGGTTCGACCGGGTTCCCCCGATCTGCTGCCACCCCTTCGGGGCGGCGGTCATGCTCTCTTCGGCGCCCTGGCGTGAGCGGTTGGGGTCTGAAGCTGGCAGTTGGCTGAGTGTGTACCGACGGGATGCTCCGCTCGAGCATCCGCCCCCATCGCGCCGCGCGACCGCTCCGAACTCCCGTCACCGCAGCAACCTCGTCGAGGCGCCGGCGGGTCGATCACTCGCGCGTCGCCGACGCGCGCTACGCAGAGGGAAGTAGGACCATCGTGGACATCTCGCTCATACTCATCGGGTTACTCGGAGGGCTCGTCACGGGCATCTCACCGTGCATCCTGCCGGTGCTGCCCGTCATCTTCTTTTCGGGGGGTGTGCAGGCCGCTCGAGGCGAAGAGGGGGCGCGGCCCGTGTCGCGTTGGCGGCCCTACCTCGTGATTCTGGGGCTCGTCGTGAGCTTCAGCCTCGTGACTCTCGTCGGCTCACTCTTGCTCGCGTTGCTGGGGCTCCCGCAAGACGTATTGCGCTGGGCGGGCATCGTCGTGCTCGTCATCATCGGTGTCGGGCTCATCGTGCCGCAGTTCCAGCACATCCTCGAGAAGCCCTTCTCCTGGATACCGCAGAAGGCTGTAGGCACTGATCGCGGTGGTTTCGGACTCGGCCTGGCGCTCGGAGCCGTGTACGTGCCGTGCGCCGGGCCCGTGCTCGCGGCGATCACCGTCGCGGGTTCGACGGGTCGCATCGGCGCCGACACGGTGGCGCTCACGCTGAGCTTCGCCATCGGTGCTGCCGTTCCGCTGTTGATCTTCGCGCTCGCGGGTCGCGGAGTGGCCGAGCGAGTGAAGGCGTTCCGTCGCCGGCAGCAGACGATTCGTGTGATCGGCGGCGTCACGATGATCGCCCTCGCCGTGGGCCTGGTCTTCAATGTTCCTGCAGCGCTGCAGCGGCTCGTGCCCGATTACACGGCGGGCATTCAAGAGCAGATCGCAGAGTCCGATCAGGTTCGCGAAGCGCTCGACCTCGGCAACCTCGTCACCGAGGAGAATGCCGAGCTCGACAACTGCACGAACGGGGCGAGCGAGCTCGAGAGTTGCGGTACGGCGCCGAGCCTGCGTGGGCTCACGAGCTGGTTCAACACGCCGGGCGACGACGAGCTCACGCTCGACGAGTTGCGCGGCGAGGTCGTGCTCATCGATTTCTGGGCCTACAGCTGCATCAACTGCCAGCGGTCGATTCCGCACGCGGTGGCCTGGGACGAGGCCTACCGCGACGTCGGCCTCAACGTCATCGGCATCCACTCGCCCGAGTACGCCTTCGAGAAGGAAGAGCGCAACGTGCGTGCCGGTGCCGCCGACTTCGGCATCGACTATCCGGTCGCTCTCGACAACAACCTGTCGACGTGGACCAACTACCGCAACCGATACTGGCCCGCGCACTACCTCATCGACGCCGAGGGTGTCGTGCGACACGTGAAGCTCGGTGAAGGCGGCTACGCCACGACAGAGAAACTCATCCGCGAATTGCTCGTGCAGGCGAACCCCGACGTGCAGTTGCCGCCGCCTACCGAGACCGAAGACGAGACGCCCGAGTTCGGCGAGACGACCGTCGAGACCTACCTGCAGGCCGGCAAGGTGCAGAACTATGGTGGCGAGGGCCGCTACGGCGCGGGCGAAGAACAGCGCTTCGTCTTCCCCGCCCAACAGCCGCGCAACAGCTTCGCACTGCGCGGCACGTGGACGATCAACACCCAGAACGCGTCACCTGACTACTCACCGGGTCGTATTCGTCTCGACTACACGGCTCGCGAGATTCGCATGGTGCTCGCGGGAGAGGGCGAGATCACGCTGCTCATCAACGGTGAGCCGCGCGTGATCGACGTGAGCGGCACTCCACGGTCGTACCAGCTCGCCGAGTTCGACGAGCTCACCGAGGGCACCCTTGAGGTGGTCGTTACACCCGGCGTGCAGGCCTATTCGTTCACCTTCGGGTAAGCGGCCTCAGGTGACGCGGGCGGGGTGGATGCTCCGCCCGCGTAGCCTGGAGCGATGAACGATCGCCCTCGCAGGCCCGTGCGGCTACCCGGTTGGAGGCTCGACCGAGAGGAGGGCGAGCTCGACCCGGCCGTGCAGTTGCGCATCGCCCACGACTCCGCTCGCGCTCTCGTGCGGCGCTTGCGCGAGGGCGACGACGACATTGTCGAGCGCATGGTGGCCTACACCGACGAACACGGTCTCGCGACCCTTGCCGAACTGTGGAGTGTGGCGGGCCCACGTTCTCTGCCGGGAGCCCTGTGGCGGCTGAGCCTCTTGCGCGCGATGATCCGCGAGTCGAGCGCGGGGGCAGCGCTGATGTTCCGGCGCGGCGTCGACGCACTCATGACCTCAGACGAGGTCGTCGCGGGAGCCGCCGAACCTGCTGGACCTGACGAGATGCTCCGACTCGCCGACGAGGTCTTGCACGGCGCCTATGCTGGCGACTTCGCTGTCGCGCTCGATCGCGCTGCGGCCTTCTGTCGGGTGTGCTCGGCAGGCGCGGCGGCGCTCGCCGACGCCGCCGATGCGGCGAGCGATGATGTGACGGCGGGGGAGTTCACGACGCGCGCGGCGCGGCTCGACGATTCTGCGCGCGAGTTCGCGGCGAGCGCGAGACTCGAGCGCAAGGGCGCCCTCGACTGAGCGTGCGGCGCGATGGAGCGGTTCGCGCGGCTCAGTTCGGGCATCCGTCGTCGCACTTCTCGCACCTGGGAATAGCGTTCAGGCGCCCCCTGTTAGTCTCGACAGGCCGGCCCGCAGTAACCCCGGGCTCCAACTTCCGCCGCTTCGAGCGGCCTCGCGCCGAGAGGCGTTCTGCGGGTCGGCCTCACTCTCTTCTCCCTATCGGGGTGACATGCTGGTACTCGTGCCTGCTGACACCGATCTCGACGACGCCGCCCCCGCGAGCCCGCCGACTCCCGACGCCGCCCGCGACGCCCTGGGCGCGGCGGATGCTCTGCTGCTCAAAGTCGCCGCGGGAGACCAGCGTGCGTTTGGCGAGTTGTACGACCTCATCGCTCCGCGCATGCTCGGGCTCGTGCGGCATGTACTGAAAGACCACGCACAGTCAGAAGAAGTGCTGCAAGAGGTCTTGCTCGAGGTATGGCAAACCGCCACGCGCTTTGATCCGAATAAGGGTCGTGCGGTGACCTGGATGCTCACCATGGCCCATCGTCGGGCGATCGACCGCGTGCGCAGTGCGCAGTCGTCGCGCGACCGTGACGTCAAGATTGGCATCCGCGATCTCGACCGAGAGTACGACCAGGTCGCAGAGCGTGCTGAGATCCGCATAGAACACGAACGAGTAGCAACGGCATTGAACAAGCTGACCGACCTGCAGCGGCAGGCGGTCGAACTCGCCTACTACGGCGGCTACAGCCACAGTGAGGTGTCGACGATGCTCGGGGTGCCCATGGGCACCGTGAAGACGCGATTGAGAGACGGCATGATCCGTCTGAGAGAAGAACTGGGGGTGGCGTCATGACTCACAAGGGTGAATACACCGACGAGGGTTTCGACGACGCTGCGATCGACGCGATGAGTGATGAGGAGTTCGCCGAGGTGCGTACTGCTCTCGGACTCGCCGTGCCTCCGGTCAGTCCGAATCCCGAGATCAAAGCGGCTCTGCTCGCCCGCATCGCCCAGACTCCACAACTCGCACCGCTCGAGAGCCCCGAGGCGGATGCCCCGCGCATCGCGCCCGCGGTCTCCAGTAGTGACGCCGCCGTGTCAGAGTCTCGCGCCCCTGGCCCGGCCGAGCGTCGAGCCTCGGCGCGCTGGCTTCAGCGCCCAGCGATCGTGCTCACCGCCGCGGCGGCGGCCGTCGCGCTCTTCGTGGCGGGCGTGTTCGCCGGCGACGTGTTGCGCGGCGGGGCCCCCGAGCCCGACCAACTCGCGTCGATCATCGCCGCGCCCGATGTCACGACTTTGGTGAGCGAGATGGCTGGCGGAGGCACTGCCACGCTCATCGCGTCCGAGTCGCAAGGGCTCTCAGCGATGGTGTTCGATGACCTGACTCCTCTCGAGGCTGAACTCGCTTACCAGCTCTGGTACATCACCGACGGTGTGCCGGTGCCGGCAGGACTCGTCGAGGTGTCGACCGATGGCCCCACCGTGCAGGTGTTGCAGGGCACGTTCGAGGCGGGCACGGTCGTCGGAGTGACGGTTGAGCCGGCCTCGGGTAGCGAGCAGCCGACGACGGAGCCGATTGTCGCGATCGCGAC
>Ga0075012_10006799_pt1 | contig 10322 bp, 11 predicted proteins | sample All_14_2_FD_71474 | JGI IMG/M metagenome (GOLD analysis project Ga0075012, IMG submission 71474) | Freshwater microbial communities in response to fracking from Pennsylvania, USA - Allegheny Zone_MetaG_DW_15 | ecosystem: Environmental > Aquatic > Deep subsurface > Groundwater > Drilled... | reverse complement strand
GATCAGGAGGACCGAGAGCAGGAAGCCGATGCGCCATCCCCACGACATGAAGGCGTCGTTGGACATTATGGCGGACAGGACCGCCAGTGTTCCCGCCGAGAGCAGGATGCCGATCGACAGGCCCATCTGGGGAATGCTGGTGTAGAAGCCTCGCCTCGATGGAGGGGCATATTCGTAAGCCATCAGCACCGCGCCCCCCCATTCGCCGCCGAGGCCGATCCCCTGGAAGATGCGCATGGTGAGCAGGAGGGCCGGAGCCCACAGGCCGATCTGATCGAATGTGGGGATCAGGCCGATCGCGAAGGTCGAAATTCCCATGATCATGAGCGTGATGACTAGAACGCTCTTGCGTCCGACCTTGTCGCCGAAATGACCGAAGACGATACCGCCCAGCGGTCGCGTCAGAAAGCCGAGCGCGAAGGTCGCATATGTCAGCATCAGAGAAATGGTCGGGTCTTCGGACGGAAAATAAAGTTTATTCAGAACAATCCCCGCCAACACTCCATATATGAAGAAGTCGTACCATTCGATGGTTGCGCCGATCAGGCTCGATAATACAACGCGATTAACAGTCTTCTGGTCCGTTTGCATCTATGTCTCTCCCAGGCATGCGTTTCCTCATCCCGACCACAGAGGTCGAGTTCTTTTTATTTGTTTTTGTTGTCCGCCCTTCTGAGGCGTTTCAGCGACGTTCACATCGGCCAGGCTGCGCCGATGCCCTCTTGTCGTGGTCAGGGGGCACGAGAAAGGATGGTGATCCGTCCCGCTTCCGGCTCGACCAGCAGTTCGTCACCGCTCCTGATCAGCGTGGTGACGTCGCCATCTTCAAAGCGGTCCACCATCGTGATCTCACCAAAGGCCGCGCCCTGTGCGAGAATCGGATTAACCGAGTTGAAGACATAGGCGAGAGGCGTCACGCCGGATTCTCGCATGTGCCGCAGCATCCATGCCGATGCGACACCACCCTTGGCGGTGTTGAGGACGAGAATCTGCCCGCGATAATCCTGGCCGTAGAGCTTGTGCGCGGGGCGGGAAAACACCCCCTTCATGCGGTCGAGATCATAGCGCGCGCTGAAATCGTCACTCGCGCATAGAGCGGTTCCACGGACAGCGGGACCAATTCCCTTGTGGCAATGCAGAACGGTCGTCATTGCATGATCCTTCCCGAAACGGCGCTCTCGATGCAGTTTTCCATGCTGAGCAGAGTGGGGCGGTAGCCATAACCTCCGATGATGTTGACCAGCTTGGCCGAATTGGTGATCAGCCGGCTCCAGCCATTCGCCTCGGCCATCTCACGCGCATAGCTCTGGTAGAAGCAAACGCCCGACAGGACCATGCCTCCGCTTCGCTCGATCTTGTCCGTGAGGCCCATGCGGTCGGCCGCGAACTTGATCTCCGGCGAGGTCGTGACGATCAGCGATGTCTGGTCGTGGATGTTGCGACCTGCGATCAGCTTGGCCACCTGCTCGACTTCGAGCAGGGAAAGCTGCGGAGCGGCGAACACCACCACATCCGCCTTTTCGCCGCGTGCTTCATACTGGGCGTAGAAGCGCTTGAAGTCATCGGCATCGAACTTCACCGATTCCGGGGGAATCTGACCGTGGAACGCCTGATTCATGCTGGGCGCTTCCGGGGTGACGCCGGGAATGTGGAACATCGCCACCGATCCGAAACTCGCCAGCGCCGCCCCGAAATGCTTCATCTCGTCAGAGTTCGGGACCCGATCGAGACCCGAAATGACCGGCACCTCCCAATAAGAATTGGTGGCCTTGCCGACCAGCCCACCAAGAACTCCCCAGTCGTTCAGGCTGGAAAGAGAGGACTCCACCACAAAATGCCTTGTGCCCCGGCGCTTGCTGTCGAGGTGATAGCCATATCGTGGCGTGCGCCCGGTCAAGCCGGCCGAAAGTGCGGAAGGCCCTCCCTCGAAATTGCTTCGCGCCCCGAGGACGCCGTTCGAGTAAATGACGACGCCGGTATCGCCGAAGGCCAGATGCTCGCCGCAGACAGGGGGGAGGATGGTCTGATAGTTGATACAGGTATTGGTCATCATGACCGAGAGCGCCTCGAAGGCGCGGACGGCGCGCGCTTCGCGGTCGGCCATGTCCTCCGTCTGCTTGAGCCGCTTATAGGCAGCGAAGTCGACGCCGCGCGGATCGGTGATGGTGGGAATACGCACCCGACGCTGGTCCTCGGGAAGACGGGCAAGCGTTTCCAGGAACTCGACCCCGGTCGTGCCGGTCGCCTCGGTATCCGCCATGATGTGAGCCTGGCCGACAGGCACGAGGTCTTCCGCGTCGAAAAAGCTGCCAACGGCGATCTGATGCTTGATGGCCCATTGCCGCGCTGGCCCGAATTCGCCGGCGAGCATGGCCTCTTCTTCGTCATTAAGCTTCATTGTGTTGCCTCTGATGCTGGCGCAGATGCTTTTGCACGCGCCTCGTCTCGCTTCCGAGACGGTTGAATTGGAAATCAGCGGGTTCCACGCCCGGTGCGGCATGTGACCTGCCCAGGCCGGCCGGACCGTTGAGGCATCGCGGGGTGTCAGTGGACATCGGCCCCTCCCAATATGAACTCCGCCGCCTTTTCGCCGATCATCACGGAAGGCGCGCTGGTGTTGCCGGAGACGAGCAGCGGCATGATCGAGGCGTCGGCAATGCGCAGATTGGACAGGCCGCGCACCCGTAGCCGGCTATCAACGACCGCATCCGGATCGCTGCCCATCTTGCAGGTACCCACCGGATGGAAAATGGTCGCTCCGCTCTCACGGCAGAACGCCTTCAAGGCCTCGTCGCTGTCGGCAAAGCCGGCGGGCTTGTAGGAGGAGTCGGTATAGTCTCGCATCTCGGAGGAGCGTGCGATGGATTGGGCCAACCGCACGCCCGCCAGCGAGCACCGCCAGTCTTCCTCCTCGGTCAGGTAGTTCGGCCGGATCGCCGGAGCGGCGGCGGCGAGCGGCGATGCGATATGGATCGAGCCGCGAGACTTTGGACGAAGCTGGCAGACGCTCAGCGTGAAGCCAGGCCAGGGATGCGGCTTGTCAGCCACCCGATCCGCGGTCAGCGCGGCGACGTGGAACTGGATGTCGGGAGTCGCGGATTCCGGCAGGACCCGGGCGAATATGCCGACATGATTGATCCCGACAGCCATAGGACCCGACCGCGCGAAGACGTAGCGCAATCCGATGCCGATCTTCCTCGTCCAGGATCTCAGGTCATCATTGGTGGTGATCGGCTTTTTACAGCGATACATGAGGCGAAACTGCAGGTGATCCTGCAGGTTCTCGCCGACACCCCTCAGCGCGTGGATCACCGGGATGCAGTGCTTGCCGAGGATGGCGGGATTGCCGACGCCGGACAATTCCAGGAGTTGCGGAGACTGGATCGCACCGGCGGCCAGGATCACCTCGCGATGGGCGCGCACCCGCTTGAGCGCGCCGGCCTGCAAGAACTCCACGCCGCTGGCGCGCGTGCCCTCGAAAAGGATTTTCTGCGCCATCGCCTCAGTCTCAACCGTCAGGTTGGGCCGTTGGCGCGCGGGGGCGAGATAGCCGACAGCGCTTGAACAACGCCGTCCCTTTCTGGTCAGCAGCTGATAGTAACCGGCCCCTTCCTGCGAGGCGCCATTGAAGTCGTCGGTGGTCGGGACGCCCATCTCCCTTGCACCGCCGATGATGGCTTCCATGATCTCCGGGCGATCATGGATGTCGGAGCACCCGAGCGGGCCGTTCGCGCCGTGATAGGCGGATTCGCCTCGCTCGTTGTTTTCCAGCTTCTTGAAGGTCGGTAGCACATCCTTCCAGGCCCAGCCTTCATTGCCCAGGGCCGCCCATCCATCATAGTCCTCGGCCTGGCCGCGGATGTAGATGAGACCGTTGATCGAGCTTGAGCCACCGAGCACCTTGCCGCGCGGCCAGTAGAGTTTCCGGTTGTTCAGTTCGGGTTCGGGTTCCGTGTAGAATCCCCAATTGTATCGGGGGTGGAACATGGTCTTGGCATAGCCGATCGGGATGTGAATCCAGGGATAGGTGTCGGCAGGACCGGCCTCAAGCATCAGCACCTGATGCTTGCCGCTCGCGCTCAATCGGTTGGCCAGGACGCAGCCGGCCGTTCCGCCACCAATGATGACGTAATCGAATTCCATCGCTGCACCTGGAGATCAACGGAGCCGGGGGGTCGGGATTTCCAGAGGCCGCGCACCGGCAGGTATGAAAATCTTCTGGAAGGCGATCGGCCGGTCGCCATGCGTCCATGAGCGCACGGTCAACACCATGCCGATATTCGACGTGTTCGCCTTCAGGAGCGTGCAGACCCGCTCCGGGAGCGTCCCGCAGGCAATGCTCTGGGTCACGTTGATCGTCGGCGCATTGAAATTCGAGGCGATGAATTCCCGGATGATGATTTTGTGCAACTGCTCCAGCGGCATGTCCATCAACGGACTGAAATCGTCCGCGTCGATGTAGAAATCGCTGATGCAGTCAAATTCATCGGCGACATTCACGCGCCGGGTGATCATGATCACCGAGCGGCTGCCGGTCAGAAACTGCGACCAGGCACCGCGTTCGCGCACGATGCGCCGCTCGATCGCTTCGGCGTAGACCGGCGCGATCGAGGTGCCGTCCTCTCCTTCGAAGCGAAAGTGAATGAGCCGCGCCGACTGGGTGGCATCTCCTGCCACGAAGGTGCCGTGGCCGTGCTTGCGCACCAGAACGCCATCGGCGGCGAGGGCGATCAACGTCTTCTGCACGGTGCCGAGGCTGATGCCGAGGTCGTCGGCTATGTCGCGCTCGGCGGGAAGCTTGTCGCCGGGCGACCAGTAGCCTTGCGCAAGAATATCGAGGATCGACTTGCGAATCTGAAGATGGAGCGGCTCGCGATTGCTTGAGTAGGTCTCGAAGGCACGTTTCAGGCGCGACGGCTCCTTTTTCGGACCTTTCGCGGCTACCCCCGTCGCGGAGGCGGGGAATGATGGTTCTTGTTTTGTCATTGTTTCCTCCATGATCTGAAGCTATATAGCTATATGCCTCTTGGCAAGCAGAATTTGGAATGGATCAAATTCGGTGCCTTCTCTGCCGCTACGGCAAGCACCGGCAACGAAGGGCCGGTATGGCGCAGAACGCCCTGGCTGCCAGGTCGCGACGAGACGCAAAGAGAGAGAGCAGGCTGTCGACATGGATGTGCAATCTGCTGCGCCTGCCCCGGAGCGCGCTGCGACGGGAGGCCGGAAGCCTAAATGGTGGGAGCTGGGGAGCCGCCCCGACTACCGTTTCTCGCTTGCGAATGAGCGGACCTTTCTCGCATGGATCAGAACCGCGCTTGCCTTGATCGCGGGCGCCGTAGGCATCGATCAGTTTGCCTCCCATCTGGGCTCACCGCTGACGAGGCTGATATTGGCGCTGGTCCTGTTCTGCGCCGGCGCCACGCTCGCCGTCACGGCCTACACGCGCTGGGCGCGTGCCGAGCGGGCGATGCGGCACGAGGCGGATCTACCCCGCAGCCTGCTTCTGCCTGTTCTGGCCACGCTGACCGCGCTTCTGGCAGCCGCGCTGGGGGGGCTGGTCGTCACGAGTTGAACCCGATGACGGACCGGCACGAGGCGAAGGATCCCGGACTGCAGCCCGAACGCACGGCGCTTTCCTGGTCACGCACCGGCCTGCTGGCCTTGCTGGTCGCAGCGCTGTTGGGGCGCGCGGGCCTGCCAGCGGCAAGCATCATCGCAATCACCCTGAGCTTGCTGCTCGCGGCCATCGCCGGGCTCATCCTGTATCGCAGCTTCGGGATGCCGCTCGACCGGAGCGACGCGAATGACCACGCCATGGCGCGTCGGCATATCCTGCTGTTCGTCAGCCTCGCCATCGCAATCCTTGCCGCTCTGCATGCCGCAGTGACGCTGGCCCGCATCGCCATGTATCTGCAAGGCCACAGCATTCACCCGCCGGTATGAACACGCGACCTGACCTCGCAGTTGAACGCCTATCGATCGCACTGGACAAGTCGGACCTTGATGTGCTTGGAAATGTGCATATATTGTGCATGGCACAAGCGAGGTTCTGCCAATGGTCCATGCTCAGCTGGCACACACTGCGATGGTTTCCGGGTTCGTAGACAGCCTTCAGGAGCCCCGGACGCCCTATATTTCTCCAAAGCGCCTGTCCAAGGCACTCGGCGTCAACGTCGCCAATCTGGCCGAGCTCACCGGGGTTCATCGCAACACCTTGCGCAACCCCTCCTCCGAACGGCTGCAGGGACGGATGCGCGAGATGGTGAAGGTGATCTCGGCGGCCACCGAACTCACCAGGGATATCGACAAGGCGATCTACTGGTACCGCAACGAACCGATCGCCGATTATGGGCATTGTCGCTTTCCATTTAATCGTGCGAATCGGACCCCAACGATTTCAGCAACTTGCCCGAGCACTTAATTTGAGAATGGGCATTTAATTTGATAATCCGAGTTGGATTTTGTCACTTAATGTGAGAATAAGATACGCCACGGTTTTCCGCGCAGGTCTGCCATGAGCGATCCTTTTCCCGATGAGATTGATGAGGCACTTTGGGATGAAGCCTGCCGACGGGCTGATGCAATTCGTGAATTCCTGAAGAGCCGGACTGGCAATGCAACAGCCGCAGAGGTTGGCAAACTTGCCGTCGAGATGGCTGTCAGCCAAGCGACAGCATACCGGCTGATCAAGCTGTTCCGCGCTGGTGGAACGGTCCTGTCGCTGGTGGATCGTAAGCGCGGACGCCCGGAGGGTCATCGTACTCTGGACGAAAAGCGGGAAGAGATCATCCGCGCCACGATTAACGCATTCTACCTGAGGCGGACCCGACCGACGATCTCGCAATTGGTGCGGGACGTGCAGACGAATTGCTCGGCAGCGGATCTCAAACCGCCGCATCGCCGAACGATAGTGGCTCGCCTCGAGGACATCGATCTTCAAAAGCGTGCGAGGCGACGCGGCGAACAGAAGATCGTCAAGGCGACCACACCAGTTCCGAGATCGTTTGAGGTCGCACGTCCCCTGGACGTGGTCCAGATCGATCATACCAAGGTTGATATCTTTGTTGTCGACGAGGAGACTCGCGAGCCGATCGGCCGGCCATGGCTGACTTTGGCAATGGATGTGTGCAGCCGCATGGTGACTGGGTTCTATCTTACGATGGAGGCGCCGTCCCGGCTGTCCACCAGCCTGTGCTTATTGCACTCCGTCTTCGACAAAACGGCCTGGCTCAGAGAACGCGAGATCACCGAGCCGTGGCCCGTCGCCGGCCTGCCCAACACGGTGCATGTCGACAACGGCGCCGACTTCCGCAGTCGAGCATTCAAGAGAGGGTGCGAGGATGCCGGTATGGCAATCGAATGGCGGCCGCCGGGGGAGCCACGCTTCGGCGGCCACATCGAGCGTCTGATCGGCACGCAGATGGGGAAGTTGCACCTGCTACCCGGGACAACGTTCAGCAACGAACAGGAGCTGGGAGACTACGACTCGAAGCGGCACGCCGCACTGACACTGCGGGAGCTCGAGCAGTACATCGCACTCGACATCGTCGGCTCCTATCATCAGTCGATTCATAGCGGTCTGAGCCGTCCGCCGATTGCGGTCTGGCGGGAGCACGAGGGCGAAATCCCGCTTCGGCTGCCACAGGATCGGCTCCGCTTCTGGCTCACCTTCCTGCCCGAGCAGGAGCGCACTTTGCGCCCAACAGGCGTTCATCTGTTCGGCCTGCGTTATTGGTCGGCGGCGCTCAACGCCGACGTCGGACGTACGGACCGGCGACTGCTTGTCAAATACGATCCGCGGGACATGGGGCGTATCTTTGTCCGGCGGCCTACAGGAAACTTCGTGGAGGCCCGCTATGCGGATGTGACGCTGCCATCGATAACCCTGCATGAGGCGGTGACTGCTCGACGCACACTACTCGCGAAAGGCCGACGTGAAGTCGACACCCGGATCATCGTCCGCACAGCGATGGCGCAGCGCGAATTGATTGAAGCGGCAACCAAAAAGACAGCGGCCGCGCACCGCGGAAAGATCCCTTCCAAATCGAAGGTGGATGATCGGGGATGGGGCTCGCTCCGAGGTGTCGACTCCAGCAAACCTGTACCCTTTGTCGAGGATACAGATTGAGCTGGAGCGAATATGAGCGATGAGATCTTCCACCTGACCGTCGGCGCCGCAGCGCTGCTTGCCGAAACGGACGACCGACGCATTCGCGCGATACGATCGCGCCGGTGGGTGCTTTATCCACGCGCCAAGCAGGCGCTCGACCGGCTCAGCGCGCTACTCGACCATCCGCGCGGCACGCGCATGCCTTCGGTTGCGATCTACGGTGACAGCGGCATGGGCAAGACCATGATCATGAAGCGGTTCCGGGACGAGCACCCGCCAAGCTTCGATCCGCTGACCGGCACGTTGAAGACGCCGGTCCTGGCCCTAGAAATGACCAGCCGCCCGGGCGAACGACGTTTCTACGCCGAACTCCTCACCCTCCTCGGCGCGCCTCAGCGGCCACGCGCCGACATCGCCCAGATGGAGCAGGCGGCATTGCGGATCATGGAAGCGATCGGCGTGCAGGTACTGGTCATCGATGAGGTGCATAACATTCTCGCGGGATCCTACCGCGAGCAGCGCATTGTCCTGAACACGCTGCGGTTCCTCAGCAATCGTCTGCAGATCTCGCTGGTCTGCTTCGGCGTCAACGAGGCGCGCGAAGCGATCAGCGGCGATGTCCAGCTTGCACGCCGGTTCGAGCAGTTTACCTTGAGCCGGTGGGCAGCGAACGAACAGTTCGAAACCCTGGTAACCTCGATCGTTCGCAATACACCGCTGCGGCGATCCTCGGTTCTGGCGCCGAAATCGCTGCGGCGGATGCTTCAGATCACAGAGGGCATCACTGCCAACATCTTCCACATGATCAACAGCCTTGCGGTCGACGCCATCGATAGCGGCCGCGAATGCATCACCGATGAATCGGTCGATAACTGGGAGCCGGAATTCGATGCCGAGGCGGCGTTCGCATGATGCGGCGGTTACCGGTGAGGCTGTCGCCTGTCGCCGACGAACTGTTGTCCTCCTGGATCAGACGGCACGCCGCATTCTATGCAATTCCACCGTTGGTCATGCTGAGGCATTGCCTCCCAGAGGCCTCGTCATTGCGAGCAGCAGATCTCCATCTCAGTGGTGATCAGGAAATCCGCCTAGCCAACATGTTTGCCACTGAGCCGGCAGTGGCGCATCGAATGACATTCGCGAATGTCGCGAGATCATCGCGTCGGCTCATCGCAATGCGGCCAACGCACTATTGCACGAACTGCAACCTTGGTGGCACTGAACCAGCACCAATCCTGCGAAGCCAGCTTCTGGGGTGGCGCATCACGTGCCCTCTATGTGGAATCCAACTCCGGGATGCCCGCGAGCGCGAGCTCCCCTCCCCTTTCCTGCAATATCGCGCTGCAGCTCTTCGTGGCGAGAAGCTGCTCGACGACGAAGCCGAACGTGGTATCGGAACCTGGACATCGCCAACAGAAATCGCCCGGCTTCTCCTGATGCGGCGCATCACTTGGCCTGTGCCTCCTGAGCATGAGCTCTGGCGCTTCCGCGTGCTCGGCGCAATCATCCCCGATCTCGACCATGTCGTCGCCGCGGAACAGGAGAACCTGCCCACACCTGCGAAACCGATCCTGCCACTCTACATGCGGCCGGCCTTACTCGCAGGCGTTGCCATCGTCGAAAGTGCCGGTCCAGAGATGCTCCGGATGATGCGCGGGTACATGATGGGTGACAACAGGGTCCGATTCACTGACGCCGTCGAGACCATGATAGCTCGGGCCAGCAACCTGCGAGCCTCCTCGCAAATGCAGTTAATTTGAGAATCAGATCACCTTGATTCTCAAAATTAAATGCCAAGGCTCAACCAAACCGCCGCATTCTTGCAATTAAGTGCCGAGCGACATCCACCATGCGGCGCACAGAGCTAGATCGCGCGAGAGTGATGAAGGGAAAGGACGCAAGGCGCGACCAGGGCAGCGCGCCGCGGCCGGCCAGGACATGGCCGCTCGGGGCGATCAGGTGGAACAGGTCCGCCGCCAGCGGCTCGAACGACAGCTCCCTTTCCGGTGGGCGCATCGTAATGGCCATGTCCGCCACCCCCTCTGCGACGAGGCTCGCGGCCCGTTCATGCAGAACGTCGAAAACGGCGAGCTCGGCGTCCGGGAAGGAGACACGCAGGTGCTCGGTCGCCGCCGGTAGGAGCGCGGACGCGAGGGACGGTAGGAGCGCCACGGCGAGGCGCGGCCGACGTACGCCGCATTCGGCGATGTCC
>Ga0075012_10006794_pt1 | contig 10330 bp, 9 predicted proteins | sample All_14_2_FD_71474 | JGI IMG/M metagenome (GOLD analysis project Ga0075012, IMG submission 71474) | Freshwater microbial communities in response to fracking from Pennsylvania, USA - Allegheny Zone_MetaG_DW_15 | ecosystem: Environmental > Aquatic > Deep subsurface > Groundwater > Drilled... | reverse complement strand
GCGGGGCTGGGCGGGCGCAGTGATACGCCACCGATGCGGTAGGGATGCGCGGGCTGAGTGAACCCGCCGTGCGGGTTGTCGACGAACGCTGCCCGCTCGACGAAATGATCCATCGCGGTGACATTCTCACCGTTGCCGACCGGGGCGTTCGGGATGCGGAAGGCCGAGGCCAGGTCGCGGATATCGTCGACGTTCTGGTCGCGGAGCCAGGTATAGAGCTCTTCGGCGTGCAGGTTGGCCTGCTCGGTGATGGTCAGGCTGGTGTCCTCGTCGATCCACTCGCTGTGACCTGACATGACGCACAGATCATGCCACTGCTGGGCCGTGCCACACCCCAGCGCCACCAGACCGTCGGCGGCCTCAGCGACACCTGGCACAGTGGGCCGCCGCTCGGTGCGCCACGGGCGGCCGAGCATCTGAAAGTAGGTGACCGGATAGTAGGTCAGGCACAGGATCTGCGTCTCCAACGCCGACAGGTCGATCAGCTCGCCGTACCCGTCCCGCAGCGCACGAACCCGGAACGCCTGCGTCATGGCCGCGGCGTAAGCGCCGGTCACCCACTCCCCCACCTGACCGCCGACGTGGGCCGGCGCCCGGTCCTGGGATCCGCGACCGATCCCGATCGCGCCACCGGACCAGGCCTGCAGGGTGAATTCGGTGGCCGCCCGGTCATGCCAGGGGCCGTCCAACCCGAACGGGCTGATCGCGGTGACGATCAGATGGGGGTGGCGGCGGTGCAGCTCCTCTGGCGAGATCAACTCGGCGACAGCAGACCCCGCTGACCACACCACGGCATCTGCGGCAGCCACCAGCCGGTCGAGCAGGGCGGTTCCGCTGTCCGGATCGATCACCACGCTGCGTTTACCACCGCCGAGGAACGTGAACAACGCACCGCTGTCGCCGGGCGCGATGGGTGCTGCGGAGGCCGACCACTGCCGTAGCGGGTCTCCGCCGGGTGATTCCACCTTGATGACGTCGGCACCCCCGTCGGCCAGGATCCTGGTGCAGTAGGCACCGGCAATGCCGGTGGACAGGTCGACGACGGTGTAGCCGGAAAGCGGTGCGCTCATGTCTACTCGGGCTTGTTCCGGTTCTTCTTCGACAGCCGGAAGTCGGGCGGGAACTTGCTGTCGTTGTCGTTGACCGCCGCCGACAGTCCGGAGTCGATGGAATCGAACATGTCGAGGTCGTCCTCGCTGTCGTTGGCCACGCCGTTGCCCATCGACTCGAAAAAGGCGCTCAGCAGGCTGCCCATGTACTCGCCCTGGTGCTGTTTGAAGATCTCGAAGAACATCTTCTGCTGAAACACGGTGTCCACCGGCCGGTTCCGGGCGCACGCCTGTGCGTACTTCTGCGTCTCGGCCTCCAGCCGATCGCGGGCCACCACCTTGTTCAGAAAGTTGCAGTCATACATCTCGGCGGCGGTGAACGGACGCCCGGTGAACACCATCTCCTGGAACTTGCGCAGACCCATCATCTGCACCCAGGTCCACATCCGCGGACCCCAACCGTGATAGCGGAAGGACGGATGACCGAACAGCGCGTCATCGCTGGAGATCACCAGATCGGCGTCGGCGCATTGATAGAAGTGCCAGCCGTAGCAGTAGCCCTTGGCCTCGACGATGCTGATCTTCTTGAAATCCTGCAGCGCACGGTTGCCCGCCTGCGAGTTCGCGTACCACGAACTGATGGTGGCCCCGTTGCGGAAGGTGCCCTTCGGCGGATAGCTGACCTCACCGACTCCGTCATCCTCCAGCCGCAATTCGGCCAACCGGGCGGCCGGATTGTCGTTACCTTCCATGAACTCCGGCAGATCCGCACCGCTTCCCAGGTTGCCCCCGACACCGCGGATGATCACCACCTTGACGTCGTTGTCGGCGTTGGCGGCGCGCAGGACGTCGGCGTAGCGCAGCCGGGCCATCGACGTCGGAGCATTGAGGAACTCAGGCCGGTCGAACGTGATGGTCGCGATCTTGGTGCTGCGGTCCTTCTCGTAGCGGATGATCTCCTCCGGGGTGGGCCGATCGGCCATCACCACGCTCCTTTGCTCGTCTGGGTCAGCACCGTGGGTCCGTCCGCGCCGATCACCACGGCGTCGCGGGTGAACACCGCGCCGACGCCGGGTTCCCAGACATAGCCGGTCACCGCCAGCACGTTGCCGTCGGCCAGCACGTCGCGTTCGGCCGTGGCACGCAGCGCCGGTGACACCACCGGCGGGTCGAATCCGAGGCCGAGGCCGTGCGCCACCGGCATCGCCGGCAGCGGCTCACCCGCCTGTGCGTAGGCATCGAGCAGGGCGCTGGCCGGGTTTCCGGGCCGGCAGGCGTCGATCAACCTGTCCCACAGGTGGTCTCGGCGTCGGTACAACGACCGGACCGCATCGGTCGGTTCGCCGATGTAGAACGTGCGCGCCACCTCCGCGACATACCCGTCGGCGAGCACCCCGGCCGACAGCGCCACCAGATCGCCCGCGCGAACGGTGCCGTCGCCGCGCTCGCGCCGCCACGGGTGATCCTTGGAGGTCACCCACGCGGCGTCCTGGGTGGCGGGGGTACTGACCCCGCCGGCCGCCTCGGCCTCCAGGATCACCCCGGCAAGGTGCTGTTCGGTCGTGCCGGGCGTCAGCTCGGCGGCCCCCTTGGCCAGGGCCTCCTCGGCGACGGTCAGTGCCCGCCGCAGCGCGGCGATCTCCTCGGAGGTCTTGACCCGCCGGGCGGCCCGCATGGCGGGCTCGGCATCGACGAGTTCGGCTTGAGGGAACACCATCGGCAGCAGTTTGGCGAACATGGGTGTCAGCGCATCGGTTCCGACCCGTCGCGCGGTGTCGGCACCCTTCATCTTCGCCATGATGCCGACCAGGGTCATCGGGTTCCAGGCGAACCCGTAGAGGTTCTCGTGCGGGATCTCCTCGGGGATGCCCTCATCCCAGGTGCTGTTCAGGTGGATCTCCCCGGTGGCCCGCACATACGAGCAGATGGGCCCGAACGGCCGGGTTCCCACCACCCAGAGCTGTGGCGCACCGGAGATGTAGCGCACATTGGCCTGCCGCCCCAGCACCAGGATGTCCAGGTCGTGCGCCTCCATCTGCGCGATGGCGCGCGCACGGCGGCTGAGTCGCAGCGCCCGGCCGTCGGCCTCGATCTCAGTTCCCATTGGACACCTCGTAGGGGTCGTACGGATACGCGGTCAGCGGCATCCAGCCGTCGTCGGTGACCACCACGATTTCCTCACCGCGGTAGCCGCCGGTGCCGTCCTCCCAGACCACCGGCTCGAACACCAGCAGCATCCCGGCGGGGAAGACGAAATTGTCATCCCACTCCTGGCCGAGATCGGTGCCGATCATCGGCATCTCGGCGGCGCTGGTCCCGATCCCGTGACCCAGATAGAAGTGCGGCAGCCAGGGCTTCTGCCCGCCGGCGGCCGCGGTGGCGGCGCGTCCGAGGTCACCGCAGCTGGCACCGGCCTTGGTCACCGACAGGACGGCGTCGACGATCGTGCGCCACTTGTCGAACTGCGCCTGCTGCGCCGGGGTCGGATCCTGACCGACGATCCAGGTGCGACCGTGGTCGGAGCAGTATCCGCGGTAGGCGATGGAGACGTCGGTCCACAACACGTCACCCTCGGCGACTTCACGCTCGGTGGTCAGCAGTGGCAGGGCGAGATCGCCGGTGGTGGTCCAGGTGCCGGCCGCCTTGGAGGTCGGCATGACCTGCCAGATGGAATCGAACATGTTCGTCGTCGCGCCGAGTTCGAAGGTGCGACGCACGAATTCGGCGGACAGGTCGATCTGGCGCACGCCCGGCACCAGTGATTTCTGGATCTCGGCGACAGCCTGCTCGGTGATCTGGCAGGCCCGGCGGATACAGGAGATCTGGTCAATGGTCTTGACCAGTTTGGCCGCGCCGATCACCGGCGCGGCATCCACCGGCTCGGTGGGGAACAGTGCGCTGCCGGCCCGGCGCATCGCGCCGGTCAGCTCGTCGACCGCGATGGTGGCACCGGCCGGGAGCAACCGGCCGAGAATCCGGGCGAAATCCCCGACGCCCTCCTCGAACTCGAGATACACCGGCCCGTTGAGGTGATCGGCGGGCAGGCCGGACTCACTGGCAGACCCCTCGCGGAACGGGAGGAACAGATGCGGATGCTCGTCGCCGGCCACCACGACCGCGACCGGCCGCTCGATATGCGACAACCCGGCGTCGGCCAGCGGCCAGCTGATCCCCGTCGCGTAAATGACGTTGCTGTTGCCCAACAGCACCAGGACATCGACGCCGTGATCGGCCATCGCCGCCTGCAAGCGCGCCGAGACCTCACGGCGCATCCGGTCCAGGTCGGGTTCGTCCGGGATGTCCAGCCGGCTGTACCCGGTGCGGGCGATCTGAGTGACCCCGGACACTGTCGCCGCCGTCATGACTGCAGACCGAGGAACTTCTGGATGTTCGTCGACACGATCTTGGCGGCGTTCTCCGGGCCGACCGCATCCACGACGGTCGCCAGCGACTTCTCGGAATACCCGAACGTGGACTCGTTGTGCGGGTAGTCGCTGGACCACATCACGTTGTCCACGCCGATATCGTCGATCAGCCGCAGGCCCAGCGGATCCACCATGAATGATGCGCTCATGTGGTTGTCCCAGTAGTGCCGGATATCATGCTGCAGTTCGTGGTTGAACATGTGACGGTAGGAAGCGAGCATGTGCTCGCCGTCCTGCAGCGCCGTCGGCACCCAAGCGATTCCACCTTCGAACCATCCGATCTTGAGCCTCGGGTGGCGGTCGAGGATGCCGGAGAACAGGTACTTGGCGAACTGTTCCCGGAACGAGTCGACGTTGACCATCATGCCCACGACGACACTGTTGTTCTCACACGGGGTTTTGGGCGGGGTCTCGCCGATGTGGTGGCTGACCGGCAGGCCGGCGTCCTCGATCTCGTCCCACACCGCGTCCAGTGTCGCGCCGCCGTAATCGTAGATATTGCCGTCGTCGTCCTTGCCGGGATTCAGCGGCAGCAGAAACGTCTTGAGTCCGAGAGCCTTCAACTCGGCCAGTGTGCTTCTCGTGCCCTTGGGGTCCCACCAGTTGATCAGCCCGACACCGTAGAAGTGTCCGTTGGAGCGCTCCTGCAGATCGGCGATGTGCTCGTTATAGATCCGGAATACCCGCTCGCGCAGCGATTTATCCGGGTAGTGGAAGAGCGCGAGCACGGCGTTGGGGAATGCCAGTTCCTTGTCGATACCGTCTTCCTTGAGCTCACGGATACGGGCCTCGATATTGTTCGACGCGGCGCCGGCGAGGTCGTCGTACTGCATGAGGACCCGGCCGAAGTCACCACCGGTCCAGGCCTTGCCCTTCATCCCGACCATATAGGCGCCGTCCTCGTACCAGATGCGCGGCGCAGCGCCCTTCAACTCGTCGGGGAAACGTTCATAGAAGATGTCATCGGCGACGGAGATGTGGTTGTCGGCCGAGAAGATCTCGGTGCCCTGGGGCAATCCGGCCAGTCCGTCCGGCGACGCGTGGCCGCGTCGGTCTTTGGGAGCGCCGAATCCTTCCGGCGGGTAGAGGGCAGTGGCGCTGGACATTTCATGTCTCCGATCGGGTGGGCGGTGGACTGAGGGGTGGTTCGAGCGACCTACCAGGTCACCGGAAGCTCGTAGACGCCATAGGCGAGACGGTCGTGCTTGAACGGCACCGAAGCAAATGGAATCGCCAGGCGCATGGTCGGAATGCGGCGCAGCAGCGTGTGGAACACGATCTGTAGTTCGGCGCGCGCGAGCTGCTGTCCGACGCATTGGTGCCGGCCGTAACCGAAGCCGAGTTGCTGGCTTGCGTTGCGGGTGAGGTCGAGCTTGTCGGGCTCGGGGTAGGCCTTCGGGTCCCAGTTGGCCGGAGCCAAGTCGATGATCACACCCTCACCGGCCCGAATGGTCTCACCGCTGATGTCGATGTCCTCGATGGCGACGCGGCGCTGTCCGTTCTGGATGATCGACAGGTAGCGCATCAATTCCTCGACGGCGTTGGCGATCACCTTGGGATCGTCGGCATTACGCAGGAAATCGGCCTGCTCGGGATTCTCCAGCAGCGCCAGCACACCGATGCCGATCACGTTGGCCGTGGTCTCGTGCCCGGCGATGAGCAGACCGGTCCCCAGCTGCGCGGCCTCCTTGACGCTGATCTCGCCGGCGGTCACCCGCTCGGCCAGGTCGGACACCGCATCCTCGGCCGGTTCGGCCTGTTTCTTCTCGATCAGGTTGATCAGATACTGGTGCAGGCTCATCGCGCCCTTCTGCATCGCGTCCGCCGCGGCGTAACGGGCCAGCCCGGCGTTGGCGTGCTCCTGGAAGAACTCGTGGTCTTCGTAAGGGACACCGAGCATTTCGCTGATCACGACCGTCGGCACTGGGAGCGCGAGCTTGTCGACGATATCGGCGGGCTGCGGCCCTTCCAGGATCTCGTCGATGCATTGGTCGGTGATCTTCTGGATCACCGGCCGGAGGCCCTCGACGCGGCGGAAGGTGAACGGCTTGGACAGCATCCGACGAAACCGGGTGTGTTCCTCGGCGTCGGCGGTGAACACCGAACGTGGGCGTTTGTCCACGGTGGCCGCCATATGCTCGTTCCAGTGCGGAAACCCGACGCGTCGGTCATCGACGCTGATCCGCGCGTCGGCGAACAACGCCTTGGCCTCTTCGTGACCGGTGATCAACCACGGTGTGTCGCCGTTCCAGATACGCACCCGGGAAAGCCCTTTGGGGTTGCCCAGCATCTGGCGCGGCGGCGCAAACGGGCAAGAGGCCTCCCGCTCCATGGGATATTCCGGGGTGTCGGTTTCGGTCAGCGTGTCAGACATGGGTCCTCAGTCTTGGATGTCGATGGCTAGGGCTGGGCAGGCCGCGGCGGCGGCGCGGGCATTGTCGTACTGGTCCGGGCCGGGCTCCGCGTCGAGCAGTTCGACGACTCCGTCCTCGTCGCGCTGGTCGAACAGGTCCATCGCGTTCAGCACGCATTGTCCTGACGACACGCACTTGTCCTGATCCACCGTGACTTTCATGCGGCGTCTCCCGTTACCGGTGCCAGCCAGAGTCCGACGATCGCGTCGATCAGCCCGGCCCCGGCCGCACGCCAGGACCGTCCCACAGCGGTGGCACCCGCGGTCAGCGCGCGTTCACGGTCGGCGCAGCTGTGCATCAAGAGGTTGCGGGCCATGATGTTTCGTTCGTAGCGCACGATGACGGGCAGCTCGGGCAGGCACCGGTTGATACCGTCGATGACCTGCACCAGCGAGGCCGAGCTCAACGCGTCCTTGACCACGATCCCGTGATAGGCGGGATCGGCCATCGCCTGCGCGGCGAATCGCGCGTACCAGGTGGGGTTGCCCAGCGCGTCGAGGTGGTCGGTCAGCGGGCGCACCAGACACGTCACCCACCCCCGCAAGTCGGTGTGCGCGTCGGTATCGGCGACGAGTCGCTGTCGCAATTCCTCGATCGGCTCCCGGTGCCGTTGCTCGATGGCACGCACCAGGTCGGTCTTGGTGCCGAAGTGATAACCCACGGCGGCGTTGTTCCCCTGTCCGGCAGCCTCACTGACCTGACGGTTCGATACCGCGAAGACGCCATGTTCGGCGTAGAGCCGTTCGGCCGCGGTCAAGATTGCCTCGCGAGTCGTGCTCGCCCGGTCGGTCCGCAGGGGTCTGGCAGCCGTCATCGTTACAGTCAACGCCCCCTCTGTAATTAAGTCAAGCGGTTGATTTAATTCACTCTGCGCGTGCGCCTCGGGACGCGACGCTCGCCGGCGCCGTCAGGACCTGCGGACGATGACCTTCCCGGCCACCGTGCCGCCGTCGACCGGCAGCACGGTTCCGGTGACATAGCGTGACCTGTCGGTAGCGAAGTACAGTGCCGCCTCGGCGACGTCATCGACCGTGCCCTCGCGTTTGAGTGGCCGGTCATCACGCATCTGCGTGCGGATCTTGGCCTCGAACTCCTCGAGCCGTTCGCGATCCTCACCGGCCGCACTCTTGCGCACGATCGACGTGCGGATGTTGCCCGGCGCGATCGCGTTCACCCGGATCTCGTGGTGAGCCAACTCGATCGCGACGGACTTGGTGAACTGGATGACGGCCGCCTTGGACGCACGATAGGTCTGCACTCCCGCACCGGCCTGGATACCGCCGATCGAGGTGAGGTTGAGGATCGATCCGCCGCCGTTCTCGGCCATGTGGCGGCCGGCATCTCGGGTTCCTGCCATCACCGCGCGCAGGTTGATCCGCAGCACCGCGTCGAAGTCGGCCAGGTCATCGTCGAGGAAGCGTCGGTGCATGGTGCCCGAGATGCCCGCATTGTTCACCATCACGTGCAGACCGCCGAACTCGCCGACCGCGGTGCCCACCAGCGCGGTGATCTGGCTCAGATCGGTCACATCGCAGGGGAGAAACCGTGCCGCCGAGCCCAGTTCTTCGGCCACCGCCTTGCCACGTTCGGCGTCCACGTCACCGAAGACGACCTGTGCCCCCTCGCCGGCGAACCGCCGCACCAGACCTTCACCGAGCCCGGATGCCCCTCCGGTGATGACGGCGACCTTGCCGGCCAATTCGTCGCTCATGAAACACCTTTCAGGAAGTCCAACAGCAGTTCGTTGACGGCGTCCGGCGACTCGATGTGCGGGCAGTGGCCGGCGTCCGCGACCACCGCCGAGCGCGCGCCCCGGATCCGGCCGGCGATGTCGGCGGACCACCCCAGGGGCAGTAGCTTGTCGGCGGCGCCCTCGATGATCAAGACCGGCACCGAAATCCTGTCGTAGGCCCGCGCACTGGATGGGGTCGGCGGGGCCTCCAGGCCGGGCCGGCGGAACCGCGCCGCCGCCAACGACTCCCACGCCCCGGGCGCGATGCTGGACTCGTATCGTCGTTGCACGTAGGCATCGTCGGCCGGGTAGCCCGGGCCGGCGAACAGGGCGGCCACGATGGCACGCATGGCGTCGAAGGTGGCGTCGTAGTCGTACAGCGCGGCGACGTGCTCGTTGCGCTGGATGTCCCCGCCGCCGCAGATGGCCACCAGTGACCGCACCGGCAGCATCGGATGTTCGGAGGTGGTATCCACCAGCAGGTTGATCGCCCCCATCGAGTTGCCGACGAAGTGGGCCGAACTCACACCCAGCACCTCACAGAACCGGGCGATGTGCCGGATCCGCATACCGCGCCCGTCGGTGAAGTCGACGACCTTCGCGGACTCGCCGAATCCCAGCATGTCCGGCGCGAGCACCCGGTAGTGCTCGGCGAGCGAGCCGATGGTGTTCTCCCAGGCGATCTCGGCGCCACCGCCGAACTCACCGCCGTGCAGCAGCACCACCGGCTCGCCGGTGCCGGCTTCCAGGTAGCTGGTTGTCAGCCCGTCGACGTGGATGGTCCTGCGCTCGAAGCTCATTTGATCGCGATCGGACTGACCGGGGCACCGACCGCGCCGACAACCTTCAGCGGTGGCGCGATGAGTTGAAACTCGTAGACACCATCGGCGGCGCAGTCCGCGGCCAGGCCGGTCAAATCCCAGTATTCGCCCAACATCAGCCCCATGTCGCGCAGACAGATCATGTGCATCGGCAGGAAGGTCCCCTCCACGCCGTTCGCCGGGTCGGGATCCTCCACCATCAGATTGTCAGAGGCAACGGCAGCCACCTCGTGGTCATGCAGCCACGATGCGCAGGTCCAGTGCAAACCGGAGCCGGCCTCGTGCCCGTCGCCGGTGGACAGGAAACGCGTCCACCAACCGGTGTGCACGACGACGATGTCGCCGCGCCCGATCCGAACACCCTGCTTCGCGGCGATGTCGTCGAGCTCGGCAGGTGTGATCGGCCGCCCGGGCTCGCAGAAGACCTCCTCCCCGCGGTGGGCCACGACGTCGAGCAACACGCCGCGAGACACGATGCCCTTACCGTCCACCTTCTCGATGCCGCAGCGGTAGGCGCCGAAGCTGGTGACCGAATCGGCTGGGAAGCCGTTGTAGAGCTTGTCCTCGTAGTACACATGCGACAGCGCATCCCACTGCGTTGCCGCCTGCAGTGACATGGTGATCATGTCGTCGTTGAACCGGAAAGGGTTGTCGACAAAGAATGAACTGAGTTCCTGAGCAACGGATTTGCGCGCCCATTCCGGCGCGTACTTGACCAGGGTCTCGGCGTCGCCACCGTCGACCGTCATGACGTGGATGGGGTTGATGCGGAATTTGAAGGCCCCCTGCGGCCCGTTGGACCCGAAGTCGCCGCCCATCGAGATCACCCTGCCGCGCTTGACCAACGACGCGGCCTCCGCAACCTTGTCGTCGGTGATCAGATTGAGGG
>Ga0075012_10006793_pt1 | contig 10331 bp, 6 predicted proteins | sample All_14_2_FD_71474 | JGI IMG/M metagenome (GOLD analysis project Ga0075012, IMG submission 71474) | Freshwater microbial communities in response to fracking from Pennsylvania, USA - Allegheny Zone_MetaG_DW_15 | ecosystem: Environmental > Aquatic > Deep subsurface > Groundwater > Drilled... | reverse complement strand
CCAAGCCCTCGAACGCTTCAAAGACGAAGTCATCGACCGCCTCTTCGTCCTGAACGCCGAACGCGCCGCGGAAGAGGCGAAGAGCGCGCCGAAGAAGGCGGCGAAGGGCGCGAAGAAGCCGGCGAAGAAGTCGAAGGGCAAGAAGGCAAGCCCGCAGGCCTCGCTGGACCTCGATGAGGATGGGTGATCGTCGTGCGCTACGAGTCCATCCAGATCACGAGTTTTCGAAGCATCCGAGAGTCCCGCAAGCTCGATCTGGACCCGCGGATGACGGTCGTCGTTGGCGAGAACAACTCGGGCAAGACGGCGCTTCTCGACGCAATGGCTGGCGATGTGAAGGAGTCACACAGAAGTCCCCACACCGTTCCTCGCCGTGATGCGCTGGCGATTCCGACGCACATCGTCCGCAAGTTTCGATTCCAACGCGACGACCTCGAAGCACTCGCAGATCAGGATCCGACGGCGCTCGGAATCTACGTCGGCAGAGACTTTAATCGGCGTCCTGGGGCCGCGCTGAATGCGCTGCTCTCGGCTAAGACGCTTTGGTTCGAGAGCCCGGTCGGCACGGCGAAGAGTCAGGAGCGGTTCCTTGGGCTGTTCCCGCTCTCGGACGGCAGAACCGAGTTGTTGCTTTCTCGTGACCAGAAGCGCGAATGGAAGGCCGAGTTGTCGGCGTTCAAGGACTCTCAGGATGTTCGTTCACGGCTCCTCGACCGCTTCTTCTCGAGACAGGTTCAACGCAGTCGCGCCGAGCGTCCGATCGACACCAAGGGACCGGTAGGGAACTCACTCGATGCCGGCCCTGCATCCGAGCGATTGGCGAGCGCGCTGAACCACCTGCTGGTGTCCGACCCGCCGCGCATGCGCCATCTGGTCGAGACGGTCGCTCGCATCGTTCCATCCGTTCGAGAGATCTCCGTGCCCCTCGTCGGTGACAAGGTCGGAGTCCATGTTTGGCCGTTCGAGGGCCGCGCGGACCTCGCGGTAGCGATCGAACAGGCAGGAACCGGTGTGTGGCAGGTTCTCTCGATCGTGTACGCGTTGCTCTTGGCCGAAGAACCCAAGGTCTTCCTCATCGACGAACCGAATAACTACCTCCACCCCAAGGCGGTCCTCGACCTCATCGCGCTGCTCAAATCCCACCCGCAGCACCAGTACGTGATCGCCACCCACTCCCCCGAGGTCATCTCCGCATGCGAGCCCGGGATCGTTCACCGGGTGTGGCTGGAGGACGGTGAGTCGCAGTTCGAGCAGATCGATCCCAGCAAGGTCGAGGACCAGCGACGCACCCTCCGGGGGCTTGGCGTTCGCCTCTCCGCATTCTTCGGCGCCGACGAAGTGCTCTGGGTCGAGGGACCTACGGAGGAAGAGGTCTTCCCCAAGTTGCTCACACCTCAGGAGCTCTCGGGCCTTCGGATCCTCGCGGTTCACGACACGGGCGCGTTCGACACCAAGGACCCACAACGAGTCGCAGCCATCTACAAGAAGCTCGTGGATGGTGTTGCCCTGATCCCTCCGGCTGTCGGGTTCTTCTTCGATCGCGAGGACCGCTCCCAGGGCAAAGTGGATCAGCTCAAGGCCACCATTGGTGACAAGCTCGAGTTCACCGAGCGTCGGCTGGTCGAGTGCTACTTTCTCGATCCTGAGGCCATCGCGTCGACCATCACGGCCGAGATGAGAGCGGCAGACCATCCAACGTTCAGGGTCACCGCGGCAGACGTCGAAGCGTGGATCCGGCAGAAGGAACCGGAGAAGGGCTGCTACTCCGCAACCGAGCGGTACGACGAGGACCGAACGAAGTGGCTCGAGACCGTTCACGCCGCGAAGTTGCTCACCGCGCTCTTCGGTGAACTGACGGAACAGAGGCTCGCCTACGACAAGACTGGGCACGGCCCCGCCATCGTCGAGCACATCCTCGCGCGCGATCCGAGCCTTCTCGACCCGCTCCGCAAAGAGCTCCGCGCAGTGCTCGAGCGCGGTCGGCCATCGGACGCGACCGCCAGTGGGTGAGCATCGACGACTCCCGAAGTCCCCTCCCACGCGGAAGCGAAAGCCTCGCCCGCCCAGCGACGTCGTGCTCGACACCAACGTGGTCACGGACCTGATCCAGAACGACGCGCTCCGCGCACGCTTCTACGAGCAAACAACGGCTCGTGGGCTGCGAGTCGTCGTGCCAGTGCTGGTGTTCTCGGAGTACATCACGCGTCGCGAGGCCATCCGGGCCGAGCAAGCCGTACGCGAGCTCGCGCCGCTCTTTGCCGAGCACCCCACCCACGTCGGCGACGATCTCGGCGCGATTCTCTTCGCGGAAGAGAACGAGAGACTGGACGAGACGCCGACCCTCCAGCTCGACGGTGTCTTCGAGGTCCTGGCGAGCACGACGGCCAGCGACGAGGAGTACGCGAAGCTGCTGTCGAAGCTCGACGACTACTTCGCGAAGGACGACATGCTCGAGCTCGATCGCGCGGCTCGCGACGAGTTCCCCAAACGCTTCGACGAAGCAACGGTCGCCGACCTCGATCGCGTGATGGAGCCCTTTCGCGAGCGGGCGCTGCGCGGGCACTTCTTCGAGATCGCGACGCGCTACCGCAACCACCGTCGAGCGGTTCGCAGCAGGCCCTCCCGCTACCCCGCGACGGTGATGATCGCCTCGCTTCACTTCTTGATCGCGATGGGGGTGAGCTTCGCGAAGATCGGCTACGGCCGGTTCCAGGGTCCGCTCCGTGCCTCGAAGAAGGGGGACTGGGTCGACGCGCGCATCGCAGCGTCTGCTGCGTACGCGGCTTGGCTCGTCACGAACGACGCGGGCATGACCGCACGCGTGCGACACGTGACGGCTGCGTTCGGCTTCGGCCCGCGCGTGGGCACCCTCGACGAGCTCCTCTCGACCTCCACCGAGCCCAGCGAGTGACCTGCTTCGCCTTTGCGCCTTTGCGCCTCTGCGTGAGACCTCACCGAAGTGGGTTCCATCGGACTCCACCCCGCCCACCCGAGTGAACGCACTCGAATCTCACGCAAAGGCGCAAAGGCGCAGAGGTGTGCGCCTTCGTGGCGTGAGATCGAGGAGACTGTGTTCGCCATCAGCCATGCCTCGAAGCTGCAACACGTGGGGCGTCCTGCGCAGTCGATGCGTCGACGCATCCGCGCGCGACGTCGGCGGCGAAACAGACGCCATTGCGCCTTTGCGTCTTTGCGTGAGATTTATTCCTGTGAGCGCGACAACCAAGTCGCACTGTCGCATTTCGAATCTACGAACAGGAGTCCCCATGAAAGGTTTCGCCCTCGGTCTCTCGATCTCCCTCGCGTTCATCCTCGGCTGCGTGAGCGCGCCGCTCATCGTTCCGCGCCTGAGCGCGCAGAACCCGCCGAACACTCCACGATGGGAGAACTACTGCGACACGGCCCGATCCACGGGCTCGATGCGAGAGTTGCTCGCCCGAACGGGACCCGAAGGCTGGGAGTTGGTGGCGATCTCCGGTAACGCTGTGACGTTCTGCTTCAAACGACCCGTGATGTGACTCTCAAAGCAATGTCGCCCCGGTCTTCGCGAGCTCTCTCTCCACCGCCTCCGCCACGCAGTGCCGGTGGCACTGATGGGGAAGGTGCTCGTAACACGTGAGTGTGACGCGCTCGTTTGCGCCAATCCAAGTCACAATCCGAGAAATCGCCTCTCCCTGCTGGGGGAGATCGTCACGCTCGTAGTCCGCGAAGAGCGCGTCGTAGTCCGATTGAGTCTCGAGCGTTCGTCGCCGGTCGGACGCGATCCCGAGCTCCGGGAGGTGCTCGTAGCGGATGCCTACGGCGTTGCAGCTCTCGCGCAGCGTCGACTTCGAGAACCCGTACTTCCGACTCAGCGGGTTGCGGCGGACGTCGCAGAGGATCGTGGTTCCCGCGCGGAGCAGGGTGTCGAGGTAGCTCTCCAGGGAGTGGCCCTCGTAGCCGAGCGTGAGGAGCTTGCCCGCGCGATCCGTCGGCTTCGCGGCGTCGATCTTCGCGAGCGCGTCCTCGTCGCCGCTCAGGACGCGGGTCGCGATCTCGCTGCGCGTGGCGTACCAGGGGAAGCGCCGATACGTGAGCGCGACGAGCTCGTCGCCGCGGGACGTGGGTAGCTGCTGCGCGATGCGCGACACCTCTGCGGCGATGGGAAGCTGCGAAGCGATGCGCTGTCCCGTGGTCGTGAGCTCCCACCGATCGACGGGAACGAGCAGACCGAGCTCTTGGAGCTTGAGTCGATCGCGCTTCGCCGAGAACGAGTAGGCACCGAAGTGGTGGGGCACGAAGTCGTAGGGCGCACCGGTACTGACGCGCTGGCAGTAAAGGAAGAGCAGCTTCTGAAAATCCGTCTTCCCCGACTGCCCGCCGAGTGCGTGGAGGAGCGCGAGAAGGGTCTTCTGCCGTTCGAAGAGCCGAGGCGGGGATTCGCGCATGAAGAGGGCATACCAGAGCCGTGAGACGAGGGCGATCCGAGGGCGATGCGTCGTGCGTGGCTGCTCGGATATCGCCCATTCCGATGCGGTCGAATCGCGTTGCGTGCGCACGTGCGCGTGACAGGTCGACCCGCGGCACCGTCGCGGTTGCCCACGAACCCTACGAACAGGAGCTCCCCATGAAAGGTTTCGCCCTCGGTCTCTCGCTCTCCCTCGCCTTCATCCTCGGCTGCGTGAGCGCGCCGCTGATCGTTCCGCGTCTCAGCGCGCAGAACCCGCCGAACACCACGCGATGGGAGTACGTGTGTCAGGAGGTTGCCGGGGGCTTCAGCGCGCTTCGCACGATGCAAGCGTACCTCAACGAGCACGGGGCCGAGGGATGGGAGGCCGTCTCGGTGCATCCGTTCACCTGCATGAAACGCCCGCGGATGTGAGGCATCCGGGAACGCACCGGGAAGTGCTTCGTTGGCGCACTTCGTGGCGCGAAGCTCGTCCCACTCGGGCGCGAGATCCACGAATCGATGGCGCATCCGGCCGCGTGTTTTCGCGTTGAAGTGCGCACACCTCTCGGGTGATCGTCTCGCCCATGTCCTCTTCCGCCGACGTGCGTGAATCCCTCGTCGCGGCGCTCGAGGCCGAGCTCGTGGGGCCCTTCCATCCGGAGGGGCACGCGGGGCCGACCGACGAGGTGCTGCCGCTCGCTCCGTCGCGCTGGTACCTGACCGGCTTCCTCGCGCCGCACGCGGGTCGTGAGACCCAAGACCCTACGGCGGACGACGAGCTCGGCGCGGGGCCGGAGGACGAGGACGAAGAGCCCGAGGCACCGGAAGGGGAGCCGAAGGTGCCGCGTCACTTCCCCGCGTCGATGGGGATGAGCGTGCTGCTGCCGCCCGCGGAGAGCTCGGCGAACGTCGACACCCTCGAGGTCACGGTGCGCTTCTCGGAGTACGTGCTCGAAGAGCGCGAGGTCGAGGGAAAGAAACGCAAGGCGAAGGTCTGGCGGCGGATGCCTCGCCAGGAGAAGTCGCTGACGCTGAAGGTGGAGCGAAAGGCGATTGAAGACGGCGTGATGGTGCCGGACACGCCGGGCGTCGTCGTGAAGGGAAAGCTCGAGGCAGCGGAGGCGAAAGAGCATCGCCTTCCGACGGGCACGCGGGCGCTCTCGCTCTTCGTGGTGAACGAGCGCACGGTCGAGGGGAAGCCTCCCTTCGACGCGCAGTTCCTGTTTCAGGTGGAGCTCGAGCTGCACTACGCGCCGGGCTTCGTCGCGCGGCCGAATCGGCAGGGAGAGAAGGCGGACGACTGGGACGATCGCGTGGCGGACCTTCAGTTCCGCGGGCGTTTCGAGCACGCGGTCGGGCACGGCGTGTCGGTGATCGTCCCGCCGCAGGACGGAGACCGCGTCACGCGCGTGAAGACGACGTGGTTGCCGACGCACGAGGTGCGGCGCGTGGTCACGCACGAGGAGGAGGGCATCGAGACCGCGATGGAGAAGCTCGCGGCGCTCTCCGACGGCGCGGCGGCGAAGGCGATGCTCGCGCCGATCGTGGACCGCTACGAAGCCTGGCTCGCGACGCAGGCGACGATCGCGGTCGACTCGAAGGAACGCCGCGAGACGCGTGACACGTTGGTGCAGAAGGCGCGCGAGGCGAAGGCACGCATCGCGGCGGGCCTCGACCTGCTCGCGGACGACCCGCAGGTCTTCGAGGCCTTCCGCCGCATGAACGACGCGATGGCGCGTTCGGCCCTGCAACGGAGCGCGAAGTGGTACTCGGAGACGAAGCGGCCGAAGTGGCGCCTCTTCCAGCTCGCCTTCGTGCTGCTCAACCTCGTCGGCGTCGCGAACGACGAGCACGCGGACCGGAAGAACGTCGAGCTGATCTTCTTCCCCACCGGCGGTGGCAAGACGGAGGCGTACCTCGGTGTCATCGCGTTCACGCTCTTGCTTCGGCGTCTTCGTGGGCAGACGCGTCCCGACCAAGGCCTCGGGGTCGCGGTGCTGCTGCGCTACACGCTGCGCCTTCTGACGCTCGATCAGCTCGGGCGTGCGGCGACGCTGATCTGCGCGCTGGAGCTTCAACGCCAGGCCGCCCCCGAGGTGCTCGGCGACGCACGTTTCGCGGTGGGCCTCTGGGTCGGACGCAGCGCGACCGCGAACACGCTCGAGCAGGTGAAGAAGGCGATCCTCGAGTACAAGAACAGCGCGTCGAAGAACGCGCCCTCGCCGTTTCCGCTGCCGAACTGCCCGTGGTGCGACACGCCGCTCACACGAGACAGCCTCACGCTCGTGCCGAGCCCCGCGCGACCGGAGGGCGTCGTGGTCGGGTGCGCCGACTTCCAGTGCGCGTTCTCGGCCCGCAAGAACCGCGACGGGCTGCCGGTGCTCTTCGTGGACGAGCAGATCTACGTCGAGCTGCCGTCCTTCGTCGTCGCCACCGTCGACAAGTTCGCGATGATGCCGTGGCGCGGCGAGACGGGGATGCTCTTCGGCCGCGCGACGCATCGAGAGGGGAGCCGCTTCTACGGCCCGATGGACTCCAAGCCCCGCGCGGCGCGTCCGCTGCCCGAGGGGCTCCGACCGCCCGAGCTGATCGTCCAAGACGAGCTCCACCTCATCAGCGGTCCGCTCGGCACGATGGTCGGGCTCTACGAGACCGCGATCGAGCACCTGTGCGCGCGCACGACGTCGAGCGGAGAGCGCATCGTCCCGAAGGTGATCGCGTCGACCGCGACGGTGCGACGCGCGCGCGAACAGATCCGCGCGCTCTTCGGTCGCCAGGACATGGCGCTCTTTCCGCCGCCGGGCGTGAACGACTCCGAGAGCTTCTTCGCGAAGGTCGATCCCACCTCGCCCGGTCGTCTCTACGTCGGCGTCGCGGCGCAGGGGCGCTCCATGAAGGGCATCTTGCTGCGGACGTACGTCGACCTCCTCTGCGCGGCCGAGAAGGCCCACGCGCCCGAGCCGCGCACGAGCGACGACGCGCAGAAGGCGCGACGCGACGCGGCCGACCCCTACATGACGGTCGCGGGCTACTTCAACTCGCTGCGTGAGCTCGGCGGCATGCGGCGGCTGGTCGAGGACGACGTGCGCGTGCGCTGCGAGAAGATCGAGGACAAGCGCCCGGTCGACCACGAAGGCCCGCACCCGACCCTGAAGAAGCGGAAGATCCAGGCCGAGCCCGTCGAGCTCACCTCGCGTGAGAGCACCGCGAAGATCAAGGACGCGAAGGACCGCCTCGGCAAGCCGCACGACGACAAGGAGCACGTCGACGTGCTGCTCGCGTCGAACATGATCTCCGTCGGCGTCGACATCGATCGGCTCGGGCTCACGGTCGTGGCCGGGCAGCCGAAGACGACGTCGGAGTACATCCAGGCGTCGAGCCGTGTCGGTCGCCAGCACCCGGGCCTCGTCGTGACCTGCTTCAACATCGTGAAGCCCCGCGACCGCTCGCACTACGAACGCTTCGTCGCCTACCACGCGAGCTTCTACCGCTTCGTCGAGGCCACGAGCCTCACGCCGTTCTCGGGCCCGGCGCTCGAGCGAGGCCTCGCGGGGACGCTGGTGGGGATGACGCGCCTCGGGGATACGGAGATGACTCCCGCCGGAGCGGCGGTGCGGATCACACCGAATCGAGCTCTGGCCGAGCTCGCGGTGGAAGCGCTCGCCGAGCGCGCGGGCCGTCAGAACGGGTTGTCTGCCGCGGAGCAGACGAAGCTCGTCGACCAAGTGCGTACGCGTGGGCGTGCGCTCCTCGATTCGTGGGAGACGATCGCGAAGATCGCGATCCAAGACACCGGCAACCCGAAGCGAAGCTACTCGCGCTTCGACAAGGACAAGAGCGCAGGCAAAGCGCTGCTCACGCTCGTGACGGACGAAGAGCGCGACGAGCTCACGTCCGACGAGAAGCGGTTCGTGGCGCCCACCTCGATGCGCGACGTCGAGGAGTCGGTGCATCTGTGGATCGAGCGGCGCGCGCTCGGAGGTAAGGGCTGATGGCGACCGCGATCTACCCGCTCTCACGCCACGTCGGTCCGTCCCTCTGCGCCTTTGCGCCTTTGCGTGAGATCCGAGCTCGTTTCGGTGCCCACCGTCGAACCGAAGCTGAAGCCAGCTCTCGCAAAGGCGCAAAGACGCAACGAGCCCGGACCTCTTTCGGGATTGAAGCCTCACGCAGAGGCGCGGAGGCGCAGAGGGGCTGCGCGCTGCATGCCAGTCGTTCGAGCAGTGGAGGTCGGAGCTGATGGCGACCAGCAAGCGCGTGAAGGCCAAGCCCGAAGGCGAGATCCGTCGCAGCCAAATGGTCACGACCTACGGTCCCGGCTCGATGGTCGATCTCGTTCACAACGCCGTGCTCGTCGGGGGCTTGGACTTCTGGGGTTGGGACAAGAAGAAGGGTCGTGTGCCGGTGCCCGAGCCGCGCCTGCGCGACACGTTGGCGGAGAAGTTCAAGAGCGTCGGCATCCCACTCAGCGCGGACCATCCCTTCCTCGAACCGCCGGTCGCGGGAGACGAAGCGAGCCGCTTCGTGGGTGTGCAGGTGCTCGAGTTCCCGCAGTGGTTCGTGTGCCAGAACCCCGAGTGCCGCGCGCTCGTGCGCAAGGACGGACTCGAGCTCAAGGGCGGCAAGTACGTGCACGTGTGTGGGAGCGACCGACGCGCCCATGAGACGGTGCCGGTGCGTTTCCTCGGAGCGTGCAAGAAGGGCCACACGCAGGACTTCCCGTGGATCGCCTTCGCGCACCTGCAGAAGGGTCGATGCGCGGCGCCGTCGCTGCGGCTTCACGAAGGTGCGACGGGCGACTTCTCCGAGATCCACGTCGAGTGCGTCGCGTGTGGCGCCTCGCAGGCCTTGAGCGCGGCGATGACCTCGAGCGCGCCCGCGGACGCGACCGGCCCGAAGCTACGTTGCGACGGCGAGCGTCCGTGGCTTGGTCCGGAAGGACGCGAGCCCGGTTGCGAAGAGCCGCTTCGGCTGCTCGTGCGCACCGCGAGCAACTCGTACTTCGCGCAGGTGGTCAGCGCGATCTCGATCCCCCAGCCCGGCAAGGAGCTCGAGGAGAAGGTCCGCGAGCACTGGGACGTGCTCAAGGCTGCGACGAAGGAGACGCTGCCGGTCTTCCGCACGATTCCGAAGATCCAGGTCGCGCTCGCGGAGTACGCGGACGCCGACGTGATCGGCGCCGTGATGTCGATCGCAGAGGGCAAGCCGCCCACCCTCGAACCTCTCCGCACGGCGGAGTTTCGTCGCCTTGTGGCGAGCGAGAACGAAGTGTCCGGGGAGCTTCCGCCGCCGAACGAGACCTACTTCGCGCGTCGCGTCCTCCCCGAGTCGGGCTTGCCGAGTGGAGTCGAGCGTCTCGTGCTCGCGTCGAAGCTGCGTGAGGTGCGCGTGCAGATCGGCTTCACGCGCCTCGAGCCCGTAACGGCAGACCTGCAAGGCGACTTCGACATCGGCGTGCAGACCGCGCGACTCGGGCTCACCACGAACTGGCTCCCCGCCACCGAAGTGCGCGGCGAAGGCATCTTCATCCAGCTCTCCGAGTCGGCCATCCGCGCGTGGGAAGACCGCGACGCCGTGAAGGCCCGCGACGAAGAGCTCCGCGGAGGCTACGAGGCGTGGAAGGCGACGGTGAGCGAGGCGCCGTCGTACCCGGGCATTCGCTTCTATCTGATTCATTCGCTCTCGCACCTGCTGATCACCGCGATCAGCCTCGAGTGCGGCTACTCCGCGAGTGCGATCCGCGAACGCCTCTACTGCGGCCCCTCCGACGCCGATCCGAGCACGCCGATGGCGGCGATTCTGCTCCACACCGACAGCACGGGAACCGAGGGCACGCTCGGCGGCCTCGTCGAGCAGGGCCGCAAGCTCCGCGAGCATCTCCGTCGTGCGTACGACCTCGGCA
>Ga0075012_10006792_pt1 | contig 10331 bp, 11 predicted proteins | sample All_14_2_FD_71474 | JGI IMG/M metagenome (GOLD analysis project Ga0075012, IMG submission 71474) | Freshwater microbial communities in response to fracking from Pennsylvania, USA - Allegheny Zone_MetaG_DW_15 | ecosystem: Environmental > Aquatic > Deep subsurface > Groundwater > Drilled... | reverse complement strand
CTCGTACACTGACTTGATGGCTTCTTCATTTTCTCCTTCTCAGGCCGACGTCGTCGCCTTGGCCAAGGCCGGGGTGACCCTTTCAGGCGATTTGTTTCAAACCACGGATGCACCTGCGCTGGCGCAACGGTTTTCACGCCTGGCGGCAGAGTCGTGTTTGCCGGAGGGTCTGGATGATTTGCATTGGCAGGCGCAGGCAGAGATGCACAGCGGCGAGGCCGGTGAACTCCAGCCTTGGCTATTTGTTCAGGCGAGTGCAAGGTTGCCCTTGGTGTGTCAGCGTTGCTTGGAGCCGGTGGTGATTTCATTGGAGGCCGAAAGGGCCTTTCGCTTTGTTGCCAACGAAGAGGTGGCTGCTGCTGAGGACGACCTCTGTGAAGAGGATGTTCTGGTGCTGGAGCCGCGCATGGATTTGCTGGCGCTGGTTGAGGATGAGTTGCTGATGTCTTTGCCACTGCTCCCCATGCACGAAGAATGCCCCGTGCATGTGCCCACCACAGCTGTTGATGAGGCTTTTGCTGAGGCAGATGCTGTCAAGAAGAATCCGTTTTCTGCCTTGGATGCTCTTAAAAAAGGGCAAAAACCATGAAGTTATGGGGTTTCTGTTGCCCCCGTTCGTCGGCTGTTTTGGCTGGTCTGTTTTGTCGTTGCTATAATGCCGGGTTTGGCGTTGGATCCGAATTGGGTTGAGCGCTTTCCTCTAACCTACAGTCCCAGGAGCGGAACATGGCCGTCCAGCAAAACAAAAAGTCCCCATCCAAGCGCGGCATGCACCGCTCGCACAATGCTTTGACAGTGCCCGGCATTGCCGTGGAGTCCACCACGGGCGAAATTCACCTGCGTCACCACATCAGCCCCACCGGTTTCTACCGTGGTCGCAAGGTGCTCAAAACCAAAAACGAGGCTTGATTCTCAAGCCCTTTCAAAGGCCCGCATGACCCATGCGGGCCTTTGCTTTGTGCGGGTTCCAAAAGCCGCACCGTAGCCTGAACGTCTGATGATCACCATTGCCGTGGATTGCATGGGGGGAGACCACGGTCTGCCCATCACCCTTCCTGCCTGTGCCGATTTCTTGTCGTCACATTCCGATGTGAGGTTGCTGCTGGTTGGGCAGTCCGATGCAATGGCGGCTTACCCCGCGTTGCTGGCTCACAAGCGCTGTACAGTGGTCGTAGCCAGCGAAGTCGTCGCCATGGATGACCCTGTGGAAGTGGCTTTGCGCCGTAAAAAAGATTCATCCATGCGGGTGGCCATCAATCAAGTCAAGGATGGTCGGGCGCATGCCGTGGTGTCTGCTGGCAACACGGGGGCTCTCATGGCCATTTCCCGCTACGTGCTGAAAACACTCGATGGCATAGACCGACCGGCCATCGCCTCCGAATTGCCCAATCAAAATGGCGGCGCTACAACGGTGCTGGATCTTGGCGCGAATGTGGATTGTGGCGCTCACCACCTGCTGCAGTTCGCTGTCATGGGGTCTGCGCTCGTGGCGGCTGTGTCTGGCAAAGAACAGCCCAGTGTGGGACTGCTGAATGTCGGTGAAGAGGTCATCAAGGGCAGTGATGTCATCAAGCAGGCGTCTGAATTGCTGCGCAACGCAGGGGCGTGCGGTGATCTGAATTTCCATGGCAATGTGGAGGGCAATGACATTTTCAGAGGCACGGTGGACATCGTGGTCTGCGACGGCTTCGTCGGCAATGTGGCCCTGAAGGCCTGCGAGGGCCTGGCCTCCATGATGAGTGGGTTCATTCGGCAAGAGTTTTCCCGCAGCATGTGGCGGAAAGTCACGGGTATCGTGGCTTATCCGGTTCTATCCGCGTTTAAAAAGCGGGTGGATCATCGCCGGTACAACGGAGCTGCGTTGCTGGGGCTCAATGGATTGGTGTTCAAGAGTCATGGGTCTGCCGACTCGTTTGCATTCAGGCATGCTCTGGACCGGGCTTATGATGCGGCCCACAACCAGTTGCTGGAGCGGGTCAAAGCTCGCATTGCCCATGCAGCTCCCCTCATGGCTGGGGTGGTCAGACAACCTGCAGCCAGCCCAGAGATCTGAATCCAATACACCATGTCACGTTTTTCCTGCATCACAGGCACAGGCAGTGCCTTGCCTTCCAAGCGTTTGACCAATGCCGATCTGGTCGCCCTGCTGGCGGCCCGGGGTTTGGAGAGCAGTGACGAATGGATTGTCGAGCGCACAGGGATCCGCAGCCGCCATTTCGTGGAGGACGGCGTCAATGCCAGTGATTTGGCTTTTCGTGCTTGCCGGGCTGCATTGGCGGCTGCGAGTCGAAAAGCTTCTGACATTGACCTGATCATCGTGGCCACGTCCACGCCAGACATGGTGTTTCCTTCGACCGCCACAATTCTTCAGCACAAGCTGACGCAGGCTGCTCTGGCTGAGGGGGACACAGGGGCTGCGGGTGGAGCGGCTTTCGATGTGCAGGCGGTGTGCAGTGGCTTTATCTATGCATTGACATTGGCAGACTCTCTGATCAAGACGGGCGCTGCGCAGCGGGCTTTGGTCGTGGGAGCCGAGGTCTTTTCGCGGATTTTGGATTTCAACGATCGGACAACCTGCGTGTTGTTTGGCGATGGCGCCGGTGCCGTTGTTTTGGAGGCTTGTGAGCATGACGGCTCGGGGGCCGGTGTGCTGGCTACCGATATCCATGCCGATGGTCGCCACACGGGCATCCTGTGCGTTCCTGGTACGGTGTCTGGCGGCCAGGTGCTGGGGGATCCCCTTCTCAAAATGGATGGTCAGGCTGTGTTCAAACTGGCGGTGGGTGTGCTTGAAAGCACCGCCCGGGCCGTGCTGTCCAAGGCTGGCAAAACCGAGGCGGATGTGGATTGGCTTGTGCCCCACCAAGCCAACATCCGGATCATGCAGGGCACGGCCCGCAAGCTCAAGCTGCCCATGGACAAGGTTGTTGTGACGGTGGATCGGCATGGCAACACGTCCGCTGCATCCATTCCTTTGGCACTGGACCATGCGGTGCGCGAGGGGCAGGTGAAGCCCGGCCAGACCGTGCTCATGGAAGGCGTCGGTGGTGGTTTCACATGGGGTGCAGTCCTTGTCAGAATGTAGAGCTGTATACGCTTACGCAGTAAGCGTATAAGTCCAAAATTTCGTATTTATATGAGCTCATTTGCTTTTGTTTTCCCAGGCCAAGGCTCGCAATCTGTGGGCATGTTGGATGCATGGGGCGATCATCCTGTGGTTCGCGAAGTGCTCGACGAAGCCTCGCAAGCGCTGAGTGAGGACATTGCCCAACTCATTCACGAAGGCCCCAAGGAGGCCCTTGCCCTGACCACCAACACGCAGCCTGTCATGCTGGTGGCGGCTGTGGCGGCGTACCGGGTTTGGCTGGCCGAGGGCGGCCGTGTGCCGGATGTGGTGGCTGGACATTCTCTGGGTGAGTACTCAGCCTTGGTGGCAGCGGGTGCTTTGTCCCTGACGCAGGCCGCGCCGCTGGTCCGCTTCAGGGCCGCGGCCATGCAGGAAGCTGTTCCTGTGGGCGTTGGGGCTATGGCGGCTATCTTGGGCATGTCGGCTGAAAACGTGGTGTCTGGTTGTGCCCAGGCGCAAGCGTTGTTCGACCCGGGCACAGGCGAAGTGGTTGAGGCGGTGAACTTCAACGACCCCATGCAGACGGTCATTGCCGGTTCCAAGGCCGCTGTTGACAAGGCTTGTGAGGTCCTGAAGGCCAATGGGGCCAAGCGCGCATTGCCATTGCCTGTGTCCGCACCGTTCCACTCCAGTCTGATGAAGCCTGCGGCTGACAAGCTGCGTGAGCGCTTGGAGCAAATTTCTATGCTGTCGCCCCAGTTGCCCGTGATCAACAACATTGATGTGGCAATTGAGTCCGATCCCGAACGCATCCGCGATGCCTTGGTTCGCCAGGCTTTCGGCCCGGTGCGCTGGGTGGAGTGTGTGCAGGCCATCAAGGCGCGTGGCGTGTCCACAGTGGTCGAGTGCGGGCCTGGCAAGGTCCTCGCTGGCATGGTCAAGCGGATCGACGCCGAGATGACGGGGTTGCCGTTGTTTGATCCAGCGTCTCTGTCGGGTGTGAAAGGAGCTTTGGCATGAGCGAAGTCAAATACGAAGGCCAAGTTGCCTTGGTGACGGGGGCTTCTCGCGGCATTGGTGCCGCCATCGCCCTTGAGCTGGCTCGCAAAGGGGTGAAAGTGACGGGGACGGCCACCTCGGATGAGGGCGCGGCCAAGATCGGCGGAGCTCTTGCCGCCTACCCTGGCTGCAAAGGTGTGAACCTGAATGTGAACGATGCGGTAGCTTCCGAAGCACTGGTGGATGCTTTGCTCAAAGAGCATGGTGCGCTGCACATACTGGTCAATAATGCGGGCATCACGCGTGACATGTTGGCCATGCGTCTGAAAGACGACGACTGGGATGCCGTTCTCGATACCAATCTGAAGGCTGTTTTTCGCATGAGCCGAGCGGTCATGCGCCCCATGATGAAGCAGCGGTATGGGCGCATCATTGCCATCACCAGCGTGGTTGGTGCGTCGGGCAATCCAGGGCAAGCCAACTATGCGGCAGCCAAAGCCGGTGTGGCAGGCATGACAAGGGCCCTGGCCCGTGAGTTGGGCAGTCGCAACATCACCGTCAATTGTGTGGCACCTGGCTTCATCGAGACCGACATGACAGCGTCTTTGCCCGAAGAGCAGCAAAAGGCTTTGCTGGGGCAAATTCCCCTGGGCCATCTGGGCAAACCCGCCGATATCGCGCATGCTGTGTCTTACTTGGCCAGTCCGCAAGCGGGCTACATCACAGGTCAGGAGCTGCATGTCAACGGTGGCATGTACATGGGCTGATCCCCTTCCAATCACAACGTCGGTCAACCGCCCGGCGGGCGGGTTAGAGTCTCTACTCTCTCCGCAGCTAAAATGGCGGTCTGTTTTTCAACAACCCTCAGAGGGAACTATGAGCGATATCGAAGCACGTGTGAAGAAAATCATTGCCGAGCAACTCGGCGTTGAAGAAGGTCAAGTCACCAACGAAAAGGCTTTTGTGGCCGATCTGGGCGCTGACTCCCTCGACACCGTGGAATTGGTGATGGCCCTCGAAGATGAATTCGGTATCGAAATCCCCGATGAAGACGCGGAGAAGATCACCACTGTCCAGAACGCCATCGATTACGCGATGACGCATCAAAAGGCCTGACAGTCGCATGACCCGCCGCCGAGTCGTCGTGACCGGCCTGGGCTGTGTGAGTCCCGTGGGCAACACGGTGCCGCAGACTTGGGCCAATTTGCTCGCCGGACAATCCGGCATCGGTCCCATCACCAGATTTGATGCATCGACATTCGCTTGCAAAATAGCAGGCGAGGTCAAGAACTTCGATTTGGAGTCCTATATCAGCGCGAAGGAAGCGCGGACCATGGACACCTTCATCCACTTTGGTATCGCAGCCGCTGCGCAAGCCGTGGCGGATGCTGGCTTGCCTGTCGGGGATGCTCTTGATGAGGAGTTGGCCAATCGCATCGGGTGCATCATTGGCTCGGGTATAGGCGGTTTGCCGCTGATTGAAGCCACGCGAGACGAGCTGGTCAGCCGTGGTGCTCGCCGCATCTCCCCTTTCTTTGTGCCTGCGTCCATCATCAACATGATCTCCGGTCACGTGTCGATGCGCTTTGGGTTCAAAGGGCCCAATCTGGCCGTTGTCACGGCTTGCACCACCGGTCTTCACTGCATCGGTGAAGCCAGTCGCAAGATCGAATACGGTGATGCTGATGTGGTGGTGGCTGGTGGTTCAGAAGCCACGGTATCGCCACTTGGCGTGGGTGGTTTCGCTGCCATGCGTGCACTGAGCACTCGCAATGACGATCCGGCCACGGCGTCGCGTCCCTGGGACAAGGATCGTGATGGCTTTGTGTTGGGTGAAGGGGCTGGTGTTTTGGTGCTGGAGGAGTATGAGCACGCCAAAGCACGAGGTGCCCGGATATACGCCGAAGTCTCAGGCTATGGCATGAGTGCGGATGCTGGTCACATGACTGCTCCCAGCATGGACGGCCCACGCCGTGCCATGTTGCTGGCATTGAAAAATGCTGGTCTGAACGCAGATCAGGTGGACTATGTGAACGCGCATGGCACCTCTACCCCTTTGGGCGATGTGAACGAAACCAATGCCATCAAGGCGGCATTGGGTGACCATGCCCGCAAGGTGGTGGTCAACTCCACCAAATCCATGACGGGTCACCTGCTGGGTGGTGCGGGCGGCTTGGAGAGTGTGGTTTCCGTGCTCGCGCTTTACCACCAGAAAAGCCCACCAACCACCAATATTTTCAATCAGGATCCGGAATGTGATTTGGACTACTGTGCCAATACCGCCCGTGACATGAAAATAGATGTGGTACTGAAAAATAATTTCGGTTTCGGTGGTACCAACGGCTCATTGGTGTTCCGTCGTTTGTCCTGATTGGACGACCGCACTGTCAAACTCCATCGATGCGCCCCGCCGGTGTCTTACCCGGTGGGGCGTTCTTTTGTCCTTGCTCTGACCCTGCTGCTGTTCACGTCCGCATCGTTTGTCACGCTGGGGCACCTGTGGGTGTTGTGGCATACAGGGTCGGGCTTGTCTGGGGCGTCTCTGCTGCTCTGCGCGGGTATATGGTTGGGTGTGCTGGCCTGGGCTTGGCGTGCTTGGAGGTGCTCTCTTTCCGGGTGGTTGACTTGGGACCCCGATCCGGGGACCGCAGGGCACACCGAAGGTGTCAGCGGTGCGCCCCGTCTGGTGTCCGGGTGGTGGTGGAGTTCATCCGAAGAGGGGCAGGGCATGGAAATTCGCCAGCTCAAGCCGGTTATGGTTTTTCGGTACTGGATGTTGCTTCAGGTGGATTCCGGTCGCGATTTTGTGCCGGGCCATTGGTTGTGGGTAGAGTCACGCACCTTGCCTTCGCGTTGGTTGGCTTTGCGTCGGGCTGTCCTGGCGCGCACATGCTGAGTTCTCTGTGTTCTCTTTTCGGCCTGATGGCTCGGTTATATTTCCGCGCCTGCCCTGATCATGACCCTTCCAACACCTGAGCCCCGTCCACCCGATGTCGATGCCCTGCTGGTACAGCGTGCGGCTGCCGGGGAGGCTCGCGCTTTCGAGCTGTTGTTTATCAAGTACCAGCGCCGTGTCGAGCGCCTGATTGGGCGAATGGTGCGTGATGTGGATCTGGTGCCTGACATCGCGCAGGAGACCTTTATCCGTGCCTACCGGGCGCTGCCGCAGTTTCGAGGGGACGCCCAGTTTTACACCTGGCTGTACCGCATCGCTGTGAATACGGCCAAGAAGCACTTGATGGACCTCAAGCGAGATCCGACAGTGACCATGTCCGCGCTTCATTCTTCCGATGACGATGAAACTTCTTCATCCGAACCAGAACAAAGCATGGGCACTGCAGACAACGCAACCCCTGAAGCCATCTTGGCCAGCAAGGAAATCGCGATCGCAGTGAATGAGGCCATGGATGCATTGCCGGAAGAGTTGCGTCAGGCGATCACGTTGCGGGAAATTGAGGGCCTGAGTTATGACGATATCGCCCAGGCGCTGGACTGTCCTATCGGTACCGTGCGATCTCGCATATTCAGGGCACGAGAAGCCATTTCAACTCGAATCAAACCCATGCTTGACCGGCAAGCGGGAAAACGTTGGTAGTGGGGCAGCTGCCCTTGGAAAGACTGAATGCCATGAGTGAATCCCTGACACCACGTCCTGCAGTGGCGGGTACAGAACCTTCGCTGAGTGAAGTCTCTGCCTGGGTCGACAACGAGTTGCCCCTCGAAGACTGGGACCAGCTGCTCGCATCCGATGCCGAGTCGGACTCTTTGCTCCAGACATGGCACCGCTACCACCTTATCGGTGACGCATTGCGTTCCTCTGCTGCAACGGGTTCGGCACATTGGTCGGTTGATGCCTGCTCATCCAGCAGTTCCAGTGTGCTGGCGCGTGACATCATGGCCCGTGCCAGGGCCTTGGAGGGGGCGGCTATCCCAGCCCCTTTGAAGCCTGTCTCGGTTCCTGCACACCTGCTGGTGTCCAGTTCGGTCCCCGTGCATCGCCATGAGGCCGCCAACGACGGCGTGTTTCGCTGGAAGATGGTGGCCGGGCTGGCGTCGGTGGCTGCCGTGCTCAGTGTGGCGTGGGGTGTCAGTGGCTTGGTGCCTGGGAACCAGGGTCATGACGCTCAGTTGGCCAAGGCCGTCGTGCCCGGTTCGGTGGTGACGGCGAAGGTCGCCGGAGGAGCCCTGCCTGTGGTGGTGCAGCCGGTACAGCCGTCGCCGGTGTGGGTGGCGACGCCACATGGTCAAGTGCTTCGGGATCCGCGGCTGGAGGAGCTGATGCAAGCCCATCGCCAGGCCGGTGGGGCCTCGGCTCTTCAGGTGCCCGCTGGTTTTTTGCGCAACGCAACCTTTGACGCGAGCCAGCGTTGAATTCAGGAGTGTGGTCTGTGCAGACAATGGCAAACCGTTTTTTTAAAGATTTTTTGCCTTTTGTGCTTTTGGGGTATGGCTTTTTAGCTGCGAATTTTGCATTTTCGCAGGGCGTTGGTGTTTCCAAAAGTGGGGGGGGCATTGTTCCAGAGAGAACCCTCACGGAGTGGCTTTTGCGGTTGCACGACGCTTCTCGCAACAGGTCCTACACGGGGACTCTGGTGGTTTCGGCTGGCAATGCCATATCCTCTTCGCGCATCTGGCATGTGTGCGATGGCTCGCAACAGCTGGAGCGTGTGGACACGCTGTCAGGACCACAGCGCACCACTGTGCGTCGCAACAACGAGGTGGTGACTTTCATGCCCGAGTCACGCCTGACCGTTGTGGAGCGGCGCGAGTCGCTGGGCTTGTTTCCGGCACTGCTGCAAACGCCTTCTCATTCGTTGGCTGAGTTTTACGGGTTGCGCCAGCCTGGTGGCGTGGAACGTGTCGCGGGCTTCGATGCCGAGGTGGTGGAGTTCGTGCCCCGTGATGAATGGCGGTTCGGGTACCGAATCTGGTCGGAGAAAAAGACCGGACTGGTGGTCAAACTGCAGACCCTGGACGCCCAGCAGCGCGTGTTGGAGCAGGTGGCTTTTTCCGAATTGAGCCTGGATGCGCCGGTGCGCATGGATCAGCTCATCAAGATGATGAAGAACCGTCCCGGGTACACCGTTCAGCAATTGGTTGCTACCCGCACAACGCCCGAGGCACAAGGCTGGCGCCTTCGCAACCCAGTGCCAGGATTTCGCACCGTTGCATTTCACATGAGAGCTGATGCCTCGGTCCAGTCCGCTGGCACTGGCGCAGCGCAGTCGGTGCAATGGGTTTTCTCGGACGGACTGGCATCGGCGTCGGTTTTTGTGGAACCCTACGACCCCGGTCGTCATGGGGCTGAGGTTCAAATGGTGACGGGTGCCACCCATTCGTTGTCTCGCCGCATGGACTCATTCTGGGTGACTGTCGTGGGCGAAGTGCCTCCCGACACCCTGAGGCGATTCACCCAGGAAATGGAACGTCTGCGCTGAAGCGCGTTCTCATCCTGCGCTTTGGATGGTATGCCTTTCAGGCGAGGGGCTGCGCCATTTTTTTCACACCTCTTCATACCTACTTTTCACAGGAGATCTTCTGCAATGCTTTCTCGGGCCTTGAAATCTTCTTTTTTTTGGCGGAGCACGGCTGGGCTTCGCCATGGCGTGGTGGCATTGGGCATCGCTGTCGCAACGCTGACCCCTGCTTGGGCGCAGAGTACGCCTTCACTCGCGCGCGGGCTTCCTGATTTCACCGAGTTGGTGGACCAGGTGGGGCCTTCGGTGGTGAACATCCGTACGCTGGAACGGACCCGCTCCAATGCGGGTGCGGCGCCCGACGAGCAAATGCTGGAGTTTTTTCGCCGTTTCGGCATTCCCATTCCACCAGGGGCTCAGCGCGGGCCCCGTCAAGAACGTGGTGGGTCTCAGGAGGAGGAGCGTCCCACCGGTGTGGGCTCCGGATTTGTTCTGACCCAGGATGGCTTCATCATGACCAATGCGCATGTGGTGGATGGCGCAGATGAATTGTTGGTGACCTTGCCCGACAAGCGTGAATTCAAGGCCAGGGTGATCGGGGCGGACAAGCGAACCGATGTCGCCGTGGTCAAAATCGACGCACTTGATCTGCCAGCTGTTCGCATTGGTGATGTGAATCGCCTGAAGGTGGGCGAGTGGGTGATGGCCATCGGGTCACCTTTCGGGCTTGAAAACTCGGTCACGGCCGGCATTGTGAGCGCCAAGCAGCGTGACACAGGGGATTACTTGCCGTTTATCCAGACGGATGTGGCCATCAACCCTGGCAATTCAGGGGGGCCATTGATCAA
>Ga0075012_10006791_pt1 | contig 10333 bp, 4 predicted proteins | sample All_14_2_FD_71474 | JGI IMG/M metagenome (GOLD analysis project Ga0075012, IMG submission 71474) | Freshwater microbial communities in response to fracking from Pennsylvania, USA - Allegheny Zone_MetaG_DW_15 | ecosystem: Environmental > Aquatic > Deep subsurface > Groundwater > Drilled... | reverse complement strand
ATTAAGCCCGATGCCTATTCCGGTTCGGTGGGAGTGAAGTTGGTGAAACAGCCTGCGGAGTTAGATGCGGCACTTGACCAATTAAGGCAGATACTCAAACAAGAGCAAGCGGCTTATGTAGGCGATTTTGATGTTTGCCAAGACATACTTATAGAGCAAGCTATACCGCGCAAGCCTTTGCCCGGTTGCGAAAGTGAGTTTACACTGCACATGCTCAGCCGCAACGGCCAGCACAGCCTGTTGGTGACAGCAGAAAAGCAACTAAACCACGACACCTACATTGAGGTGAGCCATACCGTGCCAGCAGTGAGCATACCGCAGGAGTTTATACAAATGGCCGAAAAGGCAACCGTTCAAATGCTGGCAAAACTTGGGGTAATGCAATGCATCAGCAATTGGGAGTTTATTATTACCCCAAACAACCAAGTAGCGTTGGTTGAAGGGCAGCTGCGCCCTTCGGGCGATAGGCTCATGCAATTGATAAAACTGGCCACGGGCATAAACCCATTTGAGGCATTGCTGCACGGCGAAACGAACCCCACACAACACAAAATAGCCTGCATTAAATGGCTCGGCCCAGATGAAGTATTGCTGGTTGAAGGTAAATACACCATACCCAACTTACCGGCCAACTGGGAGGCTATAATTGACGAAGCCGCCCTGCGCTCAAATCCTGATTGGAAAGGCCCCATTGATTGGTACAATAGGCATGTGGCAGTGGTGGGGGTTTTGTAGGTGCAATATTGGGCTATGCCCTCACGCTACAAACCTGCTCTTATGCCCCCATTTGATGTAGGCAAACATCATTACATCAAACCAAAAGTGGGCCGTGATGGCCGAGAAAATGCCCACATTTACCATCAAGTAGCCGAAGCCCGCACTTACCAGCACCATCATTAGGCCGTATATAGTTGTGGTTGCATCGCTTATGCTCAGGTAACCGTGCAGGGCAATGAAGATAATGGCAGTGAACCAAATGCCCAACCAAGGCTGTATGCCGCCCCGAAACAAGAGCTCCTCTCCCACGCCAGCGCAAAACGAGTAAAACACCATTTCAGCGAAACTGGGGTTAAGGTCGGTAATAAACTGCTGGAAAAAGCTTTTACTTTCTTTAAACCATTCGGTACGGATTAGTGCTATGGCCAATATGGCTGTAGCTATACCAAACGAGGTACCATTTAACAATTGCAGCTTAATGGCCAAGCCACTGGCTATAAACGCGGGAATAGCAGCACTATGGGCAAACACTACCAACAGTAGCCCAATGCCCCCCATGCCTACCAAAGTAAGCAGGCTCATTAAAAACACTTGTAGGCGCGTAACTTTCACGGTGGCAAAGGTAACCACTGGCAAGGCAAATGCCAACCGCTACATTATCGTTAGCCAAATACTTGGTACATGATACTCGTTACTTGCTTCTATCCCCGTATCTTTGCGCCATGCAAACCCCACCAAACGAGAAACGTACCGAAATTGGCGCCCTTGGCGAATTTGGCCTGATAAGGCTGCTTACCAATAGCATTAAACTTAACCAAGAAAGCAGTATAAAAGGAGTGGGCGACGATGCCGCCGTGGTAAACCACCAAGGCAAAAATACCGTAATAACCACCGATATGCTCGCCGAAGGCATCCACTTCGACCTGATGTATACGCCCCTGAGGCACCTTGGCTACAAGGCCATAGTGGTAAACCTAAGCGATATATATGCCATGAACGCCACGCCTACACAAGTAACGGTTTCGTTGGCCATCAGCAACCGTTTTTCGGTAGAGGCCATTGAAGAACTTTATGAAGGTATATATATGGCCTGCAAAAAGTATGGCGTTGATTTAGTGGGCGGCGATACTACTTCGTCGCTCTCGGGCTTAGTAATAAGCGTAACCGCCCTAGGTGTGGCCAACACCGAAGACATAGTGTACCGCAATGGTGCTAAGCCCGGAGATGCCATATGCGTAAGCGGCGATCTGGGTGGTGCTTACCTAGGCCTACAGATATTGGAGCGCGAAAAGCAGATATACCTAGAGCACCCGGATGTGCAGCCCGACTTGGAAAACGAGCAATACATTATTGGCCGCCAATTGAAGCCCGAGGCCCGCAAAGATGTAATTGAACTGTTGAAAGAGCACGGTATTAAACCCACTGCAATGATTGATATTTCGGATGGTTTGTCGTCGGAGATATTGCACATCTGTACCCAATCGGGTGTGGGGGCTAAGCTCTATGAAGACCAAGTGCCCATTAGCGAAGAAGCGTATAACTTGGCCATCAAATTCAACCTCGACCCTATTACTTGCGCCCTAAATGGCGGCGAAGACTACGAGCTATTGTTTACCGTAAAAGCTGAAGACGTGACGAAACTTAGCAATGAATGGAATGTGACCGTTATTGGGCGCATTGCCGAAAAAGCCGAAGGCGTAACCCTTACCACCAAAGGCGGCAACGTGTTTCCCATCTCTGCCCAAGGTTGGGACCCATTGATTAAGGCTGGTATATTGAATGCCTAAGGGTAGTTTTGTCGTCCTCGAATGTACGTTTAGCAAGGATTTTAACACCGATTTTGATTTGCTTTTCTGTCATCTCTCATTTCATACCGCTCATCTACTTCACGTTAGAAATCTGAGGCTTAGGCAAAAAAGTCTCGTGTCTTGTGTCTTATGTCTTGTGTCTAGTTAGTAACTTGCAGTCACAAATTGAAAACGCTATGCAAAATACCCCAAGTATACCCCGCACCTTGTACAACGAAGAGCATTTGCTGTTCTTCAAAACCGTTGCCGACTTCGCAGCCAAAGAAATAACCCCCAACAATGAGCAGTGGGAAAAAGACCACATGGTGAGCCGCGAAAGCTGGCAGAGACTGGGCGAAAACGGCTTTTTGTGTATGCAGGTTGATGAAAAATATGGTGGTCTGGGAATTAAAGATTTTCGCTACAATGCCATCTTTACCGAAGTGCTGGCCCTTACGGGTTGCGCCGGCCCGGCTGTGGGCTACCCTTTGCACAGCGACATCGTTTGCCCGTACATAGACCACTATGGCAACGAAGCTACCAAGCAAAAGTACCTACCTAAAATGGTTACCGGTGAATACATTGCTGCTATTGCCATGACCGAGCCAGGTGCCGGTAGTGATTTGCAAGGCATGCGCACCACTGCCGTAGATAAAGGCGACCACTACCTGGTAAACGGTTCAAAAACGTTTATTACCAATGGTTACTTATGCGATTTAGCCGTGGTGGCTGTAAAAACTGACCCTACCAAGGGTGCTAAAGGCATAAGCCTATTGGTAATGGATGCCAACGCCGAAGGGTTTAGCAAGGGTAAGCCGTTCCATAAAGCGGGCTTGCATGCTCAAGATACTTGTGAGTTGTTTTTTGATAACGTGAAAGTGCCTAAAGAAAACCTATTGGGCAGCGAGGGCCACGGGTTTGCCTACCTGATGACCGAACTGGCGCAAGAGCGCTTAGTGGTAGGCTTAGGCGCTATTGCAGCTGCCGAGGCTACCTTAAACCTTACTATACAGTACATTAAAGAGCGCCAAGCTTTTGGTAAGCCGGTAGCAGAGTTTCAAAACACGAAATACAAAATTGCCGAAATGGCCACTGAAGTAGAAATGGGCCGTGTATTTGCCGACCGTTGCGTTGAGCTGCACAACAACAAGCAGCTTGACGGTGCTACCGCATCAATGGCCAAGTATTCGCTTACCGAACTACAATGCAAGGTAGCCGATGCTTGCGTTCAATTGCACGGCGGCTATGGCTACATTTGGGAGTACCAAGTAGCCCGCGCTTGGGCCGATGCAAGGGTGCAGCGTATTTATGCCGGTACCAACGAGATTATGAAAGAGCTGATAAGCCGCAAATACTTGCAATAACTAAATTAAGTTTCGTGCCCGATAGAGTAGCATGAGTGAAATGAACTTGATGCGATTAAAAGATCCATCAGTGATATAGCCATTTACCTCACCGTTATCCTCACCCCGGCGCTGTGCGCGGCAAACTCGGGGGCATACATACACTGTATGGTGCTAATGCCATTGCTGAACGAGCCGCTTAGATTTACACGCAATGGGTATTCAAACACATGCGTGCCGCGCGGTAGCCTATCAAAAAAGAAGTTGGTGGCCGCATCGCGGGTGCTCTCGTAGTATCCTAGGCCACCCTTCCACTTGTAGCTGCTCAGTACGTTTATCGGCTCTAGGCCAGCAGCGCGCATATCTTTTAGGTGCACAAACTCCATATCCCTATCCACGCGCACTTCAATGCGAACGGTCAGCAAGTCGCCGGGTTTAAGGTCGGTGGATTCGATTATGGGTTCCAGTATTGGGCCGGTTTTGCTATCGCGCTGCACGTATAGCTTTTTCACAATACTGAGCGGGGTTTTAACAGGGGTGATGTTGTCCAGCTGCTCGAAATACTGCCAATACACCGCGCCCCAACTGATGCCTTTGCCCTCGCGGGTGGCGGTAATGTTGCCCATGCTAGCGGTTACCTCGTTGCCACTAATAGTGGTTTTGCTGTAGCCCGTGCCCGGCTCGGCATTTTTTTTGCCGTCGATGGTTTTGTCGCCTAGCTTTACGGTTAGTTTTGGCGTTTCGCTCAACCAATCAGTACCTTCCAAAAGCAACGCGTAGCAAGCATCTGCGGTGGCTTTGGTATTGCCCCAATCTTGCACCTGCTTTTGCTTGAGCAGCCAGGTGCGCATAGCATCAACAGAGGTGGTATCGTTGCCTGCTTCTACAAAAGCCTCAATCAAAAGTGCCTGTGCCTCAATGGGTGCCTCATACCAGCCAAAGCCCGCCCGAATCGATTTCCAGTACATACCCAGTTCTTCATGGTTTATTGCGGTTTGCTTTAGAGAGGTGATTATGAGTTTTACGGCTTGGTTGCTCTTATCTTGTTCCTGACGACTTAAAATAATGGCTGTCATGCCTTTATCATATATTCCCTGCTTGTTCCAGAATTTTTGCGCTTGGGCGAGGTAATAATCATGGGCTGTTTTGCTGCTCTCTGGCACGGGGTAAGCGAAGAAACTGCGGCCATACAAATAGCTCAACTGTGTGCTCGAAAGTTGGTTATCGTCCAACTTGGCTTTATACTTCAACAAGTTGTCGTAATCCTCTTTGATGCGGGCATCCAAATAGCGCATGCCGTTCAATAGGGCCTTGTTCAATTGGTCTTCTTTGGCCAAATCGATAGTACCCATTTTCACTAAGCGGCCAATGCCGGTAACAATGTATTGGGTAATGTATCGGTTATCTTGTCCGCCTTTAAACCACGGCCAGCCGCCGTTGGGGCTTTGTGCCTCCACCAATTTACGCAGGCTGTTTTCTTGCTGGCGAGCCAAATTGTTGAGCTCAAACAACAAACCAATCCGCTTTTTGCGCTCGGTCTCGTTTTGAGCTTGCAGCACCCATGGCGTTTCTTCGAGGATAATGTTTTTCAGCTCTTGGTTTTTCTCCAAGTTGCTCACTAGGGCGTCAGCCGTTTTCCATTGCTCGAACAAGGCACGTATTTTCGGCTTGCTATTGGCTATGTGTGCGGCTATGCTGTTGGCATAATACCGGTTAAAGGTCTGCTCGCTGCACTCGTAAGGGTACTCCATTAAGTAGGGCAATGCCTGTATAGCGTACCAAGCCGGGTTGGCTGTCAATTCCAACGTCAGCCCATGGTGGCGCAGTGTTTTTGATTTGCCAGAGTTAAGCAATTTTTCGAAAGTCAGTTTTTTGGTTTCGGTGCCCGATAGGTTGATGGGCAGGCTCTCGGTAACCAATATGCGGTTGCTTAAAATAGGCAAAGCGCTTTCTTCGCCATCGGTGTAGTTACTCTCGCCCAAGACGAGACAACTTACGCGGTACACGACTGCCGAAAGGCCTTCAGGCACTATCAGCGTCCACTTGGCTACGGCACTTTGGCCCTTGCCCATGGTTATGGGCTGACTGGCATTTGCCAATTTAAACTGCGCATCAATAGGCTGCATACTAAAGGCATCAAACAGTTGCAGCTTAGCAGTGCCGTTTAGGGCGTTCTCGCTAAGGTTGCTCACTTTGGCACTGAACACGATGGTATCGCCCTCGCGCAAAAAGCGTGGGGCATTAGGGAACACCATCAATTCCTTTTGGGTAACAGCTTCTTTACTGATCAACCCAAAATCCAACGCTTGGGTGTGTGCAAACCCTTGAAATTTCCATTGGGTCAATGCTTCGGGCACGGTAAATTTCAATACAAAACTACCATTGGCATCCGTTTCTATACTTGGGTAGAAGAAAGCCGTTTCTTGTAGGTTTTTGCGGGGTACTATTTCAGGGTCACCCCCTGCTTCGTTGGGGTTGGGTGGTAGGGGTGCTTTTTCTAAGGCTACAATGTTTGATGAGGCAGCATCCTTTGCCACGAACACATTGCCGCGGTATGAGTTGAGGTCCTCTTCGTCGTATTGTCTTTCAGATTCTTTTTTATATTTTCCACCAGTAACGGTTGTAACTGTTGACAAATCCTCTGTTACGGCTTCTACAATTGTTAATTCTGCGTCATTATAGTTACCGCTAGCGGGCCGATAATTATAAAACATATCTGAACCATACACACCATATAATTCCAACTCATCATACCTCGGCAGGCTATAGCCAAACCAGGTATCCTCGTTATCGGTTTTTTGGTAGTTATTGAAGTTGGTAACTCCAAACGTATAGCCATTCCAATTATCCACGGTGCTGTACCGTTGGCCACGGCCGGGTAGGTCAAAGTCCCATGCATGTTTCACAAAGGCATCCAGAGAGGCATCGTACATACTGGCCAATAGCTCTGCGGCTACTTTCTCGCCTTTGGGGCCTTTTATGGTTATCTTCCATTGCTCCTCGGCGCCGGGTGTCAGTTTATCGCGGAAGGTTTCAAATGATAGGCTAAGGTCTTTGGATGGATAAGGAACGGTTACTTGGAAATTATCGCCATAAAAGCGACCATCTTTAACGGTAAAGAAGCGCACACTAATACCTCCACGGTGCGTTTCCGTAATCGGGAACTCCATTACTTTTTGTTCCTTGCTCAGCTTCAGCCACTCTTGCTTAATTATTTTGTCGCCTTGCACCACTTCATATATCACCTTCATATCCTTAGCTGCAGTGCCGATAAGGAAACGCAACTTGCCGCCCGGTTCTACGATTGGGGTCAATAATTTGCTCCATAAGTATTGGGGCAACGGTATGTTCTTATCCTTTTCGCCAAACACCGTTACATATTGCAGGCTCTTCACTTCCTGCCCGAAACGGTCTTTAGCAGTCAGTTCCACCGAATATACGCCCGGCTGCCAAGTGGCCACGTTGGGCAAAAACTTGGTTTTTGTGCCTGTGTTCATGCTGGTTTTAAACACTTCTGCACCTTTCGCCCAATTTTTATAGTCCATCTCATTGCCATAAGCATCCAACGGGAACTGCTTGCGGAACGTGGCTTCAGAGATGATGTTGCTGTCCACTGGCTCCCATAGGCGGGTGCGCAACGGGTTTGCAGGTGCCTGCAATTGGTGGATGCTCAACTGCACCTGCGTAGGCTCCGGCTCTCCATTAAGGTTGTTGGCATATAGGCTGATGCTATCTGGTTTGGCTTTATTGATAGCATCGGGCAGGCTTACGGCAATCTCCAATGCTTTGTAGCCCACACGCACTGTTGTTTCGCTGCTATGCGTTTCGCCAGAAATGTCGGTTACATCCGCATACACGCGGTAGCTAAATATCGGGTCGGTCTGCTTATCAACGGAGCGGTCGGGTATGGCGGTAAAATTGATGGTGTAGCCACCCACGCTATCGGTGGTTGTCACCCCCGAGGCTATCTCCATAGCAGGTGACGAGGGAAGGTAGCTCCTATACCAGCCCCAAATAGGGTATTGCACCTCGCGCACCACATGGTAGCGCACCTGTGCACCATCAATGTTGCTGCCTGCGTAGGCTTTGGCAGTGCCTTTTACGGTTACACTATCATCTACCTTAAAGGTGCCGGTAATAGGCTCAAACGTTACCTCAAACTTGGGGCGTTTGTATTCCTCTACTTTAAAGTAGGTATTGCCGTACTTGGTATTGAGCGATACATTGCCCGTAATATTGCTTGCAGGCAGTATAAAGCTGCCACTAAAGGTGCCGAAGTCGTTGGTTTTAAACTCCAGTTTGCCAATTTCTTTGTAGTTGTAGTCGCGCATGATTACCTCTACCTTCTCGCCCTCCAGTATGCGGCTTTCGGTGCCTTTGTTTTCAAATACCAAGGCTTTGAAATGCACGGTTTGTCCCGGGCGGTAAATGGCCCTATCCAGGAAAAACTTGGTTTGAGTGTTCCATTTGGGTTCATCCGATTTATATGGTTGGCGAAGGTAATAGCTGCTTGGCGAGGTAACGGTATCTCCCTTATGGCTGATTTGTATAACAACATTAGTGTAGTCTTTGCTGCCGTGCAGCAATATGCGGCCATACTTGTCGGTCTGCTGAGTTTTGCCGCGCTCCAATACGTACTCGCCTTTACTGCTGTCATAGCGCTTTTCGAAAGTAGTAACACTTGCTTTGCTCACAGGCTGGCCATCCATGCGGTTCAGCACCAATACTTCCAAGCCACCATTGGGGTGGTTGCGGGTGGTATAAGCCAGGTTGGAAACCTGAATCTGCCCATAGCTGATGCTAGAGGAGCTGTCAAACTCTTCGTTGTTGGAGGCCAACAGGTAATACCTTCCGGTTGGTAAGGCCCCTAGCGTTACCTCCGTAGTATGGGTTTGGTAATCGCCAGGGTTGGGGATGCTATGTTGAAACTTGCGACTTGACTGCTGCAATAGGTAAATTATTTCGTTGCCTTGCTGTTGTCCCGGTATATCGAACTGCCTATCCGCTGGTATAGGCACCAAACGGAAATAAAGCTGATATACATTCTTAGCCGATAGCTGTATTAGCGCATCCATGTTGGGCACCACCACCTGCTCTGCTTGTAAGTTATGGCTAGGCTGTTGCAATGCGGTTAGCAGTGTTTGGCATTGCTTGGCTCCTTCTGTATTTGGGTGCTTGGCAATGGTGCGGGTGCAAATATCAATGGCTTCACGCAGTTTCCAGCGGTGGGTGGTATCGCCTTTGGCATTATAGGTGTTGCCCAAATTGGTATAGTGCGATGCCAAAGCATAGCTCACCAAGGTACTGCTGCTGTCGTTGGTATAGCGTTTTTCCAACGCAATCAGAGTAGCGGCATAAAGGCTGTCTTTTTGTGCTTGGGGCATTATGCTTTGGTCTTTCACAAAACCTAACCGCTCCAACTCTACATCTACTAATCCGGGCAAATTGGCCCTCTCCATTTGGTGGCTCGCCAGGTCGCGCAATAGTTGCAACGCTATCAAATGAAAGGCAACGCTATCTTGGTGTTGTAGCTTGTTTTTCAGGAATACTTCTGTCATCCCAAACAATGTCGGGTCATCTATATAAAACTTATAGGCCGGTTGGGTGATGCCCGCTTCGCTGTTTTTAAAGAAATCAACGGCACGGTGGGCCAATAGGTCGTATAGGGTCGGGCGCAAGTCGCGGCGGGTGCCCTGCAATATCACAGGGTCAAAAACTTCAACGGGAGTCAGTTTCAAGCTATCCGTAGGTTGCAGACTTTGCAAGTACAGGTCACTTACTTTCTCTGCAAACTTAGCCGCATCCCAAGTGGCAGGGTCGGTGGCATCCACGTCCATGGTTTCGGTGCGCTGCTGTATGTTCCATCGGTTGTTTTGGTAATAGCTCCAATACATATCCGCCAACCCCGATAGCATCACCTGCTTGGCAGGGAACGGTGCCTTGGCCACCTCGGCCTCAATAGCTATAATAAAGTTAAGCTGTGCATCTTCTTCGTTCTCTAACTTCAACCCATTTAGGTAAAATACGGTTTTCACCATTTGAGCATAGTCCTTTTCCTTGGTGGCACTTGCATATAGCTCCTCCAGCACGGGTAGGGCCGTTTTCGGCTGACCAATGTTCAACAGGCTATCTACTGTTGCCCATTCGGTTTTATATTCTTTCCCTGTGGGGAATTTTAGCATATCAGTGGGTACTTTATCCAAAACAACAGCGGCAGTAAGGCCCGTAATGGAGATGATGGCGAGTATAGTAAAGAGTTTGCGCATGGCGTTCAATTTATGAACCCTGATTTTTCTTGATTTCCTTGATTAGAAAAGGATTTTACCGTGTTATGTAAAAAATCCTTTTCCAATGCACAATCCTTTTTAAATCAAGGTTCAAACAATATAATGGGTACAACAAATGTACCGCTTTACTATAAGATGCAAAGCGGTAACAGTTTCCATAACGGATAAAATCCGCTGGGCGTTGTGTAGTGCCCAAATC
>Ga0075012_10006788_pt1 | contig 10335 bp, 10 predicted proteins | sample All_14_2_FD_71474 | JGI IMG/M metagenome (GOLD analysis project Ga0075012, IMG submission 71474) | Freshwater microbial communities in response to fracking from Pennsylvania, USA - Allegheny Zone_MetaG_DW_15 | ecosystem: Environmental > Aquatic > Deep subsurface > Groundwater > Drilled... | reverse complement strand
CCCTGGCCCTGGGGCCGGATCCGGGCATAGGCGTGGCGGCTGGCCTCCAGCAGGATCAGTCCCGCCGCCCCCGGCACGACGTGCCGTCCGACCTGCTCGATCCCGTCCGAAAGGGGCAGCAGAGGAGCCCAGGGCGGGGTATAGAGAGTCTGGGTCCAGGCCGTGGGCTCCAGCCCGACGCCTCGCACCAGCTGTTCCAGTTGACGACGGGTGAAGGGACGGCCGTGGCCGAAGGGGGTGGCTTCGACCCGGGCCCACAGACCGCCCCGCGCCGCCGCCACCAGGATGATCCGGCCCGCCGGGGCCAGGGCCCGAACGGCCTCGGTCAGCAGGGCCTGGGCATCGTCGGCCTCTTCCAGGGCATGGACCAGAAGGATGCGGTCGAATGTCCCCGCCGCGAACGGCAGCCGCCGGTCATCGACCAGCAGGGTCCGGTTTCGCCCGACGACCGGCCATGGCTCGACGCCCTGCCCGCCGGGCATGGCCGCGACCACACGCCGCGCGCCGACGAAGGCGTCCAGCCAGGGCGTGGCGTAACCGATCCCCAGGACGTCGCTGCCGACCGCCTCGCCCCAGGCATCGTCCAGCCGCCGCGCCAAGAGGCGACGCACCAGAGCCCCGGCCGGTTCGCCGTAAAAGGTTCGAAGCTCGTCGATGCTGCGGCGCATGGGTTCAACATAGGCCGGGCCGGGCCGCCCTGCTACACGGACGGCCATGACCCTGACCATCCACCTGTTCCCCTGCCTCAGCGACAACTATGGCTTTCTGGTTCGCGATGACGCGACCGGTACGGTAGCCACGGTCGATACGCCCGACGCCGATCGCATCCTGGCCGAGCTTGCGACCCTGGGCTGGGGGCGGCTGGACCTGATCCTGAACACCCACTGGCATCCCGATCACACCCAGGGCAATGCGGCGATCCAGGCCGCGACCGGCTGCCGGATCGTCGGCCCGGCCGAGGTGGCCCGCGTCGCGCCGCTGGATCAGGTAGTCGCGGACGGGGCGGTGGTACACCTGGGCCAGACGCCCCTGGCCGTCACGGCGGCACCCGGCCACACCCTGGGTCACATCGTCTATCGGGCGGTCGAATCGGGCCAGGCCTTCGTTGGCGACGTGCTGTTTCCGCTGGGCTGCGGGCGTCTGTTCGAGGGGACGCCGGACCAGATGTGGGACAGTCTGTCGGCCATCGCCGCCTGGCCGGACCAGACCGTGATCTGGTCGGCGCACGAATACACCGCCGCCAACGCGCGCTTTGCCCTCAGCGTCGACGACCGGCCCGAGATGGCGGCCCACGCTAGGGCCATTTTCGCCGCACGCGAACGGGGCGAGGCGACCGTGCCGACCACCGTGGGCGTGGAGCGGGCCCTCAATCCCTTTCTGACAGCCGGGGACGCGGCCACCTTCGCCGCACGGCGGGCCGCCAAGGACAGCTTCAAGGGCTGAACGGGCGCAGCGCCTGCCGGATCAGGGCAACGGCCTCATCCCGCGCCTGGCGAGCATAGGGGGCCGCCGGGCCGCGTCCCCAGACCGGATCGGGCCACAGGCCATCGTCGCGGCGACGACCCACCACATGGACGTGCAGCTGAGCGGTGACATTGCCGATGGCGGCGACGTTCAGTTTCTCCACCGGTCGCCCCGCCAGTTCGCCCAGAGCACGCACGAGGTGTCCCGCCCGAACCACGGCCTCCATCAACAAGGCCCGGTCCGCCACCGACAGATCGTCCAGCTCGATCGCACCCACCACGCGGGGGATCAGGATCAGCCATGGAAACCGGCCATCGTCCTGCAGCCGGACCTGGCACAGGTTGAGGTCGCCGACGACCACCGACCCGGCGTCGAAGGCGGTATCGGCGACGAAATCGCTCATCCCCGCCTCAAGCAGCGCCAAGCGCGATAGGCGAAACCGTCAAGCCTCAAGCAGCGCGAAGCGCGATAGGCGAAACTCAATTGCTCAGGCCGTAGACGACGCAGGCGCTGTCGGTGATCTGGCGCAGCGGGGGTTGCAAGGCCAGGCGCGCCGCCTCGATCTGGGCCTCCGAAGGCGCGGTGCCCGGCGGCGGGGGAGCAGGCGGCGGAGGCGGCGAGGCATAGCTGCGCTCCATCCGCGAGCCGGTCACGACCACTTCCGAAGAATCCACCGTCGTAGCCAAACCGCCTCCTGACGAATAGGACGGCCAGCCCGCCAGGACATCGGTCTGGCAGGCGCGTCCCGTGGGATCGATCACCCGCACGGGCCCCAGGGTGGCCCCGGCATTGGCGGCTGCGGCGCGGGCGCGATTGGCCGAATCCTTGACCGCCTCGCCCGACAGCCAGGTGATCAATTCATTGTCCGGCTCCAGGTTGAAGCCGACCTGGCCGACCGAGGTCGGGGACGAGGCGAGGACCGTGGCATAGACCCGCTCCAGCACCGAGATGTCGCGGATGGTGATGCTGACCGTGGCATCGGCCTGATAGCGTTCGATCCGGTCCGAGCGGACATTGTCACGCAGCACGCCGTTCTCGTCGCGATATTGATCATAGAGCGGGCGGGTAGTCAGGGTCGTCTCGACCCGAACCTTGTCCACGCCATAGGCGGCCAGGGCCTGGCTGAGGGCGCGCACCCGGTCGGCGGCGGCGCGCGAGGCGTCGGTCACGCTGCGATCCACGACCTGGAAGGTGGCGGAAAACCCGGCCCGGTTGGCCTGGACCTCGGTCCGGACAAAACCCATGGAGGCGATCACCGGATCGCGCATCCACCAGGGCGCGGGGACATAGCGTTCCCCGATGGTAGCCGGCGGGGTCTGGGCCAGGGCCGGAGCGGCGATGCCACCCGCCAGCAGGGCCAGGGCAGCGGTTGAAACCAGGCGGCGGATCATGGCGAGTCTCCGATTTTTCAGCGACCATGCCCGGCGGATCGGGCCCGGTAAACCCGGCAATCCTGACGACCGGCCCTGCCGTCGACCTATGGCCGGTTGCAGCGCGGCTTCGCCGGGTCTAGACCGCCGCCACGGTTTTTCTCCCATCCACCGACCCACCGGCCTCAAGTCGCGCGCCAGCACGGCAGGCCCCCACCAACCGGCCTCAAGTAGCGCGAACGCGCGGTAGGCCCAGGAGAACATCTCATGGCTCGCGCGAAGATCGCCCTCATCGGTGCCGGTATGATCGGCGGAACCCTGGCCCACGTCGCCGCGCGCGAGGCGCTGGGCGACGTCATCCTGTTCGACATTGCCGAGGGCACCCCCCAGGGCAAGGCGCTGGACATCGCCGAGGCCACCGCCGTCTTCGGCTCGGACGTCTCGCTGAAAGGCGCCAACGACTATGCAGACATCGCGGGCGCCGATGTCTGCATCGTCACCGCCGGCGTGCCGCGCAAGCCGGGCATGAGCCGCGACGACCTGATCGGCATCAATCTGAAGGTCATGAAAGCCGTCGGCGAGGGCATAAAGGCCCACGCCCCCAACGCCTTCGTCATCTGCATCACCAACCCCCTCGACGCCATGGTCTGGGCCCTGCAGAAATTCTCGGGCCTGCCCAAGGAGAAGGTCGTCGGCATGGCCGGCGTGCTGGATTCGGCCCGCTTCGCCTATTTCCTGGCCGAGAAGACCGGCGTGTCGGTGCAGGACATCCACGCCTGGACCCTGGGCGGTCACGGCGACGACATGGTGCCGATGGTGCGCCACTCGACCGTCGGCGGCCTGCCCCTGCCGGACGCCGTGGCGGCGGGCCTGCTGAGCCAGGGCGACCTGGACGCCATCGTCGATCGCACCCGCAAGGGCGGCGGCGAGATCGTGGCCCTGCTGAAGACCGGCTCGGCCTTCTATGCCCCGGCCGAAAGCGCCATCGCCATGGCCAAATCCTATCTGCTGGACCAGAAGCGCGTTCTGCCCTGCGCCGTCTGGCTGTCGGGCGAATACGGCCTGTCGGACCTGTATGTCGGCGTTCCCGCCCTGCTGGGTGCTGGCGGCGTCGAGAAGGTGATCGAGTTCACCACCAACGACGACGAAAAGGCCATGTTCAAGAAGTCCGTCGAATCCGTCCAGGGCCTGATCCAGGCCTGCAAGGACATTGATTCCTCGCTCGCCTGACGGCGAGCGGGCTACCGCTCGCGACGCGGTCGCTCGCTGCTTGAGCCTCCGGCCTTCTCCTCCCTGTTCGCGCAGCGAATGGGGAGGTGGATCGTCGGCGATCAGCCAGCGAGACGGAGGGGCACGGACACGGACACGGCCCCTCCACCACTCCGTGTCCCCCTCCCCACGCGGTGGGGAGGAGACGGCGGCGTCAGTCTGCCGCCTCGGGCGCGAAATAGCCGATGTGGGTTCCAAAGCCGTTCAGCAGCTCGATCCAGAGGACCGTGTGATCGGTCAGCTGATCGACGCCCAGGCCAGCCATGATCAGGACGTCATACTGGACCGCCGCCAGGGGTCGCCCGTCGGCACCCAGGGAATAGAAGGCCTTCAGGAATCGGTTGTCGCGGTTCCATTCATTGACCCGGGCCTCGGTCACCGTTTCATTGGTGAAGACGGCGCTGAACTGAACGTCGCCGCAGACGTCGGCCTGGCAGGCGTTGAAGAACAGCAGCCAGCTGATCGCGCCGTCCGTCACCTGAACGAAGGTCTGATCGCCCTGGCGCTGGGTCTCGCTGACCTCTGCCCCCAGACCGATAAGCCAGTTGCGGACGACATCGATGGCCAGGCCTGGCTGGGGGGACTGAGCGGTCGTCGACGCAGGGCGCGTCTGGGCCAGGGCCGGGGCGGCCAGGCCTGTGGCCATCAGGACGGCCGAGGCCATCAAGGATTGCAGTTTGGCGTTACGCATGGATCAGGGCACTCCGTTCGCCCCTATCCTAGGCCGGACGCCCCCGATTGCGCCAGCCAGGCCTGGCCGGTCATTTCATTGAGGCGCGAGATGGTCCGGGCGAACTCGAACGCGCCCAGTCCCTCGTTGTACAGGGCCTCCGGTGCCGCCTCGGCCAGCACCACCAGCCGCGTCCGGGCCTCGTACAGGGCATCGATCAGAGTCACGAACCGGCGCGCCTCGACATGGCGTCCGGAGTCCATCACCGGCACATCCTCGATGAACAGGGTGTGGAACCGGCCCGCGATGGCCAGATAGTCCTGCGGTCCCAGGGGCGTGCCGCACAGCTGGGCAAAGCTGGCGCGGGCCAGGCTGCCGGCCGTGCGCTGGATCACCACGTCGCGGCCCAGGACGGCCAGATGGGCGGGCTCCTCCGGCTCATCGCCCTTCAGGTCGTCCCACAGTTTTTCAAAGGCGATCTGGCGGCCCATGTCGGACGGCGCATACCAGACGCGGGAGGTGGCCAGCCGGTCGATGCGCCAGTCCTGCGCTCCGGCCACCTCGATCACCCGGCACCGGGCCGTGATCTGGTCGATGAAGGGCACGAACAGCTCGCGGTTGATGCCGTCGCGGTACAGGTCCGTCGGCACCCGATTGGACGTCGCGGCCAGGACCACCTTGTGCGCGAACAGGGCCTCGAACAGTCGCCCCAGGATCAGCGCGTCGGCGATATCGGTGACCTGAAGCTCGTCGAAACAGAGCAAACGCGCCTCGGACGCGATCAGGGCGGCCACCGGGCCGATCGGATCGTCGCCCTTGACCTGGCCGAAGACGGCGCGGCGGGTCTTGCGGTCGCCCTCGCGCCATTGCCGGATCAGGCCGTGGACCCGGGCCATGAAGGCGTGAAAATGGGCGCGGACCTTCCGCTTCTCAGGCGCACAGGCGAAAAACAGGTCCATCATCATGGACTTGCCCCGTCCGGGCGGCCCCCAAAGATACAGGCCCTGAACCTGTGGCACCCCGCCGAACAGCCCCCGGCGACCCAGGTCCTTCTCCAGCTGAACCAGGGCATCGAGCGCCGCAGCCTGCGCCGGGTCGGGCTTGATCCGCCCCTGTTTCAGGCGTTCGTCATAGGCGGTGCGAATGCGGGATCCCATGGTGATCGGCCATAACCGCAATGCACAATGGTGAAAAGCGATTGCTTCGCGGACGCGAAAGACTACATCGGTCTGTCACCGAAAACTGAAACTGCGCGCGCCAGCCCCCAGGCTCCACGAGCCGAGCGGCAGCGTCCGAACAAACAACCCCCGCGCTCAAGCAGCGAGGCTCCGCGAGCCGAGCGTAGCGCGTCCGAAGGACTAGAAAATCATGGGCTATCGCGTCGCTGTCGTGGGTGCCACCGGCAATGTCGGCCGGGAGATGATGAACATCATCGAGGAGCTGAACTTCCCCGTCGACGAAATGCACGCCATCGCCTCGCGGAAATCGCGCGGGGTCGAGGTGTCGTTCGGCGACCGGACGCTGAAATGCCAGGACCTGGAACAGTTCGACTTTTCCACCGTCGACGTCGTTCTGATGAGCGCGGGCGGCAAGGTCTCGCGCGAATGGTCGGAAAAGATCGGCAAGGCCGGCCCGATCGTGATCGACAACTCCTCCACCTTCCGCATGGACCCGGACGTGCCGCTGATCGTGCCGGAGGTGAACCCCGACGACATCAAGCTGGCCACGAAGAAGAACATCGTCGCCAACCCCAACTGCTCGACCGCCCAGCTGGTGGTGGCGCTGAAGCCCCTGCACGATGCGGCCAGGATCACCCGGGCGGTGGTCTCGACCTATCAGTCGGTTTCCGGCGCGGGGAAGGAGGGGATGGACGAACTGTGGACCCAGACCAAGGCCATCTATGGCCTGGGGGATGCGCGGCCCAAGAAATTCCCCAAACAGATCGCCTTCAACGTCATCCCCTACATCGGCAGCTTCCGTGACGACGGCTATACCGACGAAGAGGCCAAGATGTGGGACGAGACCCACAAGATGCTGGACCCGTCGATCAAGCTGACCGTGACCTGCGTGCGGGTGCCGGTCTTCGTCGGCCATTCGGAATCGGTGACGGTCGAGTTCGACCGCCCCATCACCCCCGAAGAGGCTCGCGAGATCCTGCGCGAGGCGCCGGGCGTCCAGGTGATCGATAAGCGCGAGGCCGACGGCTATATCACCCCGGTCGATGCCGCCGGTGAACACGCCGTCTATGTCAGCCGCATCCGCAAGGATCACACGGTCGAGAACGGCCTGTCGCTGTGGGTCGTGTCCGACAACCTGCGAAAGGGGGCAGCCCTGAACGCGGTCCAGATCGCCCAGCTGCTGGATGAGACCGGCATGATCAAGCCCAAGAGCGGCTATCGCACCATCACCGTCTGATACCCCCAGGCCTTATCAGGCCGAGGGGATGTGCCGCGCCTCGATGACGTCCCACATCAGGGCGGCGGCATCGATGCCGGTGAACTGTTTCAGCTGCTGGGCCCCGGTCGGCGAGGTGACGTTGATCTCGGTCAGATAGTCGCCGATCACATCGATGCCGACGAAGATCAGGCCGCGCCGCTTCAGCTCCGGGCCCAGGACGGCGCAGATCTCGCGATCGCGGTCGGTCAGTTCGACCGGCTTGGCCGTGCCGCCGACACGCAGGTTGGAGCGCACGGCTCCCAGGGCGGGCACGCGATTGATCGCGCCCACCGGCTCGCCGTCGATCAGAATGATCCGCTTGTCGCCCTTTTCCACGGCGGGAATGAATTTCTGGATCACCAGGGGGTCGCGCGATCCGGTGGCGTGAATCTCGACCAGGGCTTCAAGGTTCGGATCGTCGGCCTTCAACCGCACCACCCCCGATCCGGCCGCGCCATGCAGGGGTTTCAGCACCACATCGCCGTGCCGGGCGTGGAAATCGGCCAGGGCGACCGGATCGGACGAGATCAGGGTCGGGGGCTGCAAGCCCGCGAACCGGGTCGCGAACAGTTTTTCGGGGGCGGAACGGACCTCGGCCGGGTCGTTGACCACCAGGGTGCGCGGATGGACCGTCTCCAGCAGATAGGTGGCGGTGACATAGGCCATGTCGAACGGCGGGTCCTGGCGCATCAGGATCACATCGACATCGGCGCCCAGGTCCAGCCGGACCTCCTGGCCGAACTCGACATGGTCGCCCTGGACCGGCTTCAGCGTCACCGGCCGTGCGCGACAGAACAGCGAGCCGTCCTCCAGCGCCAGGGTGCGGAAATCATAGACCCACAGGGGAAAGCCCCGATCCTGGGCCGCCATAGCCTGCATGAAGGTGGTGTCCGACTCGATATTGACGCCCTCGATGGGGTCCATCTGGATCGCGACCTTCAGCATGGCAGGCTTCCTTGAGGGCGACGCGGCGGGGGCCATGTCGATCATCCGCTCCAGATGGACCCGGTCGCCTCCCGCCTCAAGTGGGGCAGGGCACGATAGGCGAGAGATCAAGCCTCAAGTAGCGCGAAGCGCGATAGGCGAAGAATCAGGCCTTCAGTTCAGCTGCATCCGCACGCGGTCGAAGATCTGAACCCGGCCGACCTCGGCAGGGCCGTCGACGCCGCGGGCCCGTGCCAGGGCGTGGAGCGCGCCGGCCAGGGCCCCGCATTTCTCGCGCGCGGCGGCCACGTCCAGCCAGGGGCGGTGATCCAGCGGATCCAGCAGGGCACGGCGCAGGGCCGAGCGTTCAGCGCCTTCGTAATCGCCCGCCTTCAGGGCCCGGCTGAACAGGATGTTCTGCAACCGGATCAGAGCCTGGCGATCCGTGACGGGGGCCATCAGCACGTCCAGCCGATCGGCGATGTGCGGCGTCAGTCCCGCGCGCAGCGCCCGGCGCGTCAGTTCGGACGGCATGACAACCCGCCCCTCGCTGAAGGGGTCCAGGGCGATCGGCCCGTCCGGCGTCTCAATCCGCAGCAGGACGTGCCCCGGAAAATCCACCGCCGCACAGATCAGGCCCGTCCGCCGCGCGGCATCCAGGTAAAAGATCGCCAAGGCCGCCGACAGCCCCCGCCGCCGCTCCGCGACATCGATGACGTCGGTATTGGCCGGATCGTCATAGCGCAGCAGGTCCCCGTTCAGCCGCAGGTCCCCCGCCAGGGTCTCGGCCAGGGCGTCCTCGGGGCTTTCGCCGCCGATCCGCTCGGCCAGCCGCTCGGCGGCATAGGCGGCCAGGACCCGCACCGGCCCGGCCTGGCGAAACGGCTGATCATGGATGGCGCAGGCGATGGAGGCTTCCAGCAGCGGGAAGGCGTCGTCCTCGGCCAGTCCGGCCTCGGTCAGCACAGCCTCTGCCTCGTCGCGCGTCATCTGAGGTCGACCCCCGTCGGAACCACGCCGCGACGATGGACCGGAACCCGGCCGGGCGCCAGCGCCACCAGGTCGATGCGAAGGTCGAAACCCTTCAAGGCGGGGCGTCCGTGCAACACCGCCTGACCGGCCGACAGCAGGCGGCGATGCTGATCAGGCCCCAGGGCCGCCAGGGCCGCCTCCAGGGTCGCGCGCCGCTTGACCTCGACCACCGCCAGGATTCGGCCCCGGCGCGCCAGGATGTCGATCTCTCCGGCCCGGCTCCGCAGGCGGAACCCCAGGATTTGATACCCCTTGGCCATCAGCCACAGGGCTGCGATCCATTCCGCCCCATGCCCTTGGCTGCGCGCCCGTCCGCCCCGCACGCTGCGTGAGGAGGGCGGCCCCGGTGTCATCCCCGGCCCTGCAGAGCCAGGGCGCGGCGGTACAGAGGCTTGCGCGGCAGGTCCAGCGCCCGCGACACCTCGGCGGCGGCCTCGCCGGGTGGCAGCCGGGTCAGGGCCTCGACCAGGGCGGCCTCGGCATCGGCCTCGCTGGCCACCTCCGCCGTTCCGGGGCCGATGACCACGACGATCTCACCCTTGGGTCCCTGGCAACGCGGATCGAGGGCCAGGGTGTCCAGGGTGCCGCGCACGCATTCCTCATAGAGTTTGGTCAGCTCGCGGGCCACGGCGGCGGGGCGGGGGCCCAGGACGGCGTTCATGTCGGCCAGGCTGTCGGCCAGCCGCGGCCCGCTCTCGAACAGGACCAGAGTGTGGGGCCCTTTCAGCGCCTCCAGCGCCGTCCGCCGGGCTCCGGACTTGGCGGGCAGGAAACCCGCGAACAGCACATGGTCGGCGGGCAGGCCGGCGATGCACAGGGCGGCCAGCAGGCTGGACGGGCCGGGGATGGGATGCACCGGCAACCCCGCCGCGATCACCGCCCGGGCCACCACGAAACCGGGGTCGCTGACCAGGGGCGTGCCCGCATCGGACACCAGGGCCACCACCGCGCCGGACCCGATCCGTTCGATCGCGACCTGGGCCGCGCGTTCCGACGCATGGTCGTCGCAGCGTTCCAGTTTCGCCTTCAGCCCATAGGCCGACAACAGCTTGCCCGTGACCCGTGTGTCCTCGGCCAGGACCAGGTCCGCTGCCGCCAGCACATCCAGCGCCCGCAGCGTCATGTCCCGCAGGTTCCCGATCGGCGTCGCCACCAGATACAGGCCCGGCG
>Ga0075012_10006787_pt1 | contig 10336 bp, 9 predicted proteins | sample All_14_2_FD_71474 | JGI IMG/M metagenome (GOLD analysis project Ga0075012, IMG submission 71474) | Freshwater microbial communities in response to fracking from Pennsylvania, USA - Allegheny Zone_MetaG_DW_15 | ecosystem: Environmental > Aquatic > Deep subsurface > Groundwater > Drilled... | reverse complement strand
GTGCATTGGAGCAGAAATTGCGCCTGGGGCAGCAGCCCGATCTCGAACTTTCGCGTGACCGAATCCACCCCTTCGCCGTCCAGCAGCGACTGTCGGAGGTGGGCCAGATCCAAAGTCCAGCGCTCCAGGTCGGGGGCCAACATCTCCAGTTGTTCGGCTTGTACCTCGGGCACGGAGGTCAGCAGCACCGTCAGGTTCCAGACCTCGCGCAAGGAACCGGACTGGCCCGTTCCTAAGAGTTCTGAGGCGCGTTTCCGCAACGATTGGCGCAGGGTGCCCACCACTTGTAGATAGCCGGGCTCCTGGGTCACATCGGCCAGCTCCTTCCAGCGCCGGCACACATCGCGGGCCATTTCTCCGTCCTCGGGGGTCTTCAGCCAGCGCAGGTGAGACAACACCGCCAGGTTGTGGGCCGAAAGCAAGTGGGACTCGCTGCTCCAGCGACGCCAGGCGTCCAGAGGTCGGCCTTCACAGATATCCAGCCAGGCCAGTTGATCCAGCGGGCGGGTCGAATCAAACCAGGTGGCCCGGTGGAAAACGGCTCGTTCGCTTTGCAGTTCGCTCAGGCACTCGTCAAAGAGCTCTTCGGTCATTTCGATCGAGGCCAGATCCATGACATGGAGCACCACGGAGGATTCGAGATTTCGGGGCGCTGCTTGTTCCCGAGGGATTCCTAGCAGGCGGAAAGGGTTACGGGTAAACGGATCCCAAACGGTCACGCGCCGACCAAGTGTTCCTCCAGGCGGAGGTGTCGTTCGTCAAACCTTTGCACCAACTGCATAAACTGCTCCCGCCCCTGGCACATCTCTTGATACCGCGTGGATTCCTCCAGCTTGCGGCCGGAAGCGCGTAGGATCCAGGAGTCTGTTTTTCGTTCTACAAGCTGAAGCTCCTCGAAGACTTGGACCGCCTGATCGAGCGAGGCTTTGAGCGGTCGGATGTCTTCTTCGATGGAGGGAAACTGCTGCACTTCCAGGCGACCCTGACGAGCGTGGCGTTTGAGCGACTTCCAAATGCCCTCCAGGCGGGGCCGGTCCAGCCAGAGGTGGGACTGTCGCTGGATTTCCTGACGCAGCTCCCGACCTCCGAAGAGAACGTGGATGCGCTCCGCCTGCTGCAGGGCTGGCTGGAGCAGATCTTGACGGGTTGAGGGTGGATAAAGCAGCACCACATCGGCGAAGCCCGCTTTTAAGCTCCCGTAGGTCTCGATGGTCAGGAGGTTTTGCGCCAGCGCGGCCTGGACTTTCTGACGTTGCAGCTGGTCGTGAACCACTACCAGGGGGGTGTGCCCCTGGCTGAGCAGTGCCTCCAAATAAGCCCGCCGACTGACCACGTTGCGCCCATCCACCAGACTGGGGGCTCCGTTGGGCTGGTTCCACTGGGCCCGTTGGTTGAGCAGGGCGAAGACCTGGGGCTCGGGTTCGAGCACGGCCTGCACGCGCAGGCTGGCGTAGGAATTGCCTTCCCAGCTCTCCTCCTCGAGTTCGAAGGTCACGTCGTAATACAGGTGCTTGTCCAGGATGTGGGGGCGGTCGTCGGCCATGCGGAAGGCCACCGCTTTGCGCTCCAGGTTACCCTGCACCAGTCGGCAGCGCAGGTGCTCGCCGGTTTTGCCCATCACCTTGAGATTGTCCAGACGCACCCTGCGGGCCAGGAAAACCGGCATGCGGTTGCCTTCTCCCAGTGGCTCCAGCAGTTTGATGCCCCGAGCCAGATCGAGGTTGGCGGCACGCAAATCCAGTTCCAGGTCGACGTGCACGGGCGCCGGTCCCTGGCGCACTTGCGAGACCGCCTCGGACAGGCGGCGGCGCATCTCGTCGACGCGATCCCAGGCCACCGTGAAACCGGCCGCGCGGGCGTGGCCGCCAAATTTGACAAAGACATCGGCGCACTGGTTCATGGCGGCGTGCAGATTGACGTTTTCGGGAGCGCGCGCCGAGCCTTTGCAGACGTCGCCCACCCGTCCCATAATAAAGGCGGGCAAGCCGTAGCGATCGACCACGCGGCTGGCGGTGATGCCCACCACGCCCTGATGCCACTCCTCGCCGGCCTCTACCACCACGCCCAGCTCGAGCAACTCCGGGGAGTTGGTCAGGCGGTCTTCCACTTGAGCCCGCATGCCGGCTTCCAGATCGCGGCGTTGCTGATTGAGTTTGTCCAGGTAGGAAGCCAGTTTGCGGGCCGGCTCGTCTTCGTAGGTCAGCATCAGTTCCACGCCCAGGCGGGCATGTTCCAGGCGTCCCGCCGCGTTCAGGCGCGGCCCCAGGCCAAAACCCACGGCGAAGCTGCCCCACGGGCCTTCCTCCAGGCCCGAAACCTGGGCCAGCGCGCGCAGGCCGGTGCGCTCCAACTTGGCCAACTGGCGCAGCCCGCTGCGCACCAGACCGCGGTTCTCCCCCACCAGCGGCATCACGTCCGCGATGGTGGCCACTGCCACCAGGTCCAAGAAGTGCTCCGGCCAGGGGCGTCCGCGCATCTGGAAGAGGGCGCAAATCAGCTTGTAAGCGATGGTGGTTCCGCACATGGGCTTGAAGGGGTAGGCGCAGTCGGTCAACTGAGGGTTGATGAAGGCCTCGGGAGTGGGCAGCTGAGTAGGCAGACTGTGGTGATCGGTGACGATCACGGTCATTCCCAGGCTTTGTGCGGTTTCGATAGCCGTATGGCTGCTGGAGCCGCAGTCGCAAGTCAAGAGCATTTTGGCGCCGCGGGCGGCGGCTGCTTCCACCGATTTCAGGGACACTCCATAGCCTTCGGTAAAACGACAGGGCACGTGGTGTTCCACCTGCGCGCCCAGTTCCTGAAGCCCCTCGGCCAGGACCACCGTGGAGCAGATGCCGTCGACGTCGTAGTCTCCATGAATAAAAATCAAATCCCCTTGCTGGATGGCCTTTTCCAACAGCGCCACGGCTTTGCCCATGTCGCGAAAGAGCATCGGGTCAGAGGAAACCTGAGTGGCGTCGTCATGCAGAAAACTGCGGGCCGCGTCCACATCCACCAGTTGGCGTTGAATCAGCAGCTGAGCGATGACTTCGGGGATGTCCAGGGCCTGGGCCAGGGCCCGGGCCTGTTCGGGGTGGGTGGGCCGAACGGCGAGCCGGCGAGGATGTAGCATGGTTGAAAGTTCTTCGTCACCGGCAACGGTCCTCTGCCGAACGACGACTCGGGGGACCACATACTCAGGGAATTTTCAGTGTGAGGTCGTATCCTTGTTCGGTGAGCAGTGCGCCCATCAACCAACAGTTCAGTCGCACCGTTGCCGACATGCAGAAATGGGGTCGGCAGGTCCAGGCCCATGTACCCACTCACGAGACCGAAGTCGCCGCCAAAATGCTCGATACCATCGGTCAGGCCACCCCCGAGACGCTCGGTCAGGCCAAGGCACAGGTGCGTCAACAGTTGTGGGACATTCGCCGGGAGGCCGGTCCGGCTTGTCCGGAGCTACGCCACAGCTACGAGAAGTTGCGCAACCTGGCCCTGGACGGTAGTTATCCTCACACCGTCTACACCATTCGTCCCCAGCCGTGCGATGTGCCCAACTTCCAGATCGTCAGCCCGCAGTATCTGCGCGGCGGCCAACCTGATCAAGAAGGCCTGGATTGGTTGGCCTCTCAGGGCGTTAAGACTCAGGTCGACCTGCGCGGTTCAGATAGCGACAATGCCTGGGATCCGCCCAGTAACTACCCGATGCAAGTGATTCACGTGCCGGTGGAAGATTTCAAGGCCCCCACTTTTCAACAGGTCGAGGATTTCATCAAAGTCGTCAACGAGCCGGCCAACCAGCCAGTCTACGTGCACTGTAAGGCGGGCGTGGGTCGGACCGGCGTGATGACGGCCTGCTGGCGCATCTCCCAGGGCATGACGGCGGACGAAAGTCTCGAGGCAGAACGCATTAACTCTCAGTATGGCACGCTCAAACAGGAACAATTCGTGCGCCAGTTTGCCGCCTACTGGAACGAGAAGAACTCAGCCGCCGGGTAACTGCCGCGTCACCGCCGCCTGTTGTTGCGGAGAACGAGGATGACCCAGCAGGGAGCCCAGGTTGAGGCAGAGACTGGCGAAGAGCACCAGTAAGGCCAGTTGAATCCGTTGCGAGTAATTCAGCATGTCGGTCATGCTGGGAGCTACGTCGGGACCTACGTCCCGGTTCACCGATTCGATTTTGCTCTAAACTGAGGACATGCGTTTCTTTCCGCTCCTGTTGGTGGCTTGCCTGTCCTCGTCGGCGTGGGCGGGCGGCGATTTTGATGTTCGCCTGGGCTCAGCCTGGATTGAGGTGGAGGGCAAGCCCTCCACTTCCCAAGTTCGAATGCCGGCCAACGCCGAGATCCTGGAGGCCGGCGACGGACGGCTGCACTATCGTCTGTCGTTGCAAACTTCCCAGGGGGTGGTGGTTTCGTCACCGGGGCGCTGGCTGCCGCGTGGGTCCAGCGGGGATTATCGCTTGAGAATTCATCCCGAGGCGGGACTGCACTACGTGACCAGTCTGCAGCCGAGCGGCCCGGATCGTTATCAGGTGAGCGAGGTGCAGGTGCGGAAACGACCCCTCTTTGCCTACGGGCACCTGCAAGTGCGAACTCATCACTTCGGCGATCGCGAGTTGGTTCAGGCCTCGGTGCCGCAGGCGCTGGCGCTCCCTGACCAGGAATTGGCGCGCTGGGTGGAACGTACCGGTCAGGCAGTGAGTCGTTGGTTCGGACGCTTTCCCGTTGATCGCGCCGTCCTCCTGATTACTCCGGCAACCGGTGGAGGAATCCAGGGAGTCACCTACGGCGAGGGCGGTCCCCACATTTACTTGAAGATTCCCCGCAATTACTCGGCGGCTCAGATCGCCGACTCCTGGCAATTGTGCCACGAACTGGTGCACCTGGCCGTGCCCGATATGCCCTATCAGCATCGCTGGCTTGAAGAAGGCATTGCCACCTACGTCGAGCCGCTGATTCGACGACAAATGGGGCTGGTGAGCGACAAGAAGGTGTGGTCGGACCTGGTCGAGGGATTGCCGCGCGGTCTGGCCGAGGTCAGCGATGGCGGTCTGGACGGAAACCACAGCTGGGGTGCCACCTACTGGGGTGGAGCCCTGTTTTGCCTGGTGGTGGACGTGCGGCTGCGAGCCGAGAGCCACAATCTGCATACCTTCCAGCAAGCCTTGCGCGGGGTGACGGCCCAAGGGAATATTTCGCAGTCTTGGACCCTATCGCAGTTTCTGGATACGGCTGGAGCCGCCGTCCACAGTCAGGTCCTGGAACAGGTGCACGAGGAAATGGCGCAGGCCGGCGAGCGACTGGATCTCGACCAGCTCTGGCAGAAACTCGGGGTCCAGGAAAGGGCGGGACATCTGCTGTTTGTGGCGGCGCCATTGGACTTTGTGCGTCAAGGCATCGCCCCGGGCGGCTAGCTGGTCGACATCTTTTCGGAAAACTGTGCCTTTTCCGCCAGCCGGCCTTTGGCTAGGATGGGTCTTACTGGGGTCAATCTATTCAGGAGAGCTTACATGTCCAAAGAAAAAGGTTCACTACAAGTTAAAAGCGGTCTGGCTCAGATGCTCAAAGGCGGAGTCATTATGGACGTGAGCACTCCCGAGCAGGCCGTTCTGGCCCAAGAGGCGGGCGCTTGCGCCGTGATGGCTCTGGAGCGGATTCCCTCCGAGATTCGCAAGGAGGGTGGCGTCTCGCGCATGTCCGATCCGGCCATGATCCAGCGCATTATGGACGCGGTCACCATTCCGGTCATGGCCAAAGTGCGCATCGGCCACTTTGTGGAGGCCGAGATTCTGCAGGCTCTGGGCGTTGACTTCATCGATGAGTCGGAGGTGCTGACGCCGGCCGATGAAGAGTTCCACATCGAGAAGAATCACTACAAGGTCCCTTTTGTGTGCGGTTGCCGCAACCTGGGGGAAGCGCTTCGTCGCATCGGTGAAGGCGCCGTGATGATCCGCACCAAAGGCGAAGCCGGCACGGGCAACGTGGTCGAGGCGGTCCGTCATATGCGCACCGTCAATGCCGAAATCCGCCGGGCCAAACTGATGCCCGAGGAAGAAATGATGAGCTATGCTCGCGATCTGGGCGTGCCCATCGATTTGCTCAAGCAGGTGAAGAAGCTCGGCCGCCTGCCGGTGGTGAATTTCGCCGCCGGCGGTATTGCCACCCCGGCCGATGCGGCTCTGATGATGCGCCTGGGTTGTGACGGCGTCTTCGTGGGTTCGGGGATCTTTGGAGCCAGCGACCCGGCGGCGCGGGCCAAAGCCATCGTAGAAGCCACCACCCACTTCGCCAATCCCAAGCAGTTGGTGCAGTGTTCGCGCGGGCTGGGCGAAGCCATGCGTGGTTTGGACATTTCCCAGATTCCTCAGCACGAACTGGTGCAAAGTCGTGGCCGTTAAAATCGGCGTGTTGGCCCTGCAAGGGGCCTTCCGCGAGCACTGTAACTACCTGAAGCGCTGCGGAGCCAGGGTGGTTGAGGTGCGCATGCCCGAGGACCTGGAGGGACTGGATGGCCTGATTTTGCCCGGCGGTGAATCGACCACCATCGGCAAGTTGTTGCGCCGTTACGGTTTCGAGCAGCCGCTCAAGGAGTTCAAAAAGCCCATCTGGGGCACCTGTGCCGGCATGATCTTGCTTTCTCGAGAAATCCTGGGCGGACTTCCCGATCAGCTGGCCCTCGACCGAATTGACCTGCGAGTGACGCGCAATGCCTTTGGAAGACAGGTCGATTCCTTCACTGCCCAGCTGGAGATGAGCAATTTGGAGCAGTCGGTTCCGGCCGTTTTTATCCGCGCCCCGCTGGCCGAACCCCTGAGCGACCGGGTTGAGGTTCTGGGGACCATGAATGGCCAGATCGCGGCCGCTCGTCAGGACAATATTTGGGTCAGTTCCTTTCATCCCGAATTGTCGGGCGACTTCCGGCTCCACCAGGCTTTTGTGAATTGCTGCGCGGGGGAATGCTGAACTTCCCAGAGAATCGCATTCTTCACAAGTGGATAATGCTCAGAAATTGCGTGACGCTGGCCTGAAGGCCACCCGGCCCCGCCAACTGGTGCTGGAAGCCTTTTCTCAATTGGCGGGTCACCATAGCGTGGATGAAGTGGTCGCCTGGCTGCGCGAGCGGGGCGAACCATTGCAACGGGGTTCTGTCTACGGCGTGGTGGAAGCGCTGACCAGCAAGGGGCTGCTGCAGTTGGCCGATGCCGGACCGGGGGCCGCTCTCTACGAACTCTTTCAACATGACCACAGTCATTTTGTGTGCGAGAGCTGTCACGCCATCTTCGACGTTCCGCTCGAAGCCGTCGAACTTCCCCGACTTGATTTTGCCGATAGCGTGACGCGCGTGCAACTGGTCATTCGCGGCACTTGCCACAACTGCAAAGTCTAGCAGGGGGTCGCCACAAACTCCAGGCTGCTGGCAAACATGGCCAGCGGCGTATTCTCCACCAGGCACTGATCGAGCCGTTCCCAGAAGCGGAAACCGGGCAGGCGCAGGCGATTCTTGGGAAGGAGTTGGCGCTGCCACAGGTCCAGCACCTGAAAGTTGCTTGACTGCAGCAGTTGTCGCGTCTGAGAACGGCCGTAGAGGCGGTCGTGGTACCAATTGCCCAGCAGGCGCACGGCCCACATCACCCACGAATATTTGTAGGGAAGGTTGAAGCAGAAAAACAGTCCGTTGGGGCGCAGCACGCGGCGGATCTCCCGAAGCGAATCAACCTCCTGGGGCACATGCTCAAGCACACCCACGCTCAGCACCACATCGAATTGGCCGGTTTCAAAAGGCAGTTCGTAGGGGTGATCCAGGGACTGCACCGTCGGTCCCAAAATCAGGCTGCCTTCGGTTGGATCCACGTCTGCGGAGGTGACTCGCGCGCCGGCCTGGTTGAGCAGATAGCTAACCTGGCCTTTGCCGCAGCCCCAGTCCAGGATTTTGAGGTCGGGCAGCGGCTTTTCGAACCATTCTTGACTGAGGGCCCGAATGTATTGAGCCAGGTATTGGTAGGGCAGTTGGCCACCTGGATTGCCTAAGAAATGCCAGCCCACCGCCTGATCGCGAACAACCTCGGCCAGGTGTTCGTCCAGTGGCCAGGGATGGGCGAAGATTCGCCGGCGGAGTTGAGTCAAATAGTCAGGCGGTAACAATCTGGCCGCCGATTCGACCGGACCAAGTCGCAGCCCTTGTGCAGGGGCGACGACCTCGAGCGCCAAGGGCCCGTCAATTAATAACCTATACACCTGGCGACCGATCCATCACCGATCGCGGCATCGCTCCTCAGTTACCTACTCCAGTAGGCGCCTTCGGAAGCTCTTTGCGCTCGGCGCGCCTCGGTCGCCAGGAAAATGCACAGGTTATTTGCTTCCGGGCCCTAAGTTTTAAGGACACCATCAAGGGAGAATCTTTACTATGCCCGTCAATCAAGCCACCGCCACCTGGAAGGGCGACCTGCTCCACGGCCAGGGCCACATCGTGGGGAAAACCGGTGCCGTGGACGTGACCTTTTCACTGAAGTCCCGCTCCGAAAACACCTCCAACACCAATCCTGAGGAATTGATCGGAGCCGCCCATTCCGGCTGCTACAGCATGATGCTGAGCGCCCTGCTGAGCAAAGCCGGCAAGCCCCCCGAAGAGATCACTACCGTTGCCAAAGTGACCCAGGACGTAGTCGACGGCGCCTTTCTGATCACCAAAATCGAGCTTTCCACCAAAGCCAAGGTGCCCGGAGTAAGCAAAGAGGAGTTCCTGGAATTCGCCGACAACGCCAAGAAAAATTGTCCGGTTTCGCGCGCCCTGACCGGCACCAACATCACCCTCGAAGCCGAGCTTCTCTAACGTGTGGCGACGGGTTCTGCTAGAAATCCGGCCGAAGCCCCCAACTCCGTCACGGCAGAGCCGCTCCTCCGTCGGGTATGGTATTCGCGGCCGGTTTCTAGCACTACCCGTGGGGCGTTGCGCAGCCTCCAACCCCTCTTGACGTTGTCAAGGTGGATTCCGGCAGCGCTCCTTTGCCTGGCCCTGACGGGTTGGTCGGCGGCTCAGCCCGTCCCCCCGATGCCCTATCGGGCGGCTGGTCTCACTGAACGCCAGGCCGCCCGATTTTTGTTGCAGCGCCTGACCTTTGGGCCGCAGCCCGGCGAGGCCGAGGCGGTCGTCAAGCAAGGCCTGGAAGCCTGGGTCGAGGCCCAGCTGGCCGGCGAGGCTGGCGAACCTGAGCTGCAATCGCGTCTCCGGGGACACGGAGGCGAGGAGCGAACCGCCTACATCAATCGCAATCGCATGGTGGAAATGGCCGAGCAAGACACCCTCAAAAAGTGGACCGAGGGCAGCGAGCGGAGCCGGCAGATCTACGAGGCGCGCCTGCGTGAATTTAAAGAGTCGCAGGGACTGCTGACTTACGATGATCTGATGGACGAGGTGCGCTTTCAGAAACTGGTGCGCTGCCGCTACGCCAAGAATCAACTGCGCGAAGTGCTCACCGACTTCTGGTTCAACCACTTTAACGTGGCGGCTTTCAACGACAACGTGCGCATGAATGTGCTCAGCTACGAGCGCGATATTTTGCGGGCTGAGGCTCTGGGTTCCTTTCCGAAACTGTTGTTGGGCACATCCCAGCACCCGGCCATGCTCTACTATCTCGACAATGCGCAGTCTTCGGCCGCCGCCGGCGTGCAAACCACTCTGAACTGCCGCTACCAGGCAGCGCCCGGTGAGGAGCAGGAGGAACTGCGCCAGGGCCAGCCACTCAAGCGCAAGAACGGCGGGCTCAACGAGAACTACGCCCGCGAGGTCATGGAACTGCATACCCTGGGCGTCGACGGAGGCTATACCCAAAAGGACGTCACCGAGTTGGCCCGCTGCCTGTCCGGTTGGACTGTGCTTTACCCCGAGGCCAAGAACGATGCTCTGCGCACTCTGATCGAACCCGGCCCGGTGCTGGGTTATGAGCAGGACGGGGATTTTCTCTTCCGCGCCGATTGGCATGACGCCGAGCCCAAGGTGCTGCTGGGCCATGCCCTGCCGGCCGGCGGAGGGCGTGAAGAAGGCGAGCAGGCTCTGCGGATTTTGGCCGAGCACCCCTCCACCGGGCGATTTCTGGCCCAAAGATTGGCCCAACGCTTCGTGTGCGACGATCCGCCGGCCGCTCTGGTTGAGCGCCTGGCCGGTGTCTATACCCAAACCCACGGGGAGATTCGCCCTCTGATACTGGCGGTGGTGGAGTCGCCCGAGTTTTGGGCGCAGGCTTCCCATCCCGCCAAGGTCAAGTCTCCGCTGGAGTTTTTCGTCAGCAGCTTGCGTTGCTGCGGCGCCGAGCTCCAGTTCGAGCGAGCCCACTTTTACTGGCTGCAACGCATGGGAG
>Ga0075012_10006786_pt1 | contig 10336 bp, 9 predicted proteins | sample All_14_2_FD_71474 | JGI IMG/M metagenome (GOLD analysis project Ga0075012, IMG submission 71474) | Freshwater microbial communities in response to fracking from Pennsylvania, USA - Allegheny Zone_MetaG_DW_15 | ecosystem: Environmental > Aquatic > Deep subsurface > Groundwater > Drilled... | reverse complement strand
TCGGGGATCTCCTCGACGGTGAGGGCGAAGCAGAAGTGGTCGCGCCAGTCGCCGTTGATGTGGATGAACCGTCGGCGCAGGCCCTCGTAGCGGAACCCGAGCTTCTCGACGACCCGCAGCGACGGGGCGTTCTCCGGCCGGATGCAGATCTCCATGCGATGCAGCCCGAGCGTGAAGAAGCAGTGGTCGGTCGCGAGGGCGACGGCGGTCGGCGTGACCGCGTTCCCGGCGAACCGCTCGGCGACCCAGTACCCGATCGACGCCGACGAGAGCGACCCGTACGACATCCCCGACACGTTGAGCTGCCCGGCGAACTCGCCGTCGAACTCGATCACGAACGGCACCCCGTTGCCCGATCGGGCGTGGGCGAGCAGCGACCGGATGCTCGAGCGGGGATCGAACCCGCCGGAGCCGCCGGGGTGGGTCGCCTCCCACGTGCGCAACCAGCCGCGATTGTCGAGCAGCTCGCGCTCGAGGACACGTGCGTCCCGGACGCGGATCGGGCGGATGGCGACGCGACCGTCGCGCAGGGTCGGCAGGCTCACCGCTCGCCGTCGTCGGGAAGCGTCTGGGCGAACGGCTTGAGCCACGCCCGGAAGTCGGGTCCGAGGTCGTCGCGGTCGGCCGCGAGCTGCACGATCGCCTTGAGGTAGTCCAGCCGGTCACCGGTGTCATAGCGCCGGCCGCGGAAGACCACGCCGTGCACCCCGCCCGCCGCGTCATGACCCGTCGCGAGCTCCTGGAGGGCGTCGGTCAGTTGGATCTCGCCACCCTTGCCCGGCTCGGTCGCCTCGAGGATGTCGAAGATCTCCGGCCGCAGCACATAACGCCCGATGATCGCGAGGTTCGACGGGGCCGCCCCCGCGTCGGGCTTCTCCACGAGACCGGTGATGCGCACGACGTCGTCGTCGTCGGTCGGTTCGACGGTCGCGATGCCGTAGAGGTGAGTTTGCGACGGGTCGACCTCGAGCAGCGCGACGACCGTCGTGTTCCGCTCGGCCTGCACCTCGAGCATGCGGCTGAGCAGCACGTCGCGCGCGTCGATGATGTCGTCGCCGAGCAGCACCGCGAACGGCTCGTGTCCGACGTGCATGCGTGCGCGGAGCACCGCGTGGCCGAGACCCTTCGGGTCACCCTGGCGCACATAGTGCACGTCGGCGAGGTCGGTGGAGTGCTTGACCTTCTCGAGCTTCTCCAGATCGCCCTTGGCGGTCAGCACCTGTTCGAGTTCGCCGACCTTGTCGAAGTGGTTCTCGAGCGCGGTCTTGTTGCGACCGGTGATCATGAGCACGTCGTTGAGGCCTGCCGCGACCGCTTCCTCGACGACGTACTGGATCGCCGGCATGTCGACGACCGGAAGCATCTCCTTCGGCATCGCCTTCGTCGCGGGCAGGAACCGCGTCCCCAATCCTGCGGCGGGGATGACGGCCTTCGTGACGGGAGTGGGCATGCGACCCAGCGTATCCGGCCCCGTAAGCTCGCAGGCATGGCCGATGTGGAGAGCGAGAAGCGCGCGCTGCGCGCCGAGCTGCGCGAGCGCCGCCGCATCCGCACCCGCACGCAGCGGGAGAGCGACACGTCGGCGATCACCGCCCACCTCGAGTCGCTGACGTCCGGACTCGGAGCCCGCTCGATCGCGGCCTACCTCTCTCTTCCCGAGGAACCCGACACCCGACCCTTCCTCCGCTGGGCGGCGGAGGCGGGCATCCAGGTGCTCCTGCCGATCTCACGCGAGGACGGGCTGCTCGACTGGGCTCCCTACGACGGCGCCGACGAGGAGGCCGACATCCTCGGGATGCCGACCCCGACCTCCGAGCTGCTCGGTCCGATCGCGATCAACGACGTCGACCTCATCATCGTGCCGGCGGCGAGCGTCGACCGCTCCGGCATGCGGATGGGCTGGGGTCGCGGCTACTTCGACAAAACCCTCGGATCGATGGAGAAGTGTCCGCCCGTCTATGCTGTGATCTTCGACGACGAGCTCGTCGATCGCGTGCCGCAGGAGCGTCACGACATGCCCGTGAACGGCGTCGTGACCCCGAGCGGCGTCGTCGCCTTCTGACCGTTCCAGGACCCATGCCCACCTATTCCTACCGCTGCACCGACTGCGGAACCGCGTTCGACATCCAGCAGGCCTTCACCGACGACACCCTCACCGAGTGCCCGACCTGCTCGGGGAAGCTGCGGAAGCTCTTCAACACGGTCGGCGTCACGTTCAACGGATCGGGCTTCTACCGCACCGACAGTCGGGCGGGGACCTCCGGCGAGGGCGGCTCCTCGTCCTCCGAATCCTCGTCGTCGTCGAGTGCGCCGGCTCCGGCCGCGGCCGGCGCGGGGTCGTCGAGTTCCGCCTCCTCGAGTTCGGGGACCGCCAGCAAGGAGTGACCGTGTTCCAGGGCTTCAAGGAGTTCATCCTCCGCGGCAACGTCATCGACCTCGCCGTGGCCGTCGTCATCGGGGCGGCCTTCACGGGGATCGTCACGGGGCTCGTCGAGGGCATCTTCAACCCCGTGATCGCCCTCATCTTCAACGCCGACGACCTGAGCGGCGCGGGCCTCGTGCTGCGACCCGAGTCGTCGGAGGGCGCGGGCGACGGCATCGTGCTCGCCTGGGGACGCGTCATCTCCGCGCTCATCCAATTCCTGCTGGTCGCGACGGTCGTCTACTTCGCGCTCATCGTGCCGATGAACTACCTGCGCAAGAACCCGTTCGGCCGCCGGAAGAAGAACGACCCGGAGCCCGAGGCCCCGAAGGTGCCCACCGAGCAGGAGCTGCTCACCGAGATCCGCGACCTGCTGCGAGCGCAACAGTCCCGCGAGAACTGACCGTACTTGCCCATTTCGGGGCCCTCCCGCACCACGGAGTGCCCCGAAATGGGCAAATGGGCGGCTCAGTCACGTGTGCGGGGGCGCTCAGTAGTGCGGGGGCTTGTCGGCGCGGAGTCGGGCGTCGTTCTCGCCCTCGGCGTGCCGGTCGGGTTCCTCGAGCGGCTCGGGATCGCTGCCCGGCGGGGGCGGAGTGCTCACCCGACGGCGACGCCGACGACGCGGCTCCGGGATGTCGGCCTCAGTGTCCGGCAACGACCGGGATCTCCTGCGTGATCGTCGCGACCTGGATGCCCGCGAGCCGGGCGATGCGGTCGGCGACGGCGTCAGGGTCGGCGAACAACTCGAAGGCGTGCACCCGCGCGTAGTGCCAGCCCAGCCGGCGCAGCACCTCGGGCCGCAGCCGCAGCGACTCGCGCAGCGACCGGCCGAGCAGCACGGAGTCGGTCTCGACGACGACGCACAGACCCGCGTTCGCGACGACGAGCCCGAGCTTGCCGCGATGCCCGAGGGCGACCCGCAGGCCGCGCGCCTCGAGGCGCCGGGACAGGTCGACGAGCATCGGATCCGAGTCGTCGGGCAACGGCTCCTCCGCGTGGCGGGCGGCGACGTCGGCGAGCAGCTCGGCGAGCGCGATCGCACCGTGCCCGAGGCGCCCGTCCTCGATGTCCGACGGCCGGAAGCACGTCACGACGACGAGGGAACGGCGGGCACGCGTCATGGCGACCGCGAGCAAGCGCTCGCCGCCAGGGCGCCCGAGGGGGCCGAAGTCGGAGAGCACGCGCCCGTGCGGCGTGCGACCGTAGCCGACCGAGAAGACGACGCGATCGCGACTCTGCGCCACCGCGCGCTCGATCGTGAGCACGTCGAACGGCTCGGCGCCGTCGCTCAGCACGAAGTCGGTGAGCGCGGGACGACCCGGCATGGCCTCCGCGATCGCCTTCCACACGCGGGCCGCGTGCTTCTCGCTCGCGGTGACGACCATGAGCGACTCGTGCGGTCGCTGCTCGACATGCTGGAGCACGAGGTCGACCGCGCGCCGCACTTCGGCATCCACGCTCTCGACCGCCCCGGTGACGGGGTCGGGCATCCCGGTGCCGTCGTCGACGTAGTCGATCACGAGGCTGCCGTGGCCGAGGAACGACCCGGCCCACGGAAGGGCGTCGATCGCGCCGCCGTAGAAGCGGCGGTTGACGAGTTCGGCGAGGTCCTCGCCCCCGGCCCGGTACGACCGGGTGAGCGCGAGAGTGGGCAGCACCTGCCCGAGGCGAGCGAGCACCGAGCGGGCGTGCAGCTCGTCGAGGATGCGCGCGTCGGCGGCCGGAGCCGGGGTTTCGGGGTCGTCGAGTCCGATCGCGAACGGCGTCGGCGTCTGCGTCACGGCATCGCCGATCGCGACGACCTGCTTGGCACGACGGATGGCGCCGACGCTCTCCGCGACCGTCACGGCGCCGGCATCCATGATCACGACCGCGTCGAAGCTCATGTCGGCCGACACGCGGTCGATCTCGTAGGGCGAGGCGAGCCAGACGGGAGCGAGCGCGCGGGAGAGGTGCGGGGCGGCGCGCTGCAGCGTCGCGGAGTCGATCTCGTCGCCCCGCAGGGCGGCCTTGAGCGCCTGGGCCTCGTCGGGCCAGTCGAGCAGCCCGATCTTCCATCCTTCGGCCAACCGGAAGGCGAGACTCTGCGCGTTGCCGGCGACGTGGGCGTCATCGACGAGCCGGAAGTCGGCCTCGAGCCGCTCGAGCACGTCCGTCTTCGCGCCGAGCAGCGCGCGGTCGTGCTGCAGCAGCGAGTCGAGGGCGCTGCGCCACCAGGCGAGTTCGAGTTCGGCGGCGACGCCCTCCTCGGGCACGTGGCGATGGGCGAGATCGGTGAGGAGCGCGTCGAGGTCGAGCGCGCGCAGCACGCCGACGAGTTCCGCGCGCTCCTGCAGGTTGGCGAGGGCGTCGGAGTCGGCGGCGAGCCCGCCGAGCACCTCGCCGAGTTCGTGCAGCGGCAACCCGAGCAGCGACGTCTCGCGGGTCGTGCGACCGAGGGGCGTGTCGAGCTGCTCGAGGTCGGCGGCGACCTGCGTCCACGCGGCCTGCACCTCGGCGATGCCGGTCGGCACCTCGGGCGCGACGCCGCCCGCGACGAAGCGCTGCCAGAGGATGCGCTGGCGCTGGATCGCGTCGAGCGACGCGTGCAGGTCGCGCACGTGCATCCCGGGACGCACGTACTCCTTCGCGAGGTGGATGAGACGGCGCCGATCGCCCGCGCTCATCTCCGGCGCCTCCTTGCGCGGAGCCGTCGCGGCGACGAGTTCCGCGAGTGAGCGGTCGAAGACGGCGGGCACGAAGCGGTCGAGGGTGTCGCGGATGTCGGCGAGCAGCCGCAGGTACACCCCGAGTTCGGCGATCGACTCGAACGGACGCATCCGCGTCGCGGCGATGAGCTCTTGCGCCCGCACGAGCAGCCATGGCACCGCCTCGGCGTGCAGCCGCTTCGCGAGCAGGTGTGCGGCCGCAGCGGCGTCGCCGGTCGGGAACGTCGCGCCGTACCACGGGGAGTCGGCCGGTCCGTAGCGGAACTCGCCGAGCTTCGCGGCCTCGACCATCGTCGTCGCGGCGGGGGCGCGGTCGACGGCGAGCCGTTCGACCGTCACCCGGTCGAGTCGTGCGGTCGTCGCGGGCGGATGCGGCAGCAGGGCGAGCCGGGACAGTTCGGTCACGCAGTCGAGCACCGAGACGCCGAGGGTCGGCTCGACGCGCGTAAGCGCCTCGCGGTAGTCCAGGAGCACCGACCGCAGCCGCACGAGGGCATCGTCGACCTCGCTCACGTCGGGGGCCGCCGCGCGTTCGTTGCGCGTGATCGCGCGGAGCAGGTCGCGGCGCAGGCTGCGCGGCGAGACGGCGACGCCGGGCAGGCCGATGTCGCCGAACCGTCGCGCGATTCCCGCGAGACTCCCCCGCCGCGGGCTCACGACGAGCACCCGCTTGCCCTGCCCGACGAGCGCCCCGAGTGCGTTGACGACCGTCTGGGTGCCGCCCGTTCCGGGCATCGTCGTCACGACGACCGAGTTGCCCGCGGCGATCTGGGCGATGACGCGCTCCTGCTCGGCGTCGGCGTCGAGCAGGAGGGAGTCGGTCGACGGATCGCGCAGGTCGGCGTCGATGATCTCGACCGGAGTGCGCCCCTCGTCGATCGCCCACGTCGCGGTCGCGTTGCCGGCGAGCGCGTCGAGCACGGGGTGCTCGAGCTGGCGCGCGTCGGCGACGAGGGCGCTCGCGACCTCGGCGAACGCCGACACGACCAGGCGCGGCTGCACACCGAACCCGGGCAGGTGGCCGGTGAGGGCGCGCAACTGGTCGATCACGGCGTTGGGTTTGAAGGTGCCGTCGGCGTCGCTCAGGGCGACGAACGCACGCGGGTCGAGGGCGATCCCGAACTGGGCTTCGAGGGCGCGAGCGAGGGCGGGGTTGAGCACGGTCGCGCCGCGGAGGGTCAGTTCGACGTCGCGGCCGTAGCGGCGGATCGCGAGCGGACGCAGCAGGATGGGGGCGCTGTACGCGCCGTCGGGACCGGTCCAGGTGGCGACGCCGATGCCGAGCCGGATCGCGTCGATCCCCCGGGTGCTCGACAGTTCGAGACCCTTCGCCGCGATGCGGTCGGCGGCGAGACGCGCGGCCCGCAGCGCCATCTCGTCGCGGATGAGCTGCGACAGGAGCGTGCTCGCTCCCGTGATGAAGCGGGCGAGTCCCCCGGGGTGGGTCGTCGAGAGTTCGATGCGCGTCGCCGGGTCGTCGACGAAGTGCAGCAGCGGTGACGGCCCGCCGACGCCCGCGAGCTCGGCGCGCCAGTGATCGCGCACGGGCTCGGCGAGGTCGGAGCGCGATCCGTCGCCGCCGGAGCCGACGGCGGTGAGGTCCGGCCGCGCGAGGGCAGCGTCGAACTCGTCCTCGTCCATTCCGAGGTGGTCCTCCCGCCGATCGGCATGCCGCACGTCGCCACGATACGACCGGCCCCGCGGCAATCCCGGGAGGTGGCACGGGGTTTCGATACTCCGCCTCCGGCGGCACTCAACCCGCCTCCGGCGGTTTCCGACAACTACAATCGGCCTCGTGGGGCCGGAACTCGCGACGATCGTCGGCACGGTGGGCGGCACCCTCGGGGTCGCCTTCGCCGGCCTGACCGTTGCCGGGGTCGTCCTGTTGCGGCGCCGAGCGCGGCGGACGGCGCACGCGCCTCTCCCGGGACGCACGGATGCCGGCGTCGCCCTCGTGCGCGCGGACGACGCGGTGCGGAACGCGGCCGACGATCTCGCGTTCGCCGTCGCCCAGTTCGGGGAGGAGGCGACGCGCTCGTTCGCGTCGGCGCTCGAGCAGTCTCGCCGCGACCTCGAGCAGGCCTTCGCCCTGCAGAACCGGCTCGACGACGCGGAGCCGGAAGGGGAGCGGCGGCGCCGCGACTGGGCGAAGAGCATCCGGGCCCGGGCCGATCGGGCACGCGCACGGGTCGAGACCGAGGCCGCGCGGTTCGCCGACCGGCGGCGCGGCGAGGCGAACGCTCCCGACACCCTGCGTCTCATCCGCGCGCAGCTGACGGGCGTCGAGACCCGGGTCGCGGCCAGCGTCGAGGTTCTCGCCGACCTGCGCACCGCCTACGTCGAGACGGCCGCCGAGCCCGTGGCGGGCAACGTCGAGGCCGCGCGCGCCGCCCTCGTCGACGCCCGAGCGGCCGCGGATGCCGCCGACGCCGCGATCGCCGCGAGCCGGGTCACGGCAGTCACCGACTCTCTCGCCCGCGCCCAGCAACGCGTCCGCGACGCCGACGCCCTGCTCGCGGCGATCGACCACCGCCGCGACGAACTCCGGGCCGCCGTCGACGAGATCGCGACGCTCGCGCGCGAGCAACGCGCCGCCCTCGACGCCGCGCGCGAGCTGCGGGATGCTCCCCCCGACCCCGACTCGGCGGACCAGGTGGGCGCCGCCCTCGCCGAGCTGGAGCGCGAACTCGCCGCCGTCGAGCGCTCCGACCGTCGCGATCCGGTGAGCGAACTCGACCGCCTCGTCGATGCCGGGGATGCGCTCGATGTCGCCGTGTCGGCGGCCCGCAATCAGCAGCGGCGGCTCGAGGGCGCGCGGGGGGCGCTCGCGGGCGCCCTCGTCTCGGCCCGCACCCAGATCAGCGCCGTCGAAGACTTCATCGGATCGCACGGCGGCGGGGCGGTGTCGCGCACGAAGCTCGCCGAGGCGAAGCGCGAGCTCGTGCTCGCCGAGAACGAGTCCGACCCGGTCGCCGCCCTCGACGCGGCCCGCCGCGCGCAGAACCGCGCCCGGGACGCCGACGATCTCGCGCGCTACGCGGGGCGCTGAGCCGGGCCGGCGGCGCGACGCCGTTCGAGCCCCTCGAGCAGCAGGTCGAGCGCGAAGACGAACTCGCCGTCGTCGTCGCAGACGCCGAGAACCCCGTCGTGCGTGGCGGCGACGGCGAGTTCGGCGACGTGCGGCATGGTGTCGGCCCAGGCGCGCGCCTGGGCCGCGACGACGACGGGATCCGCGGCGGCCGGCGCGGTGTCGTCGAACAGACTGTCGCTGAACCCGAGGAGTCGCGTGCCGAGGGCGTGGAGCGCGTGATGCGCGAGCTCGAGGCTCATGCCGGCGCCGCGCAGGATGCCGAGCACGCGATCGACGTGCGCGATCGTGGCCGGGCCGGCCTGCGGGCGGGACTCGAGAACGCGGGCCGACCAGGGATGACGCAGCAGTTCGCGCCGCGCCGACAGGATGAGCGCCCGCAGATCGGCGTGCCAGCCGGCCCCGGTCGGAGCGACCGTCTCGATCGCCGCGACGACGGCATCCGCCATGCCGTCGAGCAGGTCGCCCTTGTCGCGCACGTGGTGGTAGATCGACATCGGGTCGACGCCGAGCCCCGTCGCGAGGCGCCGCATGCTGACCGCGTCGATCCCCTCGAGATCGGCGAGCGCGATCGCCTCGGCGACGATCCGCGCGCGACTGAGGCGCTCGGGCGCTCGCTCGCCGGGGGTCGGGGTGGGTCGCCGGGCCATCGCCGGGCAGTCTACGCCGCGACGCTTGACAGACCTACGCCGTAGGGTCAGGATCTACACCGTAGACCTACAGTGTAGACATCGATGCGAAGGACCGGCCATGACCCGCACTCCCCCTCTCCCCCCACGGTGGATCATCCGCGCCATCTGGCGCCTTCAACGCGCCCTCGTACGCATCGGCGACGGGCGCCTCGTGCTCACCCCGCCCGTGACGGGAACCCGCATGGGCCTCATGAACGTGCATGCCGTGGGGCGGTCCACCGGCCGCCCGCGCCCGGTCGTCCTGGGCTACTTCGAAGACGACGGCCGTCTCGTGACCCTCGCCATGAACGGCTGGGCCGAGGCCGACCCGGCCTGGTGGCGCAATCTCCAGACCCATCCCGAGGTGCGCGTCGACGAACGCGGACGGAGCCGGCGGATGCGCGCCCGCGCCGCCGTCGGCGCCGAACGCGACCGGCTGTGGCCCGGCTTCACCGCGCACCCCGGATGGGGCGACGTCGACGCCTTCTCCGCGACGCGGCGCCCCGGCGGGACGACGGTCGTCGTGCTCGAGCCGGTCGACTAGCCCAACATCTTCTTCATCTGGTCGGCGATGATGCCGGTCGAGCGCTGGGGCATGAGCCGCGACATCCGGTCGAGCATCTTCGCGTCGCCGCCGATGCGCACCTTGTAGCTGCCCTTCTCGATCGCCGCGACGATCTGCGCACCCGCGCTCGCCGCCGTGGTCCCGGCCGCGCTCGCGGACGCGGCATCCATCGCGGCCCTTATCTGCACGCCGGAGTTGCCGGTGATGTTCGTGCGCACGGCACCGGGGAAGACGACGGTCACCGCGACGTTCGTACCGCGCAGCTCGGCGTAGAGACCCTCGGTGAAGAGCTTCACCGCAGCCTTCGACGCCCCGTAGGCGCTCTGGCCGGGGAAGGGCGCGAGCGCGCCCATGCTCGACACGTTGACGATGCTCGCCGCGGGCCGCGCCAGCAATCCGGGGAGGAAGGTCTTCACGGTGTTGACCGTGCCCCAGAAGTTGACGTTCATCACGCGCTCGATGTCCTCGAACGACAGTTCGCTGATCGGCAGGAACTTGTGGATGATGCCCGCGACGTTGACGAGCCCGTCGACCGGCCCGAGGGTCTTCTCGACCGCGGCCGGCAGCTTCTCGACGGCCGCGCGGTCGGTGATGTTCACCGCGTGGGTGCTGATCCGCTCCCCCGCGCCCGCGAGGGTCGCCGTCTCGGCGAGACCCGCGTCGCTGAGGTCGATCGCCGCGACCTTGGCCCCCTTCGCGAGCAGTGCGAGCACGACCTCGCGACCGATCCCGTTGCCGCCGCCCGTGACCACGAAGACTCTTCCGCTGACGTCCATCGATCCACTCCTTCGTCGATTCCTCGAGCGATCATCGCTCCGGGGCGAGCGTAATCCGGGATCGAGACGGCGGGGAGGGGCGAACGTCCCGCGCGCGCGCGGG
>Ga0075012_10006785_pt1 | contig 10337 bp, 8 predicted proteins | sample All_14_2_FD_71474 | JGI IMG/M metagenome (GOLD analysis project Ga0075012, IMG submission 71474) | Freshwater microbial communities in response to fracking from Pennsylvania, USA - Allegheny Zone_MetaG_DW_15 | ecosystem: Environmental > Aquatic > Deep subsurface > Groundwater > Drilled... | reverse complement strand
CCGCACCGCCTACTACCCGCGCGTGGCCGTCACCGTGGACATGATCGCCACCGGCACCGACATCAAGCCGGTCGAAATCGTCATGTTCATGCGCTCGGTCAAAAGCCGCAGCTTCTTCGAGCAGATGAAAGGCCGGGGCGTGCGCATCTGCAACCCCACCGACCTCATGGCCGTGAACCCAGGCGAGCAGCTCAAGAAAGACCATTTCGTCATCGTCGATTGCGTGGGCGTTTGCGAGCGCGACAAGACCGACAGCCGCCCCATGGACCAGAAAAAGAGCGTGCCGCTCGACAAGCTCCTGCAAGCCGTGGCCCTGGGCAATGTGGAAGACGATGTCCTCTCCAGCGTGGCTGCTCGCCTGAGCCGCCTGGGCAAAGACATCAGCGAAGCCGACCACGCCAAAGTCATCGAAGCCAGCGGCGGCCACAGCCTCAAAGACCTGGCCCGCGGCATCGTGCAAGCGCTCAACCTGGAGGCCAACAGCGAAGACCAGAGCCCCGCCCAGCTGGAAGCCTCCCTGCGCCAGGCCGCCCAACCCTTCAGCAATCCCGCGCTGCGCGATCTCATCCTCAAGCTCAAGCAAAAGGCCGACCTCATCATCGACACCGTCACCAGCGACAAGCTCGTGAGCGCCGGTTTTGCCGAAGGCAGCGACCGCGCCCAAGCGCTGGTGCAAAGCTTCGAAGCCTTCATCCAGCAGCACAAAGACGAAATCACCGCGCTGCAAATCCTCTACAACCGCCCGGTGCGCGCGCCGTTGAAGTTTGAAGACATCCAGGCCCTGGCCGACGCCCTGCACAGCCCGCCGCACCTCATTGACGAGTCCGCCCTGTGGCAGGCCTACGCCGCCCTGCAAAAAGGCAAGGTCAAAGGCGCCAGCCAGAAACGCCTGCTCACCGACATCGTCAGCCTCGTGCGCTTCGCCATGCAGCAAGACAACGAACTCGTGCCCTACCCCGAGCGCGTGCAGGCCAACTTCAAAGCCTGGCTCGCCCAGCACGGCCAGCCCTTCACCCCCGAACAACAACACTGGCTAGAAATGATCCGCGACCACATCGCCGCCAACCTCGGCATTGACATTGAAGACTTCAGCTACGCCCCCTTTGAACAGGAAGGCGGGCTGGGCAAGGTGCACCAGCTGTTTGGGGCGGAACTGCCGCAGGTGATTGAGACGCTGAATCGGGAGTTGGCGGCGTGAATTCGGCGGTCATCACTTTGCCAACCATCACGGGTCTTCTCGGCAATCTGTTGCCGCTGAAATACGGAAAGAGCCTTCCTGCAGCGTCCCGTGATTCGTCGGGATCGGTACCGGTCTTTGGCTCAAGTGGTGTGGTTGGTTCGCACTCTGCTGCGCTAACAACTGGCCCGACCATCATCGTTGGGCGCAAAGGCAATGTGGGCGCTGTTCACTATTCGTCATTGCCTTGCTGGCCTATCGACACGGCTTACTTTGTTGAACCGCCTTCGGGGCATAACCCAGCGTACTACAGTTATCTGCTGCAGTCGCTTAACCTCGTGCGATTGGACAAGTCCACGGCAATCCCAGGACTGAGTCGTGACGACTACAACGCCGTTGAAGTAATGATTCATCCGCCTGACGAGCAGGATGGCGTGGTCGCCGAAATCGAAAAGCAGTTCTCCCGCCTCGACGAAGCCGTAGCCAACCTCCAGCGCGTCAAGGCCAACCTCAAACGCTACAAAGCCGCCGTCCTAAAAGCCGCCGTCGAAGGCCGCCTCGTAGAAACCGAAGCCAGCCTCGCACACCGCGAAGGCCGCAGCTACGAGACCGGCGATCGGCTCTTGCAGCGGATTCTTGAGGAGCGCCGGACGAAGTGGGCGGGTAAGCGCAAATACCGGGAGCCAGTGAAGCCAGAGACCGTGTCGCTATCCGAGCTGCCTGCAGGTTGGGCATGGGCTTCGCCTGAGCAGCTATCCGCAGGCGAGCCATATTCCTTGGCGATTGGCCCTTTCGGTAGCAGCTTGAAGGTAAGTGACTACAAGACCGAGGGTGTTCCTCTGGTTTTTGTGCGCAATATCCGCTCCGTGACCTTTGGTGGTGAAAACACGGTCTATGTCACTACTGACAAGGCCGCAGAGTTGGCGGCACACACAGTGGAAGCTGGTGACATTCTGGTAACCAAGATGGGTGCCCCTCCTGGCGATGTATGTCGGTATCCAGCCAATCGCCCATTCGCCGTGATTACCGCCGACTGCATCAAGTTGCGGTTAACCAATGTCGGCGTTGATCCGTCATTCATCGAGAACGCCTTTGCTTCACGGGTAGTTCAGGACCAAATCTTGAGTATTACTAAGGGCGTTGCTCAGTTGAAAGTCAACTTGGTGAACTTCAGTTCGATTGCTTTACCCCTGCCGCCCTACGCAGAGCAAGCCCGAATCGTCGCCGAAGTCGACCGCCACCTGTCCATCATCCGCGAAGTCGTAGCCGAGGTCGATGCAAACCTCCAGCGTGCGCAGGCGCTGCGGCAATCAATTTTGCACATGTCCTTTGTTGTATAAGCGCAGGGGAGTTTTTACTTCTCGATCAGATTGAATCATGACCAATTACGACTTTTCCAGTCTGAACGACAAAGACTTTGAGGTTCTTGTCGCCGACCTACTGTCAATCGAACACAACACTAGATTTGAGCGATTCAAGGCAGGCAGGGACGGTGGCATCGATGGAAGGTACTTTGCCCCTTCTGGGGGGCAGGTGATTTTTCAATGTAAACACTGGGCTAAGTCTGGTTTTGCGGCGCTCTTGCGATCTCTAATGAATACGGAGTGTGCGAAAGTCGTTCAACTAAATCCTACGCGCTACATCATCGCAACGTCAGTCCCGCTGTCGGCGGCAGACAAAACAAAAATTAGGTCAGTCTTCGGAAAATTCATGCACAACGACGCTGATGTGCTCGGCTGTGAAGACATTAATGATCTATTGCGAAAACATCGGCATGTTGAGAAATCTCATTTCAAACTGTGGCTGCACAGCACGGAGGTTCTCTCCACACTTGCGAACGCAGCAATCCTTGGCCGAAGTGCGTTCACGTTACAAGAAATTCGGGAGCGAAGCGCTGCATATGTCCAGACGGCCAGTCATGCGATGGCAAAGGAAAAAATCAAGAAGCTTGGTGTGCTTCTCGTAACTGGAGAGCCTGGAATTGGCAAGACGACGTTGGCCGAGCAAATTTGTTTGGAGTATGCGGTTGACGGCTACCAATTGTGTGTGGCTGCGCGACAGATTGAGGAGCTCGAATCGTTGTACCAGGATGATGCGAAGCAAATTTTTTATTTTGACGATTTTCTTGGAAGTAATTTTCTTGCAGTACTCAACAGGCATGAGGATTCACACATCGTTGGATTCATTCAGCGTGTGAGTAAAGATAAAAATAAAAGGTTTATTCTCACTTCACGATCCACTGTGCTGAATCGAGGCAAAACTCTAACGGATCGATTCAAGCTCGCGAAATTGGAGCAGCACGAGTTGGAAATCGAAGTCAAATCTTTATCAGAAATTGATAAGGCCCGAATACTGCACAGTCGAATGTGGTTTTCTAGTCTCCCTCGGGAGTATTTGGAGGTTATTGTTGCCAAACAAAAATATTGGGCAATTATTCGACACCAAAATTTCAATCCACGTCTAATCGCGTTCATTACTGATCCATCCAGATTCGCTGGTGTGATGCCGTCAGATTACTGGAGCTATATTGAAAAGACTCTGCAAAATCCAATTGATGTTTGGGATCATGTTTTCAATAGCCAGCTGACGGACTGGTCGCGATTAACAGTCTTGTTGGTTGTATTCGCTGGTGGCAGTATCGACGAACGCAGACTTCTTCGTTGCTATGAAAGTCTCTCGTCTGATGCTTTGGTCAGAAATTATGTTGGTGACGCAGACTTTGACATGGGAATGCGTGTGTTGGTTGGGTCGGTATTGAATCGCCGTGTTGAGGGGGGCGATGTAACCCTTACTATGTTTAATCCATCAGTTGCTGACTACGTGCTGCGGAAGACATCCAACTCGGCGCTAAAACTTTCTAGTCTAATGACTGCTTTATTAGATATTCGTTCATTGGATAACTTTGAGAAGCTTCGAGTGAATGGAATTGTCGAGACCGCTGTTTATGTGGATGTCATTAGACATCTCTGCAAAACGAAACTGGCTACGGGTTCGTTGCATCCAGATAGTGTGATCTGTATGGCTAGACTTTGCGAGTTAGCAGTTCAGCATTGTAATGTCAGGGGGCATTCAATTCCGGAAATTCATCAGTTCGTGCATTCTGTATCCGATCTCCCGGAATGTTCCGTATATCTTGCTGCTATCTCAACCGTTTTGAGATATGAGTTGGAAAATCATTTGATCCAGAATGAGTCATTGGGGAGATTATTGAATTCTTTCGATGCATTAGATTTGGATCGTGAGGAACTGGAGTCAGTTTCGAAGATTTTGCCGCTATTGCCGGCGCCTTTTCAATCTGAATTGGAGGGTATTCTCAAATCTGCAGTGGTTGAGTATTGGCAAAACGGCTTGGAGGAAGAAATTGTCGAGAGGGATATTTTGGGTGATCTGTTTGATGGTGAAAGTACCTTGCGGGCAGAAAGGCTAGTGCAAGATGAGCTGGATCGAATATTGCTTGACTATGGTATCGATTTCACCCAAATCGATCGCGAAGAAATTTTGAGATATGTTGATGTGGGTGACATCATCAATGGAAATATTAAGCGATCTATGCATGATGGTGGAGATGATGATAGGGGATATGTTGATCGCGGTGCGGGAGAAATTGACGATTTGTTTTCGTTTGATTTGCCGTAATACATTGGCGCCAAATAATTGAGCATCTTGAATGCAATCCCTATCTCCCTGCGCATCTTCGTCGCCGGCGGCGACCCCGACGGTCTGCGCATCGTCGAGCGCTTCAACGCCAGCGCCCGCGCCGTGGTGTTCCGCGGGTTTTGCTGCTGCAGGTTAAAGCCCGGCCCGAGCTGCAGCTGACCGGGGTGTAGCTCCTGATCGAAAACGCTGAATGCAGCGAATGGGCTGCGAGAGGGAGGAAGAAATGAAAGAACAACATGTGCTGGTGGACTACGAAAACGTCCAGCCAACGATTGAAGAGCTCTTGAAGCTGGCGCCCAAGCTCACCGACGTGTGGCTGTTTCACAGGCCCAACCAGATCAAACGCGCCGAGCAGCTGAAGGCGGCGCACGAGCGAGTGACGCTGGTGCCGCACTCGGGCAGGGGCAAGAACGCGTTGGACTTCCACCTGTCGTTCTACCTGGGTTACGTGGCCGCCAAGCACCCGGACGCCACCTTGATGGTGGTGGCGAACGACAAGGGCTACGACTCGATGCTGGCGCATGCCAAATTGCTGGGCTTTACCGCGACGCGCATGGGCTTCAAGGTCAAAGTTGCGCCTGCCGCCAAGAAGGCCGCCCCAGCGAAGAAAGCCGCTGCCAAGAATGCAGGACCAGCCAAGCCTGCTGCTCCGTTGGCGGCCAGCGTGGCAGCAGCACCAGCCCCAAAGGCGCCTCCTGCAGCCAAGAAGGCCGTAACCAAGCAAGCGCCGGCCAAACAAGTGCCGGCCAAGAAGGTTGCAGCCAAGAAGGCCTCGAACACACCGGTACCTGCCAAGGCCGCTCCCGCGGCCAAAAAGGCGGCCGCCAAGAAAGCCCCTGCGCCGAAAGCTGGCGCGAAGAAGGTGGCTGTCGCGAAGGCACCCGCGCCCAAGACCGCAGCCAAGTCGGAGGAGGCGGTGCTGGCAACGCCCAAAGCAGCATCAACTCCGGCAGACAAGGTGCTGGCGCGGGCGGTCAAAGGGCTGGCCAAGATGGGCGATAAACGACCGACCAAGCTGAAAAAGCTGCTTGGGCAACTGAAATCTTTCGTGGGGCATGGGGGAACGGCCGACGATGTGGACGCCTTGTCGCGCCGTCTGGAAGACGCCAAGGTCATCCAGGTGGTGGGTGATCTGGTGCTGTACCCCTGAAGAGATCGCTTCGCCAAAAATACTGTAAATAAACACATTTTTTTGTTTGCCCGCCTCGTAAAATTACCATCATGGTAAATTTCGTCATCGTTTCGGAGTACAGTGGTGATCCAGAACCTGGGGACAGGATCAAGATCGGCAGGGGCCCGCTGTATGCGCTGGAGCGAGTGCAAGCCTTGGTCGCGGATTTCGGGCATGTGAACTTGTGGACTCGCAAGTGTCGGCACGACGTTCAGAACCTGGGCTGGGACGCTGATGATGTGGCACAGATTCTGGGCACGTTGACCACCCGGCACTACATTGATTCGGAATGGTGCGACAACGGCAAGGGTGCTTGGGCTGCATGCGATGCTTACACGATCAGGCGCAGGGAGTGGGTTGAAGCCGCCCGCAAAGAACTGAACGTTGAATACTTTTTGAAGTTCGCAATCGGCAAGACGGGAGCACTGGTGTTGATGGTGTCTTGCCATACCTGAGCGAATGCAAAGACCTGGAGGTCTAAATGAATGACAAAGCGCTTTGCCCCATCTGCGGGGCGGGTCACGTGACCAGTCACGTGGATGAGTTGGAAACTGAATACAAAGGCGAAAAGGCCTTGGTGTCTTCGCATTACCTGTTGTGCGATGCCTGCGGCTCAGACTTCGCTGGTGCAGACGAGATGCGCGCCAACAAGCGGGCAGTGCTGGCGTTTCGCAAGCAGGTCGATGGCTTGTTGACAGGTGCAGAGATCGTCGCGCTCCGCGCGCGCTACAAGCTCAACCAGAAGCAGGCAGCGCGTCTGTTTGGCGGTGGGCCGGTGGCGTTCAGCAAATACGAAAACGACGACGTGGCCCACTCGGAGGCGATGGACAAGCTGTTGCGACTCGTGTTGCGCAGCGTGTCAGCGTTCTGGGAGCTGGCAGAGCAAGAGGGCATGACCGCTGAATTGCAGCCAGCCAAGGCAGCGGAGCACATCGTCTTTGCCAGAAAGGTTTCCAGCAATGTGATCGTGGCCAATTTCGGCAACGGCGGGTTTCGACCTTCGCCCTCTGTCGGTATGCACGCCTACCAGGCCGCGGCTCATGGCGCTGAGCCACATGCTGAGGAGCTGGCATGGAAGTAGTCGAGCAACGCCCGCGCCTTGTGTCGCTGAGGGTGACGCAGTTTCGCGGGGACAACAGTGCTCCAGCGCATGCTCCACAGAAACTGACACTGGAGCTGACTCAAGACATCGAGGTCGGATTGGGCTCCGCCGTTGCACCAGATGGCCCATTGCTCGCCTTGGTGAAAGTGGTGCTGCGGGCCAAAGCCATGTCGACCGAAGGTGAGGCAACGGGTGTGGAATTCGAAGGCAGTTATGAGGGCAAGTTTGAATATCCTGCTGGCGTGAAGGAAGAACAGGTTGCCGCTCGCTTCGCCACGGAGCCCTATCAATATGTGTTGGTGGTGCAAGCCGTGCCGCTGGCCATGACGCATTTCCGACGCGAACTGCAGGCCATGGGTATGGATGCGCGCGAGCTGCCATTGGGTTTTTGACGCGGGTCACCCGCAACGACGCATTGCGCGTGGAGCGTGCCCGAGAACGGGGCATGGCCATGGACAGGTTGGCTGCCATCCTCGACCCGAATACGCCCAGACCACCCAAGCCCGCTCCGAAGGGCTGAAACCGACATGAACACCAACACCCATTCCCTCGTCCAGAAGCTCTGGAACTACTGCAACGTGCTGCGCGACGACGGCATGAGCTACGGCGACTACGTGGAGCAGCTGACCTACCTGCTGTTCCTGAAGATGGCTCACGAACGCAGCCAGCCGCCGCACAACCAGCCGAGCATCGTGCCCGAGGGCTACACGTGGCCCACGCTGCTGGCGCGCGATGGCGATGCGCTGTTTGACCACTACCGCCACACGCTGGAGCGGCTGGGTATGGAGCGCGGCACGCTGGGCCTGATTTTTGCCAAGGCACAGAACAAGCTCCAGGACCCGGCCAAGCTGCGCCGCGTGGTGGCCGACCTGATCGACACCGAGACCTGGACGATTCTGGGCGCGGACGTGAAGGGCGATGCTTACGAAGGCCTGCTGGAGCGCAACGCGCAAGACACCAAGAGCGGTGCCGGCCAGTACTTCACGCCGCGCGCGCTCATCCAGGCCATGGTGGATTGCATCGCCCCGCAGCCGGGCGAGACGATTTGCGACCCGGCTTGTGGCACGGGCGGCTTCTTGTTCACGGCCCACAACCACATCACCGCGCACCACAAGAACCTGACGCGCGACCAGCTCAGGCACCTGAAGGAAAAGGCGTTCACCGGCTACGAGCTGGTGCAGGCCACGGCGCGGGTGTGTGCCATGAACCTGATGTTGCACGGCATCGGGTCTGAAAAGTCGGTGCCGGTGGTGGTGGGCGATGCGCTGGGCGCCGACCCCGGCGCGCGCTTCGACGTGGTGCTGGCCAACCCGCCGTTTGGCAAGAAGAGCAGCACGGTGATCGTGGGCGAAGACGGCCGTACCAGCACCGAAAAGGACATCATCGAGCGCGATGATTTCTGGGCCACCACGAGCAACAAGCAGCTCAACTTTGTGCAGCACATCAAGACGCTGCTCGCCACCAACGGCCGCGCGGCGGTGGTGCTGCCCGACAACGTGCTGTTTGAAGGCGGGGCAGGCGAAACCATCCGCCGCCGCCTGCTGCAGGAGTGCGACCTGCACACGCTGCTGCGCCTGCCCACCGGACTGTTTTACGCACAGGGCGTGAAGGCCAATGTGCTGTTCTTCGACAAGAAGCCGGCCAGCGAAACGGCGTGGACGAAGAACCTCTGGATCTACGACCTGCGCACCAACAAGCACTTCACGCTCAAGACCAACCCGCTGCGGCGCGGGGACCTTGAGGAGTTCGTGAACCTCTACAACACGGCCAACCGCAACCAGCGCCAAGCCACCTGGAGCGTGGAGCAGCCCGAAGGCCGCTGGCGCGCCTACAGCTACGAAGACATCGCCGCGCGCGACAAGGCGAGCCTCGACATCTTCTGGCTCAAGGACGACAGCCTGGCCGACAGCGACAACCTGCCGGCGCCGGGCGTGATCGCGCAGGAGATCGTGGAAGACCTGCAGGCGGCGCTGGAGCAGTTCAAGCTGATCGCGGGCGACTTGGGCGCTGACGTGATCGAGGAAGTCTGAGCTCATTGGACAGGACGAATCCCATGAAAACCTTCCCCCTTCGCCTCACCCCCGGCCAGGACCTGCGCGAAGCGCTCGAAGCCGCCGTGCGCGCACAAGGCTGCAAAGCTGCGTTCGTGCTCTCGGGCGTCGGCAGTCTGGTGGATGCGCGCATCCGCTTTGCCGGGGCGGACGAGCCGCTGTGCATCTGCGGGGACTCGGAAATCCTGAGCCTGTCGGGCACGCTGGGCGTGGGCGCCGCGGGCGATGCCGGGCGGGGCCATTCACACCTGCATATCGCCGTGGCGGCCGCTACGGGTGAGGTGTTTGGCGGCCATTTGGCGCCGGGTTGCCGGGTGCGCACCACGGCCGAGGTGTTGCTGGCGCTGTTGCCTGAATGGGCGTTCACGCGCGAGGCAGACCCTGCAACAGGGTTCACCGAGCTGGTGGTGAAGGCGCGCGAAGCCTGAGCCTCGCGCAGTCTGCTCACTTCACCAGCAGACTCGCCAGATCAAACGCCACATCACCCGCCTGCTCGCGCGTGGGTGAGACGCCAGCGTCGAGCAGCTTGCGCACCTGCAAGTGGTCTTTGCTGGCGTTGACGCTGTCGGCGGCGATGAGCTGCTCGCCCTTGAAGTGGTAGACGGTGAATGCGCCCGCAGCCATGTCGCCGCGCACGGCCCAGCCGTCGGCGCCCATGGAGAGGCCGGCCATCTGCAGCTTCTTGTCGTACTGGTCGCTCCAGAACCAGGGCGTGGCGGTGAAGGGGCGCTCCTGGCCGAGCAGCGCGGCGGCGGCGCTCTTGCCCTGTTCGGTGGCGTTCTGCACCGATTCGAGCCGCAGCAGGTTGCCGTCGGCCAGGCGGCGCGCGGTGCAGTCGCCCGCGGCCACGATGGAAGGGTCGCTGGTGCGGGAGCAGGCGTCGACCACGATGCCGCGGTCGCAGGCGAGCCCGGCGGCCTGGGCGAGCCGGTCGTTGGCGCTGACGCCGATGCCCACCACCACCAGGCCCGCGGGCATGACGCTGCCGTCGGCGAGTTTCACGCCGGTCACTCCGTTCGCGTCGGCTTCGAGGGCGGCGACCTGCGCGCCCAGCACCAACTGCACGCCGTGGCCGCGGTGCAGCTCGGCGTACCAGTCGCTCAGCACCGGCGCGAGCACGCGGCCGAGCAGGCGCGGCGCGGCTTCGAGCACGGTGACGGCCAGGCCTTTCTTGCGCGC
>Ga0075012_10006784_pt1 | contig 10337 bp, 6 predicted proteins | sample All_14_2_FD_71474 | JGI IMG/M metagenome (GOLD analysis project Ga0075012, IMG submission 71474) | Freshwater microbial communities in response to fracking from Pennsylvania, USA - Allegheny Zone_MetaG_DW_15 | ecosystem: Environmental > Aquatic > Deep subsurface > Groundwater > Drilled... | reverse complement strand
ACCATGAATCAAACCGGGCTGGCGCAGAAATTTGGCGCTGTCGTCAGTCATGTGCGTATCGCGCGCCAGCAGTCGGACATCATCGCTGTGCGTATCGCAGCCGGCGATGCGGATCTGCTGTTGGGTTGCGATCTGGCGGTGGGTGCATCCAATGAAGCGCTGGTGCGGGCGAATAGCGAACGCACGGCCGCCGTGATCAATCAGGCGGAGGTGCCCACATCCGATTTTGTGTTCGATCGCGATGCGGTATTTCCGGCTATCGCCTTGCGGGCCGCCATCGCTGCAGAGGTGGGCAGTCACAAGGTGCAATTTATCGACGCGACCGCACTGGCGCATGGATTGGTTGGCGACAACATCGGCGCCAATCTGTTGCTGCTGGGTTATGCGTGGCAACAAGGACTGGTGCCGGTCGGTATCGAGGCGCTGTATCGGGCGATCGAATTAAACGGCACTGCCGTGGACTTCAACAAACGCGCGCTCGATTGGGGGCGTCGCGCTGCGGTGGACCCGCTGGCCGTGATGAAGCTGGCCGGCATTCCCCCAAAACCATGGCAGCCTTTGCAATCGCTGGAGGACATTGTTGCCGATCGCAAACGTCGTCTTGTCGCTTATCAAAATGAACGTTATGCGCAGCATTATCACGATTGGATCAAACATATTCACAGCGCCGAGCGCGCGTTGTGCGCGGATTTTGCGGAGCCGCTTTTATCGAAGGCAGTGGCGCGCAGCCTGTACAAATTAATGGCTTACAAGGACGAGTACGAAGTGGCCCGGTTATACAATGACGGCGACTTCCTGCAACAGGTCGATGCGGCAGTTGAGGGCAATTACCGGCTGCAATTCCACCTGGCGCCGCCGCTGTTCAGCCGAGTCGACGCGCAGACGGGACGGCCCCGCAAATTTGCGCTGCCGGGTTGGCTGATCAAAGCCGCGTTTGCGTTGTTGTCGAAAGCGAAGGTGTTGCGCGGCACGCACTTTGATCCCTTTGCGTATACCGAGGATCGCAAGCTGGAATATTCGTTGATCGCAGCGTATGAATCGACGCTGGACAGGTTGTTGCTCGGGTTGGCACCGCACAACTACGCCATCGCCGTGCAAATTGCGGAACTGCCTTTGCAGATTCGAGGATTTGGTCCGGTCAAAGCTGCCGCGGTTGATCTGGCGCGGCAGCGCGAGCGCGAACTGTTTGCGGATTTCGAGCGCGGGCCGGATCTGCAGATCGTCAGATTTATTCCGCGCGCAGCCTGAGCTACTTTGCGCCGGTTATCGCTCAGCGTTGGGAATATCGGCGCAGCCAGTCGATGGTTGCATCGGCAGACATTGGCAGGCTCACGTGATTGCCCTGGATCTGGTCGCACCCCATCGCCCGAAGTATCTGCAGAACTGCATCGGACTCAACGCCTTCCGCAACCACGATAAGTCCCAGTTTGTGCGCGAGAGCAATCGTCGCTTCAACAATCGCCTTGTCCTCGCCGCCAGACTCCATCTCATGGATAAACGAGCGAGCGATTTTGAGCGACGTAATCGGCATGCGCCGCAGACAGGCCAGCGATGAATTGCCGATGCCGAAATTCTCGAGCGAAAATGTCACATCCAGGCTGGCGATTTTTTTCATCAGACGCATTGCACGATCTGGGTCGTGCGCGAGCGCAGTTTCGGCAATTTCAAGGTCTAGGCCACCCCTGGCTAGGGGGAATTCCAGCAAGAGCCGATCCAGGAAATCGAAGATGCGATTGTCGATCAGGTTGCGTGCGGACAGGTTGACCGACAATGAGACTGGGATATTGGCGGAGCGCCATCGCTGCAGTTGTGCACAGGCCTGCTCCAGCGCGGTGTGCGTCAAATCGTGGATGGTATCCGTCATTTCGATGAGCGGTAGAAACCGTTCTGGGAGCAACAGCCCCAGCCGGGGATGGTTCCAGCGAACCAATGCCTCGAATCCGACGATGCTGTTCGTTTGCAGATCCCATTTGGGTTGGAAATGAAAAATCAATTCGCGATTGCTTATGCCCTGACGAAACTCGGCGATCAGCTCAAGACGCTCGGTCGAGTTCATATCCAGTTCGTGGTGGTAGAGCGTGACGCCAAGTCCGCTTTGTTTTGCCTTGTACATGGCGACATCGGCAGAGCGCAGCAAGGCGTGACTGTCATTCCCGTGTTGTGGATAAAGTGCGACGCCAATACTGCCGCCAATTTCCAGGTTGACATCATCCAGCGTGAATGAATTTTGCAGGTCGTTACGTAATTCATTTCCGAGCGACAGTGCCTGCTCTTCGTTGAATGCATAGGCGCAGACCGCGAATTCATCGCCACCCAGCCGATATAACGTGCAGCCGTGGCGTTCAGCGATGATTTGCAATCGATTGGCGACCTGTTGCAGCAGTGCATCACCGATCATGTGACCCAGTGTGTCGTTGACTTCCTTGAAGCGATTCAGATCCAACAGGAGCAGCGCGCCCTGGTTGGCAGTCTTTTGCCATTCTGTAAAATTTTTGTGGAGAACCGCGCGATTTAAGAGGCCGGTCAGGCTGTCATGTGTGGCCTGATATTCAAGTCGTTCCTGACGGATTGCGCGTCCCAGTGCCAGGCCGACCGCGTGGGTGTAAATCAGCAGCGAGTCGATATCAATGGTATCGATTGCACGCGCATCGCTGAACTCCAGCACGATACTTCCCACTTCCTGCGTGCCGTCGAATAAGGCAATAAATATGAGGGCCTGGGTATTGCGCAGGCGCATCAATGCCAGTGTTCGCGGCGTATCGGCGAGATCTGTTTCGATGTCGGTTGATATGGCCAATCCGTTGGCTGCTTCCGCAGCCCGCTGATGAAGTCCGTAGCGCGGATAAATCTTCTTGAAGTGGCCGCTGCCGATCGGACCGCCACTGTGAGACAGCAGGTGGTAACCTTCTCCGTGGCAAAATCCAATGGTGGCCCATGGATGGGAGTGGTGTGCGGTCAGTGCTTTCGCAGTGATTTCGCCGACGGTGCGGACATCATTCTGGTCATGCAGCAATCCCGAGTGATCGAGAATCCAGCGCTGATCGGCATTGCGGTTAAGAATGTTGCGTTCATGGCGCAGGCGCTCCAGTTCGCTGGCTGCGCGCACGGAGAACGTCTGCAATAGCTGCATGGCAAAGAGTTGATCAGCCGCGCCGTCAACACCATACAGAATCAGCGCACCGAGAACAGCTCCGTCGCTGGCGATCAGAGGCACCCCCATGTAATCGCGCACATCGTAAAGACGCAGGGATTCAATATCAGGGTATGCGCTTTGAATGTTGTGCCAATGCTGCGGCTTTCCGGATTGCATGATAAAAAGCGAGGGCGTGCCGGCCAGCGGCACGATCTCGTCACTTTTTACGGTGTGCATGTTGATAAGCGTCCGACCCTTCGGCGGGTCGCTACCCGGCAGTAGTTCGACGCCCTGCACTGCGCATTTTCCCAATGCATTGCTGAGTTCGTTGGCCAGCGTAGCAAAAAAATCCACGCCGATTTTTGCACCCAGGCCACGCAGCATGTGTTTGATCAGCTGATCCTGTTTTTCCTCGATCGATTTGCGGCGATTGTGTTCGCGCAGATCCGTGGCGATGCCGACGAATCCAGTGAGTTGCTGTTGTTCGTCGTAAAGCAGGCGCACTGCCAGCGTGCCTTCGATGGGCGTCCCGTTTTTGTGTCGAAAGGTCCACGCGCGCTCGACTCTGGCGTCGCTTTCGGGTGCGTTGGCGATTGCATCTGTATTCGACATCGCATGTGTGGCCAGCAGGTAGGCGTGCAGGTCGCTCAAGGCCTGCACCTGCTCGGGAATGACGAGTATCGATGGCGCGTACAGGCCGCGCACTTCGCTGAGGTGATAGCCGAGCATTTGCTCGGCAGCCTGATTGAAGTTGGTGATCAGTCCCTGGAGGTCGGCCGTCAGGATCGGGTGGGCGACGCCATTGATGATGGCGCGTTGCTCAGCGTTGAGTCGAAAGAGTGCCTGCTGCGTCAGAGCCTGCGCCGACACATCCACCAGCACAACCTGGGCGCTGCGGAACTCAAGTCGATCATCTGTCCGCGCATATTCCAGAACAGCGTGGGCTAGCACGTGTCGGGCGGTACCGTCGGGGCGGATCAGGCGGAAATCGAGCTGGCAGCTGCCGTTGCGCAGCAGCTCTTCGATGAGTTCGCCGAGCCTGTCCCGATCGTCGGGATGGACCATTGCGAGCGCGATTTCACGCGACCAGCTGATTTCGTTGCGGCCGGTGATTTCCTTCCAGCGCTCATTGCAATAGATGATGTGCTGGTGGTGGTCGACGCGTAACAATCCAAATTGCGCGGCTGGGTTCGGAAGCACTTCTAACGACATCGTGCACCTTCGGCTGGCTAAACCTGGAGTTTTTTATTGGTGATCTTGCACGAAACAGAAGAAATCCCCTCGGCGGCAGGTAGGCCGGAGAGGCTCTGGATTAGCCTAGCGCAGAATCTTTGGCATATAGACAGAAATGTGACGTGCTTAACTATTTTTTAGTTGCACCCCGGTCAGCAGCTGGAGGGAAAAGTCTTTACAGGTAGATACTTGGCCAGTAAATTGGCCGCCCTTATCGCGCCGGGATCGCTCGTCGCACAGTCATTCACGTGGCCTTTCGTAGGGGTCACCACTGAACAGGAATCCGGACATGCCCGTTATTACGCTTCCCGATGGCAGCCAGCGCTCTTTTCCTCAGCCCGTCTCCGTTGCCGAAGTCGCCGCCAATATTGGCGCCGGCCTCGCCAAAGCGGCGCTCGCGGGGCGAGTCAACGACAAGTTGGTCGATACCAGCTTCGTCATCGCCAGCGATGCACAGCTCGCGATTATCACCGAGCGCGATCCCAATGACGGCCTCGAAATCATTCGCCATTCGACGGCGCACCTGCTGGCCATGGCCGTGCAGGAGCTGTTCCCCGGCGCGCAGGTGACGATCGGCCCCGTCATTGAGGACGGCTTTTTCTACGACTTCGCTTACGAGCGCCCCTTCTCGACGGAGGATCTCGCCAATATCGAAGCGCGCATGGCCCAAATCAGCGAGCGCGATCTGCCCGTGCAGCGCGTGGTGATGAGCCGCGACGAAGCTATCAAGACCTTCGATGCGATGGGCGAGAAATACAAGGTCGAAATTATTCGCGAGCTGCCGGAAGGCGAGGATATTTCGGTCTACAGGCAGGGTGAGTGGATGGACCTGTGCCGTGGCCCGCATGTGCCCAGCACAGGCAAGCTAAAAGCCTTCAAATTAATGAAAGTTGCCGGCGCCTACTGGCGTGGTGATGCCAAGAATGCGCAGTTGCAGCGAATCTACGGTACGGCGTGGAGCAACCCGAAGGAGCTGAAGGCCTACCTGACACGCCTCGAAGAGGCCGAGAAGCGCGACCATCGCAAGATCGCCAAGAAGCTCGATCTCTTTCATATCCAGGAAGAGGCGCCGGGCATGGTGTTCTGGCATCCGCGCGGCTGGACCCTGTATCAGGAAATCGAACAGTACATGCGTGTCAATCTGCGCCGTGAAGGCTATCAGGAGATTCGCACGCCGCAGGTCGTCGATCTGTCGCTGTGGCAGCGTTCCGGCCACGCCGACAAGTACGGCAGCAATATGTTCGTGCTGGAGCTGGACGAGCGTCAGTACGCGGTCAAGCCGATGAACTGCCCCTGCCACGTGCAGGTGTTCAACCAGGGTCTGAAAAGCTACCGCGATCTGCCGCTGCGCCTGGCCGAGTTCGGTTCGTGCCACCGCTATGAACCTTCGGGTTCTCTGCACGGCATCATGCGCGTGCGCGGTTTTACGCAGGACGATGCCCATATCTTCTGCACCGAAGAGCAGATCCAGCCGGAAGTGGCTCAATTCATCGATTTTCTGCACGCGGTGTATGCCGATTTCGGCTTCAACGAAGTCATCTATCGTCTGTCGACGCGACCGGAAAACCGTGTCGGCAGCGATGAGGTCTGGGACAAGGCCGAAAAAGCACTGGCCGATGCTCTCGACAGCAAGAGCCTGCCGTGGGAAGAGTTGCCGGGCGAGGGCGCGTTCTACGGTCCGAAAATCGAGTTTTCGCTAAAGGATTGCATCGGCCGCGTCTGGCAGCTGGGCACCATCCAGGTCGATTTCTCGATGCCGGGGCGTCTCGACGCCCAGTACGTGGCGGAGGATGGCTCGCGCCAGGTGCCGGTCATGTTGCATCGCGCCATATGCGGCTCGTTAGAGCGTTTTGTCGGGATTCTCATCGAGCATTACGAAGGTGCGTTCCCGGCCTGGCTGGCTCCTGTGCAGGTAGTGGTGATGAATATCACCGACAAACAGGCCGAATACGCCGAACAACTCGCGAAAAGACTGCAAGAAAGTGGATACAGGGCCGAAGTTGACTTGAGAAACGAGAAGATCGGCTTTAAAATCCGCGAGCACACAATTTCGAAGGTTCCCTATCTGCTCGTCGTGGGCGATAAGGAAGTAGAGCAACAAACGGTGGCCGTGCGGTCGCGCAGCGGTGAGGATCTGGGTTCCATGGCGTATGACGCCTTCGTGGAACTGCTCACCAAAGACGTGGCTCGACGCGGCCGCGTTGTTTTGGAGAATTGACAATCAAACGCGAAATCAAGCCTACCGGCGCCAAAGATAAGAAAGGTCCGCTTCTTAACGATGAAATTCGGGCGAAAGAAGTACGGTTGATCGGGGTCGACGGCGAGCAGGTGGGTATTGTCCCTCTGGCCGAGGCGATGGCCGCGGCAGAGGCCGCTGGCGTCGATCTGGTACAGATTGCCGATGCGGATCCTATCGTCTGCAAGGTGATGGACTACAACAAGTTCATCTATGAAGCCAAGAAGCAGCAGGCTGTCGCGAAGAAAAACCAGGTTCGCACACAGGTTAAAGAAATCAAGTTTCGACCAGGGACGGAAGAAGGGGATTATCAGGTAAAGCTACGCAACCTGATACGTTTCCTAGAACACGGGGACAAGGCCAAAGTAACGCTGCGATTCCGCGGTCGTGAAATGGCACACCAGGAAATTGGCATGGAGCTTTTGAAGCGGGTGGAAACCGAACTCGCTGAGATGAGCACCGTGGAACAGTTTCCCAAAATGGAAGGTCGTCAACTGACGATGGTGCTGGCCCCGAAAAAGAAAAAGTAACTGTATCGGCTGCTTATGAGACGCGTCCTGTGAAGGCGAGGTTTCTTAAGCAAAACAGTTGCTTTCAATTACTATCTCGAATGCGGAGTAAACGAAATGCCGAAGATGAAGTCCCACAGTGGCGCCAAAAAGCGCTTCAAGAAAACGGCCTCTGGTTTCAAGCACAAACACGCTAACAAGAGCCACATCCTCACCAAAATGACTACCAAGCGTAAGCGTCAGCTGCGTGGCACGAATCTCGTGCATGCTTCCGATGTCGGTCGCGTGGAAAAAATGCTTGCTGGCCAATAGTTGGTCGCCCGCTGGTCAGTTAACTTTTGAAGAGAGGATAGTTTCATGGCTCGTGTAAAACGTGGTGTGACCGCCCGCCGCCGTCACAAGAAGATTCTCAAGCAGGCTAAAGGCTACTACGGTGCGCGTTCACGCGTATTTCGTGTCGCTAAACAAGCCGTTATCAAAGCCGGTCAGTACGCTTACCGCGACCGTCGTCAGAAGAAGCGTCAGTTCCGAGCGCTCTGGATCGTGCGTATCAACGCCGCTTCCCGTGCCAGCGGCCTGAGCTACAGCCGTCTGATCGCCGGTCTGCGCAAAGCGAACATCGGTCTGGACCGTCGCGTCCTGGCTGATCTGGCCGTGCATGACAAGTCTGCATTTGCATCTGTTGTTGAGCAGGCAAAGGCAGCCTTGGCGTAATCATTCGATTACGTGTTGATCCGGCCCGTGCACGCAGGTGCATGGGCATGAAGGGGAAAGGGCTGCGGCTCTTTCCCCTTTTTTGTTTGCACCCGCGGGTGTTTTCGCCCGAACGGGGCGTGTTGTTAAGAGCGTGTTGGAGCTCCTGATGGATAGTCTGGAAGAGTTGGTGCAAGCGGCCATAGATGCGAGCGCGAGCGCCGCAGATCTTGTGCAGCTCGAGTACCAAAAGTCGCAGCATTTGGGCAAGAAGAGTCCCATCAGTCAGCAGATGAGCCAGCTTGGGCGGGTGCCGCCAGAGGAGCGAAAGTTGCTCGGCGCCCGGATCAACGCGGCCCGCGACAGAGCTGCTGCCGCTTTTGAGGCGCAGAAGGCCAGGCTTGAGGCCGGCGCCATTGCCGCCCGGCTTGCCAATGAAACCGTCGATGTGACTTTGCCTGGTCGCGGCCAGCAGATCGGCGGTCTGCATCCAGTGACGCGTACCATCGAGCGTATTTCTGCCTTCTTTGAAAACATCGGTTTTGAAACCGTCGAGGGGCCGGAGATCGAAGACGACTACCACAACTTTGGCGCCCTCAATATCCCCGATCACCATCCCGCTCGCGCGATGCACGACACCTTTTACGTGGATGCTTCGCGTGTACTGCGCACGCACACGTCACCGGTGCAGGTGCGGGTGATGGAAAGTCGAGAGCCGCCGCTGAAGGTGATCTGCCCGGGTCGTGTCTATCGCTGCGACTCCGATTTGACCCATACGCCAATGTTTCATCAGGTTGAAGGACTGCTGATCGGCGAGGGTGTGAGCTTTGCCGAGTTGAAGGGCGTGATTCAGGAGTTCCTGCAAGTCTTCTTCGAAAAAGATTCAGCAGTGCGTTTTCGTCCCTCGTTCTTTCCGTTTACGGAACCCTCGGCCGAGGTCGATATCCAGTGTGTGCTCTGCGACGGTGCTGGCTGCCGCGTATGCAAACAAACCGGCTGGCTGGAGGTTATGGGGTGCGGCATGGTGCATCCCAAGGTATTTGAGATGTCTGGCATTGATGACCAGCGTTTCAGCGGGTTCGCGTTTGGTATGGGGGTCGAGCGCCTGGCCATGCTTCGCTATGGTGTCAATGACTTACGACTCTTTTTTGAGAATGACTTGCGCTTTTTGGGGCAGTTCCGCTGACGCCAGCGTAAATAATTCGGGAAGCAGATATGAAGTTCAATGAGCAGTGGCTGCGGGAGTGGGTGAATCCTTCCGTTGACGTTAATGAGCTGTCCGCCCAGCTGACCATGGCGGGACTCGAGGTGGATGCCATCGATGCGGCCGCTGGCGAATTCAGTGGCGTCGTAGTGGGCGAGATCGTCGCTGCCGTACAGCACCCGGATGCCGACAAGTTGCGCGTATGCCAGGTCAGTAACGGCCGGGAAACACTGCAAGTCGTCTGCGGCGCGGCCAACGCGCGGGTCGGCCTGAAAATTCCGTTCGCGCAGATCGGCGCGGTATTGCCGGGCGTGACGATCAAACAGGCCAAGCTGCGCGGTGTCGACTCGTTCGGGATGCTCTGTGGCGCGTCCGAATTGGGCGTACCGGATCAGGTCGATGGACTCTGGGAGCTGCCCGCCGATAGTCCGATCGGTGCCGATGTGCGCGAGCTGTTCCAGCTCGGCGATAAGGTGTTTGAGATTGGCTTGACGCCGAATCGCGCCGACTGTCTCGGCATCGCCGGAATTGCCCGCGAGGTCGGCGTGCTCAACAGTCTGGCTGTCAACGCGCCGGCGATCGCCGAAGTCGCTCCGGTCATTTCCGATGAGTTTCCGGTAGAAATCGTTGCTACTGAACAATGCCCGCGCTATATCGGCCGTGTCATCCGCGATGTCGACCTCAGTCGACCGGCGCCGATCTGGTTGCGTGAGCGCCTGCGCCGTTGCGGCGTGCGCAGCATCGATCCGGTCGTCGACATCACCAACTACGTGATGCTGGAGCTGGGCCAGCCGATGCACGCATTCGATCTGGATCGTCTTTCCGGTGGTATTCGCGTGCGCCTGGCCGAGCGCGGCGAAAAGCTTGAGGCGCTGGATGGCCAGATTCTCGAACTGAATTTGGACAGCCTGGTTATTGCCGATCATCAGGGGCCGCTGGCGCTGGCCGGTGTCATGGGTGGGCGCGCGTCCGCAGTGGCGGCCGGCACACGGCATATTCTGCTGGAGTCGGCATTCTTTGCGCCCGAGCTGATAGCGGGTCGCGCGCGTTCCTACGGCCTGCATACGGAGTCCTCGCATCGTTTCGAGCGCGGTGTCGACTACACGCTGCAGCGCCGCGCCATCGAGCGCGCCACACAGCTGGTGTTGGAATTCGTTGGCGGCAAACCCGGCCCGGTTATCGAGAAAACCACGTCCGCGTTGCCGATCGCGCCGGTTATCGTGCTGCGTGAGGCCAGCATTCAGCGCCTGCTCGATATCTGCCTGCCGGCTGCCGATGTCGAAGCCATGCTGGGCGGTCTCGGCATGACGGTGCAGCGGCGTGCTGAAG
>Ga0075012_10006783_pt1 | contig 10338 bp, 8 predicted proteins | sample All_14_2_FD_71474 | JGI IMG/M metagenome (GOLD analysis project Ga0075012, IMG submission 71474) | Freshwater microbial communities in response to fracking from Pennsylvania, USA - Allegheny Zone_MetaG_DW_15 | ecosystem: Environmental > Aquatic > Deep subsurface > Groundwater > Drilled... | reverse complement strand
CCACGCGCACTTCGCGCACCACGCCGCCGGTGGCGCCAACCCGGTCGGCGCGGCGATCGCGCCCTTCGTGGAGCCGCTCGAGTGCACGAGCCCTTGCGTGGGCGATGGCGCGTGGAGCGAGCCGCCGCATCCGGTCTCCGGCCCCGGCGGCGATCCCCGTGTCGCGTTCGAGCACGATCGCGAGCATGAGCGTTGACGTCGTCGACCACGACCACGCGCCTCCGGTTGACGCACGCCGCGTGCGCCGATCACAGTGTGCGCGTGCACTCCCAGGTCGTGACCGCGGTTGCTCCGCGTCCTCTGATCCGCTCGCGGATCGCCTGGTCGATCTTCTTCACCATCGCCACCGCGGTCGTGGTCACCGCCGCGATGCTGACCCCGAGCCCGCTCGGCCACGGCACCCACACGCAGCTCGGCCTCCCGCCCTGCGGCTTCCTCTCGTTCACCGGCGTGCCCTGCCCCGGCTGCGGCCTCACCACGTCCTTCGCGCACATGGTGCGCTTCGAGGTCGTCGGCGCCGCACGTGCGAACCCCTTCGGCGTCCCGCTCTTCCTCGTCACCTTCTTCAGCATCCCGGTGTCCGCCCTCGGCCTCCTGCGTGGCTGGGGCGTGCTCGACACCCTCGACCGCATGCGCTTCGAGCGCGTCGCGATCCTGCTCGCGCTCTGCTCGATCGTGAGCTGGGGCATGCGCCTGCTCTCGGTCGCGCTGCGCTGAGGCCTCGGTCTTCGCGCCATCGCGGTTCGCTCGCGTCGAGCGCCGCCGTCGTCCTCTGCGCGCTCGGTGGGCTCGCCTCGTCGTCCACGAGCCCACGCGTCCGCGCAGCGATCGCGGCGGCGCGCTATCCTCGCCGACACCGCGCGGAGCAGGTTCGCGCGGAGCTCACGAGCAGCAGGGTGTTCGATCGCGTGCAGCCACCGGGGCGTGTCGCCCGAGCCTCGACGACGTGCGTCGCGCTCGCGTTCGTGTTGCTCGGCTGTCGCGAGCCGGACGTCGCCACGCAGGTGCTCGTGCACGTGGACGTGGAGCCCGCGATGCAGGGGAGGGCGGAGGCGCTGCGGTTGCGCGTGCGTCGTGCGGACGCCGAGCCGTGGACGCAGACGGAGCCGCTCTCGCGCCTTCGTCTGCCCACCACGCTCCCGCTCGAGCCGCGCGACGGAGACGCGACGCGCCGCTTCGACGTCGAGGCCGAGTTGCTCGGGCCCGACGGAGCGGTGCTGGTGCGCGAGCGCGCGCTCGGTGGCTACGTCGAAGGCGAGCGCCGCCACGTCACGCTGCAGCTCACCGAACCCTGTGAGGCGATCGTGTGCGGTGCGCTCGAAGCGTGCGTCGACGGCGTCTGCGAGGGAGCGTGCGTGCGACCGACCGAGGCGCGCACCGAGACCCGCACGCTCCCCGAACGTTGCGTGGGACTCGACGCTGGAGTCGACGGCGGCTTCGACGCGAGCTTCGACGCGGACCTCGACGCCGATCTCGACGCGGAGACGGACGCCGATCTCGACGCCGCGCGCGACGCGAGCGACGACGGGGGCACCGACGGCGGCGCGTGTGCGCCGGTGGTGACCTTCGATCTCGCGCCGAACCATCTCTGCGTGCTCCTCGACGGAGGCGTCCTGCGCTGCTCGGGCGCGAACGGTCGCGGCGCGCTCGGCGTCGGCTCGCGCACCGCCGTCGACGGGTTCGCGTCGCCCGTCGCCGGTGGTCCGTGGCGCGAGCTCGTGGTCGGCGAGCGGAGCACCTGCGCGCTCGCGGGCAACGAGCTCTTCTGTTGGGGTGACGACCCTGGCCGCCTCGGCCTCACCGACGCCGAAGCCGACACCACGCGCCCGCAGCGCGTCGTCGGCGCGGGGGGTGTCACCCTCTTCCGCCGCGCGTCGATCGGCGCCGGCCACGGCTGCGCGCCGCGCTTCTCGGATCCTCCGAGCGTCTACTGCTTCGGCCGCAACGACTTCTCGCAATCCGGCGGCGCCGTCTCCGCCACCCTGGTCGCACCCGCGGCTTCGCCCATGCTCGGCTCCGCGTTCTCGGTGAGTGCGGGCGATCGCCACACCTGCGCGATCCGAACGACCACGCCGAGTGTCGTGTGCTGGGGTGACAACGACTACGGACAGCTCGGCGTCGCGTCCGCCACGACCGAGACCGCGGGGGTTCCGCAGTCCGCGATGCTCCGCGCGTTCTCGCTCGCCGCCGGCGCGACCTTCACCTGCGCGCTCCGCGATCCAGACCGACGCCCCGTGTGCTTCGGCGACAACCGCAACTCGCAGTGCGGCGCGAGCGTGCAGCGCGAGGTGAGCCGCACCGTGGTCCCGCTCGACGCTGCGGTCGTCCCGAGCGGGATCGACGCGGGCGACGCACACGCGTGTGTGGTCTCCGAGGAGGGTGAGATCTGGTGTTGGGGATCCAACGCGGCCGGCCAGCTCGGCACGGGCGTCGACGCCGGCCCGAGCACCGCGACGCCGCGCCGCGCGCTCGGCGAGGGCTACGTCGAGGTCCACGCGGCCGCTGATCGAACGTGTGGCTTGCGTACGGACGGCTCGCTCTGGTGTTGGGGCCGTGGCGACGGAACGCCCCGCGCGATCTGCGTCGAGTGATGTGCCGTCGTCGAGTTGGCGATGAGCTCACGACCACGACGCACGACGCACGACGCGTCATGAACGACGTACGACGCACGACGCACGACCACGTCCACGTCCACGTCCACGACCACGACCACGACCACGACCACGACCACGACCACCACGTCCACGTCCACGTCCACGACCATGTCCACGTCCGCGACGCGCACGACGACGCACGGCGTATCCGCTGTTCGCCCCGTCTCGCCGTCGCGTGAGCAAACCAGCGTTCGCTCCCCCGCCCGCACAGACGCTCGGCCGCGTGCTGCTATCGTCTGCGGATGAGCCAAGACTGGGTCGGGATCGTGCTCGCGGCCGGACAGGGCACGCGGATGAAGAGCGCCACGCCGAAGGTGTTGCACGCCATCGCGGGGCGGCCGCTCGTCGCGTGGGCGGTGGGAGCGGCGCTCGAGGCCGGCGCGCGCGAGTGCGTGGTGGTCGTCGGCCACGGCCGCGACGCGGTGAAGGCCTCCCTCCACGCGCGCTTCGGCGAGCGCGTGCGCTTCGCGGTGCAAGAGGAGCAGAACGGCACCGGCCACGCGGTGCGCTGCGCGCTCGAGCAAGCGCTCCCCGACTACGCCGGAACCGTCGTGATCAGCTACGGCGACTGTCCGCTGCTCACCGCCGAGACCTTGCGACGCCTCGTGCACGCGCGCGGCGACGCTCCGCTCGCGCTCGTCACCGCGATGCTCCCCGACCCCACCGGCTACGGCCGCATGATCCGCAAGGACGGCCGCGTGATCGCGATCCGCGAGCACAAGGACTGCAACGAGACCCAGCGCGCGATCCGCGAGGTGAACCCGGGCCTCTACGCGATCGACACGACCTTCCTGCGCGAGGCGATCGCGGGCCTCGACACCAACAACGCGCAGGGCGAGCTCTACCTCACCGACGTCGTCGCCGCCGCGGCCAAGCAGGCCCACGTCGCCGACGTGCCGGGCGACATGAGCGAGCTGCGCGGCGTCAACGACCGCTACGAGCTCGCGCTCTGCGGCGAGGTGATCCGCCGGCGCATCGCGGAGACGCTCGCTCGAAGCGGCGTCGGCGTGATCGATCCCGCCACCACCTACGTCGACGCGGACTGCGTGGTCGAGCCCGATGCGACCCTCGAGCCCAACGTCCACCTGCGCGGCGCGTGCGTCGTCCGCGCGGGCGCGCACGTCGAGACCGGCTGCGTGCTCACGAACGTCCTCGTCGACGAAGGCGCGCACCTCAAGCCCTACAGCGTGGCGACCGACAGCCGCATCGGCCCCCGCGCCGACGTCGGCCCCTTCACCCACCTCCGCCCGCAGACCGAGCTCCACGAAGGCGCCAAGGTCGGCAACTTCTGCGAGACCAAGAAGACCATCGTCGGCCCGCACTCGAAGGTGAACCACCTCGCCTACGTGGGCGACGGAATCCTCGGAGAAGGCGTCAACGTCGGCGCGGGAACCATCTTCTGCAACTACGACGGCTTCCGGAAACACACCACGATCCTCGAAGACGGCGCGTTCATCGGCAGCGACTCCCAGCTCGTCGCCCCCGTCCGCATCGGCAAGGGCGCCTACGTCGCGAGCGGCTCCACCATCACCAAAGACGTACCCGACGACGGCCTCGCGATGTCCCGCACCAAACAGGTGAACAAAGAGGGTTACGCGAGCAAGCTCAAAGCCCGTTTCGCGGTGGACGCGAAGAAGAAGCCCGAGCACGGCTGACGAACGCAGCGCCCATCGTATCGCGGCCGCTCGCACCGCGGCCGCCCGCGCCCAGACGACCGCACCGCCGCGCCCAGACGACCGCACCGCGGCCGCTCGAACCGCGGCCGAGCTCGGCGCGTAGTACCGACGATCGCTCTCGCGCGACGTCACGGCGGATCGTCATGCCGACCGACATCACGACGCGCGCAACTCCGGCGCAGAGCGGCCGAAGCCCGCCCCTGTGCGAAACTCTCCCACTCTCGCCGCTTCGCTCTTCCTCCTCGTCGCGTGCGGCGCGAAGGCTCCCTCGCCGAGCCCCGACGACGCGATCCCTTCCCCCGAGCAGTACGAAGCGCCGCCCGCGCCGTGCCCGCTCGTCGAGGACGCCGGCCCCACGCTCGCGCTCCCTTGGCGTGGCGGCGCGCAGACCTTCCTCGAAGCGGGCACCGTCCGCGACGCCCTCGCGCTCGACTACGACGTCTGGCCACGACCGCACGTGGACCGAGTCCGAGTGGGCCTCGACTTCGATCGAATCGTCTCCGACGAGATCCTCACCCTCGACGGCCCCTGCCCGCGCGTCCTCGACCTCGCCTGGCTCCGCGCGGCGGTGAACGCGAGCGCACCCGGTGACGTCGCGCGCGTGGTGGTCATCGCGGAGGACGAAGATCGCAGCCGACGTGGAGAGCTCTTCTTCACGACCGGCACACGCACGCTCCGCGTCGCCATCGACGAATCGACCGATGGCGCGGAATCGACCGACGGCGACGAGCTGGCCGACGGCGCGCCGACCGACGGTCCGACCGACGTCGAACCGACCGATGCAGGTGCCGACGCCTCCGAGGCCGATCGCATGACCCTGCTGCTCTTCGAGCCCGCGTGGGGTGAGCCGCGCGTCGCGCTGCGTGTCGTCGACGAAGGCGACGCGGGCCCGTGGTCGCTCGAAGGACTCCCGGAAGGTCCCGGCCTCCTCGCGTGGGTCGAGCTCGACGGCGCTCTCCGACGCGACGCCCTACACGACGCCGAGCACGGCGTGGTCTACCTCCCCGGCAGCTTCGCCCAAGACTGGATCGCCTTCGCGCGTTCGTTCCGAGCACGCTCCGTCGTACGTACCGACGACTCCGCCGCCGTCCTCTCGCTCGAGCTCGGCTCGGACGACTTCGATCACGCCTCGCTCGGCGAAGCGCTCACGTGGGACGGAGCGCGCGATCTCGTGCTCGTCACCGCCGACGCCTCGAACCTCGAGCTCCCGATGGATCTCCCGGAAGGCACCTCCGCCGACGCGCTCCCCCACGGTCGCGTCTCGGTTCCGTGCGCACCCTTCGAGCTCGTCACGTTCTCTCATTCGGAGGTCTTCGTCACCTTCGAGGCACGACCCGAAGTCGCGGTCGGCGCCGCACGGACGTTCGAGCCGACCTGCACCGAGGGCTCGACGGAGCTCTCGATCCGCGTGCACTCCGCCAACGCCCGTGACACTCGGATCCTCCTCCGCGGCGTCGCGCGCAACTCCCGAGATTGACCCCGCCGCCCACGCTGACGACGCTCAAGCACCGTGAATCGATCGACCGCCAAGCGACGAAGGCCCTCGAGAACCTCGTCGCGATGCTGCTCTCCGCTTCTCTCATCGTCCTTCGACGCCCATGCAAGCTCATCTGCTCGTCACACCCATCCTCCTCTTTTGCCTCCTCGGAGCCGAGTGCGGCCGTACCGAAGACGTGTGCGTCGACCTGAGGGGTGAGACTGTGGAGGTTGCGCTCGAAGACCCCATCGAGTGCAACGAGAGATCCCTGCTGGCCTGCACCGCGTTCGCCGTGCCGGAGCGCTTCGTCGTTCGCGTTCTCGACGAGACCGTGCAGCTACGTGAGCTCTCGTGCGACATCTACCGCGCGGAGCTTGCGTCGGGCGAGCTCGACGGCCTCGAGCTCCTCGGCTCGACCGACGGAACCCTCGCGGTCGGAGGCGATTTCGCCATGGCAGAGCTGGTGCGAGTCACGGGCACGGACTGCTACGGCCGCATCTACGTCAGCTTCGCGCGCCTGGCTTCCCTGGATGGGCCTCACGTCGACGACGTGCTCGCGATGTCGGCCGACGGATCCCCCGGGTGGGCGTTGGAGTTGGAGTTCGAACCGACGGACGCGGCTGCTTGCGCGGACGTGCAACCGCGGTGCGTGAACAACCGCTGCGCGATCTTCGCGAGTCGCCACGACCCGGTTGACGCGGACGACGCATCGAGCCTCCCATGAACGCCACCCTCAGACCCTTCATCGTCCTCGTATCCCTGCTTCTGCTCGGCGCGGATTGTCAGAAGACCGAGCAGGCGTGCATCGACTTCTCCGGCTATGAGCTCGAAGTCGCCGTGACCAACCCCGAGATCTGTTTCGAGCGACTCCACTGCGAGGGCGTCGAGATCCCATCCGTAGTCCGACTCCGCGTGCTCGACGAGCCCGCCGATCTCCTCGATCGAAGCTGTCGTGTTCCTCGCGCCGAGGTCGTCGGGGAGCGCTGGGGCAACCTCGTGCTCGACGAGCCCGCCGTGGCGCGCTCCGCGCTCTGGGTCCAAGCGAACAGCCGCTTCGCGATCGCGAACCGCGTACGCATCGACGGCACCGAGTGCACGGGCTTCTTCTTCGCCAACTACGGGACCATCCCGCACGACTCGCCTGTTGCTCGGCCGGAACGGTGGCTGTCGACCGACGAGCCCGCGACCTGGCGCTTCGACTACGTCTTCGTGCACGACGCGGATTCGCCGTGTCTTCCGCTCGACGGGACCGAGGCGTGTGGTTCGTCGGGATGCGCCGCGTCCACACACGAGGCCGACTGAACGTCGACAATCATCACCACGACTCGAGCTTCCTCGATGACCTCCCTCCGAGCCCTATCCCTGGTCGCGGTCGTTGCGTTGTGCCTCGGGGCACGCTGCGGGGCCTCCGACGCAGCGTGCGTCGACCTGCGCGGGCGCACGGTCGAGCTGCGTCTGTCGGATCCGGCCGCGTGCTTCACCAGCTCCGTGAGCGTGTGCCGCGAGCTGACCCTGCCCGACCGACTCGTGGTGCGGGTCGTCGACGAGCTCGTGCAACGTCGCGATCTTCGATGCGATACGTACCGTGCCGAGGTCGTGACGGGGGACTTCGGGGACCTCCAGTTGCTCGGGCCGGCCGATGCCACGTTGGAGATCAGCGGTGCTTCCTTCGCCGTCTCGGAGTCCGTGCGGGTCGGCTCTTCGGATTGTTTCGGTCGCTTCTTCGTCGCGGCGGGTCCACTCGGTGAGGGCTCCTCGCGACCGGAAGACTGGCTGGTGATGGAGCCAGGTCATCCTCGATGGTCAGCGGCGTTTCGGTTCGTTCCGAACGACACGGCATCCTGCGCCGGGATCCTGAACGAGTGCACGAGCGCCAACTGCTTCGCGGACGTCCTGCCGTCCGAGTGACGCGCTCCGGGTCGTCGGAGCGCGAGGTCTTCAACTCTGGGGGAGCCGAGCGCGCGACTCGTGCCGCGGGTCGAGGTCGCTGAGCTCTCGCGTGGAAACCGAAGCAACTGCCGGCGTGCGCGGCCGAGCTTCTGCCCGTGCGTTCTTCTGCCTCGTTCCGCCGCGCGTGCTCGCGCCTCTCGTTCCTCTTCGTGCTGCTCGGCTGCGGTGAGCCGCCGACGGAGGTGCTCGATCTCCAGGTACGCGCCGACGCCGAGACGCGGAGCCTGCCCGAGCTCGCTCCGCCCTTCGCGAGCGCCGAGATCGAGGCGATGGTCGAGACCTTCGATTGGGCGGACACCGAGGCGCTGCCCGTGCTCGACGAGGACGGGCGCCCGGCGCTGCACTACGCGCTCGTCCTCCTGCGCGATCGCAGCGAGCTCGAAGAGCTCGGCACGCACGAGATCCACCACGACGCGCTTCCGCTCTTCGAGGTCGAGCACGCGCGCTGGGACGGTCAGATCGGCACGCACGCCTTCCCCGGCTCGGACGTCGGGGACTTCGCCTTCGCGCTGATCCCCGCCGAGGTGATCAACCTCTACCGACGAGCGGCGCTCGACGGAGAACCGATCTTCCGCGCCGTGATCCTGCGCGAGGTGCCGGTCCCCGAAGCGCGACTGCCGGGCGGCTCGATCGACTACGACTGGCTCGGCGCGCAGGGTTTCGTCTACGGCGGAACCACCGCCTACGCGGGCGTCTCGCGCGACGAAGCCGTCGGTGCGCGCGAAGACGAGCTCGACGGAGTGGGGCGTAGCGAAGCCGCACTGGCGGGTCGCGTCGTGCGTGCAGCCCGTCGGCTCGTGCGCCGTGTGATCAACGGGGTCCGCCAGGTCGCGAGCGAGGTGCGGCAAGCCCTCGGAGGCGACCGGCGCTTCGGCCTCCGGCTCTTCGTGCACGAGACCGACGAGGACTTCGATCTCGGGCCCGACGCGCTGATGCGTCAGGCTTGGCTCGGAGATCGCGGCGGCCAACCCATCCAAGTGAAGGGCGTCGAGGTCTTGGTCGCGAGCGGGGCGATGATCAGCCTCGATCGTGGCTTCACCGATCGGAACGGTTTCGTCCACTTCCGTATCCCGAACGCGAACCGAATTCGTGTGCATCTGCGTTTGAAGAACGCCGCCGCGGACGTGATCGGCGTCCTCTGGGACAAACGCATCACGGTCTTTCACGGTCGAGTCGACCGCAACGCGCCGGTTCACGTCGACGCGCAAGTGCAGGACGCCGACATGAACGTGCTCGCCCAGCTCACGAGCGCACGTGACTTCGTGCACCAGGCGCTCGACTACGAGAGTCCGCGCCGCGTGCGATCGCGGCTCCCCGTCTTCACCCGCACCATGCCCACCGCGCTGGTCCGCACCGGTCAGATCTCGCGCATCGCGCCCAACGCGTTCGCGCCGTGCCTCGGCTTCTATGGCTTCGGCACGTTCTCCTTCGGCCACGGGCGCGGCTGGACGGTGGCCGCGAACGCCTTCTCGATCCTCGACGAGGCCGACATCTGGCTCCCCGAGGGCGACGCGCGGGTGAGCCGCGTCGTGCCCACCCACGAGTACGGCCACTACGTGATGTGCGCCTTCCTCGCCGACCAGGGTCGACGAGCGTTCGGGCGCGCGTACGGAGAGGTCTGGCAGGACTCGCTCTTCGAAGACGGATCCCACGACGGCCAAGCCGGGATTCTGGCGGAGGCATGGGCGGACTTTTTGTCGAGTCAGATCGCGGGTGGCTTCGACTACTTTGACTTCGATTCCGCGCTCGTGAACCGATTCGGCTCGCACGGACAGGTGTACTGTCGTGCGGACGCTGATTCACTTGGATCGCCGTGTCTCGAAGACAACGTCGGTGGAGGTTCTTTGCCTTTTCCACGAGGACAGAACGTAGCTCCCAACTGGCTAGCGGATCCCCGCGACGAAGACATCGCCCGCTTTGCTACCGTTCTAACCGACGCCTTCGACGGAGGCGGTGAGCTTCACAATGGACCGGTTTGGCGGTTCTTCGAGGACCCGCTCACCAACGACATCGTCGACATCGACTGGCAGGTCGGGGGCCACGCGGACGACGAGACCGTGATCCTCCGCGGCGCGGCGCTTCACGCCATCGTCGAGCAATGGGCGACCACCTCCCATCGACTCCGCTACGGCCCCTTCGTCCGCGCGATGGCCCACACCATGTGGCTCGAAGGCGAAGAACCGGACGAGATCTGCGAGCTCTTCGCGCTCCACTCGCCCTCCGGACACTGCGAGGACTACATCGCGGAGCTCGCGGGGCCCTACGCACCCTCCACGCCGACCCTGCTCGTCGCGGACGCGGTGCACTCCGTTTCCACGGAGCGCCCGCACGTGATCCTCACGTGGAACGACGTCTCCTACGCCGCGACGGGCTTCGAGCTCACGGGGCGCAGCACCGACGACGACTCGTTCGCGCTCGAGCGCGAGCTCCCGTACCTGCGCTTGCAGTTCGTCGACCTCCCGGACGTCCCCTTCGATCGCGCGCTCCGCTTCGAGGTCGTCACGCGCAACGAGACTCGAGTCAGCGCACCCGCAACGGTCGACGTCTGGACGCCTCCCGAGCCCGCGCGTGGTCTCGCGGG
>Ga0075012_10006780_pt1 | contig 10342 bp, 9 predicted proteins | sample All_14_2_FD_71474 | JGI IMG/M metagenome (GOLD analysis project Ga0075012, IMG submission 71474) | Freshwater microbial communities in response to fracking from Pennsylvania, USA - Allegheny Zone_MetaG_DW_15 | ecosystem: Environmental > Aquatic > Deep subsurface > Groundwater > Drilled... | reverse complement strand
TGACCACCCCCGAGGTCTCGTCAGCGACCCCGCCCCTGGCCACGCCCGACACCTTCCTGCTGGACGGCCGCCCCATCCCCTTCACGCCCGGTCAGACCCTGATGCAGGCCGCCCAAGCTGCGGGCGTCTACATCCCGCACCTGTGCCACCACGCCGACTTCGACCCCATCGGCAGCTGCAAGGTCTGCAGCGTGCGCATCCAGGGCCGCACGGTGGCCTCCTGCACGATGCCCGCGCGCGCCGACCTGGTGGTCGAGTCTGAAACGCCTGAGCTCCACCACGACCGTCAGCGCCTCACCCAGATGCTGTTCGTCGAAGGCAACCACCACTGCCCCTTCTGCGAGAAAAGCGGTGCCTGCCACCTGCAGGCCGTGGCCTACCACCTCGACATGCAAGACACGCACTTCGTGCACACCGCCCCGCACCACGAGGTCGATGCCACCCACCCCGACGTCTGGCTCGACCGCAGCCGCTGCATCCTGTGCGAACTGTGCGTGCGCGCCAGCCGTGAAGTCGATGGCAAAGACGTCTTCGCCATCGGCGGACGCGGCGCCCACACCACCTTGCTCGTCAACAGCCCCAGCGGCCAACTGCACGACAGCGACGTGGCCGTGACCGACCGCGCCGTGCACATCTGCCCCGTGGGTGCCCTGATGCCCAAGCGCCAGGGCTTCGTCATCCCCATCGGCCAGCGCCCCTACGACGCCGCCGACATCGCCCAGCGCCCGGAGGACAGCTGATGAGCGCCACCACACCTCAGAGGAAGCTGCGCATCGCCACCTGCTCGCTGGCCGGCTGCTTTGGCTGCCACATGTCCTTCCTGGACGTGGACGAAGCCCTGGCCGACCTGATCGAGCACATCGAGTTCGACCGCAGCCCGTTCACCGACATCAAACACGTCAGCGAAGACGGCGTGGACATCGGCCTGATCGAAGGCGGCCTGTGCAACAAGGAGAACGTCGAGGTGCTACGCGAATTCCGCGCCCGCTGCACCACCCTGGTGGCCGTGGGCGCCTGCGCCATGTACGGCGGCGTGCCCGCCCTGCGCAACGGCATCCCCGTGTCCGAGCTGGTGGCCGAAGCCTACCTGGGCGACGACCTGCACAACCCGCAAATCCCCAGCGACCCCGAACTGCCCCCGCTGCTCAACAAGGTGCTGCCGCTGCACGAGGTCGTGCCCATCGACGTGACCCTGGCGGGCTGCCCGCCCCCGGCCGCCGCCTTCCGCGAGCTGATCCTGGCCGCGCTGGCCGAACGCGCCGCCGTGATCCCCCGCACCGACCGCCATTTCGACTGAGCCGCCATGCCCCACCCGCTTGAAACCGCCACCGACCCGGCCAGCCTGAACCGCGTGGTCATCGAGCCCGTGAGCCGCGTCGAAGGCCACGGCAAGGTCACCCTGCTGCTGGACGAGCACCGCCGTGTCCAGCAAGCCCGCCTGCACATCGTCGAGTTCCGCGGCTTCGAGCGCTTCATCCAGGGCCGTCCCTACTGGGAGGTCCCCACCCTCGTGCAACGCCTGTGCGGCATCTGCCCGGTCAGCCACCTGCTGGCTGCCAGCAAGGCCTGCGATGCCTTCGTGATCGGCCACGCAAGCCTCACACCCACCGCCGAAAAGCTGCGCCGCCTGCTGCACTTCGCGCAGGTGCTGCAGTCCAACGCGCTGCACTTCTTCCACCTCGCCTCACCCGACCTGCTGTTTGGCTTTGACGATGCCGTGGCCCACCGCAACATCGTCGGCGTGCTGCAAGACGAACGCGAACTGGGCCTGCAAGGCATCCGCATGCGCAAGTACGGGCAGGAGATCATCCGCCTGCTCACCGGCAAACGCGTGCACGGCACCGGCTCGGTCCCCGGCGGTTTCAACAAGCCCCTGTCCGTGGCCGACCGCGACCTGATGCGCGCCGACATCGGCCAGATCATCGCGTGGTGCGACAGCGCCCTGGCCTTGGCCCGCGACCTCTTCCTGCGCGGCCAGCCTGAACAAGGCCGCTTCGCCAACTTCCCCTCCGGCTTCATGTCCCTGGTGCGCCCCGACGGCGCAGCCGACCTCTACGACGGCGCCCTGCGCGTGAAAGACGCCCAAGGCCAGCTCATCGTCGATCAGGTCGATGTGCACGACTACCAGCAGCTCATCGTCGAAGAGGTCAAGCCCTGGACCTACATGAAGTTCCCGCACCTGCGCGCGCTCGGCCCTGAGCACGGCTGGTACCGCGTGGGCCCCCTGGCCCGCATCAACAACGCCACCTACCTCGACACCCCACGCGCCGAAGCCGCCCGCGCCGAGTTCATCGCCTGGGGCGGTGGCCAGCCCGTCACCGCCTCGCTGGCCCAGCACTGGGCCCGCATGATCGACACGCTGCACTGCGCCGAAGGCATCGCTCGCCTGCTCGATGACCCCGACATCACCGGCACCGACTTGATGGCCACCGGCACCCCGCTGCGCGAAGGCATCGGCGTCATCGAAGCGCCGCGTGGCACCCTGCTGCACCACTACCGCATCGGCGACGACGACCTCGTCGAGTATGCCAACCTCATCGTCTCGACCACACACAACAACACGGCCATGAACGAAGCCGTGCGCAGCGTCGCCGCCGAGTACTTCGATGGCCGCGAAATCACCGAAGGCCTGCTCAACCACATCGAAGTCGCCATCCGCGCCTACGACCCCTGCCTGTCGTGCGCCACGCATGCGGTCGGCAAGATGCCGCTGCGCATTGAGGTGGTCGAGGCCGATGGGCAGCTCGCCGACGTGCTGCTCAAGCACGAAGACGGCACGCTGGAGCGCCCCCTGGCCCACGCCGCACTCGCCGATCGCACACCCGCCAACTGGCCTCCGCTCGACGCATGACCGCCCGCAGTCTGATCACCGGCGACGCGCCCCTGCCATCCAACTGGGCCCGCACACTCGTGATCGCCGTGGGCAACCCCAGCCGAGGAGATGATGCGGCGGGACCGCTGCTCGCCGATCGTCTGGCGTCCTGGCTGAGCAACGAGACACGAACACCGGATGGCAGCGCCCCGCACGATGTATCGGTCATGTGCGACCAGCAGTTGATGGTCGAGCACGCCTACGACCTGCGCGACCGCGATCGCGTGCTGTTCATCGACGCAGCAGCCAAACAAGGCGAGCCGGTGCAATGGCGACCCATCGAGGCCAGCGCCAATGGACCGAGCATCAGCAGCCACCAATGCACGCCCAGCCAGTTGCTGCACCTCTGCGCCCACACCCTGCAGATCCCGCCGCCCCCAGCCTGGCTGCTGTCCCTGCGCGGCGAAGGCTTCGAACTGGGCACCCCGGTGTCGGCCACCATGCACGCAGCCATGGCCCAAGCCTGGGAAGGAATCCTCACCTGGATCGCCGCACCAAGTGACCATGAGCGGCCTGTCAGCCCAGTAGCCGGTTCCCGCGATGCATGAAGCCTCCCTGGCGATCGAGGTCATCGCCCTGCTGGAGCGACAGCGCAACACGCTCTCGCGCATCACCCGCATCGTGCTGGACATCGGCGCCCTGGGCTGTGTCGATGAAGACGCGCTGCGCACCGCCTTGCTCGCCGCCTTGCCGGGCACCCTTGCCGAAGGCGCCGCCATAGTGATGCACACCATTCCCGCGCAGGCGCACTGCCTGCAATGCAGCGCGGTGTATGAACCACCTGATCGCATCGAACCTTGCCCGCACTGTGGATCTGCCCGCAAGCAATGGTTGGGCGGTCAGTCGCTGACAGTGCGCAGCGTGGAAGGCTCGCCTCGTTGAAGCGTATCTCACGGCGCGGTCAGGGCTGCACCGAGGCACTGACCATCATGGGCTGATCTGAGAGATTGTCGGGCGGTGTCTGGACGGCAGCGACCACCAATAGCGGACATTGGGAGCGGGTGGCGTCCATCGTCGCCTTTCACCCGACAGCAGGCCTTCCTCACCTGCTTGCTGACTTGCAGCACCAGTCTTGAAACGGAAGGTTGACGCTTCACGCTTTTGCCTTTCTGCTGTCATCAGAAATTCGTCTCGGCTGCAGAACATGTCACTCTGACCAACAGAGTGGGCTACGGCAAAATGAGATTGCCAGCCGCCAACACGACCTGGCCTGAACTTCAGGTGGGGGCCACAGCCACGCTGACACGCCGGTGCACTGAGCAGGATCTGCTGCTGTTCGCGCACGTATCGGGCAACGTCAACCCCGCCACTTTGCCTCACGAAAGAGAGGATGACGTCAGTGGGCACCAGCCCGCGGCTCCTTCCATGTGGATGGGGGCGTTGGTCTCCGCGGTGTTGGGCAACCTCTTGCCGGGGCCAGGAACCCTCTACCGGCAGCAGTCTCTGAACTTCCACCGCCGCGTGCAAGTAGGTGACGAACTCACCATTACTGTCACATGCTGCGGCAAGGGCACAGAGCCCCTGGCCGTGTTCGATGTCGACATCACCAACACCGTGGCTGATCTGGTCTGCGACGGTCGAGCCGAGGTGGAGGTGCCGTTGGTATCCCAAGCGATCGAGCCACGCCGTTTGCCAGCATTGATCATGGGACATCGGGATCACTTCTCGGCTCTGATCGAGCGCGCTCGCCAGCTTCCATCCCTGACGACGGCGGTCGTCTGCCCCGAAGACGTCAATGCGCTGGGGGGCGTGGTCCTGTCCGCCGAGAACGGCATGATCAAGCCCGTCCTCATCGGCCATCCCGATCGCATCCGTGGCGTGGCCGATGACTTGAAGGTCGATATTTCTGACTGGGATCTGATTGCGGAGGCAGATCACCATGCCGCCGCCGAGCGTGCCGTGGTCATGGCGCGAAAGGGTGAGGTCGGCGCCATCATGAAAGGCTCACTGCACTCGGATGTACTGCTGGGTGCGGTGGTGAACAAGGAGCACGGCCTGCGCACGAGGGGGCGCTTGACCCATGTGTTCGTGATGGACGCTCCCACCCTGGACCACTTGCTGTTCATCTCCGACGCGGCCATCAACATCGCACCGGATTTGCAGGCCAAGGTCGAGATCGTCCAGAACGCCATCGATGTTGCCCGTGCCTGTGGTGTGACTTGCCCGCGCGTGGGGATCCTTTCAGCGGTGGAGACCATCAATCCGGCCATACCCTCCACTATGGATGCCGCTGTGCTGTCCAAAATGGCCGAGCGCGGGCAGATTCGTGGCGGCACGGTGGACGGACCTTTGGCCATGGACAACGCCATTGACATTGACGCAGCCCGAACCAAGGGCATCGAGTCGCTCGTTGCAGGACGAGCTGAGGTCCTGATCGTGCCCAACCTCGAGGCGGGCAACATGCTGGCCAAGGAGCTGACCTTCGTGGCCCGAGCCGAAGCCGCCGGTTTGGTCGTGGGTGCACGGGTTCCGGTTGTCCTGACCAGTCGGGCTGACAACGATCGCTCCAGGTTGGCCTCTTGCGCGTTGGTGCTCCTGCACGCCGAATGGTGTCGCCAAAATCAGATGGCGGCGGATGCACCTCATGCACAGGTGAACTGAAGATGGGCCTCATCCTGGCGATCAATGCGGGCTCCTCGTCCCTCAAATTCGCGTTGTTTGACGCGGCGAAGGCCGACCTACCACTGCTGGCGCGCGGGCTGGCCGAGGGTTTGGGCGAGGACATACCGGCGCACGCCACCTTCCACGTCGAAACAGCGGAGGGCTCGCACCACACCCAGGTTCTGGACGATGGGGTCGAGGCTGCCGACCATGACTCGGCCTTGGATGCTCTGCTCAAGTGGCTGGATCAGTCACACCCGGGACGGGGTGTCGAGTCCGTGAGTCACCGTGTGGTGCATGGGGGCGTGAGTTTGCTGGATCCGGTTCCCGTGACGGCTGAAGTGCTGTCCTGCCTGCGGGCGTTGATTCCATTGGCGCCGCTGCATCAGCCACATAACCTCGAAGGAATCGAAGCGGCCACACGAGCGTTTCCGCAGGCTCTGCAGGTTGCCTGTTTCGACACGGCCTTTCATCGCAGCCACCCCTTTGTCGCAGACACGTTTGCCTTGCCACGCGTTTATTACGATGAAGGCATCCGGCGTTACGGCTTCCACGGCCTGTCCTATGAGTACATTGCTCGCCGACTGAAGGCTCGATACCCCAACTTGCATGCAGGGCGTGTCATCGTGGCGCATCTGGGCAATGGCGCCTCCATGTGTGCCATGCGTGAGGGGCGTTCGCTGGCCTCCACGATGGGCTTCACGGCCTTGGATGGTTTGCCGATGGGCACGCGCAGTGGACAAATCGATCCCGGCGTCTTGCTCTACCTGATGCAGCAGAAGGGCTTGAGCGCCGCCGATCTCACTGATCTGCTCTACAAGGGGGCCGGACTCAAAGGAATGTCGGGGCTGTCCAATGACGTGCGCACCCTGGAGTCCGCCAACAGCCTGCCAGCACAAGATGCGTTGGCTTACTTTGCGGACCGCTGCCGTCGTGAAATTGGGGGCTTGGCCGCCAGCATTGGCGGGTTGGATGCGCTGGTGCTGACCGGCGGCATTGGCGAGAACGCCGTGCAAATGCGCCAGCGACTGCTGCACGACATGCAGTGGATCGGCATTGAGTTAGACTAGACGTCGAGGCCAATCAAACAAGGCGCACCGTCATCAGCACGTCGCAATCGGCTGTCACTGTCTTGGTGATGCCCACGAATGAGGAGCGCATGCTGGCCGAGCATGCGTTGGAAGTCCGTGCACAAGCCTGACCTCATCTACTTCACTGCCATATGACCAGCCACACTCCTTTTTCGCCCACTCCCCCGTTGGTCGTCAACGATCCACTTGACACCGTCACGAACATCGAGCGCATCGGCACGGCGTTTCGGCACCATGTGGATAAGATCAGCCAGACTCACCAGGAGCGGCTGCAAGCGTGGTCTGAACGCCTGATCGAGTTGCAGCAAAGCGCCGTCACCTCGGCCATGGCGGGGCACACCTTGCAGCAGGCCGCTGACTACGCGGTGGACGCCGCTCAGAGGTTGATCCTGACGCTGGATGTGCTGCGCGAGCGTGGCAACAATGATCGCGCACACGAGGCAGCCGGGACACCACCGGTGCTCGATTACCAGTACGAGGTCATCGTCGACGGACGTGAGCTGCCACATCCCGTGAACTACCAGTTGCTGCGCATCTTGCCCAGCCAGGGCGTGGAGGTCTTTGACTGGAAGCGCCCTTACATGATCATCGACCCGCGGGCCGGGCATGGCGCGGGCATCGGGGGCTTCAAGGCTGACAGCCAGGTGGGTGTGGCACTCCGCGGAGGGCATCCGGTCTACTTCGTGGTGTTCCGTCAGCATCCCGAGCCTGGTCAGACACTGGCTGACGTCATGCGTGCCGAGGCCGAGTTCCTGCGCGTGATTGCCCGGCGTCATCCACAGGCAGCTAAACCAGTGGTGGTTGGCAACTGCCAAGGTGGCTGGGCCACGCTGGTCCTGGCCGCTGCCAATCCGGACATCACCGGGCCACTGGTCATCAACGGTGCGCCGGTCGCGACCTGGTCAGGACAAATCGGCGAGAACCCCATGCGCTACAACGGTGGCATCTTGGGGGGCGCCTTGCCAGCCTTGCTCATGTCCGATCTCGGACATGGTGAGTTCGATGGCGCGCACCTGGTCTCGAACTTCGAGATGCTGAACCCGAGCCGCAACTACTTTGGCAAGTACTACGACCTCTTCCGCAATGTCGACACCCAACGGAGTTCCTTTCTGGAGTTTGAGCGTTGGTGGGGCGGATTTCATTTCACCAACGAAGAGGAGATTCGTTGGATCGTCGAGCAGCTGTTTGTCGGCAATCGCCTTGCGCGGGGAGAGGCTCAACTCGAACCGGGGCGGCACCTGGACTTGAAAGCCATTCGCTCGCCCATCATCGTGTTCTCCAGCAAGGGGGACAACATCACGCCCCCCCAGCAGGCGCTCAACTGGATCGTGGACACCTACGTCGACGAACATGAAATCCGCATCCGCGGGCAGCGCATCATTTACATGGTCCACGACAAGGTCGGCCATCTCGGCATCTTTGTCTCTTCGTCGATCGCCCGCAAAGAGCACAAGGAAATGGCCTCGACCCTGAAGACCATCGAAGCCCTGGCGCCGGGGCTGTACGAGATGAAGATCGAGGCCCACGATGACGCTGGCGGGCACGAGCACTTCACCGTCAGTTTCGAGGAGCGCAAGCTCACGGACATTGTGGATGTGGTGGCGAACGACCGGGCACAGGAGAGAGACTTTGCTGCGGTCGCACGTTTGTCCGAGCTCGCCACCAATGTGTACGAGATGGCCGGACGTCCTCTGGTGCAATCGATGGTGACACCTCAAACGGCAGCTGGCCTGCGTGACGCGCACCCATCGCGTTTAAGCCGTCGCCTGTTTTCCGATGAGAACCCAGTGATGTCCGTCATTGCAACCACTGCTGACAAGGTGCTGCAGACACGTCAACCCGTTTCAGGGCCCAACCTCTTTGTGGCAGGCGAGCAGTTGGTCGCTCAGGCGATCACCCAAAGCATGGATCTTTGGCGAGATCTGCGCGACGCAGCCTACGAAAACACCTTTTTGGCCCTCTACGGCACGCCTTACATGCGCTGGCTTGGGCGCAACCATGCCAAGGAGCGGACACGCAAGGATCCCAAGGAATTGCGTCATCTGCCTGAGGTGCAAGCCATGTTGCTGGGTGTCGACACCGGCGGCTTTGAGGCGGCGGTGATTCGCATGTTGATCCTGCTTGCAGAGTCGAGAGGTTCGGTGCGGCGTGATCGGCTGGAGCGTTCTGCCGAGGTGCTGACCACGCACGAGCCCTTTGCGTCGCTGGGGGCTGAAAAACGCGCGGCTTTGATCCGCGAGCAATCCATCATCGTGAAATACGAATCGCAGGCCGCCTTGAGTGCGCTGCCGCGCCTGTTGCCGTCTGCCGTGCAGCGCCGTGAGGCCCTGGCGTGCGTGCACTACATCGTCGGTGCGCGAGAGGACATGGAGCCGCATTCGCTGGCCATGCTCGAGTCCATGGAGCAGTTGCTGACCGATGCGGACAGCAAGCCGTCCGGCGTCGTGACCCAGGTGGCAGCATGAGCGGCAACCTCTCTCTCCACACCCACGATCCCTTGCCCAAAGTCTGGGACGAAAACAGCCGCATTGGGGACATGCTCAAAGGCAAAAAGGGGCTGGTGGTTGGCGTCGCCAATGCCGACAGCATCGCGTTTGGCTGTGCGGCCAAACTGCGCGCCTTCGGAGCAGACATCGCCTTGACCTACCTGAACGACAAGGCCAAGAGTCACGTTGAGCCGCTCGCTCAGGAGATTGGCGCAGACCTGCTGTTGCCTTTGGATGTGAGCCAGCCTGGACAGATCAAGGCCGTGTTTGATCGGGTTGCACAGGAATGGGGCGCCCTGGACTTTGTCATCCACTCGATCGCATTTGCACCGCGGGAGGACCTGCACGGTCGCATCATCGACTGCTCACGCGAGGGCTTCTTGCAGGCGATGCAGATCTCCTGCCACTCCTTCCTCGAGATGGCCCACCACGCCGAGCCCCTCATGCGCTCGGGCGGCGCGCTGATCAGCATGAGTTACCACGGCGCAGACAAGGTCGTGCAGCACTACAACATGATGGGACCGGTGAAAGCGGCGCTGGAGGCTTCGGTGCGTTACCTTGCCCTGGAGTTGGGAGAGAAGGGCATTCGGGTATTTGCCGTCTCGCCGGGGCCCATGCGAACCCGTGCTGCGTCCGGCATTGATCACTTTGACGAACTGCTGGACATGGCTGTGGCCCGCTCACCGGGGCGACGACTTGTTGACATCTCGGAAGTGGGCCGCGTCGTGGCTTTTCTCGTCGGCGGAGCCGCCTCGGGCATGACGGGTGATGTGATTTATGTCGATGCCGGGCTGCACATCATGGCTTGAATGGTGCCAGCCTTGAGTGGGCATGCCCCCATCCCGTTTAGTTCGAATTGATGCGCGCCCCCTTCTGATCCACCCGCTCTTGCCTGGGATCAGATGGTTTTTGAGTTACATCAGAACGCACGAAATGCCATTGGCAATGTCCCTTGTGCCATCTTAAACTTACACCTCGTTACTTTTGCGGATCGAAGATGATGACATTGAACCCAGTCAAACAGTCAACTGTGCAGGCGGTGACCTGTGAGGTGTTGCCCATCACGGGCTTAGCCTACCTGATGGACGACGAAAACCGCACATGGCCCCTCACTCGACAGGCTGCTGGTCCCTATTTTGACCAGCTGCAGCCTGGCACCTCCTGCCAGCTCACCTTAGCAGGCCGCGGAAATACCCAACAGCCAAGTCCACGCCCCAGTGGCGTGATGCGTTATCAGCGTAGCACCTCAACGACCTGAAGCGACACCCACCATGCGCGGCGCCGACACCTTC
>Ga0075012_10006777_pt1 | contig 10344 bp, 5 predicted proteins | sample All_14_2_FD_71474 | JGI IMG/M metagenome (GOLD analysis project Ga0075012, IMG submission 71474) | Freshwater microbial communities in response to fracking from Pennsylvania, USA - Allegheny Zone_MetaG_DW_15 | ecosystem: Environmental > Aquatic > Deep subsurface > Groundwater > Drilled... | reverse complement strand
CTGAAGAACAATCAGTGGGGGCCCACCGGAATGACCCCGCGCGTCCATCTTGACGCCCACGCCGATGAACTGGTCCCGACCTCGGCCGGCGCCGGCGGGGTGGAGATGGCGGTCAACCCCGACGGACCCGGCTATCGCCGGGCGGCCGAGACCTATTTCCCGTCCAACGGCGCCCTGCTGATGGCGGTCGGCCTGATGGCCGCCGGCTGGGACGGGTCGACCGGCCCTGCGCCGGGCTTCCCAAAGCAAGGCTGGACCGTCCGCGTCGAAGGCCTGACGCCCGCCCCCTGATCCGAACACACAGGACCGCCTCATGACGACTTCCAGACGTTCCGCCCTGAAGGCCCTGCTGGCCGCCCCCGCCGTCGGCGCGCTGACCGGCGCGGCCCAGGCGCGCAGCGCTCCGGCGCAGACCCCGCCGCCGACCGGCGCGCCGGTCTTTCCCGCACCCAACACGGCCCCGCCCGTCCATCAGGCGGGGGAGACGCCGCCGCCGTGGCCGACCTGGGACGGGCCGGTCCCGACCGATTGGGTGGATCCCAGGACCGGCCACAGGATCGTGCGCCTGTCGGGCGACGAGGGCGGCGGCAAGCTCTATTTCTACCGCAACAGCTTCACGCCCCAGGGCGACATTCTGGTGTTTTCTTCGCCCGAAGGCATCGTCAAGGTCGAGCTGAACAACGGCTTGCGACGGTCCGTCCTGGTCCCGGACGACAAGGCGGACCTTATGGTCACGGGCCGCAAGACCCGCACCGCCTACTACACCGTCTCGGATCCAGGCGAAGGCCAGCCCACCGACCGGCCGCGCACCCTCTATGCGGTGGACATCGACAGCGGGGAGACGCGGCGGCTCGCGCGGATCGAACAGGGCCAGTTCAGCTCGATCAACGCCGACGAGACCCTGGTCGTCGGCACGGTCGCCTATGGCGACGCCCCGCTTCAGCCCGACGCCGCCGACCCGCGCAACCGTCGCGCCGGACAGGCCGAATACGCCGCCGTCGGCCCCGATGGCCGCCCGCTGAACTTCGCCAAGGCCAAGGGCGTGCGGATGCTGCAGCGCTGGGCCGCGCGCGTGCCCATGGAGCTGTTCGTCGTCGACCTGAGGACCGGCCAGCGCCGCGTGGTCCATTCGGCCACGGATTGGCTGAACCATCCGCAGTTCTCACCGACGGACCCCGACCGCATCATCTTCTCGCATGAGGGGCCATGGCATCGTGTCGACCGGATGTGGACCATCCGGACCGATGGGACGGATCTGCGCAAGCTTCACCAGCGGACGATGAATTTCGAGATCTTCGGCCACGAGTGGTTCAGTCCCGACGGCAGGCAGGTGATGTACGACCTGCAGACGCCGCGCGGTCAGGTCTTCTGGGTCGCCTCGGTGGATCTGGAGACCGGCAAACGGGTCTATCGGCGACTGGAGCGCGACAGCTGGTCGGTGCATTTCAACACCGCTCCGGACGGGAGCTTCTTCGCCGGCGACGGGGGCGACGCCGACATGGTCGCCCATGCGCCGGACGGCAAATGGCTGGTCCTGCTGCGCCCGGAACCGGTGGTCGACCACGACCCGGAGAGCGACCAGGACGACCTGATCTCGGTCGAATATCTGCGTACGGAGCGTTTGGTCGACATGAGCCGCCACGACTATCGGCTGGAGCCGAACGTCACCTTCACCCCGGACGGCCGGTGGGTGCTGTTCGTCTCGAACATGCACGGACGAAACCACGTCTACGCCGCGTCGGTGGCGCGGGCCTGAGCGGGGCAGCGCTCAAACCTTGGGTAAACATATGAAACTCAATCGCTTTCCCTGATCTAGACATCAGATCTAAAGGTCGACGCCAGCACATATTGCAAAATGCGAGAAGGTGTTGCACAAAACGGTACGTCGCTTATCCAACTATGTGCGACATCATGCCAAAAAATGACACCGGTGCCATGCAGCACTGGGGTGGGGAGAAAACAGGATGCAGCGGATGAACCTCCGTAACTCGTGCGCCGTCGGCGTGTCTCTGGCGACGCTTGCGTTCGCCGCCCCGGCCCTGGCCCAGGCCGACTCGCAAGGGCCCGCGCCGACCGGCGTCGAGCCGGCCGCCGAGGTCGAGGAGATCGTCGTCACCGGCTTTCGTTCCAGCCTCCAGCAGGCCCTGAACATCAAGCGCAGCGAGGCCGGCGCGGTCGACGCCATCCTGGCCGAGGACATCGCCGACTTCCCCGACCAGAACCTGGCCGAAGCCATCCAGCGCTTGCCGGGCGTAACCATCGACCGGGTCAACGGCCAGGGCACGACCATTTCGGTGCGTGGCCTGAGCGCCGACTTCACCCGCACGCGCATCAACGGGCTTGAGGCCCAGGCGGCCTCGGGCGGAAACCGCAACCGCAGCTTCGATTTCTCGATGTTCGCGTCGGAACTGTTCAACAGCATCAAGGTCCGCAAGACTCAGTCGGCGGAGATCGAGGAAGGCTCGCTGGGAGCGACCGTCGACCTGCAGACCGGCCGTCCGATGGATTTCGGCGGCAGTGGACTGAACTCGGCCCTGTCGGCGCAGGCGTCGTATAACGACCTGTCGGAGAAGACCATTCCCCGCCTGGCCAGTCTGTTGAGCTGGACCAATGAGAACAGGACCTTCGGTGCGCTGGTGTCGGTCGCCTATTCCGAACGCGCGCCGATCCTGGAGAGCTTCAATACGACGCGCTGGCAGAAGGGCGATCCCAGCCGCGCCTATGGCGTGGGCCAGAACCTCGGCGGCTGCATCCCCTGCACCACCGAGGCGCAGCGGACCGAGGTGTTGAGCGCCTTTTATCCGCGCATCCCCCGCTACACGTTCGGCAGCACCGAGGAAGACCGCTTGGGCGTGACCGGCGCGCTGCAATGGCGCCCCAGTGATCGTACGGAAGTAGTGCTGGACCTGCTGTGGTCGCGCCTCAACTCCGAGCTTGAAAGCCCGAACGTCGAGGCCTGGTCGTTCAGTCGCGCCGCAGTGAACAACGTCGTCGTACGCGACTATGCCATCGACACGGCCAAGAACGCCTTCTCCTACGGCGTCTTCGACAATGTTCTGGTGCGCTCGGAGAACGGCTTCACGCGCAATGAAAGCACCTTCGCCCAAGCTTCGCTGAACGTCCGCCACGAGTTCGCCGACCGCCTGCGCGGCAATCTGAAGCTGGGCGCCAACAAGTCGGAGGCCCGCACGCCGCTGAACGTCGCCTACGCCTTCGAGCAGTCGGACGTGGATGGCTATACAATTGACTTCCGCGGCGATGACCGCCTGCCAATGATCAACTACGGCTTTGACACCACCTCGGGCGAGGATTTCACTCTGATCCAGGCCACCCGGAGCTCCAGCGGCGGCGACTTCGAGAACAATGTCGCGGCGGGGGCGCTGCAGTACGACTGGAATCCGGCGGTCTCGTTCAAATTTGGCGGCGAGTACCGCACCTACGGCTTCAGCACCTTTGGGGTTTCGCGGGCGAACACCGCCACTGTGGGCGCCGACCGGCTCACCGGGGTGGATTCGATCGGCAAGGTCGTCAGCATCGACGGCAAGATCGGCGTGCCAGCGGGGTCGAGCCTGAACTACATCGTGCCCGACATCGAAAAGATCGCCGAGTTCCTCAGCGTCTACGACGACCCGCTCGTTCCCAACCGCAGCGAACGGGAAGTGGACGAGACGGACCAGGGCGTCTTCCTGCAGTCGGATTTCAACACCCAGTTGGCGAACATCACGGTACGGGGGAACGTCGGGGTCCGCTACGCCAAGACCGAGGTCGAGTCCAAGGGCTGGCAAACGATCACCACGCCGAGCGGCCCGACCTATGAATACGTCACCGCCAACAACGACTACGACGATGTCCTGCCGTCGTTCAACCTGGCGGTGGAGCCGCGCGAGGATCTGGTCATCCGTCTGGGCGCGGCCAAGGTGATGTCTCGGCCCTCGCTGGGCGACCTGACCCCCGGCGGCGGCGTCTCGCCCACCACCCGCACCGTCTCCTACGGCAACCCGCTACTCGATCCGTTCCGCGCCACCAACTATGACTTCTCCGTCGAATGGTACTTCCAGAACGAAGGCCTGTTGGCCGCTGCGGTCTTCTACAAGGACATCGACAGCTTCATCACCTCAGTGACGGAATCGGTCGTGTGGAGCGACCTCGGCCTGCCCGACGAGTTGCTGCAAGGCGCCGCGCGTCCGACCGACGTCTTCCAGGTCACGCGCAAGCTGAACGGCCAGGGCGGCGAGTTGCACGGGCTGGAAATCCAGTACCAGCAGCCGTTCACCTTCCTGCCGGGCGTCTGGTCGAACTTCGGCTTCATCGGCAACTTCACCTACGTCGATTCCGAGGTCGACTACGGCGCCGCCGGCAAGAACCGCCTGACCGGCCAGTCCAAGAACACCGTCAATGCGACGTTGTACTATGAGGACGGCCCCTTCCAGGCGCGCGTGTCGGGCGCCTACCGCAGCGGCTATCTGATGTCGTTCCCGGGCAGCAACGGCAACTCGGAAGAGGGGATGAACGCGACGACCTATGTCGACGCCTCGATGTCCTACGACGTCACCGACAACCTGACCTTCTCGCTGGAGGGCATCAACCTGACCGACGAATACAACGATCGCTATGTCGATGTGACGAACCGTATCTCGGATTACCGTCACACCGGCCGTGAGATCGCCGTGGGATTGCGCTGGAAGTACTGACTTCCCTCCCTGACTCTTTCAGCGCGATTGACTGGGCCCGGAGCGAACCGCTCCGGGCCCTTCTTTCATGAGGCCGCCGCCTCGGGATCAAGTCGGCCGATCAGGCGCGGTCTCGCAGGCCGGTCACGCCGGCGGAGTCCGTCACACGCGGCGCCTTGCCGTCCAGGGTGTCGATGTTGCAGTCGACGAAGCGCCAGTTCTCGGCGTTGGCGATGGCCCCGGCGTCGTGGACGTCCCAGTCCAGGCGCTCGAACACGAAATCCTTCAGCGGCGCCTCGGGATAGGCGGCGGCCTCGAAGCCGACCTTGCCGCCCACCGCCTTGATGTCGGACAGGCGGACGTCGTGGATGCGCGGTATGCCCTCCTCGCGCGGCACCGGCCTCGCCAGGGCGCGCCAGTAGTCCGGAACCTCGGCCATCCCCGGCGGAATCCGGGCGTAGCTGTAGTTGGGGTACCAGTTCAGGTTCACCCGGAACAGGGTGCGCACGTCTTGCAGGTGGATGTCGCGCAGGCGGATGTTCGAGATGACGCCGCCGCGCGTGTGGCCCGACTTGAAGAAGACGCCCAACGGCACCGGATATTCGATCCTGAGGCCCGACACCTCGATGTCTTCAAACCCGCCGGAGGTCTCGCTGCCGAAGGTCATGCCCGCCAGGGCGTCGCGCACGACACAGTCCTTCACCCGCACCTGACGACAGGGCCGGGCGACGCGCAGCCCGTCCCAGTCGCGGCCGGCCTTGATGCACAGGGCGTCGTCGTTGACGGCGATGTCGCACCGCTCGACCAGCACGCGCTCCGAGGAATCGATGTCCACCCCGTCGGTGGACGGGCCGCGCCCGCCGATGTTGTTGCGGATGATCAGGTCGGAGACCGTCACGTCCCGCGAATAGCAGACGTGGACGCTCCAGAAGCCGGACCGCGCCAGGTTCAGGCCCGAGACCTCGACCTGATCGGCCTCATAGACGTGGACGAGGCGGGGGCGGCGGCAGTCGTAGTCGGCGGCCCAGCGGAGGTCGCGCGGATCATAATCGCGCCGCATCGCCCAATACTTGTCCCAGAACACCTGGCCGTCGCCGTCCACAACGCCCTCGCCGGTGATCTTCGCATTCTGCTGACGATAGACATTGAGCAGGGCGGCGGGCCAATCCATCTCGATCCCGGCGACGCGCGTGCGGATCATCGGATAGGCGGCGATGTCCTGAAGCCCGCGGATGGTGGCGCCGCGCCCGATCATCAAGGTCACGCCCGACTTCACGAACAGCGAACCGGACAGGTAAAGACCGGGCGTGATCACCACTGTTCCGCCGCCCTGCGCCGCCGCCGCGTCGATGGCGGCCTGGATCGGTCGGGTGTTGATCGTCTCGCCGTCGCCGACCGCGCCATAGTCCCCAGCCTTGAAGACCTTGCCGCCCTGGGCCTGGGCGAAGACGGGAGTCGCCGAGGCCAGGGCCCCGGTCAGACCGAGGCGCAGGAGGGATCGTCGATGCATGGCGCAGCCTTTCCGGATCAGGGCACGATGACGCATTTCGTCTCCCACATTCTGTTCTTCCGTCTCACGATAGCGGACGCTATGCTCAAGGCAAGCCGAAGCGGGTCGTGCGGACGCGCGTCCTGTCGTAAAAGACACCGGTTACCGAGGGCGTCCTCGCCCGCAGACGACAACGAACCAGAGAGCGACGCCGCGACGCGTCGCCGGAGGAAAGACCCATGCCCCTGCCCTCTCGCGCCGGCCTCGGCCTGATCGCCATGCTGATGTCCGCCGCCGCGTCCGGTCCGGTCCTGGCCCAGGCGGCCGCCGCCCTGCCGCCGGGGGTCGAGGCCGAATGGCTGAGCCCGCGCGCGCGCCCCGTTCTTTATACCGAGGTCTCCGGCCTGCCCTCGCGCAACGACACGATGGCGGCGGTCGAATATGTCGCCTCGTCCCAGATCGCCGCCATGGCGGCCGAGCCCCTCGCCCTGTCGACGGGCAGCAATCTGACGCAGATGTCGTCGAACTGGGTGGCGGCGACCTTCTACGTCGGGGCGGCGCGTCTGGCGCGCGTGTCGGACGATCCGGAAACCCTCCGCTTCCTCAGCGCCGTGGCCGACCACTACAACTACAGCCTGCGCGGCGCGCGATCGGGCAAGACCCTGCTGAACGCCGACGACATCGCCATCGGCGATCTGTATGAGGAACTGTACGCCCGGCGCGGCCAGGAAGGCGTGCTGGCGCCGCTGCGCCAGCGGCTGGACTGGCAGGTCCCCTATCTGGCGCGCGTCCAGGAGACGCCGGCCCTGGTCTGGTGGTGGGCCGACGCCCTCTATATGGCGCCGCCCGTGCTGGCGCGGATGTCGGCGATCACCGGCGATCCGAAATACGTGAAGGCGGCCGACAAGGAGTGGCGGCGCACGGCGGAGCGGCTTTGGGTTCCAGAGGAACGGCTGTTCCTGCGCGACGAGCGGTTCAAGAACGAGAACCACCGCGACGCCGACGGCGACCGCATCTACTGGTCGCGCGCCAATGGCTGGGTCATGGGCGGGCTGGCGCGCTGGCTCGAGTCGGTCCCCGCCGACCTGCCCGACCGCAACTTCTACGTCGACATCTTCCAGAAGATGTCCGCACGGATCGCCGGGCTGCAGCAGGACGACGGCCTGTGGCGCGCCAGCCTTCTGGATCCTGCGGCCTATCCCGAGGCGGAAACCTCCGGCTCGGTCTTCTACGTCTATGCCCTGGCCTGGGGAATCAACCACGGCCTGCTCGACCGCGAGACCTACCTGCCCCACGTGCTCAAGGGCTGGGCGGCGCTGAACCGTCATGTGCTGGCGAACGGCCTGGTGGGCGCCGCGCAGAAGACGGGCGACCAGCCGGTCTCCACCGCGCCCGCTGACACAGGCCTCTACGTCTCGGGGACCTATATCCTGGCTGGCCTTGAGATCGCGGCGTTGAACGGGCCCGCCCGGACCTTGCCGGAGGCGGAGCCGGCGCGCGACACGCCCGAGGTGATCGCCGCCACCACCCCGATCCCGCCCGCGCCTGCGACCGTGGTCGGCCCGGAGGAGACCCGCCGGCGCGAAGCCGAGATGCGCGCCACCGGCGCCCTGTCCTACGATCCCGCCGACCTGGGCCGGCCTTCAACCATCGAAAGGCTGGAGCCCCCGACGGCGGCCCAGCAGGTCCCCCGCGCCGTCGCCCGGTTTGCGCCCGATCGCCTGGACGACCTGTTGTGGGAGAACGACCGCGTCGCCCATCGCATCTATGGTCCGGCGCTGGAGGCGCGCGAGGCCCCTTCCGGCTCGGGGATCGACGTCTGGGCCAAGCGGGTCCGCTATCCCTTCATGGACCGCCAGCTGAAGTTTCCGAATTATCACACCGATCGGGGCGAGGGCCTGGACTATTATGACGTCGGCCGCGGACGCGGCGCGGGCGGCCTGGGCGTCTGGTACGACAACAAGCTGTGGACCAGCCGCAACTTCTCAACCTACGAGATCGAACGCACGGGCGGGGACGAGGCGCGGTTCAGCGTGACCTATCGCCCCTGGCCGGTCGATGTGGTCCGCAATGTCTGGGAAACGCGCGACTTCAGCCTGCCGCTGGGGTCGAACTTCACCCGCATGACCTCGACCCTGCACTCGAACACCGAAGCCCCCCTGATCGTCGGCATCGGCATTTCCAAGCGGCGCAACGAAAACGGCGCGGGCTTCGTGACCCGTGACGCCGAACGGGGGCGACTGATGTTCTGGGAGCCGGAAAACCCCGAACATGGCAGCCTGGGCCTGGTCATTGCGGCGGACCCCGCAATGGTCGAGGGCTTCGCCGAGGATGCGGACAATTATCTGATCCTGGTCCGCGTCACGCCGGGCCGACCCTTCACCTACTATATGGGCTCGGCCTGGTCCGGAGGCCTCGATTTCGCCGATCGGCAGGCGTGGGAGGGCTTTGTGGCCGGCCAGACGTTCGATTTCAGCGTACCGGAACGGTGATCCTGACCCCAGGGGGACGGGCCCGACCTCACGCCGTCGCGGACCGGCCTCCACCCAGGGCGAACCGGTCCGGCGTCATCGCCTCGCGCGAAAAGACGGCGGCGCGGACCGAACCCTGGAAGGGGCTCACTCCGTTGTAGCGGCGCCCGACCGAGGATCGGCCGGCGCCTTGCGGGCGATAGGCCAGAGGCGCCTCGTCCTGGAGGACGCCGTTGACGAAGCTTCGGTACATCCGTCCGTCGAAGGTCTGAGCCACGTGGAACCACCGGCCGACCGGAAACCGCCTTTCGGCGGTGATGAGCGTATGGCTGTAGCCGGGGCCCTTGGCGAAGGCGTCAAGCCACCATTCCCCGTCCCGGGTGCGGATTTCGAACAGGATGCGCGTGTCCGTCGGCTGGCCGCCGGGGGCGATCTCCTGAAGGTGGAACCAGCGCTGTTCGAAGGCGCCGCCCTCGGGCCGGAACAGCGCCTCGAAGGTGAAGGTCTCGGCCCCGGCCAGCGGATGCGCATCCAGGTAGATCGCGTCGTCCTGTCCATCGAAACGGACGGCCGCGCCCCAGGGCGAGTCCGTCAGGGCCGGCGCACCTTCGAGGTGGACCGGCAGCCCCCCGACCTGCGCCAGGTTGTCGAACACCCAGTCGGTCCGGGGCGCGCTCGCCGAGCGCGCCGCCAGCGAGGCGCAGCCGCTCGCCGCCAGGCCCAGCCCCACCGTCAACAGGCGTCGTGTGATCATGTCAGGCTCTCCAGGCTTCCGCCTCGCCAGCGAGCAAGAAGAAGCGGCGCCGGGACAGGCCCGGCGCCGCCGTTCGCAGTTGGTGTTGCGGAGGGGATCAGAAGCGATACCGGGCGCCGACGAACACCTGACGGCCGGTGTGATGATACACATAGGTGCTGTCGCGCGATCCACCGAGATCGCCGTGGTTCTGGCGGTTCTCCTCGTCCGTCAGGTTCAGACCTTCCAGAGTCACACTGAGGTGCTCCGTAAGATTGTACGAGGCCGAGGCGTCGATCGTCGTCGTCTCCGTCTTGCCCTGATAGGGAATGCCGTTCGAGCCGCCGTTGGAGCCCGGCACCGACTGATAGTAGGCGTCACGGTAAGCCGCCGACACCCGCGCGTTGAACTTGCCGTCGTCATAGTAAAGCGTGGCGTTCCAGGCGTTTGGCGACAGGTTCACCAGATCCTCGGTCACGAAAGCCTTGCACGACGAGGTTGTGCAGTAGTCGATTTCGGATTCGACGTGGGTGTAGTTCAGCTGCGTCCCCAGGTTGGCGAACAGGCCGGGCAGGAAGGTGAAGGTCTGCTGATAGCTGATTTCGAAGCCCTTCAGGGGACCACCCGGCGTGTTGGTCGGCGTGCTGAACACATATTCTTCCGCCACCGGACGGTTCGCTGCGGCAGGGAAAGCCACTGGGTTCAAGGCCGTCAATTCAGCATAGGTCAGTGTCTGCTGGGTGGTCTGAACATAGGTCGAAATGTCCTTGTAGAAGTAGGCGAAGGACAGCAGCGCCTCAGGGGCGAAGTAGTATTCCACCGACACGTCGTAGGTCTTGGCGCGATACGGCTCCAGCTCGACGTTTCCGAGCGAGGCCGTACGGTTCGCCGCGCCGACCGCGCTGAGGCCGAACACCGGGATCAGGCTGCCGACCGGCGGGCGCGCCATCACCTTGGCGGCGCCGAAGCGGACGATCAGGT